>Ga0209979_1000744_pt1 | contig 40751 bp, 38 predicted proteins | sample AnhtaG_FD_183114 | JGI IMG/M metagenome (GOLD analysis project Ga0209979, IMG submission 183114) | Deep subsurface microbial communities from Anholt, Denmark to uncover new lineages of life (NeLLi) - Anholt_01485 metaG (SPAdes) (version 2) | ecosystem: Environmental > Aquatic > Marine > Oceanic...
CTTGGAACAGGTGGACTGATGGCTGATGTCTGTTCGACGGACAGGCGTCCAGCAAGACAGGCTGAGAGCTGACCCCTGATGGCTGAATGCTTACTGCCGTGCTTTTCTTTCCCAGCAGTTCAGACTATAATGGCTCTTTGGGATTTCGCGTGGAAGGGCTACATATGGGGGGTACTCCGATTAAGCGAATCGGCGATAGCCCTCAAGGTCAAGGTAAAGGCGTTGGAATAGAGTTGTGACCCGGAGAATGCCGTAACAGCGCCGCTTAATCGTTTTGACCTTATTGTTCAAGCCCTCCACGAAACCACTGCTAAGACGGTTAACAAAGTAGTTGACTATTTCGTCCAGCCAGTTGTCGAGCGTTTTCAAGAACTGGTCGAAACAGGTCAGTACACTGTGGCGGACCTTGTCCGCCCACTTGAGCAATCGCTTCTTAGCTTCTTCTTTGGTCAGCCGCATCTCGAATATGGCCGTGAGTTCCTCACGGAACGTGTAAGCCAACTTCAACTCGGGCGAGTACTCGAACACACGATTGAGTTTCTTACGTTCGTCAGAGGTCAAATTCTCGTTGTTCTTGCGGACAGTCCACATCACGCCCTTGATCTCTTCGTACTCCGTTTCGGACAATTCCTTTTTGAGACGGCGGCATTCTCGCTTGCGCACCTTATCAACATACTCACGATAGTTCTTGGCTACGTGATAACGATCCACCACCACCTCGATGGAGACTTCGGGATGGGCCACGGCAAATTCCTTCACCGCATTGACGTATCCCTCCCACATGTCTGTGCAGGCCGTTTCCATCGTTCGCCGTAAACGTTTGGAAATGGTTTCTAGAAACTGCCTGACGGTTTCCTTCTTGCGGTCCGGCAAAACGGCCAAGACGGCTACGTGACCGTCAGCTTGCTGAGTGGTGATGATGGCAACGAAGTTTCTCCGCCCTTTGGTCAGCGCGATCTCATCGATGCCGATGACGCTCAGCTCGTCGAACTCGTCCCAGTTCACGGTGGTGTGAATACAACGCTCAATGGCCCCCTCGACGGCATCATAGCTCACGTCTTCTTTGTGGCTGACATCTTCTACCGTGCTATTGATCAATTGCAACATCAGATGGTGGTCATACGCTATGGTGTGTGGGCTCTTGGTCTCGTACCAATCCAACGTTTGTGTGGTAGTCTTACCGTCACAGTAGGGACATTCGTACCGTTTTGGCCGTAGACGGATGTAGACGCGATGGCCTAAAATGGGCAAGTGCCGTAACTCGATCCACCGCCCGCGGCCGTTGGATTTCGTGATCCTGCGCCCGCAGTGTTGGCAGGTGGTACCAACTAGCCTACTTTCGACGGTGATGATGTAGTCATCCCGTTCCTTCAGCTCCACACTTAGCACGTCAACGTCAGGAATATCCAAGGGAAGCGAAATCATGTTACGTGATTTGAGACCCATAATGTTCAGCATGGCATAACCTCCGAGATTTTTCGCTGATTATACCATGCCCCCAAGATATGGGGGATACCACGCGAACTACCAGAGAGCCACAAAACCAAGCGAAGGAAAGATGTGGGCTCTATACAATTGGTAGCCCAATCAAGCCAGGGCGATGCATGCCGCTCCCACGCAGACCGACACCGAGCCCGTGATCCGCTGCTGCCCATACGATTCGCTAAGCAGCCATGTGCCCAGCAAGGCACCAAAGACGATGCTCAGGTTGCGTACTGCGACCACGTAGCTGACCGGAGCCAGAGTCATAGCCCACAGGATGAGCAGATAGGCGAAAGGACAGAGCACACCCACAGCGATGATGACCCACCAGTTCTTGCGCCACTCCTCACGCACCACGTCCCAGCCACTCCGGCCGATCAGGGGCGTGGAGAAGATGGCCGCGGCCACGAACATCAGGTAAATGTAGACCAAGGGCGACACGTACCGCACGGCCAGTTTGTCCACCAGGGAGTAGCCAGCCACGCACACGCCTGTCAGGGCTGCATAGCCTCCACCAGGCGTGCCCAGGACCCGCAGCGGCATCAAAGCATCACTGGCATGGAAGGAATGGAGCTGCAGCGTGTAGACCCCCACCACAATTAACAGCACTCCCAGCAGCCCCAACCAACTTGGCCTTTCGCCCAGGAGCAGGGTCGCGAAGAGGAGAACCAGCAGCGCTCCCAGGCCACGTGACAGCGGGTAGGACAGCGACAGATCGCTGCTGTCGTAGGCCGCAGTAAGCGCCCAGAAGTACAGGGCGTGGAGCAGACCTGTCGCCACTACGAGGGGCCAGACGATCCATGGCAGATTCAGCCCTGTCCGTCCGGACAGGACAGGCAATGAAGGTTGCCACAGGATCAGCGGCAGGTAGACGATGACTCCCACCCACCGGAACAACCAGGAAAACACCAGCTTGTTGTCGCTGCACTTGGTGAGGTAGTTCCATCCGGCGTGGATCAGGGCAGCGATGATGACCAGCGCCAGGGCCAGGGAAGACATCCTTATGCCTGCCCCACCACTGCCAGCGCATCGGGCAGGGAGATGGCCCCCGTGTACAGCGCCTGGCCAACGATCACGCCCTCCACACCGCACGGTTCGATATCCCGCAATGCACGGATGTCCTGTAGTGAAGCCACACCACCGGAGGCAATGACCTGCAGCCCCGTCTCCTCGGCCAGCCAGCGCGTCGCTTTCACATTGATGCCTGTGAGCATCCCGTCGCGGGCGATGTCGGTGTACACGACCCGTCGTACCCTCATATCGCGCATCCGACACGCCAAGTCAACGGCGTCGAGATGGGAGATCTCCTTCCAGCCTTGCACTGCAACGCGTCCCTCCCGGGCGTCAATGGAGACGACGATCCGCTCAGCGCCGAACCTTTCGATGGCCTGGGCGACGACCTGCGGTTGGCGAACGGCCACGGTGCCCAGGATCACCCTCGCGGCGCCAAGTTCCAGGGCTAACGCGATGCTATCCAAATCCCGCAGTCCACCGCCAAACTGGATCGGTACACCGACAGTGCTGGCGATTTCCCTCAGGTGCATCCAGTTGACAGGTAGTTGACGCATTTGGGATTTGGTCATTGAGATTTCGCCATTTGCGAGGGCGCCATCCAGGTTGACCACGTGCAGCCACTCAGCACCCCGGCCGGTCCAGTGGCGGGCTACAGCCAAGGGGTCCTCGGAGAAAATGGTCTCCGCATCGGGCCGGCCCTGCCTGAGGCGCACGCAGCGACCTTGCCGCAGATCAATGGCAGGAAAGATGATCATGGGTTCAACTCAACAGATGTCTCTCTCCCCCGCTAGACCGTCAGCGTGCCTTTTGTAGAGGGCACATCTCTCCGGCGGGGATCGGGAGCCACCGCTGCCCGCAATGCCTGCCCCAGCGCCTTGAGCAATGCCTCGGCCTTGTGATGGTCGTCGCGGCCGTAGAAGACGCGGGCGTGGAGGTTGAATCGGCCATGGGTGGCCAATGTCTCCAGAAAATGCTGAATAAGGGAGGTGCCCAGCGCGCCAACGCGGGCTGTGGCAAAGTCAGCGCGGATCACGGTGTAGGGCCGTCCACCCAGGTCAACCACGACCAGGGCCAGCGCCTCATCCATGGGCACGAGGGCATGGCCAGTGCGGGCGATACCCGAACGGTCGCCCAGGGCCTTGTCCAATGCTCGCCCCAGACAGAGGGCCACGTCCTCGACGGTGTGGTGCTCATCCACCTCCAAATCGCCGGAGGCCTGCACGGTGAGATCGAACAGGCCATGCACCGCCAGGTGAGCCAGCATGTGGTCCAGAAAGCCGATGCCCGTCGCAATCTCATACTGTCCCGTGCCATCCACATGGAGTCTGAGATGGACGTCTGTCTCGCGCGTCCTGCGCTCAATTGCCGCCTGTCTCTCTCCCATCTCCGCCTCTTTTCCCTTCTTCAATCCACGATTTTCAGGATTGGCAGCTCCAGGATATCCTCCGCGCCCCGCGCTTTGAGCTGCGGGATCAGATGGTTGATCTCCGCCTTGGGTACCACGCTCTCCACAGCGTAGTAGTCAGAACCGTAGAGCCGCGAGATGGTGGGCGATTTCGCGGCGGGGACGATCCCGATCACTTTCTCCAGAGCGTCCCTGTGAATGTTGAACTTGACGAGCACCCGACCGCGAGCAGCAAGCGTGCCCCGCAGCAGGGTCACCACCTCCTCCATCTCAGCGTGCTTCTGGGGGTCAGCGTAGCTTTCGCGATTGGCGATGAGCCTGGTGGTGGATTCCAGAAGTGTGGCCACGATGCGCAGCTCCGCCCGGCGCAGCGTGGAGCCGGTCTCGGTGAGGTCCACCACAGCGTCAACGATGTCGGGGACCTTGGCCTCTGTCGCGCCGTAGGAGGGATAGATCCGGACTGCGATGCCCAGCCGGTCGAAGAGGGCCCGGGTCAGCCGGGGGTACTCGGTGGAGATGCGGCTGCCGGGAGGCATTTCCTCCGCCCGGCCCACCGGCGAGTCCTCAGCGACCGCGAGCACTACCCGCACCGGGTGGCCGGTGGTCTGCTTGTTGTATTCCAGGTCCATCAGCTCCACCACATCGCTCCCCGTCTCACAGATCCAATCCCGGCCCGAGATCCCCAGATCGAAATAGCCCTCCTGAACGTACAGAGGAATCTCCTGGGCACGCAGGAGCCGAACTTCCCCGATGCGTGGATCGTCTATGATCAGCTTGTAATCCCGCTCGCTGCCCCGGCGTACTGGCAGATCCGCCTCTGCGAACAGGCGCAGCGTTTGCTCCTCCAGGCTCCCTTTGGGTAACACTACACGCAGCACTCTACCTCGCTTCCTCTCACTTATCGCCTCCGTGGCGGCATCGGATCTCCTCAAACAGCCCCTGGGCCAGTGGAATGTCCCAGTCGTTCTCGTTGAACTCGACATTGACCCAGAAATCGGCCAGGTTGCCACGCCCCTCCTGCTCGTAGCGCAACACCTTGGCCATCATCTGTATCTTGTCCGCGGCCCGCACAATGCGCGCTTCCAACGTCTCCGCCGCCTCGAACTCCTCCCACAGGGAGGTGTAAGCTTCACCTATTGGTTCCAACAGATCGTGCGCTACGGCCCTCTCGGCCGCCGACTTGGTCCGTGCGTCAATGTAGCGCAGGGTTCGATAGGGCAGATCCGTGACCTTGGCCTCGCTTACCTCGTGTAGCAAAGCCATCCGCACCACCCGCTCAGCGTCCACTGGTCCCTCCATTGCGTCAGCCATGAGCATGGCGGTGAGAGCCACGCCAAAGCAATGGGCGGCGACGCTTTCCGGATCGGTGACCCCCTGCAGAAGAAACCCCATGCGGGGCAGCTTCTCCAGCACGTCGAGCTCCAGGATGAGGTCTACAATTCTCTCGACCGCGGTGGACTCGGCCATGTGGGATAGAAGGCTAGACTCGCCACAGGGCGTCGAGCAGCGCATCGGTCTGATCGGGGCGTCCTACGCTGATGCGGACGCAATCCTCCAACCCCGGCTTGTGGAAGTAGCGGATCAGAATGCCGTCGCCTTCCAGGGCCAGCTTCAGCTCGCGCGCATCGCGCCCCATCACTCGGCACAGGATGAAGTTGGCCTGACTGGGATAGGGGTGCAGGTACTCAATGGTTTGCAGCTCGGCGAACAGCCGCTCTCGCTCGGCGATGAGGCGCTGTACGTTGCCCCACAGGTAATCGAGATCAGCCAGGGAGGCCAGCACCGCCACCTGGCCAGCGACATTCACGTTGTAGGGCTGCTTGATCTTCCACAGGTGGGGCATAAGTGGGCCAGGGAAGATACCGTACCCCACGCGCAGCCCGGCCAGACCAGCCCACTTGCTGAAGGTGCGGAGTAGAATCAGGTTCTGATACTCCCGGGTCAGCCCCATGTGGCTGGTGCCACTGAACTCGGCATAGGCCTCGTCCAGCACCACCACCAGTTCCAGATCCAACAGTCGGCGCAGCGCCTCTTCGGCGATGAGCCCCCCATCGGGGTTGTTGGGCGAGTTCAGAAACAATAGCTTCGCAAGCTTCGCACAGCCGGCATGGGGTGGATCGTGCAGGGCTTGGATGATACCCTCCACATCCACCGTGAAGTCCTTTTTTCGCTGGACAGTGATCAGCTCCGCGCCATGCAGCCCGGCGTCGAAGGCGTACATCCCGAAGGTGGGTGGGCAGTTGATGACGCCATCTCCCGGCCGCAGGAAGAGCCGCATGGTCAGGTCCAGCAGCTCGTCCGATCCCGCGCCGCAGAGGATGCGCTCCCTCTCCACGCCGATGTAGCCCTCAATAGCCTCGCGCAGCAGCGTGTGAGCTGGATCGGGATAAATGTGGTAGAGCGGGTAGTCCGCCAGGCCCTGGTAGACCTTCGGCGAGGGGCCGTAGGGGTTCTCATTGCCATCCAGCTTGAGGAGCTCCTGTGGCCCCCGGCCCAGCCTTCGGCTTAGCACATCGAAGGGGAGGATGGGGGTGTATTCGGGCATCTCCGCGATGTCGGGGCGGATGAGGGATGTGGGATCGCTGCGCATCACCTATGACTCGTTACCCGCTTCCTGATCGCCTCAGCGTGAGCGGTGAACCCCTCCGCCTCAGCGAGCGTTATCCCCGTTTCGGCCAGCCGTTGCGATTCGCCGGCGCTTGGAGCGAATATAGAGGTGATCTTCACGAAGTCCCACACATTGAGAGGCGAGGAGAAACGGGCCGTCCCCCTGGTGGGCATGATGTGGGAAGGGCCTACTACGTAGTCCCCCAGCGCTTCCGACGCGTGCTCACCGACGAAGATGCCGCCCGCGTTCTCGATCCTCCCCACCAGGGTCCAGGGGTCTCGCGTTAGTAGACATAAATGCTCCGGGGCATATTCGTTCGCCAGCTCTACCGCCTGATCCAGGTCCCGCACCACAATGATCCCTCCCTGACGGGCCAGGGACTGGGCGATGACCTCTCGCCGCGACAGCGATGTTATCTGGCGCTCGACTTCCTCCCACACGGCCTGGGCCAGCTCCAAGGAGGGGGTGAGGAGGAGGGCCGAGGCCAGCGGGTCGTGTTCGGCCTGGGCCAGGAGATCGGCCGCGACCCAGGCCGGGTTCGCCCCTTCATCGGCGATGAGCATGGTCTCTGTAGGCCCCGGCAGTTGGTCAATCCCCACTTCGCCGAAGGCTTGCCTCTTGGCGGCGATGACGAAGACATTGCCCGGCCCCACGATCTTGTCCACTCGGGGGACACTCTCCGTGCCGTAGGTCAGGGCCGCAATGGCCTGAGCGCCACCGATCCTGAACACCTGATCCGCACCTGCGATCCGCGCTGCGGCCAGGATCGCAGGCGTGACTGTGCCATCCCTGCGCGGTGGGGTAACGACGAGGATCTCCTTCACCCCCGCCACCCGCGCCGGGACCGCGGCCATGATCAGTGAAGAAGGGTAGGGAGCCCTGCCACCGGGGGCATAGACCCCCACCCGTTCCAGTGGCCGCACCATCTGACCCAGGGCGCCGCCATCCTCTCGCCAGTCCATCCAGGAGAGCCTAGGCTGGCGCTGGTGAAAGGCACGCACTCGCTCCACGGCCAGCTCCAATGCCCGGCGCAGTTCAGTTGGGGCAGCATCCCAGGCAGCCTGAATCTCCGCCTCCCCCACTGCCAGTCGCTCCACCTCTACACCATCAATGCGGCACGTGTACTCCAGCACTGCCTCGTCCCCCCGCTGGCGCACGTCAGCCAGAATGCGGGCTGCCACCTCGTCGGGGGTGAGGTCTGCGCCGAACACACAGCGGATGATGGCCCGAACTGAAGGAGGCAGCTCCACCGGCTCCCGGCCACACTGGCCCAACACCCGCCGCCGTGCCTGAGAAGGGTCTGTGAAGAGGGGGATGATCGCGCTTTCCGTCATGGATCTCCTGGGTGCCAAATGATAAGGGAGCCTTGGCTCCCCTGGGTCAACGCTGTTGCCCGTCTGTCAGACGGACAGGGGACTTTGATCCCTCTGGGAAACTATTATAGCCCATTCCCGAACATTGTCAACTTCCCCATCAACAGTACTCTGTCAGGGAACGAGCACGCGATTTCAACTACGGATGCATGGAGAACTCCGAAGCTGTTCGCAGCGCGCACTTTGGGGCGCTGAAGGGCCTACTACGAACCTACTCCACAAAGTCTAGCCAAGCTCGATTTTGATGATTTCTCCGTGGCCTCTGTGTCTCTGTGGTTCGTTGCTCTACAATAACCGTCTGAGAAAGTGCAAAGATAGTGAACTCCATCGAAGGGCCATAGAGCGCCGCGATGGGATTTGACAAACGGCGGATTCCATTGTAAACTAGGATAAAATTGCGAAGAGACTATATATCATTAAGGAGAGATGCAGACATGCTAGAGCGTCTTCTAACCACGGGTGACATCGCTGATTACTGTCAGGTGAGCCGCGTGACTGTCTTCCAATGGATCAAGAAGCAGCAGATCCCTGCTTTCTCCACCCCCGGAGGCCACTATCGGGTCAAGCTCTCCGACTTTCGCAACTTCCTGGAGAAGTACGACATGCCTGTGGATCCGACCTTCTTCAACCAGGACAAAGAACGCATTCTGGTGGTGGATGATGATACTCAGGTGGTGGATTTCATCATCCGCGTCCTCCAGGCGGATGAGGGGAAACAGCGGCGCGAGCTGGAGACAGCAGCCGATGGCTTTGAGGCCGGCCTGAAGATCGCGTCCTTCAAGCCCCACCTTGTGGTATTGGATCTGATGATGCCGGGCCTGGATGGCTTCAAGGCGTGCGAGCAGGTGAAGTCGAATCCTGAGACCGAGAACATCAAAGTCCTGATTGTGACTGCCTTTGGCTCAGTGGAAAACATCGAGCGGGCCCTCCGATTGGGTGCCGATGGTTATCTCCTCAAGCCGCTGAATGTGGAGGAGCTTCAAGAGAAGGTGAGGGATTTGCTGAGCTGAGAAGGGGTTGCGTAACGATCAGCTCCTCTCCCGCAAGCTTGAAAATCATGTGACCGGGAGGCCGAAATCGGCTCAAGAGACTGTTTTCAATGAAAGCTTTCGCCCATCCTCCGCTTCGCGGCGGCCGACCCGAGGACCGGTCGGGTGAGCCCTTGGAGACGCGGAGAACACAGACTCGAAGAAAACTCTGTGAACTCTGCGTCTCCGTGATGACCTGTCAAGGCCCCGCGCCTCGCCTCGCTATCATCGCCTGTCCGCCCGTTACTCATTCACTCGTTCCTCATTACTCCCTACTCCACGAAAATCTCCACCCTCTCGCCCTCTTCCTCATCTTCGACATCCACAATTCTACCCTGGACACCGCTGCGGATGGCTTCGATCACCTCCTCAAAGTCCAGATCTTTGATGTCAGGGGCAAAACGAGCCCCCATCTTCAGCCCCAGGTTGACCAGATCGATGGGGATGTTGACATTCACCTTGGAGCGGCCAGTCCGGGTGTCGGTCACCCGCACGCGGAACCAGTTGGCCCCTCCGGCTCTTTCAGGCTCCCCTCTCGTCGAGGCATCCAGTGCCTCCAGCAGCTTGGCCGCCTCCTCGGCGGTGATCTGCCCCGCTTCCAACATCTTCAAGATTTGCATGCGTTCCTCATTAGTTGCCATGTTGCATCTCCTTCCTACCCTTGAGTTCCTTCAGCCGGGCCACTCCCTCCTCCACACCCAACTGACCCGCCTCGACAGCCTTCAGGATGGCCATGGTGGATAGTTCTGCCTCAGGCTCAGCTTCGCTCACCACTTCGCTGGCTTCGCCATCGGCCGGCTCCACAGCAGCTCCTTGGTCTGCCACGGTCAGCATGAGGTCACCGCTGACGCTATCGAAGCGCAAGGGGACTCCCCCACCGCCCACTTCGATACGCCAGGTGCCGAACCCCTGGCGCTGAGGGGTGTGAACCAGTGTGGTGCGCAGACGCCCGCTGATGCTGTGCCCCTCCACCGTGCAACCAATCGTCGCGGGAACGATGAGCTCCACATTGCCGCTGACCGTCTGGACTCGGTACTCGCCCCTCGGGTGCAAGTTGGTGGCAATTTTCAGGGGGCCGCTCACACTCGTGGCCCTCAGCGAGCTGAAGTCTGACTCAGCTAAGTCGGCCTTACCGGAGACGGTCTCCAGGTGGAGCTGGCCGCGTAGCCCCTGGCCGCCTACGTCCCCGCTGACGGACTTGATACTCAGCGGTCCCTGCACATCTCTGACGGCAACCGATCCGCTCACGGCTTCGATGCTGACCTGGCCCTCAATAGAGCTCACATCAACCGACGCTGAGACACTGCTGGCCTCCACCTGGCTCTGGCGGGGCACTTCGATCACGTAGTCAACGCTTGCCCCCTGTCTCCCACCCCACAGACTCCACCAGCCCTCTCTGCTATGCACGCGCGTTCGGGCCCACACCCGGCGGCCCTCCTGGCCGATGTCAATCTCCGTCGCCTCAGCCTCCTGTCGCCTGCGCCAGCGCTTGAGGGCTACGATGTGGACCTGATCGCCCTCTCCGCCCGTGATAGTGATGCTGCCCGAGATGTTGCGCACCTCCAACTGTGAGCCATCGGGTACCGAAAATGTCCTTTCAATCCGCTCCGTTTTAGCCATCTTCTCCCTCCTGTCATGAGTCAACGAGGAACGAGTCCATGAGTAACAAGTCAACGGATGGATCCCGCCTCATTACTTGTCAACTCGTTGACTTATTGACTCCTAGTGAGCTCCAACTCCATTTGTACCAACTCCCGGTCAGTTATGAACCCCCGGCCCTTCAGCGCCCTCACCAGGGCCTCGTGGGCTGCACACACCTCGATGTAGACTGGATGGCAGGGATAGCGGTGCAGGAGGGCCAGCGCATGATCCACCAGCCCCTGCTCCCATTGTCCAGGGTGGTCGGGATGGACAATGATCTCCACGCGGTGGTAGGGGCGCCAGCGGCCACTCCACACGGTGAGCGTTGCCCCAAGTGCGCCCTGCTGTCCAATCCCCAGCCGGTACTCCCGCACACTGCCCAGCCAGTTCCTGAACCACCGCAAGATCCGCTCATCCCACTCTACCCGGAAGCTGCTGAGATCCAGGGGGTGCATACGCTGCGCCGCAGCAGGGACCGCCTCCCGCGCCAGGAGGTACTCCTGATACCACTCATCATAGCCCCGCCGCCGCAGGGGGAGGCTAAGATGGGGAGATGAGGTGATCGGGCGATGAGATGATGGGGTGATAGGAAGGCGCATCTTCAGCAGGGTATCTACAGCGACGAACCGCATGTCCCGATAGAGGTGGACCGCAGCTCGGTTGTCGGCCCGCACCTGAAGGATGGCCCGGTGCCCATTCCGAGAGCGGATGTGCGCCAAGGCCTCCTCCATCAGCGCCCGCCCGATGCCCCGCCGCCGATAGGCCGGATCAACCACCACATTGCTGACCAGCCAGCAGCCGGGACCTCCGCCGCGGGACTGAGTGAGGGTCACATTGCCCACCACCTGTCGGCCCTCTACCCATACGAAGCCGGAGAAGAGGTCGGCAAAGGGGGTCATCCACAGGAAGGGCCCCAGCAGCCAGGCCGTGCGGCTCAGCCAACGCAGGTCGCGCAGCGTTTTCCGAGCTGTGGGGTTCAACTCCCCACCAAAGGCCTCATCAATGAGGCGCACCACGCCCCTCGCGTCGCGCAGGGGGTCAATGGGCCGGACCCCGCTGAAAGCCCCTTTCCGGCTTATGGCTCTGGCCACCACCTCCTACTCGCCCTCCCTTTTTTACCCGACCATCCGACCACCTGACCAAGTGACCAAGGTGGCTATCCCTCCAGTGCGTCCAGCAGCATCTCCCCCTCATCGGGAGTGATCTGGCCCCGCTCCACCATCCGCAGGATGGCCATCCGCTCCTCATCACTGGGCTCACCTGCTGGAGTGGGGGCTGCGGGCTCCACGCTCGGCCTCCCAGCCACTGCCTCTTTGCGAGCCACATACTCGCCGCGCCAGACCTCCATCCTGCTCAGCGCCCGCCGGATGGCCTCCTGAGCCTGGGCGATGCCCGCCTCCGCGGCCCGCTGCGCCTCCCGGCCCAACCGCTCCCAGTCCACGGACTCCAGCCTCTGCTGTGCCCAGGCCATCCTGGCCTCCGCCTCCCGGCTGAGGGCCTCGAAGTCCACCTCGCGCAGGGCCTCATCCACCTGCCGCTCGATCTCCTCCGCCAGGCCCTCCAACTCCTCGACCCATTCGGCGGCCTCAACCTCAGCCCCAGCCCACTCCGCGAGCCGGAGGTTACCGCCGGCGGTGAAGGCCGCCTGGGCGGCGCCCTCTCCCAGGAGGCCCACCAGGTGGTTTTGATCCTGCAACTCGATGGTGAGGGGAAGGTCAGCGCGGATTCGCCCCCGGGCTCTGAGGTCGAGGCGAGCGCTGGTAGAGGTGGGCAGGCGCAGAGTGACGTTGCCCCCTGCTTCTCCCCGGTAGCTCCGCCCTGGGACCAGAGGGCCCTCCAGGTGCAGGTTTCCGCCCACCCTTTCGACCTCCGTGCCGCCGCCTAGGATGGAGGCCCTGAGATTGCCGCCCGCTCTCTTCAAGGTCAGGCGGCCTCCCAGGTCCCGAACCCCGACGTTGCCGCCAACTGTCTCCAGATCGAGCTTGCCGCCCACGCCCTGGGCTCGCAGCGAGCCTGCCACCCGCTTGCCCTCCAGGGAGCCCGCGACGCCCCTGGCCCTCAGGTCGCCGCCCACGCTTTGGACCGCCAGGTCAGCCCCCAGACCCCGGGCCCTCAGTGTGCCGCCCACTTCTTCCACAGTCGCTGCCCCCTCGATGGATTTGAGCGACGCATCACCGCCGATCCTGCCTACCTGAAGGCTGCCGCCGATGGAATGGGCGCGCAACCCTCCATCCACCTGGTTGAGACTGGCCGTGGCGCGGATGGCCCGCAGCAGCGCTGGGCCACGGCAGGTGCCCACGGCCACCGTCTGGTCCAGGTCGGACACGGAGAGATAGCCCTCCACGCGCCCCACTTTCACCGCCGTGTCGCGAGGGCAGCGGATAGCACAGGACTGGCGGGCCTCGACGGTGAGCGTCGTATCCTCCAGCCTGGCCTCCAGATCCTCTGGCGGGCCCTGGGCCTCGATCTCGACGGCCGGCCGGTCCCAGCCGCGCACCGTCAGTGGGCCTCCGCAGTGGGTGACGTGCAGTTGCACCGGCTGTGTGACATCAAAGTGTTTCTTTGTCATTGTAATCCTCCTCATGTATGCTGATAGCTGATCGCTGATGGCTGATAGCTGAACGCCTTGTGGTTATCCTCCAGATGCATGATCGCGGGCACAAAGAAGGCGCCCAAGCCGATGAGTGTCTGGGCCACCCCACCCGCCACGTACAAGGTGCGTATGCCCAATGCATCGGCGGCTGGCCCGGCGATGGCCATACTGATCGGCGTCATGGCATTGCATAGGCCCATAACCAACGTGAACACGCGCCCCTGCATCTCCGGGGCTACCACTTGCTGTAACAGGGCGAATGCTGAGCCGTTGCACATCGAATTCATAGTTGCCCCGAAAAATAGCCCCACCAGTGCCAGCGGGAAGGCCGTCGCTGGCGTCAGTCCGACGAGCAGGAGGCCCATGCCAAGCCCGATGATGCCCATCAACACCGTCACGATGCGCCGGTGAAAGCCGCCCCACGCACTCAAGAGCAGCCCACCCACCAGCAAGCCGACACCCCAGGCCGAATTCATCCAGCCCAACTGTAAGGCCTCCCCTCCAAAGTGCTCGGTCACCAGGATGGGCATGAGCGACATGGCGGGATAGACCGAGAAGTTGAGCAGCATAGCCATGATACAGATCGCCAACAACCCCGGCCAATGCCATACGTAACGCAGCCCCTCGCGCACATCGGCCCACAGAGTGGGCTTGCTCTCTGCTGCGCCAGTGGTAGCCGCCGCCTGCTGCGGCTGCGGGATTTGTACAGAGAAAAGCGGCGCAATGGCGAAGGCGGCCGTGATCACGTCAATGGCCATGATGTCGTGCAGGGGCAAGATGCCCAGCAGGAGCGCCCCCAGTGGCGGTGACATAATGTTCACAGCACCGCCTGTCGCCTGGTTGAGCCCCGCCACGCGCGATAGATGCTCCTGGGGAACCATGAGCGAGGTCGAGGCCGTCATGGCCGGCCAGTGGAAGGTGCCCCCGATCGCGCGCACGAGCATGATGACGTAGACGTGCCAGACCTGTATGGCCTGGGTCCAGAAGAGGTAGGCCAGCCACGCCGATACCAGAGCGATGATGCTGTCGGCAACGATCATCACCACGCGCCGATTCCAGCGGTCCACCAGTGCGCCGGCGAAAGGTCCCAGGAAGACCCCGGGCAGCAGAGAGATAAGCGTGCCCGTCGCCAACACCGTCGCCGAGCCAGTCAACTTGGTGAGCCACCAGACCAGGGCGAACTGGGCCACGCTGCTGCCGATCCACGAAAGCTGCTGTCCTGTCCAGATGGTGAAAAACGGAATCTGCCACCTGGACGGATTCTCTTCTGCCTGTTTCATTTCCGCCCCCCACTGCCTTGCAGCAGCTTGATGACCTCCTCCGAGGTGATCTTGCCCTCGGCCAGCTCGCTGAGGATGCCCTTGCGCTCCGAGGCTGCGACGCTGGGCGCTTCTTCTTTTACCTCGTAGCCCAGCCCCCGTATCACGTCGTTGAGGCGGCTGCGCACCGTAGGGTAGGAGAGGCCCAACTCCTGCTGCACCCAACTGATCTTCCCCTCGCAGCGCACGAACGTTTCCAGGAACTCCAACTGCTCCGGTGACAGTTGGTAGAAGTGCCCCAGGCTGAACTGGCCCTCCAATGCTGAGTCGCAATGGCGACAATATAACCGCGTCACCGTCAAGGTGCTTCCACACACCGGGCATTTGCCCATGACAGGATACATGCCTCTTTCCTCCTACTCCGTTGATTTCTCTGACACCGACGTGACAGATTATACCACAGAAATTAAATTTTGTCAAGTACTTGTTGGAAATTTTAAGGTTCTGCCTATAATCTCTTCGGCGGCCCGAAGTTGCCCGAGCTCCTGCTAGGAGTATAATTGAAAGGGAAAAATCCCGCTTGGCCAACGCAAGCGGAGTTCCGGGGAGAGCAAGATATGCGTGGATCCGACAGTGTAAGCATTCAGCGGTCAGCAATCAGCTATCAACCGACGCCGAGTTGGCCCGTTTTCTTCAGATTGCGATGGGTTCAACTTGCCCTGCGGGACAGACCTGATCCCGGCGACAGCCCGGACTGCAAGCAGCTCGCAAGGGAAGTGACCGAGGTGAAGCGAATGCTCACATCCTTTATCGAGAAGCTGAAAGCTGACATCTGATGGCTGAACGCTTAGGAAGCATCGGGCTGGAAAGCGAAAGCCGCCCCAAGGCGGCTTGTTGGCCCATGGTCTGTCTGGCGGGCATGGTCATCCTGGCAGGCTGTCACCCTGCCCCTCGCACTGCTATACCCTCTGGCAGCGCCACCTACTTTCCCCAGACAGGCCACACCGTGCGGGGGCCTTTCTGCGCTTACTTCCAGGCCAAGGGAGGGGCCGACAGTTTTGGCTATCCCATCACCGAGGAGTTCCTCCGGCATGGCCTGGTGGTGCAATACTTCGAGAAGGTTCGGATGGAGTACCACCCCGAAAACCCGCCCCGGTATCGGGTGCAATTGGGGCTGCTGGGGGAAAGGCTGGGCCGCCGAGAGCCCCCAATTCCTCCCTCCCGCGTCCTCCCGGTCTTTGACCGCTCCCACCGTTACTATCCCCAGACCGGCCACACCCTGCCCCAACCCTTCCTGGCATATTACGATGCCCATGGGGGTCTGGACCGCTTCGGATATCCCCTCAGTGAACCCTATCGGCTCCAGGGATCCCTGGTGCAGGATTTCCAGCGGGCACGGCTGACGTCGCAGGACGGGGAGATCTGGATCGCCGACTGGGGGCGGATGTTCTTGGCCCGACAGTCCTCAGTCCAAGATCCATAGCCATAGGGTAACGGGTAATGAGTCAACGAGTAACGCCTGTGCCTGCGCCACAGGTGCAAGCGAGGCACCTCCGGTTACTCGTTACCTGTGCCCCGTTGACTCGTCCCTCATTGCCCTGTTGACTCCTCCTCCCCCTCCTCCCAGCCGATGATCCAGATGCACAATCCTGCCAGGGCGATGGTGGCGGCTACCAGGGCCAGCCGCTGCCGCAGCAGCAGCTCCACATCCCTGGAAGCCCACAGCAGGATGATCACCATCCCCACGGCCAGCACGATCCACATCCCAATGCGAGGATGCCTGGAGAAGAACCCTTTGATTTGCTCCACCAGATCGCCTCCCTGCAATATATCCACCGCGCACCAGGCCCGTTCCACCTGGGTTTTTGTCTCCGTCAAACTCCCGCTGTTGTCAATGACCACATCGGCCAGGAGAACCTTCTCCACCTGGGGGGACTGGGCAGCCACACGGCGCCTGACCTCCTCCTCGCTCATACCCCGCTGGGCTGCCAGCCGGGCTACCAGCTGTTCGGGCCGGCAGGTGACCACCCACAGCGCATCGTACCCCCGGTGCATGCCCGCTTCGATCAGCTTGATGGCCTCCACGACCACCACCTGTGCGTCGGAGGCGCGGATACGGCGGTTCACCTCCTGGATCACCGCCGGATGAAGGACGGACTCCAGCCGGGCAAGGGCCTGGGGATCGGCGAAGGCAATATCACCCAGCCTGGCGCGGTCAATACTCATGTCCTCCTGCAAAATGCCCGGTCCAAACTCCTCCACCACAGCCTGCCAGATGGGAGTACCAGGTGCCAGGAGCTCGTGGGCGACACAGTCAGCGTCAATCACCTGCGCCCCCAGCTCGGCCAGCATCCGCGCCACCGTGGTCTTGCCGGTGCCGATGTTGCCCGTCAAGCCGATGACGTAGCCCTTGCTCACCCTGCCCCCATCTCAGCCCATTCCTCCAACAGTTCCTGCAACTGCCCCTGCGTGGCCTCATATTCACGTCCCAGCCGGTGCAGTTCCTCAACCTGGCGGGCCTGGCTGGCCAGGTTCAGCCCTTGCTCCAACTCCCCCAGCCGTGCCTCCAGCTCGGCGATCTCTCGCTCCAGGGCTGCTGTCCGCCGAAGGTGCTCTTTCGCCTCTTTCTCCCCATCGGCAGGCATGCGCTGTCTGGGGGCCACAGGCTGCATCGGGGTGGGCTCTTCTTCTACCTGTTGCCTCCGCCGGGTCGTCAGGTAGTCCAGGTAGTTGCCCTGCTGGACGACGAGTTCCCGCCCCTCCATGACCCACACCTGTGTGGCCAGTTGATCCACCAGCGAGCGGTCGTGGCAGACGAAGAGGATGGTGCCCTGGAAGCGGGCCAGCCAATCTGTCAGGATCTCGCGGGAGATAATGTCCAGGTGATTGGTGGGCTCATCAAGCACCAGGAAGTTGGCTCCCTGCAGGGTGAGCTTGGCCAGCGCCACCCGGCTGCGCTCCCCGCCGCTCAGTTCAGCGATGCGCTTGAAGACATCATCCCCGCTGAAGAGAAACCTTCCCAGGAAGGTGCGCGCCCTCTCCAGGGGCAGATCTTTGACGCTAAGGATCTCTTCCAGGACCCTTTTCTCCGGAGCTAGGTCCTCCTGACGCTGGGGCAGGTATCCCACCTTCACGTTATGTCCCAGCCAGACTCGCCCGGATAGGGGCTGCATCTCCCCCAGGAAGGTGCGGATGAAAGTCGTCTTGCCTGAGCCATTAGGGCCGAGCAGGGCGGCGCATTCCCCCCGCCGCAGATAAAGGTCGGGGCAGGTGAAGAGGGGATGGCCAGGGTAGCCCACCATCAGGTCTTGCGAGGCGAGCACCAGCTCCCCACTCCTGGTGGAGGGCTGGATGTCCAGGCGGATGGTCCTGTGCTGTCGAGGCCGCTCCAGCCGCTCCAAGTGCGCCAGGCGCGTGGCTCGTCCGCGCGCCTCCTTGCTCCGCTGCCCAGCCCGATAGCGGCGGATGAACTCCTCAGTGCGGGCGATGAACTCCTGCTGGGCCGCATACTCCCGGCGGCGACGCTCCATGCGCTCGTCTTTGAGCTGCAAATAAATACTGTAATTGCCCGGGTAGACCTCCAGCCGGCCAAAGCTCAGGTCCCACACCCGATCCACCACCCGGTCCAGGAAGTAACGGTCGTGGACCACCACCATCAGGCTGCCGGGCCAGTTGCTCAGCCAGTTCTCCAGCCACTCAATGGCCTGCAGATCGAGGTGATTGGCAGGCTCATCCAGGAGCAGCAGGCCTGGGCTTTCCAGAAGAAGTGTGGCCAGGAGCGCTCGTGTGCCCTCTCCCCCGCTGAGCTGGTTCAGCGGCCGGTGGAAATCGTCCTCGCTGAAGCCCAGTCCGGCCAGCACCTGACGGATGTGAGCTTCATAGGCATAGCCCCCCTCCCGCTCAAACTGCTCCAGGAGCGCGCTGTAGCGGGGGAGCGGAGTGCCTTCCTGGGCCATACGTCGCTCCAGGCGGCGCAGCTCCGCCTCCACGCGCTGCAGGTGGGCGAAGGCCTGCTTCATCTCCTCCCAGAGCGTCCCTTCTCCGACCAGCTCGGCCTGTTGGGGCAGAAAGCCAATGCGCAGCCCCCGCTTACGGTGCACCTGGCCGGCGCTCGGCTCCTCCAGCCCGGCGATGATGCGCAGTAGAGTGGACTTCCCCTCTCCATTGGGACCCACCAGGGCGATCTTGTCCCTGTGCCCGATCTGGAGAGATATGTCCCAGAAGACATCCTGTGCGCCGTAGTATTTGGCCAGACCCTTGGCTGTGACCAGGGGCATTTCACCCTCTCCACACTATCCTCGAGCTGCGCATGCGCCGGTGAGGATTATAGCAACATCTGCCTGTGGTGACAATTCGTGACTCCTGTGGTCTTTTGGTCGCTTGGTCTCTTGATTGGCTAATTGACCAACTGACTAAATTCGTGAAATGTGAGGTTTTGAGGTATAATATGGGCGAGGGGGTAAAGCAGCATGCGTTTCGGCAATCAGTTGCTGGCGGGGGGAGCAATCATTGTGGCCCTGGCAGCCTGGGGGGGATTGGGGTACCTGATCTTCGCCACGCCGCCGCAGCTGCCCTTCCGCATCGCTTTCCTGGGCCTGCTGCTGGTGGCCAGCGCCGCCTCCGGGATGCCGGTGATCCTCTACCTCAACCGGCGCTTCGCTACCCTCCACCGGGGGCGCGATCAGGTGCGCGCGCTGCGCCAAAGCCTGTGGGTTGGCGGCTTCGTGGTGCCCTGTGCCTGGCTACAGATGGAGCGTAACCTCACCTGGGCAGCGGCCCTCGTCTTCCTGGGCGTCTTCGCCCTGCTGGAGTTGCTCTGCGCTGGCCGGGAGTAAGGGGACACTGGAGCAACAAGTAACAAGTCAATGGGTCAACGAGTAACGAGGAGGCTGGTGTGCGGGAGAAACTACGCTATCTGCCAAGCGTAGACAGCTTGCTGCAGACTCAGGCCGCTCAGCATTTGGTGGCTGAGTATGGGCATGAAGCGGCAGTGGAGGGACTGCGGGCTGCATTGGAAGCCGCCCGTGAGACCATCCTGGCGGGTGGAGAATCCCCCTCTCAGAAGGTGATCCTGGCTCAGGCCGCCCGATCGATTGCCGCACGCCTGGGCCCCACGCTGGGGCCGGTTATCAATGCCACAGGGGTGATCATCCACACCAACCTGGGGCGGGCACCCCTCAGCCAGGCGGCGCGAGGAGCGATGGAGGCTGTGGCGGTCGGCTATTCCAACCTGGAGTACGATCTGGAAGCCGGGCAGCGGGGCTCCCGCTACCTTCATGCCGAATCGCTGCTCTGCCAGCTCACCGGTGCGGAGGAGGCATTGGTGGTCAACAACAACGCCGCAGCGGTGCTGCTCATGCTCACCGCCCTGGCCCAGGGGCGGGGGGTGATCATCTCCCGAGGGCAGTTGGTGGAGATCGGAGGGGGTTTCCGCATCCCCGAGGTGATGCGCCAGAGTGGGGCGCACCTGGTGGAGGTGGGGACCACTAACCGCACATACCTCCGCGATTATGAAGCGGCCATCGGGGAGGGGACGGCGGCCATCATGCGAGCTCACCGCTCCAATTTCTCCCTCACCGGCTTTGTGCACGAGCCCTCCCTGGAGGATCTGGCCGCCGTGGCGCATAAGCATGGGCTGTTGATGTTCGATGATCTGGGGAGCGGGGCGCTGCTTGATACCTCCTCCTTTGGCCTGGCCCGCGAGCCGATGATGCAGGAGAGCATTGGTGCCGGAGCGGACCTGGTGTGCGCCAGTGGGGATAAGCTCTTGGGCGGCCCTCAGGCAGGTATCATACTCGGGCGGCGGGAGCTGATCGAGCGGCTGAAACATTTTCCCCTGGCCCGCGCCCTGCGGGTGGACAAGACCACGCTGGCTGCGCTCCAGGCCACGCTGCGGGCCTATCTGATCGGCCGAGCCGTGGAGGAGATCCCAGTGTGGCAGATGATCGCCACACCTCTGGAGGAGTTGGAGGCGCGGGCAATTCGCTGGGCTGGCGAGCTGGGCAGGCACGGGATCGAGGCAGCGGTCGTGGAAGCCCAATCGGCGGTGGGGGGCGGGTCTCTGCCTGGCCAGACCCTGCCCACCAAAGCGTTGGCCCTGCGCGTTTCCTCGCCCGATGCTCTGGCTGCGCGGTTGCGAGCGGGCACCCCGCCGGTGATCGCCCGTATCCAGGAGGGCCTGGTGCTCCTCGATCCACGCACCATGCTGCCTGCCCTCGGAGACGGACCTGAGCAGGAGGAGCAGTTACTGCGAACACTTCGAGAGGCTCTGACAAGCGGCAGTTGATCTTTGCCTCTCTTTGAGTTTCATAGTAGACTGATGAATGTGATTGCATCGAGGTAAGGAAGACATAGGAGGACATTAAATGGGTTGTATCACCAGACGGCGCTTTCTGGAGCGGATGATCGCCCTGGGAGCGGCAGGGGCGAGTGCGGCGCTGGTGACTGGAGCCTGTGCACCCCGTCCTGCCCCAGGAGTGGCAGCCAAGCCCACACCCACTCCCACGCCCCGCGGCGCGTACCTGGCTGTGGCCCGCGGAGGGGAGCCGGAGGAGATCACCCGGCGGGCCATCCAGGCTATCGGCGGAATGGGGCGCTTTGTGAAGAAGGGCGACGACGTGATCGTCAAGCCCAACATCTGCGTGGCTTACCACACCTTCGAATACGCGGCTACCACTAACCCTGAAGTGGTCGCCACGCTGGTGAAGTTATGTCTGGAGGCAGGGGCCCGGCGGCTGCGGGTGATGGATCAGCCCTTCGGTGGCACGGCACAGATGGCCTATGAGCGGTCGGGCATCAAGGCGGCGGTGGAGGCCGCAGGGGGCCAAATGGAGCTGATGAGCCCAGCCAAATTCGTGGAGGTGGAGATCCCCCTGGGGCAGGACCTGGAAAAGTGGTACTTCTATGGCCCGGTGCTCGACGCCGACGTGCTCATCAATGTGCCCATCGCTAAGCACCACAACCTGGCCCGCCTCACCCTGGGCATGAAGAACCTGATGGGGGTGATCCTTGACCGTCCCTCCATCCACACCAACCTGGGCCAGCGCCTGGCCGACCTGACCAGTCTGCTGAGGCCCGATCTGACGGTGGTGGATGCGGTGCGAGTCCTCACCGCCCACGGCCCCACTGGCGGCAACCTGGACGATGTCCTCAAGCTGGACACGGTCATCGCCTCTCACGACATTGTCGCCGCCGGCGCCTACGCTACCACCCTGTTCAGCAAGGAGCCATCCTACCTGGATTCCCTCACGGCGGGAGCAGAGATGGGTCTGGGGGAGATGGAGCTGGGCAGGCTGGACATTGAGGAGGTCACTGTCTGAGGCGAGCAAATCTGGCATAACTTGCTCGGTGAAACCTGTGTCGAGGAGCTGGTTCAAGTATATGATTGTGGAGATCGAGGCGCACGAATCCCACTGAGGGATTGTGCAGTGCGCCTTTGGTCACTGGAGCAACGGGGTAACGACTCTCACGCCGCAAAGAGCGGAAAATGGTGCCAGCCTGCTCTTTACCGTGCCGGTGGTTTACTGCTGTGCCTATTTCGTGGCGGGGCTGTGAGAGCAAGAATCCTCTTAGGCTTGTTCTGAAGCTCTATTCAACTTGCGAGGGACAGGGATTGCTGTATAATCTGGATTTGGGCACTTAGTTCGGCGAGGTGCAGTCAATTACATCTAACAACTTGGCCAGCGCACCCCACATGCGCTTCATTTGCGCTCCTTCTTCTGGCGAAGGAATGGACAATTCCCCATGCTCAATGAAGCCGATACTCGTGCTAAACTGATTGATCCCAAACTCCATCTGTCCGGCTGGACGGAAGACGCCATCCAGCGGGAGTATTACCTCACTCCCGAAACCGGCGGCCGTGTTGTTCTCGAAGGCAATGTGGAGAAGCGCACAAAGCCCACGAAGGCCGACTACTTGCTTCGTTACCGGACCTATCCCATCGCCATTCTTGAGGCCAAAGCCGAGTCCGAGTCGCACCTGGCCGGGATGCAGCAGGCCAAAGAGTACGCGGCGCGGGCCAACATCCCCTTTGCTTACTCCAGTAACGGCCACCAGATCGAGGAGTACGACTTCGCTACCGGCATCCAGCGCACTCTGGATCGCTTCCCCCGGCCGGAGGAACTCTGGGAGCGCCTGGGCAAGGAAGCCTACCTGCCGACGGTCAGCCCTCTTCTCTACTCCTTCCACTACAGTCCCATTGGCAGGATGCGTCCTCGCTACTACCAGGAGCAGGCGATCTACCGGGTCATCGAGCGGATCATTCGTGGCCAGAAGCATGTTCTTCTGACCATGGCCACCGGCACGGGAAAGACCTACGTGGCCTTTCAGATCGTCTGGAAGCTGGTCAAGTCAGGCCACATGAAGCGGGTGTTGTACCTGGCCGACCGCAACGTGCTGCGCAATCAGGCGTACAATACCTTCGAGCCCTTCGGCGACGCGCGCGACGTCATCGAAAGCGGCCACGCCCTCAAGTCACGCGACATCTATTTCAGCATCTACCAGGCCATGTATGCTGGCGAGGAGGGCAACCGGCTCTATCAGCAGTATCCCCCCGATTTCTTCGACCTTATCATCATTGACGAGTGCCATCGTTCCGGCTTCGGCAGGTGGAACGACATCTTGCAGCATTTCTCCGGCGCCGTCCAACTGGGCATGACAGCGACGCCCAAGCGTGACGATAACATTGATACCTACCAGTATTTCGGCGAGCCGGCCTATGAGTATACTTTGGCCGACGGGATCGAGGACGGCTACCTGGCTATCTACAAGATCCACCGCGTCCAGACCAACCTGGACAAAGAGGGCCTGGTTCTGGGTCACGAGACCTTCACCACCAAGGACTTCGAGCGGGTGGTCCGGCTCCCGGACCGCAACGATACCATAGTCAGGCACCTGGTGGGCCTGGTGGATGCCGTGGACAGCGCCATGAACAAGACGATGGTCTTCTGCGTGGATCAGGAACATGCGGCGGCAGTCATGAAGCGGATCAACAATGAGCGCCGCAACCTGAGCATTGCCGACTACGCGGTGCGCATCGTCTCCGACGAGGGCGAGTTCGGGCGCGAGATGCTGGAGCGCTTTCAGGACAACGACAAGCTGACGCCGGTGGTGGCGACTACGGTGGACCTTCTCACCACCGGGGTAGATGCCCCCAACGTGCGGAACATCGTCTTCCTGCGCCCCATCAACTCCATGGTCCTCTTCAAGCAGATCGTGGGCCGGGGCAGCCGCATCTGCGAGGAGAAGGGGAAGCTATCCTTCCGCATCTTCGACTACGTGGGCTGCACCGAGCTGTTTGAGGACCCTGACTTCGACGGCTTCCCGGCCTTCCTCGAAGAGACGGACATCGAGGTAGAGCCTGTCCCCGAACCCCTGCCCGCTGTCAAAGAAACTGGCCCCAAATATGAAGCCGAGAAGGAGCGCGGGAAGGTTCGGAAGATCACCATCAGCGGGCTGACGGTGACCATCGTCGAGGAGCGGTATTTCGAGATCGAGATCACGGCCACCGGCCAGCGCCTCAAGCCTCGCGAGTACCTCAAGCTCAGCCAGGAGGAGGTGGCCGCTCGTTGCCGCACCCTGGCCGAACTGCAGGCCGCCTGGGCTGACAAAGACAGGCGGGAAGCGCTGATGCGTGATCTGGAGGCGCAAAACGTCAGCCCGGAGCTGCTGGCCCGCCTGTTGGAGGCGCCTGACGCCGATGCCTACGACCTGCTGGCCCACCTGGCCTTCAACGCGCCCCTGGTCAGCCGCGACGAACGGGCCAAAGCCTTCCTCAACCGCAACCAGGATTTCCTGGGCCGCTTCAAGGGTAAGGCCAGGGAAATCATCGAACTGCTGGTGGACAAGTACCGCGTCTGGGGCATTGAGGAGATCGCCAAGCCCGAGGTCTTCCGTGTGCGCCCCCTGAGCGGGTATGGCACCTTCACGAGCATCGCTGAGCTGTTCCAAGGGCCCAGGAATCTGAGGAAGGCGGTGGATGAGCTGCAGGTGAGGCTGTATGCGGTGGCTTGAGACTTGCATCTCCGAAGAGGCGGTTCAGAGCCGCTGGTTACGGTTGGGCGAAGATTGATTATGGGCAAGCCAGCGCAGGTGGTAACACCTGAGGTTCATGCTCTTGTGACCATTCATTTATATCACAAGCGGATGGAGAGGATCAAATGGACTCACAAGTGATCAACTCGCCACAAAGAATCAATATAGCGATCGCTGGGCTGGGCAACGTTGCTTCTAGCCTAATAGAAGGGATTTACTTTTACCGCCAGAACCGCGAGTTTGACGAAGGTCTGCTATTTCCAACTGTGAATGGCTACCTGGTCCGAGATATTGAAGTGGTTGCTGCATTTGATATCTCCTCACAAAAGGTTGGGCGACCGGTACATGAGGCGATATACCAGAGCCCTAACAACTTCGTTCACATCAAGGGCGTCTCGGTGGAGTCGAACGCTCTAGTATTCCGGGGACCAACGTTGGATGGGAACCCACCACATTTGGCAGAGCTTGTGAATGAGTCGTCAGTGGAACCAGTCGATGTCGTCACTGTTCTCAGAGATTATAGAGTCCACGTACTCCTCAATCTGCTTCCAACTGGCAGCATTCAGGCGACTGAGTTCTATGCGAGAGCCGCTGTAGAAGCGGGGTGTGCGTTCATCAACTGCATTCCTACAGTTCTTGCTCAGAGGCATGACTTTCAGGCCTTATTCTCCCAAAGGAAACTCCCTATTCTAGGCGATGATATCAAGAGCCAGATCGGTACCACCATATTGCATCGTGCCCTGTTGCATCTTCTTGAATCGCGCGGGGCGAAGCTTTGCAAAACCTCGCAATTGAATATCGGCGGGAACACAGATTTTGCCAACTTTGTGTTCAGGGCGGAGACGAAGCTAGCATCCAAACGGAAATCGCTTGAGCAGTATGTGCAAGGGGCCGAATTCCATGTTGGGCATCACTATGACCCCACACGTGGCCCTCTGAAGACTGCCTTCATTGAGCTTGAGGCAAGTGTGTTCGGTAGCTCGGACGTCCGGATTTCGGTGCGTCTTGACAGTGATGATAAGCCCAACGCCGCGGGGTCAATATGCGATTTGGTCCGTTTTGCAAAAACCGCTCTTGACAAGGGAATAGCAGGATACATACCCGAGGTGTGTGCATTCTACATGAAATCCCCACCGGATCCCATGGATGATTTGCAAGCATTGGATCTCATCCGTACAAGGTGGGTTACCCAATAAAGTGTCAAACTCAATCACTCCCTCGTTGGAGGATACAGTGATATTCGCACTTCACAATAGGAGGATTGTAGCTATGAAAGTCAAGCTCATCTATCCCCGGTTGGTCGATAGCGTGGACAAGTTTGATGAAAACTCGCTACTCATGGAAATTCTTAGGCACCTGCTTCATCTAGGAAAGACAAACTACACTCCGCCTCTGTCATTATTGATGCTTGGCGCAGTGACGCCACCTGATGTCGAAGTGCAAATCATTGATGAGAGACTGAGTGAGATCGATTTCGACAAAGAAGTTGACCTGATTGGCATCACAGTGACAACAAGGGCTGCCCCAAGGGCTTACGAGATTGCGACGGAATACCGAAAGCGTGGTGTGACTGTGGTGGTTGGCGGGGTGCATCCCAGCGTCTTGCCTGAAGAATCCAGTCGCTACGCAGATGTTGTTGTGATTGGCGAGGGTGAGGATGCATGGCCTCGGGTGTTGGCCGACTACAAGCAGAGGAATCTTAAGCGGATTTACAAGGGCAAGCGTCAGAACAACTTGGACGAACTACCCTATCCGCGACGCGACCTCATTCGACATCCAGAGAACTATATCACAACGCGGGTTGTTACGACCGGCAGAGGGTGTCCGAACAGTTGCACCTTCTGTGCTGCTGGCTTCGCTGTGGGCAAGCGGCACCGGGTACGTAGTGTGGAGAACGTGCTAGCTGAGTTGCGCGAAGTCCCAAGCAGACTTGTCATCTTCACGGATGACAATCTAGGTTGGGATATGGAGTATGCCAAGCAACTCTTCAAGGCGATTATTCCACTAAATGTCAAGTGGATTGGTGGAGTATCCGTTTCAGCCTTTGAAGACATCGAATTCACCAATTTGGTTGCCGAAAGCGGTTGTGTTACGCTTGATATTGGATTCGAGAGCATTCGTCCTCAAACGATTGCGGGGATAAAGAAGCAACGTACCAATGATCCAAGCCGGTATCGGGAATTAATCAGACGAATTCATGATCGCGGTGTCCTAATAAAGGGCAATTTCATCCTTGGCTTTGATGAAGACGACAAGAACATGTTTCGAGAGTTGGTCGACTTTATCAACGAGACTTGTATCGAGATGCCTAGTATTAATACTCTTATCCCTTACCCCGGCACACCAATCTTCAATCAATATGAAAGAGAGGGACGATTGTTGCATAAGGATTGGGCTTACTACGATACAGCAGGAGGGTATGTTGTATATCGGCCTATGCAGATGACACGCCAGGAACTCATAGATGGATACTTTATGGTTACCGATGAGGTCTACTCGATAAAGTCAGTTGCACATCGATTCATGGGAGCAAAGACGCTCTCATCCGCCGGCACTCTTGGTGCCATCAGCTATAACTTGCAGCAACGATGTAGTGTGGCATTGGAAAAAACAGCGCTAGAGAAGGTAGCTATAGAGCATGCTTAACTCGCCATCAAGCTATAAGCGGGCTTCGCAGATTCTTATCTTCATTGCTGCGCTAAGCGTTAGCATATGCAGTTTATTCATAACCATAGATGTCATATCAGCGGAGTCCAAACCGTCGCGGGTCTTAAGCTATAGCACAGTATTCCTTGTAGGGTTGCTGACTGCTATGGGTTTGAACCCAGCAGCCCTGAGCATTATCGCTATTCCCGCGGTAGGGGCTGTGTTCAATCCAATACTTGTAGGAGGAGTAGCGGCCTTTGGCTCTGCCATTGGAGAGACAAGTGGTTATGCTATTGGATACGGTTCCAGGGGCCTTGTCTCTGACCTACCAGGACAAAACACTTGGCAAGCCAGACTATACAACAGGTTGTTCAGTTGGCGAGCATTTGCGTGGTTAGAAAGTAGGATATTGGGTTGGGTGGCTAAACACCCATTCCTGACGCTATTTTGCTTTGCCGCAATTCCTAACATATTCTTGGACTTTGCGGGCATGATCGCTGGCAGGAGCGGCTATCCGTATCCCAAATTCTTCTTTGCAACGTTTCTGGGAAAGGCTATTCGGTTCAGTCTATATGCATATCTTGGAACGTGGGCCTTCCCACTTGTCAAAAGCTAGAGGAGAGTGAAAGATAGGTTTTAGAGAGGAGCATGACATGAAAGTGAATCTTATTTATCCCTGCTCGCCTGATAGCGCAGATAAGCACGACTTCTCGCCGATTGCAAAGAGCCTGGATCTACTGCTGCGTCCAGCCAGGGACCTGCTTGGTCTGGGAAAGACGAACTATACTCCACCGTTGTCATTATTGATGCTTGGCGCGGTGACGCCACCTGATGTCGAAGTGCAGATCATTGATGAGAGACTGAGTGAGATCGATTTCCACGAAGAGGTTGACCTGGTTGGCATCACAGTGACAACGAGGGCTGCTCCAAGGGCTTATGAGATTTCGACGGAATATCGAAAGCGTGGTGTGACTGTGGTGGTTGGCGGGGTGCATCCCAGCGTCTTGCCTGAAGAATCCAGCCGCTACGTAGATGTTGTCGTGGTTGGAGAAGGTGAGGAGGCATGGCCTAAGGTTTTGGCCGACTACAAGCAGGGGAGTCTCAAGCGGATTTACAGGGGCAAGCGTCAGAACAACTTGGACGAACTACCCTATCCACGACGCGAACTCATTCGTCATCCCGAGGATTACTTGACTCTCAAGGTGCTTGCTGCAAGTAGAGGATGTCCAAACAGTTGCACTTTCTGTGCTGCTGGTTTCGCTATTGGCAAACAATACCGAACGCGCAAAGTCGAGAGTGTAGTGGCCGAATTGAGCGAAGTATCCGGTAGTTACGTCGCTTTCACAGATGATAACCTTGGTTGGGACATAGCCTATGCAAAGAAGCTCTTCAGAGCTATAGTGCCACTGAATATCAAATGGATAGGCTCAGTTACACTTCCAGCTGTTGAGGATGATGAATTGTTAGAATTGATTGCAAAGAGCGGTTGTGTCTCCCTTTGCCTTGGTTTTGAAAGCCTCTCTCCTCGGGTAATTACGGACATAAAGAAGCAACGAACCAATAACCCGGCTCGCTACCGGGAGCTGATCAAGCGAGTCCACGATTATGGCATTCCAATCATAGGTACTTTCATCGTCGGTTTTGATGGTGATGATAAGAACACATTTGGAACATTGACCGATTTTATCAATGAAACCTGTATTGAGGAACCCACTGTTCACGTACTTATTCCGTATCCGGGTACTCGGATATACCGCCAATTTGAGAGGGAAGGCAGGCTGCTCTGCAAAGACTGGAAATACTATGACACGGCAAGAGGGTATGTTGTATATCAGCCCAAGCAGATGACGCCCGAGGAACTTGTAGATGGATACTTGACGGTTTTGCAAAAGGTCTTTTCGTTAAGACCCGCTATTGAGCGTCTTGTAGGTGCAAGAACGCTATCCAGCGCAACGATTGGCAGTCTCTTTTACAACTTGGCGTGGCGACGTAGTGCTGCACTACAAAAAGCCCAATTGCAGAAAACGACGGAAAATGTCTCTTGAAGTGTTTGCGCACAAAGTAAAGGCTCTCGGATACTTGCTTCGTCCAAACCAACTTAAGTACGCAGTGTTGTTGATAACCAATAGATGCAATTTGTCTTGCCCATACTGCCAGATCAGGGATTCAGCAAAACGCGAATTGTCGCTCACCGAATGGAAGCTAGTGATTGATAGATTGTTAGGCTGGGGTGTGGCTTATTTCAACATCTCTGGGGGAGAGCCTTTCCTGCGTGACGATGTTGAGGCATTGGTGCAATATATTGTCTCCAATAACCGCGTTGCCACTGTTACGTCCAACGGTACACTAATCACTGAAGAAAAAGTGGACAGACTTTCTCGCTCTGGGCTATCAGTGCTCACGTTGTCTGCCGATAGCCAGGATGGCTTTGGCAAAGGCGACTTCGACAAGGTTATCTCTATTCTGGCTAGAGCAAGGGCTAGAGGCATCATACCAGTACTCCATTGTGTAATAACCTCTGAAAATATCAACTGTGTGCTGGATTTGGCTAGCAGAACGGTCAAAAGTGGCATCTTTTTCTCCTGTTGCTTGTATCAGGCTATCGGGGGAATACAGTCGCGTAGAGAAGATTCCCTCATCCCAGAACTGTGTGACGTCGAGCAAATTTTCTCCGTCCTTAAGGACATCAAGCGCCGGACGGGCATGGTAAAGACATCGTATGATTATATGGATAACCTTCGCCGGTACTCTATGCAAGGGTGGCATTGCCATTCAACGAACGCTGATTGGATTGCTGTCGACAGTGACGGTTCCCTTCTTGCCTGCTGCGAGCGTTCTACGGATGTGTCGCTGTTCGATGTCAAGACGATCCCTGGCGAACGATGGGATCAACTGAGAGAGTGGGCTGTCAAAGATTGTCCCGGATGCTACTACGAGTGTTATTTCACTGAGGGAGAAGTCTATAAAGGCAATAAGCTACTTCGAGAGGTACCAAGCGTGCCCGGCTTTTGGCTAAATAGTCTGTATCTACTGCTAGCGAACTTCCGATCCCTTGTTCTGATTCATGAATGAGGTTCAACAATGCGCAAAGATGTTGCAGACAAGAGTCCTATCAGAATGAAAACCTGGATGCATGGATGGGGCGATCCCTTGTTGTTTCGAATGGCCCATGTCTTGCACCGAGTAGGATTTACCCCCAATGCACTGACTATTAGTGGGCTAGCGTTGAGTGTCTTGGTCGCATTGCTTCTGGCCACAGGCCACACGGTGACGGGAGGGTGGGTCCTTTTGGTAGCTGCAATGGTGGATTCGCTGGACGGAACACTGGCGAGATTGACAAACCAGGAAACCAAATTTGGTGCTTTTCTAGATTCTACAATCGATCAGTGGGCAGATGCCATAGTGTTCTTGGGTTTGCTTTGGCCCTACTTGCAAGCTGGAGCACGTGTGGAAGTCATATTAATATTTGCATCGTTGGCTGGCTCACTGCTCGTCAGCTACACACGTGCATGCGCTGGGTGGAGAGGCTTCGAGTGTACAGTTGGTCCAGTTGGGCGTCTCGAACGTGGTTTAGTTGCCATCGTTGCATTAATAACTAAGCAGGTGACCTTAGGTCTATGGTTGGTTGCTGTACTTAGCAGCCTTACAGCTCTACGGCGCTTATACTATGTCTGGACTTTACAGAGTAAGAAAGTCATCGAATCTAGTGGACAGAGCGAAGAACTGGCTTCAAGGAAAGAAGAATGACTGACTCACGGCCGTTTTGGGCTTTGATCGAGATTCTCACCAAAGCAGTTGCAATACTGATGCAACTTACAAGATGCTATAATTACGCTACTTTGGTCTTTATCGGAACCGCTGTCGCCTTTCGTCTCGCGGGTAGAGGGTGGGGTACCAAGATGCTCCTTTCCGTGTTTGCCAATCTCTTTGCTGTGATCGCTGGATACATTTTCAACGACCTAGAAGATGCCTCAGAGGACCTGATCAATCCCTACAAGAGCCAGAGGAACGTGATAGCAGCTGGCAAGCTGGCCGAATCGTACGGCTACACACTGTCGGCCCTTGCAGCAGGAGGAAGCCTGGCATTTGCAACATTTGTCGGATCACAAGCGGTCATTTACGCTCTGGCAGCATTGCTAGCGCTCTTCCTCTATTCATGGCGCAAGGTCAGACTCAAAAGCCATGCCGGTGCAGATATAATGGTGCATGGAGGAACTGCTGGTCTTCTGTTTCTCGCAGCGTTTCTGCCGAATCATTCCGGTGGGCCGGTGAATGCAGACGTAGTTCTAGTGGCATTATCTCTTTCAATTGGCTGGGCTCTGTCTCTTGTGCACCATCAACTCCTGGACATTGACCATGATCGGGCAGTGACTTTGTGTACAACCACGGTCTTATTGGGGAAGCGAGGCTCTCTGTACCTTGCTTATGGATTAGTGGTCATGCTTGTCATTCTGATACTGATACTCATTGCCATGGGCTCCCTACCTGTAGTACCATTGCTCACGTTTGTGTCCGTATCGGCGGCGGTCCTAGTTCCGCTACTCTGGTTCACAAGAAAGGATAGGACGCGTGCTCAAATAGAATGGTCTCAAAGGCTGGCCTTCAATGCAGGTGGTATTGTCGCTATTGTGGTTTGGTTGAGTTTCTACTGATAGAAGCTGTCTCGGCGGACTTAGGGGGACAGAACACAGTGCCGTGACGTTGATGCTTGATGAGGTGATTGGGCTTATGTACGATGTCATTGTGGTTGGCGCTGGACCAGCTGGCAGCACAGCTGCCATTGCCCTAGCTCGTGCTGGTCGACAGGTCTTGTTACTTGACAAAGCCAACTTCCCTCGTGACAAGCCTTGCGGCGACATGTTGCACCCCTTCGCGATACACACCTTGCGGAAACTGGGAGTTGATATGGAGAGTCGGGAGTTTCACGTTCTGCGACGCGTAGTCCTATTTGCTCCAGACGGTAGTCCGCTGGAGTGGGATCAGACGCCTGGCACTGTTGTTCCTCGTAGGGTACTTGACCATCTTCTGGTACAGTTGGCCTTGAAGGAAGGAGTTTCGCTTCGTCGAGTGAGAGTCCAATATCCCCTCATCACAAAAGGTGTTGTTGCTGGAGTTGTAGGTTGTGAAGATCACCGTGTGACTGCTTTTCAGGCTCCTATTGTAATTGGAGCTGACGGTTCAAAATCGGTCATAGCCCGAACGTTACGAGGTGGAGGTTGGCCTACGCCCTATGTATTTGTAGCAATCCGAGCCTATTTTCGGTTGGCCGATAATGCTCCGGCTACCACAGCTGAATTGTATTGGAATCAAGATTTAGCACCAGGCTATGGCTGGCTCTTTCCAATGGGTGACGGCGTTGCTAATGTTGGTTGGGGGACCCGTCTCGATGTTCTGGTCAATCGAAGAGTGAACCTGAGGACTGCCTTTGCTCACTTTTTGGAAAGGCCGCCTATTCGGGCCATGCCCCCTATTCGAACCCGTCTCGTGGGGCCATTAGGTCCATATCGTGCTTGGACTCTAAATACCTGCTGGCTGGTACCTCGTCGTTCCTATCCCGGTGCGGTGCTGATAGGTGACGCAGGTGGTTTCATCGATCCGCTTAACGGTGGCGGACTGCACTACGCCCTGCGCACTGGGTTGCTTGCTGCCAGGGTGGTAAATGAGGCGCTGGACGGGGCAGATACCTCTCTGACTAGTCTGGGCCGGTTTGATGCTCTCTGGCGCAAAGAGTTCGCCTGGCAAATGCGCCTTGCGAATTGGATACAGCGTCATATCACAGCTCATCCGTCTCGGGTTAACCTGGCCTTTTCGCCATTGAAGTGGAGTCGGCTTTCTGTCTTCGGAGTTTACCGCATTGCGTTTGCAATAGCTCTCAGGAAGCAGCTTTGATCTTGGTGCAGTGGCGACGGAGGGGCCCACGCTAGCATCACGAACCGGGAATACCGCGAACTCACCGGCGTCGGCCGTGACACAGCCCATCGGGAACTGCGTGAATTGGTTCAAAGAGGCTTCATCCAACGCCGAGGACAGGGACGGATGGTTCACTATGTCCCTGTCGAGGATCAAACGATTGTCGGATGATTATCGGATGATAAGGTGTTGGGAGGGTGAACGATCGAGACTTCTAGGAGACCCCCATGACCCGCGAAGAACTCCGCAACGCCATCGGCAACGCCTGCGACATCATGCGCCGCGAGGGGCTGACCACCATGGACTACATGGAGCAGCTCTCGTGGCTGCTGTTCCTCAAGTCCTTCGAGGACACCGAGAATAACCTGGAGGCCGAGGCGGCCTACAACGGCCGGGCCTACGACCGCATCCTCGCTGGCGACTACCGCTGGAGCGTTTGGGCGTGGCCGGACAAGGGCCTGACCGGGGATGCACTGGTGAGCTTCATCAACAACGACCTCTTCCCCCACTTGCGGAGCCTGAGCGGCACGCCAGAGCGGGCGATGATCGCCAACATCTTCGCCGAAATCTACCGCAGCCGCCTGCAGAACGGCTACGTCCTGCGCGACGTGATCAACATCATCGAAGGGATTGATTTCCACAGCACTGAGGACGTGCACGTTCTGTCCCTCATCTACGAGGAGCTGTTGGCCCAGATGGGCAGCCAGGCCGGCTTCCAGGGCGAGTTCTACACTCCGCGCCACATCATCCGCTTCATGGTGGAGATGGTGGATCCGCAGATCGGCGAGACGGTCTACGACCCCGCCTGCGGCACCGGCGGCTTCCTGGCCGAAGCCTACCGGCGTATGCGGGAACAAGAAAGCAGCATCGCCGACTATGAAAAGCTCCAGCAGCGCACCTTCTACGGGCGGGAGAAGAGCGCCCGCACCTATCTCTTGGGCCTGATGAACCTGATCCTGCACGGCATCCAGGTGCCCAACATCGAGCGCACCAACACCCTGGCCCGCAATGTGCGCAATATCCCTGAGGCCGAGCGCTACGACGTGATCCTGACCAATCCCCCCTTCGGCGGGAGCGAGCACGAGACCATCCAGCAGAACTTCCCCATCAAGGGCCACGCCACAGAGATGCTCTTCTTGCAGCACATCATGAAGAGTTTGAAGCGGAAGCACGGCAGCCGCGCCGGGGTGGTCGTGCCGGAAGGGATGCTCTTTCGCGGTGGGGCCTTCGCTTCGGTGCGCAAGGAGTTGCTGGAGGAGTTCAACCTGCACGCTGTCGTCTCCATGCCGCCCGGCGTCTTTCTGCCCTACTCCGGCGTCAAGACCAACGTCCTTTTCTTCGACCGCCCCGGCCCCACCGAGGGCGTCTGGTACTACGAGATCCGCCACGACGGCTTCTCCCTGACCCAGACCCGCCGTCCCATCCCCGAGAACGACATCCCCGACATGGTGGAAAAGTGGCGGGCGCGTGCGGAGAGCGACTGGAGCTGGATCGTGCCTGTCGAGGAGATCGTCGCCAACGGCTATGACCTGACCGCCCGCAACCCCAGGCACGCCGAGATCGCCGAGCGCCGTTCCCCTGAGGAACTCGTCGCCAGTGTGCTGACCAAAGAGGAGCGGCTGACGGAGCTGCTGGGCGAGTTACAGGAGTTATTAGGGGGTGGCAATGGTGTGGGATAGTCTCCCAGACAGAGGGGAAGTAAAGCGGTTGGGTGAGGTTTGTGAATCAAAGGAGAGGAGAAATCCAACGAAGACGCCTAACCTTTCCTTCAAATATGTGGACATTTCGTCAGTGGACAATAGCCTCTTCAAAATCGTTGACCATAAAGACTATCTGGGCAGAGATGCTCCAAGCCGAGCCAGAAAGGTCATCCGGACAAATGACGTTATCTTCGCCACGACACGCCCCTATTTGCAATCTATTGCGATGGTGTCGGCAGAGTATGATGATCAAATCTGCTCAACCGGCTTTTGCGTGCTGAGGGCGACAGAAGTGGTAGAGCCCAAGTGGATCTTCCACTGCGTCCGGTCTAGAAGGTTTATGGATCAGATCTTGCCTTTGATGCGAGGCTCGTCATACCCGGCGGTGACTGACAGGGACGTACTCAGTGCGACCATTCCCCTGCCTACTCTCGACGAGCAGCGCCGGATCGTGGCCCGCATCGAGGAGCTGACGGAGCGGATTGACGCCGCTCGCCGCCTGCGAGCCGAGGCTGCGGAGGAAGCTGCCGCCATCCTGCCGTCTGCGCTGGCGGAGGTGTTTGAGGAGGGGGAGGAGCGGGGGGAGCAAATCACCAAGCTCGGTCAGGTGATTCGCGAGATGCGGAACGGCATCTATAAACCTAAGCAGTTTTACGGTGACGGCTACCCTAGCCTGCGGATGTACAACATTCAGGACAGACAGATTGTAATGGAAGACGTGAAGTATCTCAAAGTCACTGAAGACGAGCTTGAGACATATGGACTAAAACCTGGCGACATTTTGGTGAATCGTGTCAACAGTAAGGAGCTAGTTGGAAAAGCTGCTCTAGTTCCTGATGGTCTTGGCCCTTGCACCTTTGAGAGCAAGAACATCCGCGTGCGAGTTGACGAGACACAGGTGGCGCCTGCACACGTTGTCTACTTTCTGGACTCAGTGGTGTGCAAGCAACAGATTGCCCAGCGTCTCAAGCCGGCTATCGGCCAAGCTACCATCAATCAAGGGGACATACAGTCGCTTGAGATGCCGCTTCCGCCTCTCGACGAACAGCGCCGCATCGTCGAACACCTCGACGCCGTACAGGCCAAGGTGGAAGCCATCCGCCGCTATCAGGAGGAGACGCGGGAGGAGATCGAGGCCATGACAGGGGCGGTGCTAGAGGGGGCGTTTCGGGGGGAGTTGTGAGGCTATGCTGTATCAACAGCCTTTCCTTATTGACGTGCCAGCCCAGGAGATAGTGATCAGTGCTTATATGGATTCCAGCGGTGACGTTTCCTCTGACCGTTGGCTCCTCTTCGGTGTCTTGCTTGTCCCTCAAAGCAAACAGAACCTTATTATTCAGTCCCTTTATGAGATCAGAGCAAGTCATGATTACGACGGTGAAATCCACTACGCGGAACTGCCCACGAAATTTGAGGGGCCGTGGAGTGCTAAGGCTCGCATTGCCCAGGATTGGTTGAAGGCTTTTGGTTACCGTTGTCTTGGTGCATGTTGGTATCAGGTTCTTGCTGTTGACATCCACAGCCTGGACAACTACCGAGAAATTTTTCGCCGTGATCACTTTGCTTACAATCGCTTTGCTCGTATGGCTTTTGACTGCGCCATTCCCTGGTTTTTGAGAGGTTATGGCAAAGTTCGCTTGCGAATGTTTCTTGACAATTGGACTGAGAGGAACGACCCCACCGATAACATAAAGACATATCTGCCTCGGCAGACTCAGCAATCTATTCAAGAACGTCGCCAGAGGAAACCAAACAGCTATCCGGAACTCATTTGTGAGTGCCCTGCGGTTCCTGTCGAATCTAATCCAAGACAAGTGCCGCATGATGTCCGAGACGAGTGCGAACTGATTCAGCTCACCGACACAGTTCTCGGGTCTGTAGCCAATGCCATTCGGGGCGAAGCTGATCGACCCACAAAGGTTCAGCTATCCTACATAGTATCAGACTGGATGCGTGATACCCGCCGTTTACCTTGGGAACAGGAAAAGAGTCTCCACCGTCTTTTCCAAGTCACCTATTTTGAGGGGGGCAATGTACACTCTACTGGGCCTATTCAAGTCGACCCACCTAATCAATTAAGTTTCTTCGACATTCTTGAATAGGCTCGTGCACGGAATTTGGACCTGGCGGCTACATCCTCACTGACTAGCACCGTCGCATCGTGATGTACCTTGATACCTTGCAAGCCAAGGTCGAAGCCATCTGCCGCTATCAGGCGGAGACGCAGCAGGAGATCAAGGCGATGACGGGGGCGGTGCTGGAGAGGGTGTTTAGGGGGGAGTTATAGCAGCAGAGACCTGCTTACCAGGTTAGCTGTTGAAAGGAGTTTCTCGTGACACAGTTGACCATTGATCAGGTGCGCCCGCTTGTCTTCAGAGCGTTTGCTGAGAAACAACCACCACCTAGCTCAGTCTATGAGACTATTCTCGCAGTGCGTGATCTCGCTGTGGCGTCAGGGTTAGTCCCCGTTGGTACCTCACGAGACCGACTTCCAGGGCGAGGTGAATACCTGGTCAGAACAGTTCTCTGGGAGATGCTGACACAGGCGCTACTCATGCCAAAAGAGCCCCAGTTGCAGAACCTCACATACTTTGCCCTTACCGAAGCAGGTACACACTTTCTCCAAAGCACAAGACTTTCTCCGTACGACGATGCAACCTACCTTCGCCACGTAGACCAGGCAATTCCAAACCTCAATGGATCCGCCCGTATCCTGCTTTCAGAAAGTCTTCAAACCTTTAAAGGTGGATATCTGGTGGCCTCAGTTGTGCTCCTAGGGAGCGCGTCTGAGTTGATTGTCTACGATCTCTTTGAGTCCTGCAAGAATGCACATTCCGACAGACGCACTCGGAAGAATCTCGAGGAGCGATGGAGGCGCAAAGGAACAATTCGGACGAAATTCGATTTGCTGTGGTCAGAGTTGGAACAGCACAAAACTGAACTGAATGCTGCTAATCTTTGGGACGGAGCCAACGGCTTGGTCAAAGCAGCTTTCCATGCAATCCGTGTGGCCAGAAATGAGGCAATACACCCGCCGGGACGTCAGTTCGACCCAGTAGAAGTGGATGGGTTGTTGTCAATGTTCATCCCGTATGCTAAGCGGGTCTATGCTTTGACAAAGTACTTGGAAAAGGCAAGTTTCTAGTTAGCGTGGCAACAAGCCAAGTTAAGCGTACTTGAGCGCCATGCTGGAGGAGGCGTTTCCGGGGACGTTGTGACGCCTTGGCATGAGCCACCGTCCCGGCGTTTTGAAGAGGCAAGGAGCACGAAGTATGCCAGAGCTAATGATCTCAGAAGAGATCCATGATAGGATCACCCAATTCAAGCAAGTGGTCGAGGCCGTGCTTGAGGAGCCCATTGACTTCGACACCTACATCGAACTGCTGTTGAGCCGGGCCACCGACTGCATGCTCGCTGATCTGCTGGGGACGGTGGACAGCGACACCCTGCTTGCTTCCTTCCAACAACTGGCCTCAAAGCATCCTGCAGTTGTCTACGGATACGTTGCCGAAACACTAAAGAGAGGACAAGAGGTCATTGATGAGAAGACGCGGGCGGCGATGAAGCGCAAGCTTGGCTTCCGTACGCCCGACAACGGGTAAGAGCCGCCACTAAAGAAAACTGACCGAACTATGGGCGTCGGTGCTGGAGGCCGCGTTTCGGAGGGAGTTGTGATGGGGATCTGGATCACGAAACACTCGAAAGGGCTTTGGCGCTTTTCGTGGCCTTTCGTGGCTGTCGTGATCCAAACTGCCCCTCGACGAACAGCGCCGCATCGTCGAATACCTCGATGGTGTCCAGGCCAAGGTCGAGGCCATCCGCCGCTATCAGGAGGAGACGCAGGAGGAGATCGAGGCGATGACGCGTGCGGTGTTGGACAGAGCGTTGCGGGGGGACTTGTGAGGGGAGAGGGTTTGGATCACAAAGGGCGCGAAAGGGGCGAAAGACGCGAAAGTGCTTTGCGCCTTTCGTGGCTTTTGGAGTGTTTCATGTTGGCTTTTGCACCTGGGTGTTGTACAATAGGGTCACCATGACTCAACTCCCACGCTTCTCACGAATCCTGCTGCTGTTCATCATCCTCGGCTACCTGGCAGCCGGAGTCTGCTACGCCCATTTCACCCCTGCCTGGCAGGCCCCTGACGAGCCCGCGCATTACAACTACGTCCGCTACCTGGTCGAGGAGAGCCGCTTGCCTGTCCTCCAGATGGGGGATTATCCCCACGATTACCTGGAGGAGATCAAAGCCCAGCGCTTCCCGCCGGAGATGTCCATTCATCCCCTCCGCTACGAGTTCCATCAGCCGCCGCTGTACTACCTGCTGGCCTCTGTGGCGTACCGACTGACCGGCGGAAGCCTCCTCGCCCTGCGGCTCTTGTCTGTGCTGCTGGGCGGAGGATTGCTGGCCGCGGCGTGGGCGCTGGTGCGGGCTATCTTCCCCGAGCGCCCGGCCCTGGCATTGGGGACCACAGCCTTCGTCGCCTTCCTGCCCATGCACCTGGCGATGGCATCCGCGGTGAACAACGACGCCCTGGCTGAGTTGCTGCTGGCGGCCTCGTTCCTGGGCCTGGTGCGCTACCTTCGGGCCGAAGAGACCGGCCCGTTACGCGTTGCTGGGCTGGGCCTCCTGATCGGCCTGGCTCTGATGACCAAGTTCTCGGCACTCATCGTAGTACCGATGGCGCTGGTGGTCATCCTCATCGCACCGCGCAGCAAGGGAGAGCGAACAGGCGACGGCCTTCTGATCTTGGGCCTGGCAGGCCTTGTGCTCCTGCCCTGGCTGGTGCGCAATCACTCGACCTACGGCGGCCTCGACCTGCTGGGCCTAGCTCGCCACAATCAGATCGTCGTGGGACAGCCGCGGACGGCGGAGTGGCTGGCGGAGATGGGTTGGAGCGGTTTGTTTCAGGCCTTCTCCCAGACCACCTTTCAGTCCTTTTGGGGGCAATTTGGCTGGATGGGCGTCCTGCTCGACAGCCGACTTTACCTGCTGTTGAAGCTTCTGTCCGGCCTGGTGATCCTGGGCGCTCTGGTCTTTGTGGTGCGAAACCTGCGGCCGGCTTCGCAGGGCCATCTACTCCTGCGTCCTAGGCCACCACAGTGGTGGCTTCTGGGGCTGCTGTCCCTGTGGCTGGTTTTTACTTTCCTCTCCTACCTGTGGTATAATCTCCAATTCGTGCAGCATCAGGGGCGCTACCTTTTCCCGGCCCTCATCCCCCTGGGGCTTGTCTTCGCCATTGGCCTGTCCGAGGTGCTGGCCCATCCCCGCGCCTGGCTCATGGCCGGCCTTTGCTTATTAGGGGTGCTTCTGTTGACGGTCAAGGGCCTGCTGCTGGGTGAGCCTGACAAGTGGGCCGTGGCCTTCATAGCTGGGGCGGGGATGTTTTTTCTCCTCCGGGGCCTCCTGTCGAGAGCCTGGGATGGATGGGTCAATAGCCTACCCTATCTGGGACTGTTCGCTCTCGATTTCATCTGCCTTTTCGGCTTCATCGTGCCGGGCCTGAGCTGAGAATCATTGAAAGGAGTGGGAGATGAGCTTTCTGAAAAAGATGGCCTCCTTCCTCTTCGAGGGTGGCGGAAGGGAAGAGGAGGGGGACGTGCACTGGGAGTACGTCCGCTGCTCCCGTTGCGGGGAGAAGATCCGTGTCCGGGTGGATCTGCGCAACGAGCTCACATCTCAGTTCGAAGGGGGTGAGGGTGCCTACTATGTGCGCAAGGGGGTCGTCGGCAGCGGCAAAACCCGCTGCTTCCAGATGATCGAGGTTGAGCTGTTCTTCGATCCCAATCGGCGACTGGTCTCCCGGTACATCTCTGGCGGAGAATTCATCACCAAGGAGGAGTTCTATGCCCAGGAGGGAGAATGAGTCATTGGAAGGAATACGGGTCTTCGCCGGAAGCGCCCACCCCGAGCTGGCTCAGGAGATCTGCGACTACCTGGGCATTCACCTGAAAGTTTGTGAAAATAACCTGCCTAACTGGGCTCTGCCAGACTTAGATTATCGTCAAGTTTTAGCTATGTCTTGTGGGCCAGAGCTCCTGGCTCTGGATCTGAGAGAATCCGTT
>Ga0209979_1000745_pt1 | contig 40745 bp, 41 predicted proteins | sample AnhtaG_FD_183114 | JGI IMG/M metagenome (GOLD analysis project Ga0209979, IMG submission 183114) | Deep subsurface microbial communities from Anholt, Denmark to uncover new lineages of life (NeLLi) - Anholt_01485 metaG (SPAdes) (version 2) | ecosystem: Environmental > Aquatic > Marine > Oceanic...
TGCACCTCCCTGATCACAATTGTACTCCTTTCCGAGGTTTTGGGAAGCGCGGGACCCTCACTTAATTTCGAGGCCCAATTCTCTCACTTCGATATGAGCAATACAGTCTCTTGCTGACTTTCTGGAGGAGCGAGAGCATCCCACCAATGAAGAGGGATTGCCCTCGCCTCGGGTTGTCATCTTCGATCAATTCGAGGAGGTATTCGCTTTCTATCAAGAGCGCTGGCAAGACAGGCAGAGTTTGTTCGAGCAAGTTCGCGATGCGCTGGAAGAGGATCCCCTTTTGCGGGTGGTCTTCGTCATTCGAGAGGACTACATAGCCCAGCTAGACCCCTTTGCTCCTCTTCTGCCCGAAGGGTTGCGGACTCGTTTTCGCCTGGAGCGCCTACGCGAAGCGGATGCCCTTTCAGCCGTCACAGGGCCGTTGAGAGACACGAAGCGCTCTTTTGCGGAGGGTGTGGCAGAACAATTGGTCGAGGAACTGCTGAAGGTCCGGCTTGAGACTGTTGCTGGCGAGATCATTGAGGCAACAGGAGAGTTCGTGGAGCCCGTGCAACTTCAGGTGGTCTGCCAGAGCTTATGGCGGGGTTTGCCACCTGACGTTACGGTGATCACACGGGAGCACCTTCAGGCTTTTGGTGATGTTAACCAGGCGCTGTTAGGGTTCTATGAAAGGGCTATCAAAAGAACAGTCAGAAAGGTCGATATAAGAGAGAGAGGCCTGTGGAAACTCAAAATATCGACACATCCCCTCCTTCGAGCATTCAAAGCTTATGCAGAAGAGAGAGATCTACGCGACTGGTTTGAGTACGACCTTATTACCCCGGCAGGGACGCGCGGAACGGTTTATCGAGGAGGGGAGGAAACTGGAGGAATTCCCAACGCGGGGGTGGACGTGCTTGAAGACCTGCACCTCATCAGAGGGGAGCGGCGGGCTGGGGCTCGATGGTATCAACTGACCCACGATCGGTTCATCGAGCCTATTCTAAGGTCTAACAATGTCTGGCAGAGGGCTCGGTACCGACGATATCGAAGGTTGTATCTCATACTAAGCACCATACGGCTTCTTGTCGGGGGTGTCGTTGTATATCTATTATTTACAAGATCGTTATGGTTTCGGAAAAGAATGGTAGCTTTGGTCTTTGCTAGTTATTCTACGTTGGGTATGGACATATATTTTTATTATTCTACACGCTTCTACAGGCGGCTTAGGAGTCGCAGGATACAGCGGAAGTAGCTGCAGAGAAGGAGCTAGCTGTCCCGCGCCACTATAAGGGTCCAGCCTGACCCATCTCTCTCAGCCGAAACAAGGAGCGGAAGCGCTACCTGCCATAGCTATCATATGGAGGTTTCCCATGACGGTTGTTGTCTATCCCAGCACCTTCGATCCCGTCCACCATGGTCACATTGATATCGCTACCAGCGCTGCCAAGCTCTTCGACTAAAGGAGCAATTCCCATGCGCGCTGAGACCCTTCGCGCCGAACAATTCCAGGAGCTCCTGCGCCAGACGCCGCTGGTCTATCAGCCCATCGGCACCATCGAGTGGCATGGGCAGCACCTGCCCATTGGCAACGACGCGCTCAAGGCGCACGGGATATGCCTGCGCGCCGCCGAGCTCACCGGCGGGGTAGTGATGCCGCCCCTATACTGGGGCGTGGATTCCCTCCGTGCCCGGGATGGGGAGTGGCTGGAGGGGATGGACGCCGCTGCGGGGTTCGAGCTGCCGGGCTCCATCTACCGTATCTCCCACGAGACATTTGAGGCACTCATCGAGGAGATGCTGGTGGAGATCTTCCGCCAGGGGGTGCGGGTGGTGGTGCTGCTCACGGGCCACAACGCCCGCGTGCAGGAGGCCATCATCCGCTGCGTGGCCGAGCGGGTCAACGCCGCCCGGCCCGACCGCTACGTGTGGGGCCTGTCGGAGTACGAGCCGGTCAAGCCCAACCTCATCCCCGATGCCGGAGACCACGCCGCCAAATGGGAGACCTCGCTGATGATGGCCCTCCACCCAGAGCTGGTGGACATGAGCCGACTGCCAGCGGAGGGAAAACTGCTGGCCGTCGGGGGCATTGATCCCCGAACTGAGGCCTCGGTGGAGTATGGGGAGCGAGGCGTGGAGCTGGTGGCCCAGCAGATTGCCCGGCGGGTCAAAGAGCTATTGGCCCGCTACGCGCCGGAGGGATGGCAGGAGAAGCCAAGGGGTACGCCGCTCATGGTGGGTGTTTCGGCCTCATAGGAGGGTGTCATGACCAGGCGTCCGCATATTGTGATCTTCAACCCTGACCAATGGCGCGGCGACGTGCTGGGCCACATGGGCAACCCCGCGGCGGTTACGCCCAACCTCGACCGGTTGGTGCAGACCGACGGTGTCTCCTTCCGCAACACCTTCTGTCAGAATCCAGTGTGTACACCCAGCCGGTGCTCCTTCATGAGCGGTTGGTATCCTCACGTCCACGGCCACCGAACGATGTACTACATGCTGCGACCTGGCGAGCCGGTGTTGCTCAAGGCCCTCAAGGATGCTGGCTACTTCGTCTGGTGGGGTGGCAAGAATGACCTGGTCCCCGGCCAGCTTGGCTACGATGCCTACTGCCATGTTAAGTACAAACCGGCCAGGCAACCACGCCCCTTGTGGGCCATTAACCGCCAGGAGCACTGGCGAGGAGAACCTGGCAGTGACACCTATTACTCTTTCTACGTGGGCCGGCTCGACAAGGCCCCCGACGAGGAATACTACTATGACAGAGATTGGGCCAACGTCCTGGGTGCCGTCGCCCACATCAAAAACGTTCCCCAGGATCAGCCTTTGTGCATCTACCTCCCGCTGATCTATCCCCACCCGCCCTATGCGGTGGAAGACCCCTGGTACAGCATGATTGACCCTTGCAAGCTGCCACCGCGCATCCCCACACCCGAGGGCTGGGTCGGCAAGCCCAGCCTCCTGAAGGGCATCTACGAACGTCAGAACATGCAAAGTTGGACCGAGGACCGCTGGACCAAGTTGCGCGCGAGCTATTACGGCATGTGCGCCCGCCTCGACCACCAGTTCGGCCTGGTTATGGACGCCCTGCGCGAGGCGTCCATCTACGAGGACACGGCCGTGTTCTTCTTCTCCGATCACGGCGACTTCGCTGGCGACTACGGCCTGGTCGAAAAGACGCAGAACACCTTCGAGGACTGCCTGACCCGCGTACCGCTCATCATCAAGCCCCCGGCCTGGGTGCCGGTCAAGCCGCGCATCAGCGATGCGATGGTCGAGCTGATTGATGTGCCGGCCACCATCGAGGCGCTGACCGACATCACACCGAACCACACCCACTTCGGCCACTCGCTCCTGCCCGTGCTGGCTGGCGAAACCGACGAGCACCGAAACGCCGTCTTCTGCGAGGGTGGCCGCCTGCGCGGTGAGACCCACTGCATGGAACTGGAGAGCACCTCGAGCCAGAATCCCGAGGGCTTGTACTGGCCTCGCCTGAGTCTCCAGCGCAGCGAAGGCCCCGAGCATACCAAGGCCATCATGTGCCGCACGAAAGAGTTCAAATGCGTCCGGCGCCTCTACGAGTCCGACGAATTGTACGACCTGCGCACCGACCCGGGTGAGCTTCACAACCGCATTGACGACCCGTCGTTGGCGGATGTGTTGGTGACGCTCAAGGAGCGGCTGCTGACATTCTACCTGGAGACCTGCGACGTCGTAGCCCATGATGCCGACCGCCGCTGGTGAGGTTCACCCGAAGGTCTACGACCAGTTCTTCTCGGCAAGTATCATTACGTTATGCGACATGTCCCAAGGAGAGAATGATGAAAAGAGCAATTGCAACCGTCGTGCGAGTCACCGGTACTTGCAATGCAGGTTACCAAGTAGGTGACAAGGTCATCGTTAACCGCGATACTGCTTGCATTGACAAGGAACAGTCGGACAATCTTTGTATTTGGGCGCTCAGCGCTGTTCTTGCTAACATGTGTCGTATCAGGCCAGGGGGGAAGGCCTTGGCGTCGTGCCCTGACCCAGCTACAGGACTTGGTGGGAACGTTATTTTCAGCATTGTGGAGGAACGTCATGACGAAGATACGGGCAAGCCCGACTAGAATTTCCGGAGAATGCCCCGCCGGGCATCAAATGAGTGATGAGATTATCATTGATGGAACGATTGTCCGTGCTGTAAAGGGGCCGATCTGCTATGTTGCTGTGTCGGCTTTCACCGCTCAGGTTACGCAGATTCAACGGCGTGAGCGTGTGACCAGTCACCTTTCCTGCCCAGGTTGTGGTTTCGATTCTGACCGAGAGAACAGAGTCGTCTTTGTCCTTGGCAGCGAGGATGCATGGAGCCTGTCCAAGAAGTTCTCCGCGTACAACTGGGGGCGGCTTGATGGAAGGGCCACTGAAGCCTCTGCGTATTACTGTGACCTGTGTTGGGAGCTCACACAGGCCGGTAACTACGCTGAAGCTGAACGGGCAATTGAGCAAGCGATAGAACATCTAAAGCCCGTTAGCCAGTAGGTTGAGTGAATGGGATCTGACACGACTTGCCCCAAGATGCATCTGTGCTACAATCAACAATAAGGACCATCAGGCCCACATACCAGCTTGTCGTGGGGCTGCCGCTGTCCATCGGCCTGGTAATCTATTTATGAAGAAGGCACCGCACTTGCACGATCTTCATGTCATACCCCTAGCAAGTGCCTGAGGGAGTGAAAAATGTCACGGAAATGGTACGTTGGCTGTCTACAGGTGCTTCTTATCGGCCTGCTAGCCCTGATGTTGGTCAGCACTGGCTTTGTAGCTGGCTACGCCAGCCATTCGCTCCTGTCCCACCCTGGCCATGTGGAGGCACTGGCTACCGCAGCCGAGCCGTCGAAGGAATCCCCCCAGGGAAGCGAAACCTTTGACCTCTTCTGGGAGGCGTGGAAACTCATCCGGCGGGATTTCTACGGTGAGCTGCCGGATGAGAAAGGGATGACCTACGGGGCCATCCGGGGGGTCATACGCACCTTGGACGATCCCGATACGGCGCTGATTGAGCCCCAACTCGCTGCGATCTCCCGCGAAGACATCACTGGAGGCTTCGAGGGCATCGGTGCCACAGTGCGCTTGAACGAAGAAGGATATCTGGTCATCGTCCAGCCCTTTGAGGAGCAACCCGCCGCCAAAGCGGGGGTCTTGCCAGGCGATATCATCCTGGAGGTGGATGGAACCCCCATCCAGGGGATGGACATCTATCAGGCCATCAGCCGCATCCGAGGCCCAGCGGGCACTGAGGTCCAGTTGCTCATCCAGCGCCTGGGTGAAGAGGAGCCCTTCCTGGTGACCATCGTCCGAGGCAAAATCGAGATCCCCACTGTGCAGGCCAAAATCCTGGCTGGCAGTGTTGCCTACCTGCGCCTCAACGACTTTCACGGAAGGGCTGCCGCCCAGGCCAGAGGTGCACTGCGCTCCCTACTGGACCAGGATCCAGTGGGGCTTATCCTGGATCTGCGCAACAACCCTGGCGGCTTGTTGGACACAGCGGTCGAGGTCAGCAGCCTGTTCCTGAAGCCAGACCAGGTCATCCTGATTGAGCTCCGCAAGGGTGAGGGAAAAAAGACCTACAGAGCCAAGGGCCGTCCACTGGCCCCCGATATCCCCCTGGTGGTCCTGATCAACGGTGGATCAGCCAGTGCCTCGGAGATCGTCGTCGGCGCGGTGCAGGACAATCACCGGGGAGTGACCCTGGGCGAACCGACCTTTGGCAAAGGATCGGTACAGCTCCCCCATCAACTCAGCGACGGGTCAGAACTGCGCATCACCATCGCTCAGTGGCTCACCCCCAGCGGTCACGCGCTCCGAAATGGCAAGGGCCTTCTCCCCGATATGCCGGTGCCCATGACCAGCCAGGATTTCCGGGCCGGCCGCGATCCCCAGCTCAATCGAGCTATCGAGTACCTCACCTCAGAACAGAAGGGCGGCCAGTCCACTGGCCTGGTTGTCCCCGTGGAGGAAATACTCTAGTGGCCCCGCGATCGCAGCCCGAAAATGTACGGGTGGTGACCACCAACCGCAAGGCCTATCACGACTACTTCATTGAACAGACTTACGAAGCGGGTATTGTCCTGCGGGGGTCAGAGATAAAATCCATCCGCGCCGGCAGAGTGAACCTGCGAGACAGCTACGCCCACGTTCGCGATGGGGAGCTGTGGCTCATCGAAGCCCACATCAGCCCTTACCCGCAGGCCAGTACTCATGAGCGCTACGACCCCCGCCGTCCCCGAAAGCTGCTCATGCACCGCTATCAGATCAACCGACTGGCCAGCGCCCAGAAGGAGAGGGGATATACCATTGTTCCCCTGAGGATGTATCTCAAGAATAACCGAGCCAAGGTGGAGCTGGGGTTGGCGCGGGGCAAGCGAGTTTATGACAAGCGACAGGCCATCGCCGAGAGGGAGAGCCAGCGACAGATGGAGCAAGCCCTTGCCAGGCATCGCCGCCGACGGTGAAGGGGCACATTGGGGGAACGAGTTGATGAGTCAACGAGGCAGCAAGTCAATGGGGAAAACTTTGCGATGGTTACAGACATCTTGCAGTGATGGTACTTCTGGACGACCATCACACAATGGGGAGAATTTCCCCGTTGACTCGTAACTCGCTGACCCGTTGACTTCTCCCCTTCGTCAGGGAAGGGTTGAAACGTGAAGAAGCTCGTGGAACTGAACGCAAAACGGCAACGAGCTCCCACTGGAAGCGCCCCTGGACAGTCGCAGTGAGGAGGGAAACATGGTTGTGGCAGAGGCAATCAAGTTCACCTACGAAGACTACTTGCTGATGGAGGGAGAGAAACCCTACGAGATCATTCACGGGAGGCGCTACGTGGTCCCGGCATCCACGCCCTATCACCAGTGGATTTCAGCTCGGTTAGAGCAGGCGCTTCGCGCATTCGTGGAGACGCATGACCTGGGCCTGGTCTTTGATGCCCCCTGCGACGTCGTCCTTTCCCCCACTGACATCGTGCAGCCCGATATCTTCTTCATCGCCCAGGAGCACAGGGGTATCCTCACCGAGCGCAACATCTGGGGCGCACCTGATCTCGTGGTGGAAATCCTATCGCCGACCACAGCGCACAAGGATCGGGACCTGAAACGCAAACTCTACGCTGTCCACGGCGTGCGGGAATTCTGGATTGTGAGCCCTGAGGCCCAGACAGTGGAGGTGCTGGAGCTGGTAGAGGGGGGCTACCGGCGGGCCGGGTTGTATGCCCGTGACGAGGAGCTTCGCTCGCCGAGCTTTCCCGAGTTGGCTATCCCCTGGAGGGCGTGTTCGCGGGGCCGTGAAAGGGGGAAAAAAGCCGGTGCCGAAGGATCAGCTCAATGCACTGATTTCTCAACTCATATCCCTGAATCAGCGGCTGACCGAGACCGAGGATGCGGAAAGACGCCGTCAGGACTTGACGGCCACGCAAGACCGGCTTGCACAGCTACGTGGGGTCCTGTCTACAGCGGAGCTTTCAACTGATCATCTGGCCCGCGTCTTCGCTTTGCTCATGACCATACTGGCCGAGGCGGGGCCCTACCGCTACGAGACTTCCCGCGACCCACACTTGCGAGAAGAGGTGCTGCCCGCCTTCAAAGCCTTGAGAGGGCAGGCTCGCGATGCGGCGAGGGTGTTCTTCCAGCGCGCGGAGTTCACCTCCCTGACCGAGGACATCCAAGAGGAGATCTTCCCCTTGCTGGATAGCTTCCTGGAGCCCGACCGTTTCATGCCCTTCCGGGTGATCAAGGCGGGGAAGGTGGCTGAACGCCTGTACTCCTTCATTGAGCGCGCCGAGGACCCCAATCTGCCGAAACTGCTCCAACAGCTCTACGCCATGAAGTACCCCCGGTTCGGCACCTCCGGCTGGCGGGGGCGCTGGAGCCAGGACTTCACCGAGGCCAAGGCCCGTCAGGTGGTGCAGGCCATTTGCGATTACATGGGGACCAAGGAGGTGCCTGCCCACGTCGAAGCCGAGGACCGCAGCAGCTTTCCGGTGGTGGTCGGCTATGACAGCCGGAAGCACGCCGACCGGGTAGCACGATGGGTAGCGGAGGTGTGCCTGGCCAATGGGTTTCCGGTCCTCCTCGTGGCCCGCGACACACCTACCCCGGCACTCATCTATTATGGCATTGACTATCTGGGCTCTGACAAGATCGCGGGCCTCATCAACTGCACCGCCAGCCACAATCCCTTCGAGTGGCAGGGCATCAAGTTCAACCCCCGCCAGGGCTGGCCAGCCCCCACCCGTGTGACCGATTTCATTGCCGCCCGGGCCAACCAGCACCAACTCCTCGCCACCGAGATCCCATCCACAGATCTGGAGGCAGCCGAGACAGAGGGGAGATTGACCTATACCGATCCCATCACTGCTTACTGTGACTGGTTGCTGGCCGCTGGCGAAGCGGACAATCGCGTCCCCCTCAACTGGGAGCGCATCCGCAGTTACTTCGCCGACAGGCTGGTGGTGATAGATGAGATGCACGGCGCAACACGGGGGTACATGAGCCGTATCCTGGGGCGGCTGGGTATCCCCCACACTCTCATCCACGCCGAGGTAGACCGCGAACTGGGCGAGCTGGACTATGCCAGCCCCGAGGATCCTCACATTCACCATCTGCAAGAGCGAGTGTTGGAGCTGGGAGCGGACATGGGCCTGGGCATGGACACCGACGGAGACCGCTTCGGGGCTATTGACCCCGACGGCACTTATTTAATCGCCAATCAGATCCTGCCCATGCTCATCAAGTACCTGGCCGTGGACCGGGCGCTGACTGGCAAAGTTGTGGTCACTCAGACCGGCTCGCCGCTCAACGAGGTCATCGCCCGCCACGCACTGTGTAACGAGGCCTTCCGGCCACAGCCAGGCGTCATCCCCGCTTATGTGGATCACCCCTTCTACCGGCGGCGGATTGGCCAGCGAGAGGACATGATCTTCGACGCCGTATTTGTCGTGCCGGTGGGCATCAAGTACATCGAGGAGCAGCGGCGCACCGACAACGCCTACCAACCTCTCAATCCCCTCCCCGATGACTGGCGCGACCGGCTGCTCATAGGCGGCGAAGAGAGCTCTGGCCTCACCACACGAGGGCACGTGACGGACAAAGATGGCATCTGGGCCAACCTCCTGATCATGGACATGATCGCCCACTATGGCAAACCCTTGCGGGGCATCTGGCGCGATGTGGTAGGCTTCGATGGCTGTTGGGAGTCCTTCGGGGGACGCGCTGATGTGGATGCCAGCGACGGGGCCAAGGAGGCGCTCATCAACTACTATCTGGACCACTTCGCTGGGAAGAAACCGGGCGAGGCCACAATTGCCGGACAGAAGGTGGTGTACCTGGGGGGCATTCGTTACGACCTGGTGGAGGTGGTACTGGAGGATGGAGAGGGAAACCGCCGGCACTTCCTGCGCATCCGCGCCTCCGGCACCGAGCCCATCAACCGCATCTACACCGAGTCAAGCGGCCCGGAGGTGCGCGAGGCGCTGGAGGCAGAGGTGCTGGACCGGCTGGAGGAGTTCTCCGCCCAGGAGATTGAGGCTGCCCACAACCCCTGGCGGCTGGTGGACATCCTCTTCTTCACCCAACCCACCGAAAGGCTGTGGGAAGTGGTGCGGGAAAAGGTTGCCGCTGAAGGCTGGGAGGCAGGTGATCTGGCGGCCAGGCTACGCCGTCCCCTGCCAGAAGTAGAGCGGCGTAATCAGGAGATCGTAGGGGCCTGGGCAAAGGGCTTGGCGAACAGTAGCTAAGGCGAGGAGACGGGGTTATCGAGGTTGGCGTCCTGCCTTGTGATAGCCAACCTCTTTCCATTTTCCGTCAGGCCGATTTCGAGCGCCTCACGGCCGCCACAGGTCAATGGGCTTGGCAACCCCCTCCGGTGGGGTGAAGGGCAGTTCCACCACTGCGCCGCGGCGGGCTGACTGATAGGCAGCGTAGATCACCTCCAGCACCTTCTTCCCATCCTCCCCTGTCTCGAGGGGCTCCAGGTCCTCGGCCACGCAGCGCGCGAAGTGCGCCATCTCCTGGGGGAAGCCATAGTTCCAGGTCTCCTCGAACATGGTAAAGGTCCAGCCCTTGGTGGTGGCCACCTTCTCCGCCGCATAACCGTATCCGGCCTCGGAGTAGGTGACCAGGGAGCTGCCGCGCAGTAGGTCCGCTCGGGTGACGCCCAGCGAGCCGTTGATTTCGGCCACGTCGTCCACGCCGCCGTGCTTGGCCCAGGAGTTCTCGCAGATGCCGATGCCGCCGTCGGCGAACTTGAGGATGGTGACCGAGTGGTCCTCCCCCCGAGTCTTGTCGCCATGGACATGGGTATCCAGCTCAGCGTAGACACTCTTGATGGGCTGCTTGTCATAGATCCAGCGGCAGAACTCGATGGAGTGGCAGCCCATGTCCATCAGCACCCCACCTCCGGAGAGGTCCACATCCCAGAACCAGGGCATGTCGGGGCCGAAGTGTTCCTCGCTCTGCTTCACCCGGTGCACCTTACCCAGGGCTCCCTCTTCCACCAGTGTCTTGGCCCGCACGTACTTGGGGGCGAAGCACAGCTCTTCAGCGTACATGAGCTTCACCCCCGCCTGGCGACAGGCTTCGATCATCCGGTCCGCATCCTCCAATGTGAGGCACACGGGCTTTTCGCAGACCACATGCTTGCCCGCCTGGGCCGCGTCAATGCAGGCCTGAGCGTGGAGATAGTTGGGCAGGGCCAGGGTCACCATGTCAATCTCCTCCAGGGTCAGGAGATCATGATAATCGGTGAACCACCGGGGCACGCCGTGCTTCTCCGCCACGGCCCGTACATGCTCCTCCGTGGGTGAGGCAATGGCTACTACCTCAGCATGGGGCACCATCTTAAAGGACTCCAGGTGGATATTGGCTACGAATCCTGAGCCGATGACGCCGACCTTCACAACGTCCATGTTTGCATCTGCTTTGATTGATTCACGATTGGGTGGGCCGCTCAATTCATTATATCATTGCCCCCCCTCTCCGCAACTTGACACCTGGCGGGATTTGTGGTATCATTAGTGTGGTTTCGGGATGTCCATCTTTGCAGGTTTCAACAGTTCGTTGTGAGGGCCGCCAGCAAGAGGGACATGCCCTGGCGGTTTTCGCGCAAGAGAGGTCGTTCGTCGCCGGCGACTCAGCCGGTGGGCTTCGACATAGAACATCCGTCCAGAAAGAACAAGGAGGGGAATTCAAAGCATGGAAGAGATGACCGGCATCGTCAAGTGGTTCAGCCGGCAGAAGGGCTACGGCTTCATTCAGCCGGACGGGGCCGAGGAGGACGTGTTTGTACACTACTCCGCCGTTGTGGGCGAGGGGTTTCGCAACCTCCGCGAGGGCGAGCGCGTGCGCTTCTCTGTGGAGGATACCCCCAAGGGCCCACAGGCAGTGAACGTCTCCCGATTGGGCCCAGAGACAACTGGTCCAGAGACAACTGGCCCAGAGACAACTGGCCCAGAGACAACTGGTCCAGAGACAACTGGCCCAGAGACAACTGGTCCAGAGACAACTGGCCCAGAGACAACTGGTCCAGAGACAACTGGCCCAGAGACAACTGGCCCAGAGACAACTGGCCCAGAGACAACTGGCCCAGAGACAACTGGTCCAGAGACAACTGGCCCAGAGACAACTGGCCCAGAGACAACTGGCCCAGAGACAACTGGTCCAGAGACAACTGGTCCAGAGACAACTGGTCCAGAGACAACTGGCCCAGAGACAACTGGCCCAGAGACAACTGGCCCAGAGACGACTATCTGAGGGGCCTGAGCGGAAGGAGACGGCAAGAGACCCCGACGGGAGAACGGTGCTCGTCGGGGTCCTTTTTGGGATTGGACGAGAGTGGATCATGACCAACCATCCATTGCGTATCATCCCCCTCGGCGGATTGGGGGAGGTCGGCAAGAACATGATGATCGTGGAGTGGCGAGACCACATCGTGGTCATTGACGCCGGGGTGATGTTTCCCCAAAACGATATGTGGGGCATAGACCTGGTGATCCCCGACTTCGAGTATCTCTTGGGTAAGCAGGATCGGGTGGAGGGCATCATCATCACCCATGGCCACGAGGACCACACTGGTGGCCTGCCCTACCTGCTGCGGGAGATACAGGCCCCCGTCTTTGCCACCCGCCTGACCCTGGGCCTCATCGAGGTCAAACTGCGGGAGTATGGCATGCTCAGCCGGGCTCAACTGCATCGCATTGACGCTGGCGGGGCTCTGTCCCTGGGGCCCTTCAAGTTCGAGTTCTTCGCCACCAATCACAGCATACCCGACGGGGTAGGGCTGGCCATTGATACCCCTCAGGGGTTAGTGGTCCACTCCGGCGACTTCAAGATTGACTACACCCCCGTGGATGGGCGGCCGGCGGATCTGGGCAAGCTCGCCGAGCTGGGGAATCGAGGCGTGCTGGTGTTGCTGGCCGACAGCACCAATTCCGAATCGCCAGGCTTCACGCCGTCGGAGCGGGTCATCGACCAGGCCTTCGATCAGGTCTTCAAAGAAGCGCCGGGACGCATAATCGTTACCACTTTCGCCTCCCTCATCTCGCGCATCCAGCAGGTTATGAATACCGCCCAGCGTCACAACCGTAAGGTAGCAATCACCGGCCGGAGCATGGAGGAAAATATCCGCATTGCCCAGGAGCTGGGGTATCTCACCATCCCCAGGGGTCTCCTGGTACCCCTCTCGGAGATCGAGCGGCTCCACCCCCGTCAGGTGGCGATTATGGCTACGGGGAGTCAAGGAGAGCCCTCGGCCGCGCTGGCCCGTATGGCCCGGGGGCAGCACTACCAGATCGAGATTGTGCCAGGCGACACAGTGATCATATCCGCCCACGCTGTGCCCGGCAACGAGGAATTTGTCCACGACATCATCAACCGGCTCTTCCAGTGCGGCGCCGATGTGGTGTACGAGAAGATAGCCCCAGTGCACGTATCAGGCCATGCCAGTCAGGAGGAGCAGAAGCTGCTCATCAGTCTTGTCCGCCCCCGCTACTTTGTGCCCATCCACGGCGAGCTGCGGCACCTGAAGCTCCATGCCTGGCTGGCTCAGCAGATAGGGATTCCTCCGGAGCGCACGTTGGTGGTAGAGAATGGCTATGTCCTGGAGTTTGACGAAGCAGGTGGGTGCATTGGGGAGCGGATTCCGGGCAGATATGTGTTTGTGGATGGGGCAGGAGTGGGCGACGTGGGGCCGGCGGTGATGCGCGACCGGGAGATCCTGGGCCAGGATGGGGTGGTAATAGCAGTGGCGAAAGTGGACACCCGGAGCCATGGGCTGCACGAGCGGCCAGAGATCCACTCTCGGGGTTTCGTATATATCCGTGAGTCAGAGGATCTCTTGGAAGGGGCTCGGGAGGAGATTGAACGAGTCTTGCAAAGAAGCGAGCCGGCAGAGACACGCAAGGCGGCTGAGTCGCGAGTTCGAAAGGCCTTACAACGCTATTTCTACCAGGAGATCCAGCGCCGCCCTATGATCTTCCCCATCATCGTCGAGGTATAATCGTTAGGTCGACCACTGGAGTGTGAGCGCAAGCTCGCTCACGGGCAGCCTTGCGGCTGCACTCCTTACAACCAATCCATCAGTTGTGCTGGCTAACGTATTTCTGGCTTGATAGCAGCGTGCGCCGGCAGAAGTTCTCACTAAAGAGGGTTTGGCGCAGCAGCCTTTCGATCAGTGGGTCGGCCACATTCAGCCTGCGGCGGTTCTGGATGTACCAGGCCAGGGACTGGGCGAAGTACTGGCGGGGGTTGGCTGCAGCTATCTGGTCAATGGCATAGCCCAGCTCAAACAGTTCTGGGACCTGCTGGCCGATCTCCACCCAGGGGGGACTCAGGGCATGGCCATCGGAGAGCCATCCTCCCTGGGGAGCGCCCTGGCAGCCCAGCAGGTGGTCGAGGAGGTGGCCCACCACATGAAGAGCGTGCAGGGGCTCCTCGACCAGGTCTGTCAGCGAGATGAAGGCCACGGCTTCCAGCTCCTGCCTGCGGAGGGACTGGGCGCCGACCTCATAGCTCGAAACCCCGGCAGTCAGGACTATGTGACCGCGGGGGGTATGGGTCAGGAATTGGACGAGGGCAGTTGGCAAGGGGTGCAAACGCTGCGCGAATTCCTCCACGGGGGCCCACAGGCTGTCGAATTGCCTGGCGACGCGTCGGGGACAGCGCTCCAGAAGCCGGGGGGTGAGGTGGATTTTGGAAAGTTTCAGTCGTTGAAAGGCCTCCGTGCGGTGGTGATCGGCCATTCCCCTAGACAAGTGAACTGATCGCCTCCGCCATCTCCTGCGTGCCCACGGCAGTGGGGTCATTGCGATCCGGTTTCAGGTCGTAAGTCACGTATTTCCCCTCGGCGATCACCTCCGCCACAGCCCGCTCCACCCGCTCGGCGGCCTCTCCCTCGCCCAGGTAGCGGAGCATGAGTGCCCCGCTGAGAATAGCCGCCGTGGGATTTACCCTGTTCTGCCCCGCATATTTGGGGGCCGAACCGTGCACCGGCTCGAACACCGCCAGCCCATCGCCGATGTTGGCCCCCGGCGCGACCCCCAGTCCCCCCACCAACCCCGCCGCCAGGTCGCTCACGATGTCGCCGTACAGGTTGGGGCATACCAGCACATCGTACTGCTCTGGCTTCTGCACCAACTGCATGCACATGTTGTCCACAATGCGATCCTCAAACTCGATGTCCGGGTACTCCTGTGCCACCTCACGGGCCACTTGGAGGAAGAGCCCGTCGCTGAATTTGAGGACATTGGCTTTGTGGACGGCGGTCACCTTGCGCCGGCCATGGCCTCGTGCGTAGTCGAAGGCGAAGCGCACAATGCGCTCGCTCTTCGCGCGGGTGATGAGCCTGACCGACTCCGCTGCCTGGTCAGGGATGACGTAGTGCTCAATGCCCGCATAGAGCCCCTCGGTGTTCTCCCGCACTACCACCAGGTCAATATCTTCGTAGCGGGAGCGGACACCGGGGATGGTCTTGGCCGGGCGGAGGTTGGCGTAGAGGTCCAGCTTCTGGCGGATGGCGACATTCACGCTGCGGAAGCCGCTGCCCAGAGCGGTGGTGATGGGCCCTTTGAGGCCCACCCTGTTGGTGCGGATGGAGTCCAGCACCTCTTCGGGCAGCGGCGTACCTTGTTCCTGCATCACCTCTGCTCCTGCTCGCTGCACATCCCACTCGAAGGCGATGCCCGTCGCCTCCAGCACCCGGCGCGCGGCCCGAATCACCTCCGGCCCGGTTCCGTCGCCGGGGATGAGAGTCACTCTGTATGCCATGAACAGTCCCCTTTGTAGTTTGGAATGAGCCCACTTTCAAAGACAACGGCTCCTATTGTAGCCGGTTTTGCCCTCGGCGTCCAGTGAGCGAAGGCCCACTGCCTACAGACAACTCCGGCTCGACTGAGCTCGCCAAAGTCCGCTGGCTGCTCGCTGATTACTTTTGACTGTGAGCCATAAGAGTGATACAATGGATCTGTCGAAAGCGGTGTTGTATTTGTTTTACCACCGAGAACGCGGAGAGCGCTGAGATGAGTGTAAAAAGTGCAAAACCACCGGGTTGTATGGAATTTGAAACAAATGTATGATCGTGGATAGAAGCTGCCTGTTCACGACAAGGGGTGTTGAAGGGTTATGGAGGTGAGAGATGACAATGAGGGCGGCCGTAAGGAGTGTCCCTCCGCGGGTGGCCGAAGTATTCGATGGAGCCAGGCGGCTGACGACCGTGGAACGGCTGGCATTAGCCAAACTGTTGTTAGAAAGTATCCTGGCCAGCGAACCAGATGATGAGACCAACTGGTCAGCTATGAGCTTGGACACATTCCAGAAGGATTGGGACAACGCCGAGGATGCCATCTATGACAATTGGAAGGAACTTTATGGCGTTCCGGCGCGGTGACGTTGTACTGATCCCTTTCCCTTACACTGATCTCTCGGCGTCCAAGACCCGGCCGGCTGTGGTCGTGAGCAGCGACATCTACCACGCGGCCCGGTCGGAGTTCTTGTTGGCCTACGTGTCTTCCCAGATATCCCAGGCCAATCCGACGATAGACTACGTGCTGGCTGATTGGGCGGCTGCTGGGTTGCTCAAGCCCTCATTTGCCTGGCCCAAGGTGGCCGCCGTCGAACCGGCGTTGGTAGTATATCGCGTAGGTGCTCTCTCCGCTCGGGATTTGTTGGAGGTAGACCGTTGCCTGCGTCGAGCTATGGCCCTCGTTGAGACGGCGTTGGGCGATGTACTGGCTGAGGTAGACCTGACGGTTCAGCCGGCGGCTGCCGTTCAGGCTTTGGCAGAGAAATCGGTGGCAGCGGCTGTCTCATTTGCGTCAGCGGGCGAGCCAGACGTGGACCTCGATCGTTTACGGGAGTTGCTATCTGGCCAGCCAGAGGAGAGTTCATGAGCACAGTATCCCTTCTCAGCCCCCGCGTATAACAGGTAGTACGGATCGTCGAAAAGTTTGAAGCCGAGGAACGAGGTCAGTTTCTTCGCTTGCTTCCCAGTCTCCTGAGCATCTCGCCGGAGGACTACGGTTGGCTGAGGCTGGCCAAATCCTCTTTTGAGTTCTGGGACAACGAAGAGGATGCCATCTATGACCAGATGTAGGCAGGGCGACGTCATCCTGGTGTCCTCCCCCTTCACCGATTTGACGACGGTCAAGCAACGTCCGGCACTGGTACACTCGGCGGATTGGTTCAACGCCTCTCGTAGTGATTGCGTCGTGGCAGCCATCACGTCGCAGATCCCGTCCCACCTTCCGCCTGATGAATATCGGCTGTCCTCAAGCGAGCTCCTGGCGGGAGGGTTGCCGAAGCCATCGCTGGTCAGATTGGGGAAGCTGTTCACCATATCTCAGGCGTTGCTCCGCAAGCGGCTGGGAACCCTGCCGGAGGCAACGATGGGGGCCATCCTCAGGCAGATGGAGCAAGTATTCCACGAGCAATAGCGCAAATCTTGCCGCCTACTACGACAATCGGCCTGGATCACGTGCCCAGGCAACTTTAGCTGGATGAGCAAGAACAGCAAACGCGGCGGGTGAAAATCCCCGCCGCGTTTGCTGTCTCTCTGGTCAGAGTCACCATGACTATTGATGCTCTACTGGTCATTGTGTTGCCATACTTGTTGGCGTGTGCATGTCTTTGACCGCTACACCTCTACAGCTTGCCCAGCCTTGTCCGACGCGTAGCAAGCGTCGATCACACGCATGTTCGCCTCAAGTGGTTCCCCACCAAATAGCGCCGCGCGCTCACCCCGAAGGGCGGCGCACATATCCTCTATTTCAAGAACGTATGGATTGGCCGGTTCAAGGACCATGCGTTCCATCCGACCATTGGCTGTTAGCACAAGTTCTGCTTCCTTTTCGCGCCCGAGGAATCCTAGTGGAGCCTCAAGCGTGCCTTTGGTGCCCGAGACGCGGAAGTAGCTACCCTGCTGAGCATTGAAGCCAGTGAAAAAGGTCCCATAAAGCTGATCGCCAAAGTCCAACACGCCTACACCCCCCATGTCGACGTGATACTTGGGCGACCAGGAAAAGCTCGCCCAAGCCAAGCGTGGTTCACGCCCACTGAGCGTGCGTTGTACGTTGATGCAGTAGGAGCCCGCATCGTAAAGTGCTCCACCACCCACATTGGCCTGGAGACGTATGTTGCTTGGGTCATCGCTCAGGAGAAAGCTAAAGATGCTGTGAATTGCTCTAGGCTCTCCCAAGATGCCGTCACGGATCATTTGCATTGCCCTTTGCACCACGGGGCTAAAGCGATACATAAAGGCCTCAAGCAGGAAACGTCTGCTTTCCCGGGCCGCGGCCTGCATCTCTCGAGCTTCAGCGGCGTTCAGAGCGATAGGTTTTTCGCAGAGCACATGTTTGCCCGAACGTACGGCGGCAATCGCCCAGGGCTTGTGCAGATGGTTAGGCAGCGGAATGTAAACTGCCTCGACGTCGGGATCGTCGAGAAGTGCTTCGTAGGAGCCATAGGCAGCGTTGGCGCTGAATGCGCTAGCCGCTTTCTCCGCTTTTTCCAGTGAACGGCTGGCAACGGCCCAAATCTCAGCGCCCTTGACTTGCATCATAGCTGGCATTACCTGACCGATAGCGATGCGCGCACAGCCTAAAATACCCCAACGAACCGGGTCTTGCATAATAACTTCCTCCTTACTGGACCAAAGAGTTGGTTAGGCTATACTCTCACTAGTACTCTGTCAAGCATGATTTGATGAGTGGATTCTGCTCGTCTATGTTGGGACAAGCCGAGCTGTTACCCCACATATAGGAGTATTAGATCGGCAAATACCAACATATAGAGCAAGAGCCCATTTGTCCAAAGCCTGATTATCTTAACGATTGCAGCCCTTCACCCACCAAATGAGCCTTGACAAAATACTAGGTAGGGCCAGGAGATCTGAGGGTGACCCATGCTTTGGGTTTCAAGCCCGTAGAGGAGCTTACCCCCGGCCTTTCAGTCTTCAATGGATTGATCGACCTTCGAAGTCATGTGACGTGGAAAGCTATAAAGAAGGTTTCTGCCGTTCCCTACTCCAGCCTGGACACTGCCACTGTCGAGGGAAGACCACGAGATACGGACGCAACTTCGACTCTCATACAAGGATATGAAGCATCAACAGCCCTTGCATGGATTACACTTCTATCCAGGTTTGCTCGAGGGTTATCTGCGCTGGGTGCTGGGTCTTCTTGGTTTTCTTATCTGCCCTTGCGATGTACCAGGCCGAGTCGCAAACCCCAGAAGAAGCTTTCTCATAAGCCAACATCCACTCCAGTAGCCCTTCGGTTCTGGTTTGCTAATGACAGGCTCAAGTCTATCACCACCGGCTACCCCCGCCAGTTCAGCAATCGCATTCCAGCACTGTTTGGATTCGCTTTGGCACAGACATTGCTCGTGCTGAAGGAACGAACGCCGTCATCACAAGCTGCCTTGGCGAGCTCACTCCATGTCGCTTCATCGCATTGGCCGCCGATGGTGAGCCACCTGCCAATACCCAGAAATCTCAGCTTCAAGCCCTAATTTGTCCATCTGTCTCTATTCCATACCCCTGCTCTCCTTAGTTCAGTAGCGTGTTGTGCCCAACAAGGTATGTGCTCAACGCTCGCCTGTACCTACTCCTTATCCCACAAAAGGTGCTCCAACTCTTCTGGCGTACGAGCGTTGAGCCACTCCGCAAAGTCGGCTTGGATCTCGTCAGTCCACTCGCTATCCATTTGGCTCGAGGTGTAGACCCCTTCGCGCAAGCGTAGAAAGCCAAAGACCTCGCGCAGACGCTTATTCTCCGAGTACTTGACTACCTCTGCGGCAAGGTGCGGCGGGATGAAGATAACACCCGTATATGTCCCGAGCACCACATCGCCTGGGATGCAGGTAGCATTGCCAATGCGGCAGGGCACGTTCAGACCTGTTAGCGTGACGCCGAAGATACCAGTTGGATCTATACCCCTACAGAAAGTGCCAAAGTTCTCGATCTTGAGGATCTGTTGAGCATCCCGGATTCCCCCATAAATCACCATGCCTGTGCCTGTGCGGGCTGCGATGGCCGTAGAGAGATTGCCACCCGCATATGTTCCCTGGTGGATCTTGCCAAACATGTCGATTACGATAACATCGTCCCTGACCAGCGTCTGAATGACCCAGGAATTCATAGCTCCCACACGGCCTTCTTGCTCATGGCCATATCTCATGAGATAGTCATGCAGGTCCGGTCGTTCGGGCACAAAGACACCCGTGAGAGCCCGACCAACTAGTACTCGCTCGGGGTGCAGGTTGACCCAGCTACCTTCGAACTGATGGCGGTAACCCTTTTCCCACAAGATGTACCATGCTTCTTCGGTGTTGACGAACCTCATCCTGCGGAGAATGTCGTCGGGCACACGCGGTCTGCCGTCGTCGAAACGATCACCTTGCCATAGAGGAGTGAGTTGAATGATATCCTCTTTGCAGTTGAATCTCATGGCTTCGGATCTCCTTGCTTCTTATTCGGTAGCTTCTATAGACGTCGCCTGTGCGTCCCAGCGATGAAGGGGAAGCGCTCTGCCGCGTCTGGCGCCAACTCGACGCCTAGTCCAGGCTTTTCCGAAAGCACAAGATATCCATCCTTCACGGGCAATGGTTCGGTGAGCAGGTCTGTCAGTAATGGGTTATGCGCAGTGGGGTATTCCAGGTACATACGGTTCGGCATCGCAGCTGTGAGGTGAGCAGCGGCCATCAGAGCAACGGCATTAGCCCAGCAGTGGGGAACGAAGTACGCTCCCGCCCGGCGCGCCAGTCCGGCGATCCGCTTGGCCGTCGAAAGCCCCGCAATGCCTGGGTCGGTCTGAACTACTTCGAAGCCGCCCGATTCAAGGAAGGGTTGAACCTCTTCTGCAGTGGCATAACCCTCACCGCCGGCGATTGGCACATCCAGGGCCGCAGCTAGAGCTGCATAGGCTCTCGGTTCGGGCTTCATGGGCTCCTCGTACCAGAGGCCGCCGATTCGGTCTATCGCGCGACCTACTTCCAGTGCCTCCTCTAGACTGCGCATTCGGCAGTTGGCATCAACCATCAAAGCGAAGTCCGGGCCCACGGCCAGCCGTACCCTTTCGATCAGCGAACTGCACATCGCAGCAGTGACTCCCGCCTCATCCCAGTTCTCGCCGAGGCGGAACTTGAAGGCCGGGAACCCTGCCTCCTTGTGGCGCACCGCCTCATCTATCAGATCGTCAGGGCGCCCCTTCCACAGCCAGTGGATGCCCTCACTGGCGTAGAGCGGCACACGTGGCGAGATGTCACCTTCCTCCTCCAGGAGTCGATAGACGGGCATACCGGTTGCCTTGCCCATGATATCCCAGAGAGCCTCATTTATCCCCGCCAACCCTCTGTCGTGGGCTGTCCTGATCACAGGGCCCCCAGTGGGCCTAGTGAGGAGGTCGGCATCAAAGGGGTTCTTGCCCAGCAAACGAGGCTTAAGTTCATTGTCAATGACAGCCTTCAGGTATTCCTGCCCTTCGGTGGGGCCAGGTACACCGTAAGGCACGGGTTCTGCCAACCCGTAGATGCCCTCATCGGTCTCCACCCGAACGATCACGGCATCGGTCTTGGTACGGAGCCAGGAGTTGATGTCCAACTGCTGATCAGGCGGCAAGGGGTACGAGAAAAGCATAACATCTATGTCAGTGATGCGCACAATAGCCTCCTAATAGGTTGAGATGTCTTTGCCGCTCAGCTCGCCACGTCACGCCAGGAAAGGCCTATCGGACAGCCCGGCTGCCCCTTTCATAATGGCCTCGATTCGGCATTTGTCTGCGGCAGAGAGCGTCCATCCCAGCGCTCCCACATTGTCCTCTATCTCCTCTGGACGCCGGCAGCCAGTGAGAGCCGCTGTGATTGCTGGGTTGCTCAGTATCCAGTTGAGGGCTAACTGCGGAAGCGATTTGCCGACGGAACCAGCTACGCGCTTCAGTTGTTCGACCACCTCCAGGTTCTTAAGGTAGTTCTCTCTCTCAAATAGTGCCTGGCCATAGACCACGCCATCCGCGAACTGGGTGTCCTTGGTGAACGTGCCGGTCAGCAGGCCAAAGGAGAGGCTGCCGTAGGTTATCACCCCGATGCCCTTAGCCTGGCAGAACGCGATGATCTCCTCTGTCCGGCGATCGAAGAGGTTATAACCCACTTCATGGGCGACGAGGGAGCCAAGCCGAAGGCTCTCTTCTAGCTGAGCCACAGTGAAGTTAGAAACCCCTACATAGCGGGCCTTGCCTGAGCGTCGGGCCTCCTGCAGGGCACTGACCGTTTCGTCCAACGGAGCCCCGAGGAGGGGCCGATGGATCAATAGCAGGTCGATGTAGTCGGTTCCTAGGCGCACCAAACTCTCCTCAACCTCCGCCAAGATGGAGTCCCGGGTGCCATTGAGAACCATTTTGCCTTCCTGGTCCCAGCGTAGGCCACACTTGGTGATCAGCACCACGTCCCTTCGTCGGCGGCCAAGAGCCTTGCCCAGGATTCTCTCAGAGCGCCCCCGTCCGTAGATGGGGGCGGTGTCGAAGCAGGTCACACCGAGATCCAGGGCCCGATGTATAGCCTGCACCACCTGTTCATCGGCGACAGGGCCACGGTTTTTACCCAGTTGTATAGTGCCAAAACCAACCACAGAGGTCTTCAGGTCACTGTTGCCAAAGTTCCTGTATTCCACCGCTATCCTCTGTTAGTGTAAGCCGCAGCGCTACCCACCAGACTATGCGCTGTCGGTCCTGCACGTAACAATGAATCCTTGTTGTGCCACTGATAGAAAACAGTTCTTCTTGCCTTCTGGTAAGGCTAGCATATGCCCATCCACTACTCTCATCCATCACTTTCCTCTACGAACCATGAATAAGGTATCCCGCCGGGCTTTATCCTTTGAGGGCTCCAGCTGTCAGGCCCTCTATCAGATACTTTTGCAAGAAAACGAAGACCACCGCCACCGGCAAGGTCATTACCGCCGCTTCGGCGATCATTCCACCCCAATTAGTGAATGCAAACTGGCGAGTTATCATAGTGGAAAGCCACACTGCTGCCGTCTTGGTCGTGATATCCCGGGACAGGACCATCGAGAACAGGAGATCGTTCCACACGCCAACGAAGACGAACAGCGCAACGGTGGTCAGACCTGGCAAAGCGAGTGGAACCACAACTCTAAAGAAAGCCCCCAGCCGGCTACACCCGTCGATCATAGCCTGATCTTCCAACTCGGTAGGGACCGTCTCGAAAAAGCCACGCAGCATAAGCAATGAAAATGGGACTGAAAAGGTACAATATCCCAAAATCAAGCCCCAGTAGGTGTTGATCAGCTTTAACCGCGCGAAGATCATAAAAAGAGGCACAATAGTTAAGACACCAGGCATCATCTGCGTGCTGAGCAAGAAGCCGATGATCAGATTCTTCCCCCGATACCGGAATCTGGATAGGCTATATCCGGCCAAAGCGTTAAGGGAAGTAGCCAGTATGGCCGTAGTGGTCCCCACTATACTGGAGTTCAGCAGGGATCTCAGGAAATCTTTCTGGGTGAGTACCCAGCGGTAGTTATCGAGCGTCCAGGTCTTGGGTATGAACCTAGGAGTGCGCTCAAACTGCTCTTCCGGAGGCTTCAGCGTGGTTATGATCGTCCAATAGTAGGGAAAGACAACGAATATCATCAGAACCACTGTTATCAGGAAGAGCAAAACATTACGCACCTGCTCTCTCCTTTTTTGCCCGGAGAGGATGCTCCCACTAGCGACCCTAACTCTACGCACCAATCCTGCCATGTGTCTCCTCCCCAGCCGGGGCATCAATAGGTATACCTGACACGGCCGATGTACACGACGGACAAAACCATTAACACCAACATCAACATCACCGCTATACTTGCCCCATACCCCATGCGATAGAACTCGAAGGAGGTCCTATATACCAGTATCGGAATGGTCGTCGTATAGTTTGCTGGCCCGCCTTGAGTGAGGGTCCAGATAGCGGTGAACCCCTGCATGGCGAACAAAGTCTGCAGAAGGAGCACGACAAACAATATAGGCCGCAGCATAGGCAGCGTGATATTCCAGAAAGAGGCCCAGCTATCAGCACCGTCTATAGTTGCCGCTTCGTAAAGGTCCTTGGGGATCCCTTGTAGACCGGCCAGAATCAGCGCATAAGGCAAGGGATACCCTTTCCACACGGAGACTACGATACAAGGTAGCCAGATCAAGTCGCTGCTCGTTCCCAATCCCAACCAGCTTATGTTCCGGTTAATGATTCCCAAGCTCTTCAGAACATGGTTGAGGATGCCCCATTCGCCATTGAATATCCACTGCCATATGATGGCCGCCACCACCATGGGCATCACCCATGGAATAAGCGCCAATGCTCGTAAGACCGGGCGGAACGGGACAGGCCGATTCAGCAGTAGCGCCAGGAGCATGCCGAAGGCCAATCGACCGGCTAGCGAGCCAATTGTCCAAAAGGCCGTCGCCCGCCAATAGTGAAGGAACAAAGGCTCCCTTACGAACGTGACAAAGTTCCGTAACCCTATCCAATGGGACTCTGGTCCCTCCAAAAGATACAGCCGGTGAAAGCTCAACCAAGTGCCTGAGAGCATGGGATAGACAACGAATACGAGCAATCCCACTAGGCCCGGACTGAGGAGGAGCAAGCCCAGTAGACTCTCTCTCTGTCTGCTCGTCAGCCTCACAAGACCCACGGATCGGTCTCGAATAAGCACTGCCGTCTCCTCTTCTTTTCATCAGCGAGTACACGACATCGTATCAAGATCTCGTGGAGATAGCTATGAACAACGCTAGGAGCCCTCTGAACAATCCCCTTCTGGAGAATCAGCATAGGGCAAACATCCCCCCTGTTAACCTTCAGCAGAAGGTGGACACTAGGGAAGTGATGCCAGCAAATGCACCCTTTCTCCAATATGTGCCCTACTTCTCACATACACAGTTGCTTTTCCAGCGCGCTCCTAGGCTGACAATGTACAAGGATTTCTCCTCGTACATTGTCAGCCGAACTCGCCTTGCTATTTGACTCTGATGGCCTCAATCTTTGGCTTCAAAGTGTCGTACATCTCCTCTGGGGTAGTACTGTTCCTCCAGAGCTCTACCACCTGGTCCATGAACAGCTTGTTGATCTCCTCGGAAGGCATATAGCCAGCGCGCATGAACACCGGGTAGTTATCGAAGAGAGAGAACCAGTCGTCAAACCACCATTCACACTCGGGGCCATACCAGTCGGGGTAGAATTTCGTGAGAAGCTCGGCCTTGCGCTTGGCCTCGACATCTTTCCTGCACGACAGATTCATCGGGAAGCTGTTGTGTTGGTCACCCTCACTCATGAAGCGCATGAACTCGGCGCACTCGGCCTTATGCTTACTCTGCTTGAAGATCCAGTGGCCCCCGACACCTCCCCGCATCTGCCGGCCCGGGCCGCTGGGCCCGTTTGCTAGTGGAAGGATCCCCATCTTCTCCGGCGACAGCAGCTCCGGGGCCCGAGGCACCAAGTCGCCATACATCGACGTCCCCATCACCATCATACCGATCATGCCAGTAGCCCAGCCTGTCAGTTTGTCCCTCCACTGCCAGCTAAGGGAATCAGGAGAGGCAAACTCCCACATCTCCTGCATCCACTTCAGTGCCTCGATGTACGCGTCTCGCTTCTCCGGCCTAAAGTCGGACAGGTCGATCAGTCCGTTCATCTGTAACAGGACGGCTCCCACATGACTGATGCTTGCGCCCTCGGCCATCTCATGGCACCAAGCGTAGACGTTCGGTGGATCGTAGATCTTCTTCGCTGTCTCCTTAACGTCGTCCCAGGTGGCAGTCGCAGCCATAATGTCTGTGATGCCCGCCTCCCCCAGGTAGTCTTTGCGAACCATGAGCGCTTCGCCACCGCTATATAGTGGCACTCCTATCCAGAGCGGCTCATCACCCTCATAGTAGACGCAACCAGACCCTCGAAGGAAACACATGTCTATCCACAAGCCTTTGATATCTCCCAGCCACTCATCAAGGGGCTCCACCCAGCCCATCTTGTACCTCTCGGCGGTCACCCCGGTAGCAATATCCAGAGGTTCACCGGCGGCGAGATAGGCCTTGATCTTAACAGGGAGCTGTGCCCAGCCTACATCCTCAATGCGCACCTGAATGTCTGGGCGGGCCTCGTTCCAAGCGTCTACCCAATAGTGTGTCCACTTCAATTCGACGTCGGCGGTCAAGGGAGACACATACAGCAAAGTCACCGGCTTCCCCCGAGGAGGCACGCCGGTGACGACTTTCTCGACGACCTTCTCGACCTCTACGGTCTCCTTGACCACCTTCTCGACCGGCACCTCCTTCACGACCTCGACGATCTGAGGAGCTGCTGGTGCACAGGCGGCCGCCACTGCTCCCGCTGCCAGGGCAGTGGATAGACGCAGGAAATCCCGCCGACTGATTGCTTTCTTTGCTCCCATCGTTTTCCCTCCTTCTTTGTCTGCTGATAGATGTGAGAAATCTCTACGTACAAGTTTTGCCTTTCCCATTGATTCCCCTCCACAGATCTCCCTGGCTCTCCCGCCAGCCTCTGCCGATCATCAGGAGAGCAGCCGATACCTTATGACCTCGCTCCCTCCTATCACCTCCTTCCCACCTTCCTCTCCCACTACCGATTTGGCGGTGAAACAAAATTCCACTATAATAATAGCAGAAATATCACGCGCTGTCAACCTTTCTTTGCCAAAGACCTGTCATCCACCTGACATCTCGCGAATGGACAGAGCCATGAAAGCGGATGAGAGCTTTGTTGAACAGATCAGAGATGTGCTGGGCCATCTGTATGATTACCCTTACCTGCAAAGCCACCCCCTGATCGGACAGTTTGAGCCCCCAAACCAGCTTAGCCCACAGGGACGTATGCGCTCCCTGCGATCCCTGGTCCTGGAGGCCATAGAGGAGATGAACCCCGCCCCCGAGGTGCCCTTCCGATCCCATCGGGCCCGGGCCTACAATGTCCTTAACCTCCACTACGTGGAGGGGCTGATGGTCCAGGGGGCGGCGAGGGAACTGGCTATCTCGGAGCGGCAGGTGTACCGCGACCTGCGAAATGCGGAGCGGGACCTGGCCACCCTGCTCTGGCCCCGCCGCCGAGTGGTTGAGCAACCGAAGGAGGAGCTGACGCGGGCCGATGTGGTCCTGGCGGAGGCGGAACGGTTGAGAGGGGAAAGGGAAGAACTGGACGTCCAGTCCCTGCTGGAGGGGGCCCTCCAGGCCGTGGCGCGATTGGCGGAGGAAAGGGACGTGTGCACCAGCCTGACGACACCAGGAGCGCCGCTAACCATCCGAACCCATCGCATGATCTCGCGGCAAGCCCTGATCAGCGTGCTCAGCCACGCCATTCGACATGCACAGCCGGAAAAGGAGGTGACGCTGTCGGTTGAAGGGAAGAGGCGGGGAGCACAGTTGCTGGTGAGCTACCTCGGTTCTGCGGACGCAAGCGAGGGTTGGGAAGCTTCCCTCACCATTCCACGACAATTGGTGGAGCTCGAGGGCGGGGGGTGGGAAGCCAGCGCGGACTCGGAGGGGCAGAGGTTGATCTCTTTCACCCTGGGCACCGATTCCCTGGCTACCCTTCTGGTGATTGACGACAACGAGGGGCTGATCGAGCTTTTCCGGCGCTATCTGACGGGCGAAAGCTATCGGTTAATCGGGGCTCGGGATGGGGTGGAGGGGCTGAGGCTGGCCGAGGAGCACTCACCGGATGTCATCGTGCTAGACGTGATGATGCCTCAGCAGGATGGGTGGGTGGTGCTGCAACTGCTCCGCAACCGGAGCCGAACGCGGGACATCCCGGTGCTCGTCTGCTCCGTCATTGATGATCCGGAACTGGCCTTCTCCCTGGGCGCTGCCGAGTTCCTGGCCAAGCCGGTCAAGCGGGAGGAGCTGCTGACAGCCCTGGAAAGCTGTCGGCGGTGACGCCTCGGCTCTCCTGTGTGTTTGTCGTGTGAGAGCGTCTGAAAATTGCTCTGGCAGCCGCTGCCCGACGATGATGAAGTTTGAGAATTTATTCTGGTAATTGTGGGTCCGTTTGTATAGCCAGAACTACAGCTTGGAAAGCTGTAGCTTGAGGCATTCCCCATGGTAAGGAGGCCATTCGTCGCCCAAGCTACACCATTTCATGGTGTAGTGCTTGTTTACCCAACCACCGTCCGATTGCGGAATTACTTTCTCAAAATTCACAGTCCAGCCTGGTGATTCATCACCAGGCGATAGCTCAAATCACGCGCTGGCATACTGAGGCTCGATCACATCCAGCAGGGCCTGCAGGCACTCGATGACCTCCTTGGTCTCAAATCCCCTCCTTCGTGCCAGGCCGATCATGCTCCCCCGCTGCGCCACTGCATCCTCTCCATAACTGGTAGCGGTCACGATCACCACCGGGATGCTCCTCAGCTTCTCGTCACCTCGGAGCTCCTCCAAAAGTTGGAAGCCATCCATCCCTGGCATGATCAAATCCAGCAGGAGGAGATCGGGACGCTTCTCCTGTATGCGGGCAAGAGCCTCTTCTCCCTCGTAGGCCCAGCGCACCTCATACTTCCCATCGCTAGCTGCCAGGATTCGCCTGACCAACTGGACGAAGCCCCGGTCGTCGTCAACGACCAACACCTCCCGCGCCCCATCCACCCGCTCCAGTACCTCCAGAAGTTGCTCTCGATATACGGGCTTGGTGAGCCAACCCTGCACATTGACCTCTTCTTCCTGCCATTTCTGGCTGGGAAGTGAGCAGAGAAGCAGCGGCACCCTGGATGATGCGATCCGGAGGGCCTCCTCTCGCATCGGCTCCCAGCTCTTTGCCCCCGGCGGCAAGTTGAGGATCAAAGCGTGGGGATGCCACTCCTCAATCAGCTGTTGCGTTTTCTCCCCCTCCAATTCCTCCATTCGCAGGACCTGATAGCCCCGCAGGTAGCGCTCCAGAAGGGTCGCCACGGCGGGATCCTTGTCCACTACGATTAAGGAGGGCTGGTAGGGATTGCGTGGTGGCTCCACCGACCTGCCCGGACGGAGCCGTCCCACTGGGAACTCCGCCTCGGGCAGGGGGAGGGAGAAGGTGAAGGTGCTGCCCTCTCCCACCTGGCTCTGGGCCCAAATGCGGCCATTGTGCAGCTCCACGAATCGCTTGCTGATGGCCAGCCCCAGGCCTGCGCCCTCCTGGCGACGCCGCAGGGACATGTCCACCTGGTGGAACTCCTCGAAGATGGCGGGCAGCTCCTCGGACGGGATGCCCACGCCGGTGTCGGACACACTGACCACTACCTCCCGCTCATTCCTTTCGGCTGAGACGATGATGTGTCCACGCTCAGTGAAGCGGGCAGCGTTGTTGAGCAGGTTCAGCAGCACCTGACGGATGCGTGTCCGGTCTAGATTGAGCGGGGGCAAACCCGGGGGCATTTCAACTCGAAGGTCGAGATCCCTGCCCCGAAAGAGATCACTGGCCGTCTCCACGGCCTCGCGGATGATCTCTCTCAGGTCAGAGGGTTCCCTGTGGATGGGCATTCGCACCGCATCAATGCGGGAGAGGTCCAGCACATCGTTGATGAGATCCAGCAGTTGGCGGCTGCTGCCGTAAATCTGGTGCACGTCGCGGCGCAGTTTCAGGGGCCACTCCACGTCCCCGTACACGTCCGGTGAGAGGTACATCATCTCACTGAAGCCCAGTATGAGATTGAGGGGCGTGCGAAGCTCGTGGGAAATGTTGGCCGCGAACTGTTCCTTCAACCGGCGTGCCTCGTCGGCCCGCTGTCGGGCCAGGGCCAGTTCATGGCCCGTGCGCTTCAGGCGTCGGTTGGCCTCGGTGAGAGCTACCAGGGTCCGATTGAGCTCTCCCCGCCGGTCGCGCAGCTCTTCGAGCAACTGATTGGCCCGCTGCTGGCTGTTCCAGGCCCAATCCAGGACGGTGTACAGTCCTCGCGAGGAAAGCCAACCCATGAAGGCGGTCGTCCAGAGGAGCGCCAGGGGTGGGAGGAGAGAGGCATCGAGAGCGCGGAGGGCGTATATGCAGCCGGTGCTCAGACCAGCCGCCAGGAAACCCAAAGGAGGGCTCAGCATTGCCCCACCGGTCACCACCAGGGAGAACAAGTAGGGCAGGGGTGAGGCACCCACGAGGGCCAAGGCCATGGTGAGGCTGGCGATGGGGCCCAGCACGATGAGGGCAGTGGATCCCTGAAGGGATTGCAAGCGGAGTTTGTAGACCAGAAGCCCCTCCAAAAGAAGGGAGAAGAAGAGGAGAAAGAGCTGCCATCGGAATCGAGGGCCGGGAAGGACGAGCCAAGAGGCTACGCCGCCTCCGACGATCAGGCCCAGGGCCATGATTCCCAGCAGCTTTTGCCGCAAGTCTTCCGTGTCCAGTCGAGCGCTTTCTTCCGCTCCTTCATTCCAAGTTACCGTAGCCATCTCACTCCTCCCATCTCTGCCTCCTGTAGGGCAGGTTGGCCATGTCATCTAAGCCGCTATTGTCAAATCCAAATCCCTTCTCCAGAGCTATCGTCTTCGAGGACAACCCACTCAGCGGCCTATCTGTCTTGTTTACGGCGTTCTCCAATCACCACCAAGACACAAAGGCACGAAGACTACAGAATTACTCGCTTGATGCCCTGCTTGATCAACGGCACATTGAAGTTGATCAGAAAGCCAAGGCGTTTGCCAGTCAGCTTTAACCCTTCGACAGGCTCAGGACACCGCTGGGTCAGAAGTTGAGCTGTAAATACAGGATGCATCACCTCCACCGCCTTCAATTCGCAAATGACCATTTCTATTCTACCAGCACGTCGAGTCGCAGGCCTTCATCGAATGCTATGCCGTCGTAGACAATCGGCACCACAACTTGTCGGCGGTAGGATAGGCCCCGTTTCGCCAGTTCATGGCAAAAGCAGACTTCGTGGACATTGTCCAACAAGCCAGGACCAATAGCACTGTGAACGGTATACGCGGCGTCCACGATTACCTTGGCTATGCGTTCTTCCCTTCGGCAGGCTCAGGGCACTGCTTTGTCGGAAAGGGGGCGTAGTTCGTTCTCTTTCTCATTAGAGTCTTCGTGCCTTGGTGGTCGTTTTGAGCTGGCGGGCGCCGCAAACGGATACCTGCTACTCAAATGGCAGGTAGGCTGCTCCTTGTGTGGTGGAGTTGGTAGCGGGTGGCGTGCTGGATGCGGTGTCTAGCCGGTGACTTCTCCTACCTCGCCGCCAACCTGCTCTACATGGTTGTCAGCGACGATCTGGTCTAAGACGAAAAACCATCTTGATAGAACTTCAAGACCTGGCGAAAGGAGGTCAGCCGTTTCCGCTCGGAGTCCGCCACGGCGATGATCTCCTCCGCCCGGGATGCGAAGAGCGGTTCCACCTCTGCCTCGGTATAGCGTGTGGCGCGGTAGATGTGGCGTCCCTGGTTTTCCGGCCCCTGTCCAAGGAAGGGAGAATAAAAGTCCCAGACGATCTCTTTTTCGACTGTGACGTCAAAGATCCGACCCGCGTCGGACTCGCAGATAAGCGTATTGCCATTGGGCAGCCGCTGCACCCCGGACCGGTAGGGGGAGTAGAAGTCGTCTCTATCCTCGTATTGCCACACCACTTCCCCCGACTCGGGATCCATCTCCACCACAGTCGAATACCCCCGATAGGTCCCATTGTCGAAGATAAGGATATGCCCATCCGGGAGCATGGTGGGCTGGTGCTGGCCGTCCAGGATGCCCAGGCCCCACACCCAGACAATCTCTTCCAGGTCCCGGTCAATAATGCCGATGATGTCGAGTGAGCGGAAGCTGAAGAGCAGGTTGCCCGCGCGGAACCGGGTGTCACGCTGCCCCAGGGGCGTGTGCGGCAGTACCTCGATGGTGTTGGTGTGTGCCCAATCCGACTGAATGCGGGGCTTGAGCGTGCCGTCGGGGGCGCGCATCTCGTAGCGAACCGGCTGTGGGAGTCCGGCCAGGTGATACAGCTCTACGATGTGGTCGCTGAAGGAGAACTCCCAGACGACGGTGCCACTCCGGTCTATCTCTACCACCACGTCGGTGCGCATCTGTGGCGGCTCGAAATCGGGGGGATAGAAGCCCTCCCGGGGTGGTTCGTTGCGCGCAGTGAGGCAGATGATGTTGTCGTTCGGGAGCACCTCGAAGTCGTGGTGGTAGGGCCCATTCCAGTGCCAGACCCGCTCGCCATCGGGCGATAGCTCATCCCACCCGCTCGCGCTGTCCCGCCCCTTTGCGAAACGATCGACCAGGAGGTGCCCGTCGGGCCGCAGCTCTGTGAGCTGGCTTTTGGTCACCGGCCAGGTATGCACCACCATGCCATTCAGGTCGATCACATACTCGGTGTAGCCGTACGCGGGTGAGAAGAGGGTATAGCCATCAAAGCATTTGGATCTGTCACACGTCCGGACGCCCAAAGGTCCCGGACTCACCCGGTCCCTGGGTGGCGCGGTCAGAATCTTACCATCTACAAACATAGTCAGTCCCCTCGTCGGTGGTCAGCTCAAGGGCGCTAAAAGCGCCCTGGGCCGCCGTCGCGATGGGTCAGTAGCTTGGGTTGTTCAGCGCTGAGCTTTAGCTCGGGGCGGTGACTCAACGTGGTAGGGACGGTCGCCACGGGTGCGCTGAGCTGGTGTATATTCTCTCGCCTCTTTCCCCCGCCTCCATCGCCTTCCGCAGATCAAACATCTCCTCGATGGGCCCTAGCTCCTTTTCCAAGATACAGGGGGGCTCGAAGGTGTCGAGGTCTTCGCCGTCCGCGAATCCTTTGATGAGCTCGACCATATACAGGAAGTTCCTGAGCGGGATGTCCGGCGGCACGCCGTGATCCACCATGGGGATATATCCGCCGTACTTTCTCGCGGTTCGATAGCGCTGGGCCACCTCGGCCCTCAGTTGTTCCGGTGAGAACCGTAGTTCCCGCTTATCTATCCCACCCGAAATAAAGAGCCTGGGGTGCTTTCGCAGATAGAGCTCGGGGTCATTGTTGGCTGCGATCTCCAGGGGTGTAACACCATCTATGCCGGTCGGATGAAAGACTTCCAGAGTCTGCCCCAGGTGACCATCAGAATCCATGACCACACACTCTACCCCCTTCTCCTTGAAGAAGCGGTTCAGGCGTTCGTAGCGGGGTAGCATGAACTCTCGCATGTGCGCGGGGGAGAGCATCGACGCCGTCTTGTAGGCCATGTCCTCATTGATGGTGACCTGGTCAACCTTGATGTGGCTCAGCGGCTCGTCGAGCATCTCCATGATGAACCAGGTCCAGTATTCCATCATCTCGTGGACAAGATTCGGCTGGTCGTAAACCATAAGAGAGAGACCCTCGAAGCCTGCCCAGTCCCGCGCTGTCCAGTATAGCCCGGGTACGCTGAGGCTGACAAGTCGGTCGCTGGTGTTACAAAGTTCGATCCGCTCTTTCCAGTAGGTTGTCTCCTGGGTTATCCGATAGCCATCCGGGTTGAGGGTGGGCCGCAGATTCTCCCCCTCAACGGGCCTAAGCCGCTCACGTGTCTTGGGATCGAAGCGCACCTTCATCTCCTCCAAGTCCGCCGGGGTTTTCACCGGAAAATCGAGGTATCTCCGGGTGGCGAACCCAGTCGTGGGCTGGTTGATGGCATCCATCCGCTTCACGCCCCAACTGTCTATCCAGATGCGCATATTGCCACGCTCTTCGAGGACCCTCTCCTCGAAGAGAGGGATGGGGCCGAAGTCCGTCTTGCCGATGGATAGGGCCCAGGCATCCTGGCCTATGAATTCCTCCCACTTTCCCTCCTGCTCCTCGGTGAGCCCCTGCTTCCTCCAGGCTCCGAAGGTGGACTCCCGGGGGCTGCCGAATAGATAGGGCAGGCGGTCGGGCATCTCGTGTTGAATGATCTTCCGAAACCGCTCTCGGCTGGTCATGATCCAATTGCTCCCCTTGAGAGTTCGTACTGACACTGCAGTCAACCTCTCAGACCAGCTCCTCCACCAGCTCCCCCACCAGCCGTACCCGTTCTATGTCCCCATCCGGCGGGATCTCGTCAGAAATCCCCAGCACCAGCCTGGGGTAGAACAGCTCTACTATCCGCCGCACACAGGAGGTCAACGCCTCCACCGGGTAGGTGGGCAGGAAGTACACGGCGGGAATCCCATCTAACAACACCAGGTTCCCCAATGCCCCTTTGATCTCCTCTATCGTCACATCCCCCTGCGGAAGCGGTGTGGCCGCTTCGATCCCGTCCCAGGAGCACTCCCTCAGGTGGGGTAGAAGGGGACGCATCGCGCCATCTATGTGGATGTGCACAAATTTGCCCGCACGGTGGAGCTCCTCAGCTCGCCTGCGATAGTAAGGCAACAGGTGCCCCCGGAAGATGGGGGGCGGGTCCATATGCGCATCAATGTTCTCCCCGAAGTTGAGGAGGGGCACTGGGCAGGCGCACAGCACCTCGTACAGGCAGTTGTCCGCCTCGGTCGCCACGTCCACATAGTGGGCGATGACCTCAGGATGATCTTGGAGCATGTAGATGGTGGGCTCAAACCCCATATGCTCTATGAACAGCCCTTGTATGGGGGAGCGGCGGAAGTAGAACTGCGGGACCCCTCGTTCGCCCACCTGGGCCAGCTCGGCCTCGTACGCCTCCTGGTCCCAGTACCACTCCTCGTCTTGGAGGATGTATTCCAGGGCCTTGAAGTCCTCCGGTTGCTTAAGCTTGTATTCGGTGTTGTACGCCGAAAGGCCCCACTCGTCGTAGCGCACTACCTCTGTGAGCTCCCCCACCGGCGTCCTCCACGACCGGCGGAGCCCCCCGTCCTCCTCCCACCGCTCTTCCACTTCCACATTTGGGTAGCGCACCCGCAGGCCGTTGCCAAAGTAGCGCACCGACGCGCGGCAGTAGTCGTATATCTCCAGCAGGTCCCTGTCCATCAGGTGCTCCGGCAGAGCCCCCCGCTTGTGGTTCACTCTGTACCAGAACTCCAGCCGGGGTTGCCACACCACCCCGCCGGGGTCCTCGCCCCGGAACACCGCCAGGATCCCCTCCCGGAAGTTGTGCCCCTCCATATCGTCACCTCCCTATTGCGGGTGGTGGATGAGCTGCATGGCTACGGCAGGTGCTCCGCCGCCCAGCCGATCTCCAGCTCCTCCAGCTTCCAGCGGTGGGGCACGCCTGCCTCGCTGTCCCAGCCCATCATCTGATAGTAGAGATGCTTGGCCTCTTCCAGCGCCTGGGGATCAATGGCTACCCCATCCTCGTACAGCGGGCCGGCGGTGGGCGGGGTAAAGAAGCGCTCGGGCAGCCGGTCGTCGGCGGCGGTCAGCCCCTCACGCAGGTTGTAGACCCGGGCCAAGGTGGCTATCCGCTCTCCAGCCTTCATCAACTCCCACAGGCTAGTGTTCCAACCGGTGACGGCCCGCACAATCTCCACCGCCTGGCCGTAGTCGTAGGGCAGAAAGAGGCACAACCCCATGGCATCCAGGGCGTTGCGCCATATCTGAAGGTACATGGCCGCCCGCACCTTGGCTGGGCCCAGATCATTGAGGGGCATGGGCTCCAACAGGCCCAGCATGTGCGCTTTCGCCAACCCCGGCCCCTCCTGGCTGAACCCGGTGTCGTGGATACCCGCGCCGTGATCGGCGCCGTGGGGACTGACGGCGTAGGTAAGCCCCAACCCCTGCTTGAGGCGCGGCTCGTGCATCCCCATCTCCACTCCCTTCACATGGATCGCGTACCTCTCCGCTCCCTGGCCTATCTTCTGCGCGGCAATACGGCTCCCCTCGGCCAGCAGGTCGCCAATCCCCTCCCGTCGGGCGATCTTCTCCACGATAGCCACCATCGCTTCGGCATTCCCGAACCTCAGCGCGATCCCATCGGTGTCCCCCAGGGCGAGCAGTCCATTCTCGAAGCACTCCATGGCGAAGGCCACCGTCGCGCCAGTGGAGATGGTGTCCAGCGAGTTGGCCTGGCACAGCGCGTTGACTCGCGCGATGGATTTGAGGTCGTGGATGCCGCAGTTCGATCCTAAAGCCGCCAGGGTCTCATACTCCGGACCACCGTAGGCCGGATCAACGATGTAGGGCCCGGTCACCTTCACCATCTTCTTGCAGCGGATGGGGCAGGCGTAGCAGCCATCCATGCCCACGCCGATCTGTTCCTTCAGCGTATCGGCGGAGATCTCCACCACCTCCACGAAATCCCCATCGCGGAAGTTGCGGGTGGGCAGGTTCCCGCTCAGCCGACCGCCATCCATCCCCGCTCCAGTGCCGAACTGGTGCAGGTTGGCCGAGAGGGTCTGATAGTTGTCCACCAGCCAGCGGGCTATGGAGCGCACTTTCTCCGGGTCGGCCATCTCCGGGGCTCGTGTTCCCCGCACCGCAACAGCTTTCAGCTTCTTGGAGCCCATCACCGCTCCCAGGCCAGTACGGCCCGCCGCGTCCTTCAGATCATTGATGATGCAGGCGAAGCGCACCTTTCTTTCACCGCCGGGGCCGATCTGAGCCACGCGGACTCGATCGTCGCCTAGTTCCTGGCGGATCAGCTCCTGCGACTCTTTCGTCGGCTGGCCCCAGAGATGCGCCGCGTCGCGGATCTCAACAGTCTCATCAGTGATCCACAGGTAGATTGGCTTCTCGGACTGGCCCTCAACAATGAGCCCATCGTAGCCGGTTCGCCGGAACTCCGCACCCCAGTGACCGCCGACTTCAGCTTTGCCAAAGCCGAAGCTGAGGGGGGATTTGGCCCCCACGCTGTTGCGGCCTGCCCCGGCCAGCGGCGCGCCAGAGACTGGCCCCAGGGCGAAGATGAGCTTGTTCTGAGGGTCGAAGGGGTCAATCCGGGGTGGCACTTCCTTCAACAAGGTGTAGGCCACCAGCCCCGTGCCGCCCAGGTAACGGCGGCAGAAGCGCTCATCGCGCTCTTCGACGGAGACGTGGCCGGTGGAGAGATTTACTCGTAGGATCTTACCTGTGTGACCGAAAGGCATTTTGGCTCCTCCCTGATACAGTCCATAGTCCACAGTCACGACAGAACACTCACGACTGAGGACTAAGAAGATTGATACACCTGACCAGCAGCCTCTAGTGCGTCCCCTCTGGGAACGGAGAAGCCCTCGTCGCAGAGCAGATACTCCAGCGCACTGAGCAGCAGAAAGACATTCTCCCGTCGCGAGGAGTGGCCCATGAGGCCGATGCGCCATATCTGGCCCTTAAGATCCCCCAGGCCACCGGCGATCTCGATGTTGAATTCCTTCAACAGGCGGGGCCGCACCCGTGCCTCCTCCACCCCTGCCGGAATGCGGACCGTGGTCAGGCTGGGGAGTCGGTACTCCTCGGGCACCAGCAGTTCCAACCCCATGGCCTCCAGCCCTGCCACCAGCGCCCGCTGGTTCAGCCGGTGCCGGGCGAAGCGGGCCTCTAACCCCTCCTCCTGGACCAGCCGCAGCGCCTCCCGCAGGGCGTAGTTCATGGAGATAGGGGCGGTGTGGTGATAGGTGCGCTCCTTGCCCCAGTAGCGCTGGATGAGGCTCAGGTCCAGGTACCAGCTCCCCACGGAGGTCCGCCTGCTGAGCAGCACCTCCTCAGCCCGGGGGCCAAAGGTGATGGGAGAAAGGCCGGGCGGACAGCTCAAACACTTCTGGGTGCCGGAGTAGCAGGCGTCAATGTCCCATTGATCCACCTTCAGCTCCACCCCGCCCAGCGAGGTCACGGCATCCACGAGGAGCAGGGCCCCGTAGCGGTGGGCGATCTCACTGATCTCCTCCAGAGGCTGCAGCACCCCTGTCGAGGTCTCGGCGTGTACCATGGCCACCAGCTTGACCATACCCTCCTGCAGCGCATCCTCCACCTGGTCGGGGTCGAAGGCCTGTCCCCAGGGGGCCTCGATACGTCGCACCTGCCCTCCGCAGCGGGGGACCATCTGGCACATCCGCTCGCCGAAGTAACCATTGACCGCCACCAGCACCTCGTCCCCCTCTTCGGTCAGGTTAAAGAGGGAAGCCTCCATCCCTGCGCTGCCTGTGCCGGACAGGGGAATGGTCAGGTTGTTCTCCGTCTGGAACACGAATTTGAGGAGCTGCTTGGTCTCGTCCATCACCTGTAGGAAGGCGGGGTCAAGGTGGCCCACCAGAGGGGCAGCCATGGCCCTGAGCACCCGGGGATGAACATTGCTGGGTCCGGGGCCCAACAGTGTACGAACGGGGGGGTTAAGGTCTGTGTAAGGCATTCTGTTCTCCCTTCGTTTTGGAAAAGGCTCTCTATTTCTCTTCGATCTTCACTGACAGCAGTTTGTCGCCTGGCGGGACATTGGAGTTCTTGCTGGGCTGCCGCTCAGTGAGCTGCTCCAGCACATCCATCCCCTCCGCCACCCGGCCAAATATGGTGTGGTGGCCATCCAGGTGTGGCGTGGGGGCATAGGTGATGAAGAACTGGCTGGCGCCAGTGTTGGGCTGGCCTTTGTTGGCCATGGACACCATCCCGGGCTGGTCGTGCTGGAGGTCGGGGCTGAACTCATCCTCGATAGTGTATCCCGGCCCACCACCGCCCGTCCCTGTGGGATCGCCCGTCTGAGCCATGAAGCCGGGGATGACGCGGTGGAAGGTGATGTCGTCATAGAAGCCCTGGCGGGCCAGAAAGACGAAATTGTTGACTGTCTCAGGGGCTTTGTCGGCGAAGAGTTGGATGCGGATGTCGCCCTTCTCGGTCTTGAGTGTAGCGAAGTACTGCTTGTTGGGATCAATCTGCATCGCCGGGGTCTTGTCCCATTGCAGACGTTTAGCCTTGGGTTTGGCCTGCTGACAGGCCACAAGCGCAGCCAGGAGCAACACCGCCGCCAGGCACTTCCATAGCGCTTGCTTTTGTCGCATCAGAAAGACCTCCTTCACCATGCTGAGCTACGACCATCGAATGACATAGTCCATACCCCCTTGAGATTATAGCACATTCCCCTTCTTGGGGAAACAACTTGGTAAGCATCTAACGAGGCTTGGCCTCAAACCGACAAGCTGAAGCTCACCGCAGAGGCGCAGAGGTCGCTGAGAAAAGAATAAAATGAAACTCTGCGTTCTCCGCGTCTCTGCGGTGAAATCTTGCTCTGTTTGGTTGCTGTTTTCCCCCACCTGTTGTACAATAGAGGCCCATCGAGTTGGGTCTCATCAACCTATCCCCGGAGAGCAGCGCAACTTCATGTTCGAACTCATCTTCCTCGGCACCTCGGCGTCGGCTCCCTCCATGCAGCGAGGCCTCTCCTCGGCCATGGTGCTGCACCGCGAGTACCGCTTCATGATAGACTGCGGTGAGGGCACCCAACGCCAGCTCCTCCAAAGTGGCCTGGGCTTCAAACGGCTGAATACCATCCTGCTCACCCATGGCCACCTGGACCACATCCTGGGGCTGGGAGGGCTCATCTCCACCATGGCCCGCTGGGAGGCCACGGAGTCGCTCACCATCTACGGGGGAAGGTGGGCCCTGAACCGGGTGGCCGATCTGATCTTCGGCGTGGTGCTGCGCGGTGCCCAGCCCCCTCTCCAGATTGACCTGGTTGATGTAAATCCAGGAGTCCTGCTGGACGATGAGCACTTCACCCTGAGCGCCTTTCCCGTCACCCACCGTGGCCCTGGTTGCTTCGGCTACACCTTTGAGGAAAAGTCCAAGCGCCCCTTCCTGGTGGAGCAGGCGGAGCGGCTGGGGGTGCCCGCAGGCCCGGAGCGGCGGCAGTTGGTGCGAGGGGAGACGATAACGCTGGCCAATGGACGGGTCGTCCATCCCGATGATGTGCTGGGACCGCCCATTCCAGGGGCCAAGCTGGTCTTCGTGGGCGATGCCTCGCGGGTGACGGACCTGGTGGAGCCCGCAGGGGGGGCTGACGCCCTGGTCATCGAAGCGACTTACATCGAAGACGAAAAGGAGTTGGCCATTCAATATGGCCACCTGGTAGCGAGCCAGGTGGCCTGGCTGGCTCGGGAGGCGAGGGTCAAGCAACTGATCCTCAGCCACATCTCGCGGCGCTACCCCGACCACGTGGTTCTGCGGGAGGCGCAGCGCACCTTTTCCAACACGGTCATCGCTCGCGACTTCGACCGCTTCCGAGTGCAGAAGAAAAAGTAGCCCTCCTCAAGGCCTCAATCTCCTCTCTCAGCCCTTCAAAGTCCATGTGGACCGTGGCATAGGTCCGGTAGTTGCGGTGGCGCAACCGGATCTCGGCCAGATAGTCGGTTGTGATCACTAAATCGTCGCCAATCCTGATGTTTGAATCTTGCGATCCCGGCTGATGATGGGAATGTCCAGGTACAAGGCAGTAGCAGCAATGATGCGGTCGGGCATATCCGGCACCTCAGACCGCTTCATGTGACACATAGCCTGAACCACGTGACGGTCAAGTGGCACTTCCACCAGCACGCCATCGGCGGCATCCAGTTCTGCTATCAATCGGGTCAGAGCAGCAGCATCAATCCTTTCTTTCTCGACGAGGTAGACCATCTCAACCAGAGTGATGGTCGAGACCGCTATCTGGTCGCCTGCTTCTGCAACGCTTTCGATCCAGGTACGCGCGGTCGTGGAGAGCCGGGCATCGTCGTAGATGTACCAGATGACCGTATGCGTATCGGCGGCGGCGCGCAGCATCAGATACCCTCCCTCGGGAAGCCAACCCACATCTCATGGCGGATCTCGTCAATCTCCTCAGCCGAGGGAGCTGGCCCCAGGTCAGCGCACAGGCCCAGCAGGGACTTCCGCTTGACCGTTCGCTGCCTTAGCATATCGCGCTCAATCTGCGGGGCCATTCGCTCAATTAAGCGAACTCTCTCCACCAGTGGCAGTCGCCAGGCCAGCGAAATCACCTGTTCCAAAGTGACGGCTTTTGTTTCGCTCATCGCCCGTCTCTCCCTTGACTTCTATCTTACCATAGAATTGTTCTATCCCCCACGCAGCCGGCACACCTCCACAATCTTGCGCACCTGGCGGCACTCATCAGGGTCCAGCGGGTCTTGTCCACGTGGGGGAGCAGACTATCGTCCGCTCAGAGCCTCAAATCGTGATCCACTGAGTCTCCAGAGTTCGGACTAAAGACTGAGAACTAAGGGCTAGTGCTCTGTCAATCTTGAAATGCTGGGTAAAGACGCTTAAGCTTGATGCGTGCATCCTGGGTGGTAAAACGCCAATTCACTTTCGTTTTGTGGGCGTTGCGATCCTCTTCCCAAGCAGCCGCTTCCCGTTGCAGCGTCGTCGCATCTGGAATACGTTGGTCCAGGCATTGTCGTGATAAAACGCTGAATTCAATCTCGGCCATGTTG
>Ga0209979_1000746_pt1 | contig 40741 bp, 45 predicted proteins | sample AnhtaG_FD_183114 | JGI IMG/M metagenome (GOLD analysis project Ga0209979, IMG submission 183114) | Deep subsurface microbial communities from Anholt, Denmark to uncover new lineages of life (NeLLi) - Anholt_01485 metaG (SPAdes) (version 2) | ecosystem: Environmental > Aquatic > Marine > Oceanic...
CATCTTGCGCAGATACTTTCGTCGTTCATCAATGGTCATCTCGTCGTCATTGGGCATAGTTCCTCCGGTAACATTATCATTTGAGTGAACTATACCACTTCGGTAACATTTTACGTGAGTGAATACGGATTCTTGACAAGAGAGCACATTATCACTATACTAGTCGCAGTGCTGCGCTGGTACTATTGCCTACTGAGGGCCCAGATCAAGAGTAGTTGAGCGATGAGGAGCCAGTGGTGCAACCGGCCACGAAATCTTTGCCGCAAGTTGACCAGGGAACGGCTCATAGGAGCAGGAGGCTTGCCAGTTGACCACGATTCTGGTAATAGATTCTGATAAGCGAATAGCGGAAAGCATAGCCGAGATCCTCCGTGCGGAGGAGATGGTAACCTCCATTGCCACGGAAGGGGAGGAGGCTCTGCGGCACCTCGACGAAGAGCCTCCAGACGCCGTGGTCTTGAGCCTAGGTCCACCGGGCAGTTGGGAGAACGACCTATGCCGGGAAATACGAGAGCGGACCATTGCTCCTTTGCTTGTGGTGGGGAAGAGAGGGCAGGAGTTTGCCTTGGCCCGCAGCCTGAATGCCGGGGGCGATGCCCATGTCTTCAAGCCTTTCACCACGCGGATCTTTCTGGCGCAGTTATATGCCCTGCTGCGCCGTGTGGGTTTGGCCCGGCCAGGCCATGCTGGACAGTTCGATATCGGCACGCTAGCCATAAACGTCTTTCGACGCGAAGTGAGGGTGGAGGGTAGGCCAGTGGACCTCACGCCTATTGAGTTCGAGATACTTCGTTGTCTCTTGAACAACTCAGGGCGTGCTCTCAGCTATCGGAGCCTGGTGAGGCAGGTACAGGGCTACGATTGCCCTTCTGAAGAGGCCCGCAAGTTGCTGAAGGTGCATATCCACCACCTGCGAAGGAAGATCGAGCCCCTTCCCGAAAAGCCGGCCCATATCCTCAACGTCCGTGGCTTCGGCTACCTCTTCGAACGACGAAGGTTCGACCGCGAAACCCTGAGCCAGACACTATCATAGAGCCATGTTAACCAAATCTCAACCAAAAACCGTTAACAAGACTTGACTTCTGAGCAATTCCGTCGTATAATGGTACTAAGGTACTATAAGTTCATACGTCTGTTATTGCTTTTCCACGTCGGCGTAGAGGCAATGAATCGTCGTTTGTGCTTGGGCACCTGAGCGGCGAGGAGCCAGTGGTGCAACCGGCTACGAATTTGGGGGTAGCCGGTTTTTGTTCCAAGGTAAGATTGAAACCTACTAATGCGTCAAATCAGTGACCAGGGCTCTATTGAAAGGAGGTTACATGCTCATGAGATTCACTAAGTCCCTAGCGAAAGGAGGTAGAAGAGGATGAAAAGGCGACTAGCAAATTCACTCCTACTCATGGGCACCGGGCTTCTGATCCTCAGCATGTTGCTCAGCACCGTGTCCCTGGCGGCACCGCCGGCGGCGCCCCTCGACTCGACGAGGCAGCAGCCCATGGCTGGGACCGAGTGGCCATGTGCCAGCTGGGGCTGTACAGCAAACGATATGATTGTCACCGCCGCGCGGCTTGGGAAGTGCACCTCGCCGTATCAGCCACTCGACCCCTGTAACCCTGGGGAGACCGTAAATGCGTGTATTTGGATCACAATTGATAACCACACCGGAGCCCCCCGATATGCTCCCGTACTCCTTTACGACCTCCATCTAGATGGAGTACCTATACCTAGCGGTTCGGTCCTGGAGTGCGTAGACGATACCATACCTTCCAGCCCTGCTGAGGTTGACTACAATATCGAGCCGCTTAGTTGGGTATGTGGGAGCGAGGTGGACCTAGTAAACCTGGTCCTTAGCTGGAATACCAGTGCGACTACGTGCACCGCCTTTCTTGCTGATCCAGCATGTACCAATCGCAAATCCCAGTGCTACGGCCCTGAGCTCATACATGTCGCAGCGCCGCTCGTTGCCGACTTTGACTTTAGCGAGGTATGTTATTGCACCGATACTCAGTTCACAGATACCACAACTGGGGGAGTTACGCCATACACCTCCTGGTACTGGGACTTCGGCGACGGCCTTGGCACCTCCGACGCCCAGCACCCTCCCTATCACTTCGGCGCATCCGGCACCTACACGGTGACCCTCACGGTAACCGACACAGCACAAACTAGCGATGACCAAAGTCACGCTGTGACGGTCCGGGAGACCCCAGCAGCGACGGCACCAAGCTTCAGCGTGTGCCCGGACACGCCCTTGACCGATCAGCTGTTCATTAACCAGGGATCCGCTTGCTCCGTGGACTCGATGAATCTCGACTACAGCGGGGTAAACACTCCCACGCCTGGGGACTACACCTACACGGTGAGCTGTGACAGCCAAGGCTGTACCGATCAGGCCACCGGGACAGTGACGGTCGTCGAGGTTCCTCCCGATACCGCTTGTACCTCCTACACGTGCGCTGCCGGTGAGGTCGACGTGACCTACGCCCCAGACGCCACCACATGCAACGCTGATAGCGATGGCTGTACTCTCGACACCTGCCAGAGCGGCACCTGCGTTGTGGGTGGAGCACCAGACTGCTCCGCTGAAGACGACCAATGTAACGAGGGCGTCTGCAGCTCCACTGGCCCCAATAGCTACACCTGTGTCAAGAGCCCAACCAACGAGGCTGACCCATGCAACGCTGATAGCGATGGCTGTACTCTCGACACCTGCCAGAGCGGCACCTGCGTTGTGGGTGGAGCACCAGACTGCTCCGCTGAAGACGACCAATGTAACGAGGGCGTCTGCAGCTCCACTGGCCCCAATAGCTACACCTGTGTCAAGAGCCCGCTACCCGATGGAACCACCTGCAACGATGGCCTCTTCTGCACCGACCCTGATACCTGTCAAGAAGGCACCTGCACAGGCCCGCCCAGAGACTGCTCCGATGGAGTAGACTGTACCGTCGATACCTGCGATGAGGCCAACGACCAGTGCGTCAACACGCCTGATGACTCCTACTGCGATGACGAGAACATCTGCACCGACGACAGTTGCGATGAGCAGCTTGGGTGCGACAATGTCTTCGACGTCACCAACGCCCCAGAGTGCGAGGCCTGCTATGGGGTGGTCTGCGATGATGGTCTATGGTGCAATGGCCTAGAGGCCTGCGACCCGGCCACCGGGCAGTGCGTTGACGGCACACCGCCTGACTGCTCAGACAACCTCTTCTGCACCGTCAACGAGAGGTGCGATGAGGCGGCGAACGCGTGTGTCAGCGACCCGCGCGACTGCTCGGACGACCTATTCTGCACGGTCAACGAGACTTGCGATGAGGTTAGCGGGGCTTGCAGGAGCGACCTACGCCATTGCGGCGACGAAGAGATCTGCACCGATGACAGTTGCGATGAGGCCGCGGACATCTGTGTCAATGAGTTCGATGAGACCAACGACCCGTCCTGCGTGGTGGCACCGGTGCTCTCGGCGGGTGGAAACGCTCGTTGCACTGCATGGTGGGTTGATTTCTCCTCCGATGTCACAGCCGAGTACTACATTAGAGTGAAACTCGATGGACACACGGAGTTTGTGGAGAAAGGTACCTTCATCGGAAGCAAGTCGTTCCGCGATGATTGGGACCTTAAGGGGAGCGGCATTCGTACCATGCGCATCACGTACTGGGTGAAGGCGGGAGGGGACCAGGTTGGCGAGGACGAGATTCGTACCCTCAATTGTGGAACCCCGCCAGCAGGGCCTACACCGACGCCTGTGCCGCCAACGCCTGTGCCTCCGACGCCGACACCTATCGTCGAAGTGCTGGGAGTGGAGAGGCTGCCAGTAACCGGCGGTATGGCACCACTTCCAGCGTTCCCTTCACTGCGCTTGATACTCTCCTCCCTGACGCTCATCGGCAGTGGTTTGTTGCTGCGGCGCAAGGAGTAGGGTCGCCCTCCATAGAGAGCAAAGGCGACATTTTGGGAGGCAGGCCAATTAGTTGACCTGCCTCCCCTCTTGCCATATCATCATAGTAAAGAGACAAACTCAGAGGTATAGCCCAAATGCCAAAACCAAATCGTGAGGAACTCTTCGTCGTCAAGAAATGGCATATCTACCTGGTCATCGCCACCGTCCTCAGTTTCATCGCCGGTATGACCGTTAGATCCCTTTTGCTAGGCCCCATGCCATACTACGTAGTGGCCAGTGCGTCTCCAGGCACCGCCGCCCTAACCCCCACTTCTCCCCCAGCGGGGACAACAGCGACCGCTACTCCCATCCTGTCACCAACGGGGGCGCAGCCATCACCAACAGCGGGTATCGTCCAGGTCAGCGCCGATGATGACCCGGCCATTGGCCCCCAGGATGCCCGCGTGCTCATCGTCGAGTTTTCAGACTTTCAATGTTCCTACTGCGCTCGCTTCGCCACCGAGACCCTGGGGCAAATTCTGGACACCTATGGCGACCAGGTCAGATTTGTCTATCGTGACTTCCCTCTCACCAGCATCCATCCCCATGCCCAAAAGGCAGCGGAGGCAACCCAATGCGCCTATGAGCAGGGCAAGTATTGGGAATACAGCGATCTACTCTTCCAGAATCAGCAAGCGCTCGATGTCGATAGTCTCAAAGGGTATGCTCAGCAGTTAGGATTGGACACGGATGCTTTCAACGAATGCCTGGACTCCGGCCAATACGCCTCTGAAATCCAGAAAGACCTGACTGAGGGACAGAGTTACGGAGTCACCGCCACCCCCTCTTTCTTCATCAACGGACGTCTGCTGCGGGGTGCCAAGCCCTTTTCTGCCTTCCAGGCTATGATTGAGGAGGAGCTGGCAAAGTAGCATCATTCGCCATTCCTCGTAGGAGTAAAAATACCCTGCTTTAGCAGTCTTGCATATCGGTGAATTGATGAGCCGTCCTAGAAGCTTTTCTCGGTGGGTCTTAGGAAGTATGCTCCTACTTGTGGGCATCGTTCTAGTTGCCTTCGCCTCGCTAGGAGGGTTCTGGGTTGGTCGCAAAGCGATATCGGTCTTCATTCCTGAGCCGACCCCGACCCTTTTTCTCCCTTCGCCCACCAACCCCATATCCAGCGCCGAAGTGCTGGTGAGTGGTTTCAATGCCCCTGCCGATGAGGACCCTCTACTGCCCACCCACACTCCTGATGAGTACCCTCTGGAAAACACTCCCACTCCAACCACTCAGATGGCTCCGTCCCCCTCTGTTCCAGAACCCACCAGAGAGATAATAGAGCGCGCTCCTCCAGCCACCCGGCTTGTGATCTCCACTTTGGGGATAGACGCTCCTGTGGCGGAGGTGCCCATCACCAACAAGACGTGGGATGTTTCTGGGTTGACCTACGAGATAGCACATCTAGGAGGGACGGCTAATCCAGGGGAGAAGAACAATATGGTGCTCGCCGGGCATGTGACCCTGAGGGTAGGAGCGGGACCCTTCCTATATGTGGAAAGCTTGGAGCCAGGGGATATGGCTATCGTATACGCAGGGGAGCAAGCCTACACCTATCGCGTGGTGAGCAAAAGCTACATCGGACCCACTGACGTCTCCGTAGCCTATCCTACTTCTGATCCCATCCTCACCCTCCTTAGCTGCACCAACTGGGATGCTCAGAACCGAAGATATCTGGAGCGGGTAGCCGTGATTGCTGAGTTAGTCGAGGAGGGAGCACCGTAGCCTGGGCTAGACAGGCGATCTCGCAAGGGTCGAGAGGCCAAGCCAGAAAGCAGTAGTGAAAGAGATCGTGACTACCTGTGAAGCGCTGGCGTTGGACCTGCATCCCTCGGACTTGTATCTCGGGACAAGTCTCCGGGCAGGCCTCCACTAGTCTCAAGTTAGGTGAAGCGGGGCAGATCTTAGTGTCAGGTCTGGGCCGCGGCAGCAAAGCTTTGAAGGGAGCCTCCTGTCATCTAGTGTGCGTTGAGGCCAACTAGACACGAGATGGAGGAGTTTCTCAAGCAGAGGAGATTCACGCGTAATGCTTTTCAATGACAGTGTACAAGAACGAATGTTTCGTCTTTCCAATGAAAAGGCTCACCGTGAACCTAGCCCCTGCTGACCTCCCCAAGCAGGGCTACGCGCCAGGTGGCTTCCCTCCCCGTGCATACAAGAGGGAGAGGACACAGATTGGCGTCAAGCGGGACGGGCAACCACGATATGCCTCCAAGTGGGTGCCAGATCCCGACTGCTGGGAGCAAGTGCGCCAAGCCTTCGCCATGTGGGCCGACGGTGCGAGCTTGCTCGAGATCCATAAGGCCACAGGCCTTTTTGGGAACCGCCAACAGTACTCGTACATGTTTCGCAATCTCACATATTGGGGGATCAGGAAGTGTGGAGAGCTTCTGGTGCCCGGGGCTCACGAGGCTGTGGCCAATCCTGACACACTGCAGCGGGTCAAAGAACGCAACAAGCGGCAAGCCAAGGGCTTCCCCAAAGGTGCCCATCCGCGATGGAAGAACAGTCCCTTCCTCTTGACGGGGGTGTTGCGGTGCGGCGTCTCTGGGGCGTCCATGGTAGGCAACAGTAGCACACAAAGCAGGGGCAATCGGAGAAGTTGGCGGCACTACATCTGTACCAGAAAGGTACGATAGGGCTACTCTTCCTGTGCGTCGTCATCCGTGGCGAAGAAGACGTTGGAACGGGCAGTAATGGGGCAGCTTCTTGATCGGGTGCTCACCCCGGGGTATATGCAGCCGTTGCTGGATGAAATCAATGCAAGACTGAATGAGCAACGGCCAGACCTCGAGCGCAAGATGTCCGCGGCCGAGAAGGACCTTGCCCGCGTGAATAGGAGCATACAGGCACTAATCGACCTGGCGGAGAAAGCAGGCTCCGAGGCGGCTCTGGCCCGTCTCGTGGAGAGGGAAACGGAGAAGGCAACCCTCCTCGCGAGGTTGAAGTCTCTACAGGCTCACAAGGTCCAAACCCGCATCCGTCTGCCTCCCGAAGCCCTGGAGCAGCTATTGGTCGAGTTGCGTACCGGGATTGGGGAGGCGGAGACTCAACAGAAGCGTCTCGTGCTACAGACCTTCGTCCGGACAATCGAGGTAGAGGGCAAGCGGGCACGGATAACCTATGCCTTCCCCCTTACCCTACGCACGGATAACCTATGCCTTCCCCCTTACCCTACGCACGGATACATTCCGACTACCGCTGGGGGCACACTTATAGAGGTGGTCCTTTCTCCATCGAGGACCACCTTTCTCTCCGTTAGAGCGCTCTTTGGAAGCAATAAAACGTACTACCGATCTTGTCCTAAGGTTTGTCCCCTGCTATACTGGGCAAAAAGGTAGAAAGGACCTCCCATGGGCTTCTTCGGCCAAAAGACTCCCTCTGACCGAGATGCCATCTGGCTCTACGTACAGTGTGATAACTGCGGGGAGAAACTCCGCATCCGGGTGGACCGGCGCCATGACTTCCAGCCCGACCCCGAAGGGGGATACTTTCTGAGGAAGGAGATGATGGATGGCCGATGCTTCCGGCTCATGTACGGCGAGCTCCACTTTGACCGAGACTACAACATCCTCTCTCAGGAGTTATCCGGCGGCCATTTCATCACCAAAGAGGAGTTCGAAGCGCAAGAATAGGCGACGACTAGGCTTTGACCTCCTGCCCTTGGATCGCTCTATCAGTCGCCTAAAGCCCTTCTTGGAGTTTTGGGCGAATATCTACCTTTGGGGCCTCATCTGGACCTTCAACCCCGCTAGCCTCAAAGGAAAGAGGCTTCTTGACCTACGAAGGTGTGAAATCTGGATCTCGCGCCGAAGGTTACTCGAAAGGTATAAGAGCCGCTAACTCTCCCTTACGCTAAGCATCGGAGAGATTCGCAAACAAGGGGTGGAACGGTGCTTCCACCCCTTCCTTGTCTCTAAAACACCTATCTACCTTTCTGCGTAGGCAGCTTGGGGATCAGCCAGGAGAGGAAAGCGTCATCACTACGGGTCTGCATGAACACCTTGCCCGGCCCGGTCAAATCCACCACCAACCCCTCTCCACTGAAGAGGGTGGACTTGATCCCTCCCACCGCCTTCACCCTGAACCCCATCCCTTCGGAGAAGGCCACCAGATGGCCGGTGTCCACCGTGTAGACCTCGCCCGCCCCCAAATCCTTCTCGTGGATGGCCCCGTAACTACCGAGCATCAACGTACCGGTACCTGAGGCCTTCAACATGATCAGACCTTCCCGGGCGAAAAAGGTCTGGGCCCCCGTCCACTTGGTATCGATCTCGATCCCCTCGGAAGAGGCGACATAGGAACCCGACTGAACTACCAGGGTCTCATCTTTTAGGTCCAGCACCATCATGTCCCCAGGCAGGACCGGGGCCAGGGTGATCTCGCCGCCCTGAGCGGGAGCGCGATAGTCATTCATGAAGAAGCTCTCTCCGCCTAGCATGGAGCGCTTGAGGGAGGCCAGTATGCCCCCTGCCATCTTGGTCTCCAGGGTCAGCCCAGGCGACATGGAGACCATAGCCCCCGCTTCCACGCGAATCGCCTCGTTAGGCCCCAACGTGACCACGGTCAGAGAGTAAGATGGACGATACACGATCTCGGTTTGCATCTTTACGCCTCCTAGAACTATTTGCCTTTCCCCATCGGGGTTAGCATAGAATCGCGCTTTTTGGTTCTCTTTTCCTCAGATCACGTCAAACCTGCCTTTCCACCGTAGGCGATCGACTCCCCTAGCTCGCCCGGGGTATATAGCCCCGATATACCTCTCTGGGCTCCTGAACGGTGATGAAGGCGTCCTCATCGACCTCACAGCCAAGAGAGGTAATGAGGGGGACATCTTTTCTTTTGGCCACGACATCTATTATCCCCACCCTACCTGCCCGGCCCTCCCCCAGCATCTCTGTTACTCCATACCCCTTCTCCCTCAGGGCCAGGGCGATCCTCCTCCCTTTTTGCAGGGAAACGATACGCACCAGCACGTAACCTAGAGCCATTCTATTCTCTAAGATCATGCCCACCCAGGTCCCGGCCGCGAAGCCCACACAATAGGCGAGAATATTCCAAAGGTTGCCCAAGTCTTGTACCACCTTGCCCACAGCCACCACGAAGAACAAGGCCTCAAAGAGGCCGATCAAGGTGGCCAATATCCGCTCCCCTCGCACGACTAGGAGCATCCTAACGGTGCCTATGGCAACGTTAGCCATCCTAAAGAGAAAGATAAAGAGCGCCCACCATATCACATCCATCTACCCCTCGCCAAGCCTTCCCCTATAAGGCGGGAAATACCCCACTGCCAACCGAATCCCTTGGCCACCTCAACCCCGGCTATGGGTAGCTATGAAGCGAGCCAGGGAGCGGTCGTAGGTTCTCTCCACCTCCAGGGGGAAGAGGCAACCCGGCAACTCGCCCATCCTCCAATGGTATTCTATGCAATCACAGCACATACCCTTGCGGCTGCAAGGCTCGTAAGTACAGGTACACTTGGTTAAGTTCGTCTCTTTTTTGCACTCAGCCATCTCTCCTCCTACTTCTAAGGTTTTAGGGCTTTTATCTCCCAGTGAACGCCCATCACGGGCAGCCCCGATGATCGACCTACGTACTCCGCTCTCCGCTCCTTGAGGCTCATGATCTCGAACTCGTCCAGAAGGTCTTCCACCTCTTGCCGCGTGAAGAAATGGTGGGGCATCCCGGCCTCAATCCCACTATCACAGATATAGGTCCCCGGCTCTATCTTTCTCCCTTTGCCTTCCTTATGGTCCCCCTTCCCACTCAAGTTGGCGAAAACCAACCCTCCTCTCTTGAGCGCCCTTCTTATCTCCCCCACCGCCTTCTCTATGTTCTCTAATGTATTGTGGTGCAAGACATAGACGCTCAAGACGGCGTCAAAGAACTCATCGGGAAAGGGTATTTCCGTCATGTCGCATCGGCGGAGCGTGGCTTTCAACCCCTCCTTCTCCAGCCGTTCCCGGGAGATGGCTAACCCAGCCGCCGAGCGGTCAGTGCCATAGACCACGAACCCCTGCTTGGCCAGATAGAGGAGATGCCTCCCCCCTCCACACCCTACATCCAAAACCCTTCTCATCCCCCGGGCTTGCATCTCCTCAGCCAGGGCGATCGCCAACTCGTCGGGCTTCTCATAACTGAACCATACCTCCTCTGCGGGAGTCAAATCTTCGCTAAACACCTCTTAAGCCCCCAGGATAGCAGAGAGCAGCCCCCCTACAGGGGTCCTTTAGGGAAAAACTGTTTCCGCGACTGGGCTGCCTCTCTACCCCTCTCACTCCAGCATCTTCAAGAGTTCTTCGTACTGCTGGTCAGGGATGGTGAAGCCATGTTTGGGCTCCGGGAAAAGCCCCTCTCGCACCTCCTCCGCGTAACCCTTGAGACCTTGGACTATCGTCTCCCCCACGTCGGCATACTGCTTGGCGAACTTGGGGGTGAAGGCCGGATAGAGCCCAAACATGTCGTGGAAGATCAAGAGTTGCCCATCGCAATCTGGCCCTGCCCCGATGCTGATGATCGGTATCTCCGCCCTCTCGGTGATCAACTTACTCACCTTGGAGGGGACGCACTCCAGGAGTATGGAGAAGGCTCCCGCCTCCTCCAAAACCTTGGCGTCGTCGATGATCCTTTTGGCCATTAGGGCGTCCTTTCCCTGGACCTTGAACCCTCCCAACATGGACATACTTTGCGGGGTGAGTCCCAGGTGGCCCATCACCGGGATTCCGGCGTTAACTATAGCCTCTACCCTGTCGGCCATAGTTAGTCCCCCCTCCAACTTGATGCCATCGCATGCACCTTCGCTCATGAAACGACCGGCGTTCTGCACCGCCATCTCGATGGAGGGCTGATAAGACATGTAAGGCATATCCCCCAGGACAAAGGAGTTCTTGCAACCCCTGGTCACCGCTTGACTGTGGGCTATCAACTCCGCCATAGTGGCCGGCAGAGTGGTGGAGTACCCCAGTACGGTCATAGCCATCGAGTCGCCCACCAAGACGATGTCGATAGCCGCTCTCTCGGCCCATACGCCTGTAGGGTAATCGTAAGCGGTGATCATGGTGATCTTCTGACCACTTCTCTTCATCTCCAAAAGTTGAGGCAAGGTAACCTTGGTTCTCTCGCTCATCTGTTTTTTCCCTCTCTAAGGCTTTGGAATAGCCAGATCTCCGGTCTCCCTCGTGCAACCTTTATGGCCCAACATTCCTCTGGTACTCCCAGATTCTCCTTAGGCAAGCATAATCAATGTCTCCTAACAGGCGAGCCCCCAACCAGAAGCCCACTTTCGCTCTCTCACTCTAGTAATATCTTGATAGATTCCACTTCATCGGGAAAATTCTTAACAAGTCTATTCTTTTTCAAATTCTCCTTTACTATCCACAGCACATCTGAGTCTTGTGATCCCACGAGCTCAGCCATAAACTCAAAGCCTTCTTCGGGAACTGCACGGACAACAACACTCAATGTATAACCTAATGCCTTTCCTAGTGTTCTGAAACCCTCGGATTTACGCTCTTTGGCTTCGAGCACCTGATCAATCATATTCCTATGCAGTTGCAAAGCCGAAATCGCAGTTTCTTTGTCTTTCAATACAGCGGGCTCGGCTACTGTTGCTGCTATTGCCCTCATCTCAAGCAAGTCCTCGTCAATAATCCATCCTTCCCAACTCTTTCAAGGTGTCTCGGCCTCGCCTTGCCAGTAGTGTTTGAAGCCCCATACGCACAGATTCTCTCATCCTCCATCTCGAATCATTTGCCAATGCCTTAAGAGTTGTTAATGCCTTTTCAAAGAATTCTTGTGAGACCGAACCAACAGAACCTATCCCAATAGCTCCACAGAGAAGGAATGAATTCTCTCGGGGCGTTTACAGGAGCCTCATCTGCCGAGATTTCAGTCATGTTTACACAAAGTTCCCACAGTCTTTCATCGTCTTTCCCAGAGTAGTCCTCAATTACATCTGCAAATGCTTCAGCCAGTTCCAAATTCGCTCTTGGGCTGGGAAGATTGCTGTTTGATACTATATATCCCATTAATCTCTCGGTATCACCAGTTTCAAAGAACTCCTCAAATAGGCTAACTAAATCTTGTCTGTCATTCTCTTTCTTGCTCATTTCATACATCCCCAGTTTATATAACAATTGCGCCAAATGGCGACCAGCCGCCCCGCGGGTTCTACGACGGTACCTCCAACTTGAAACCAGTACTCGCTACCCAGGCTGCGCTGTTATGCCGCGCGTAGCGCGGTCGGCTGCAGCGACTTGCTGGGCGGCGCTGTGTGTTGAGCTCTGTCTGCACATATTCATTGTAAAGTCTTGACACCTTCGGTTGATGGAGCAGTAAGCCGGGTGAAAAGACCCCAATCAAGAACGATGACCGCAATGGCCACAACACAATAGATGCCCCCAAGCAAGCCGAAAAGCGTGGGAACAGAATAAATCCCCGTGACATTTCCCATGAAATTGAGAGCAAAGTGAAAGAGAAACATCATAATCAGACTCCCGCGCGTATGGTTGAATATCCACGAGATGATAACGTTCATCCCAACTGTCCCCACCATGAACGTGATGAGCGGGGCGTTCTCCAGAGGCATGCCCGAAAGGAAGAAGGACGGAAGGTGATAGAGCCCCCACAACACACCGAGAACCAGGCTAGAGGTCAGCACATTCCAGCGGGCTTGTAGTCGAGGCAGAGCAGTGCCGCGCCAACCTAATTCTTCACCTGTCGCGCCCGTGAATACGGCCAATAGAATGAGCGGCAAGAGCATATTAGCAGAAATAAAATCTGGCACGGGGTTGCTGAAGAGTGCGTATAGCCCGATTGCAAGAAAGGCAACCACTGCTGGCACAAACGAAGTAATGGCATACCACTTGACGCTAATGCGCCACAATACAACTCTGCCGAATAACTCACCAAGGCCTGTCCGCCCGCCTGCCAGCCCCGTAACAAGCAACCCGATAGCATTTGGCAACCAGGACCCAATCAACAGCGCGACCAGCGGTGGCACAAGCGATGGGAGAAATAGCAGAATCAAGAAGAGAAGCCATTCAACACCGAAGACCAGGACAAAGAAAGCGATGAGGGGGGAGCGCTTCACCCAATTTGCGAACCACGATGTCATGTTAGGATCTCCCCTGAGCCGCCGCGCGGGTTCTGACGGTTGCGATGCCCGGTGAGCGTTCTGACTCTCTTCCTCAATCGACTGATGATTGGCCTACCCCACCCCCCTTCAGGGCCTGGGGATAGCCAAATCGGCAGGCCCCACGCCAGACATGGTGGCCTCTTTGTGAAAATTCTAGCATCGCCCCCCTTGGTATGTCAAGGTATGGGGCACCCACGCCATGTTAGCCACATTATGTCAACGAAAAGCACGCGCAGACAACCATATGTGAACATAAAAGAAGCAACTCTTATGAGCCGCCTACCTAGAGGTCTTGAGTGCCTTCTGGCCCCAAGCCGGGTAGAACCCTAGTCTATCTCTTTAAACTGACCGCCACCCCATCCCCCACGGGCAAGATCACCGATTCCAGATCGTGACGAGCGAAAATCATCTCGTCATATCGATGGACCGCTTCAGCCCAGGCTTCCCCCACCTCCATCACTGGGAAGAGAGCATCCTCCGCCACCAGCAACCCACCCTTCCGCAACAGGGGCAGACAGTCAGGTACGAGTCTGGGATATAGCCTCTTATCCCCATCCTGAAGGATGAGATCAAAGGGGTCGGTCAGCCGGGGCACTATCCTTTCCGCATCCCCGATGAGGATAGTGACGGCCTCGATGAGGCCCGCCCGCTCGATATTCTCTTGCGCCTCCTCCGCCAGCCGTTCGTTTATCTCGATGGTGGTAACATGGCCTCCATGCCGCTGTGCGGCCCTAGCCAGCCAGATGGTCGAATAACCGATGGCCGTCCCGATCTCCAGTATCCGCTCCGCCCGTATCGCTGCCACTAGGAGACTGAGCAACCTGGCCGTGGCCAAAGGTATGATGGGGATCGGGTCCTGTCTCGCCTGGGCTCGCTCCTCCATCTCCAACAGCAGGCCATCACTCGCTCTGCCGAACCACTGCAAGTACTCTTCGACCTGAGCGTCGAACTCCATTTACGAGACCTCCCCGTAGACCGCTCTATCCAGCCGGCGTATACTCTCTGGCCCAGGGCCCAGGTACAAGTCAGCGCCCAAATAGAGAGCGGGGGTCACCCGCTCCAAATTCAGGACCCCCTCCTCGGTGAGCGCCTCCTCTAGCAGATGGACCCTTAGGATCTGCCCTACGAACCAGGTGTGATCGCCGAAGGTATGGTGGCTCACCAGTTTGCACTCGTAAGCGGCATACGCTTCCGCGAGGATGGGCACCGAGGTCGAAACCAGCTTCTCCTCGGCGATCTTGAAAGCCTCGAACTTGTCCACTTCCCTTCCCGTGCTCCCCCCTACCGCGGCGATCATCCCCGCCTTATCGAAAGGCAAGAAATTCACCCCGAACTCTCCCGCCTCCAACACGAGGTCGTGGCTGAACCTCTTGGGGGATATAGCCACGCCGTAGAGGGGTGGCTCAAAAGAGAGGCACGAATGCCAAGCCGCGGCCATGGCGTTCGCCTTTTCCTCGACACGAGCGGTCACCACCGCCGCCACCGCCGGATAATGGTGATTGAACTTCCCCACCCCTTCGAGACACACCTTTCCCATTGTGATACCTCCTCTAGAACCTCGTTCTCTTCTTGTAGGCTTCCCACTCCTGGCCGAAACGGTCGGCTAAGGATTTCTCCTCCAGCCTGGCTCGATAGATGACGCTCGGCAGGGCCAAAAACAGTGTCGCCAGAATCCCAACAGGGCTGCCGAACATGAGATCGATCCCCAGAATGATGACCATGAAACTCAGATAGAGAGGGGGTCTACACCAGCGATAGGGCCCGGCAGTGACCAGGTGGTCAAGGTTCGGCTCCACTTCCCCCAGAAAGCCGCTGCGTAGGTAGCAGGTGACATAGAGCAACAGCAAGCCGCCCAAGAGAAAAACAACCTTGCCGAGTGCCCTCGTCCCTTTGAATTCAGTAGAGTCCAAAAAGCACACCACCAGTTTCGAAAGAAAGGCCAAGACCATGAACAAAGGAGCAAGCCTATCCAATCTCATTTTGGCGTCAGCCTGCCCTGGCACGTAGCAGGCCAGGGATGTTACCATCTGACGCTCCTCGCCTCCCTTGGCTGTCAGCCTGCCCCAAGGCGTACCAGGCCGGGGGAGGTAACTCCTGACAGCACTAAGCCGTTTGGCCCAAACCCAGCCTCTTCCTCGCCTCCTCGGAGATCATGGTGGGGTTCCAAGGAGGCTCCCAGACTATGTTGACCTCCGCCTCCTCCACCCCCTCTATCTCCAGCAACCTCTTCCGTGTCTGCTCGGCGATATAGGCGTGCATGGGACAACCCCGAGCGGTCATGGTCATATCCACCTCTACCTTGCCGCCTTCTATCCGCACCTTATAGATGAGCCCCAAATCCACCACGCTCACCGGGATCTCGGGATCGTACACCTCTCGCAACGCCTCCCTGACCTGCTCTTGGGTCACCATGATGACCTCCACTCTATGCACTATGCGAAGCGCGCTTCGCTTCGCCTCCGAAAATACAATCGCAAAGGCGTCCCCTCGAAGCCAAAACCCTCCCGCAATCGGTTCTCCAGGTACCGGCGATAGGAGAAGTGGACCAGTTGCGGGTCGTTGACGAAGAAGACAAAAGTGGGGGGATCCACCTCCGCCTGGGTCGCATAGTAGAACCTCAACCTCTTCCCCCTCTTCGAAGGAGGGGAGTGGCTAGCCACCGCCTCCCGCAGCAACCGGTTGAGGCCGCTGGTGGGGACCCTACGAAGCCTCTCTTGGTAGACCCTAAGCGCCGTCTCCAGAACCGTGCCCACCCTTCGGCCCGTTAGTGCGGATACGAAAAGAAGAGGAGCGTAGGGGATGAACCTGAAGGCTTGACGAACCCCCTTTGCGTACTCGGATACATCGGCCTCTTTCATCAGGTCCCACTTGTTGACCACGAGCACGATACCCCTCGCCTCCTCCATAGCGTAGCCGGCGATATGGGCATCCTGGGCTGTCACCCCCTCTGGAGCATCGAGGAGCAAAAGCACCACATGGGCCCTCTGTATAGCCCGCAGAGCCCGCAACACGCTGTACTGCTCCACCCCCCTCCGCACCCGCCCCCGACGCCGGATCCCTGCGGTGTCGATGAGGGTCACCAGTTGACTATCCCAACTCATCTGCGTATCGATAGCATCCCTCGTGGTCCCCGGGCTTTCGCTCACTATGGCCCGCTCCCGGCCCAAAAGGGCGTTGAGGAGGGAGGACTTGCCCACATTGGGACGCCCCACGATGGCTACCCCTACCCCTTCCGCCTCCTCGACCTCTTCCCTAGGAGGAAAGCAGGCCACCAGGGCATCCAAAAGGTCTCCCGTTCCTGTACCATGGAGAGCGGAGATGGGATACGGCTCCCCCAGGCCCAGGCCATAGAACTCCGTAGCCGCCAACCGTCGAGCCTCGTTATCCGCTTTGTTGACCACCAAGAAGAGCGGCTTCTGGGAAACCCTCAACAGTTCCGCGATCTCCTCATCGCCGACGGTGAGCCCCTCTGTCACATCCACCATGAAGAGGATCGCCTCCGCCTCGGCCATGGCCAACTCCACCTGCCTCCTCACCTGCATAGTCAGCTCATCCTCAGTCCAAAGGACGAGCCCTCCCGTATCGATGAGGGTAAAGGCCACTCCTCCCCATTGAGCGTCAGCGTAGAGGCGGTCACGGGTGGTCCCCGGCAGATCCTCCACTATAGCCCGCGGCTCCTCCACCAAGCGGTTGAAGAGGGTCGATTTCCCTACATTCGGCCGCCCCACTATGGCCACTAGGGGCTTCATAACTCGGTTATCACCACCTCCAACTGATCGGGGACCATACTCTGCACCTCCAGGGAATCGGGTTTCACTACCTGAGGCGAGATCTTATATGTGCCCGGCCCTAAATCGAGGAGATCCAACAGTACTTGCACATCCTCCGCCTGGAGAGCCGATAGATCGGCCAGGGGGCCAGCAAGGATAACCTCTACCGTCTCCGGCCACACAGTGGCCTCTAACCCGGGAGCCAACCCTTGAAGGGTCGGCGAGACCCGGATCGTCTGGCCTCCCAGGACCGGAGAGACAGAGATGCGAACCAACACCCTCCCCACCCCCAAGAGAGATATATCCTCCGGGAGAACCAGCGTCACCGAACGGGTTAGGTTGGCGTTGACCCCCTCCACATCCACGGGCCCCGTTTCTACAAAGCCCAAAAGTTCACTTACCCGCTGAGGGTGCCCATAGACGGTCACGGTAGAGGGGTCCACCCTGATATCGCTGATCCAATAGCCAGAGGCCACAGTTCCCTCGGTGACCACCTTCACCGATACATCCCGGTAGCCCGACTCCTGCTCTATGGGCAACTGCACCATCACCTGAGAGGGAGTGATCTCCACCCCAGAAACGGTACCCCCTATCTTGTTCTGGGGCCCGGGCTCCAAAGGCTTCCCCATAGTAGCCTTCTCCCCCCGAAGTTGTAGATCGATGACCACCACCTCCACCTGATCCACCAAACTCTGTGGCCCGCTCACCGCCACCTGCGAAGGGGTGACTACCGGAACCCCGTATCTGTACCCTACCGGTACATCTCCCAAGATGTTCACCCCCACTCTAAACCACTTTTGGGCCACCTTATCTAAAGCGATAGATACTACATCGGGCGACTTCTCTATCACCCGTACCGTCTCTGGATGCTCAACTTCGACTGGCACCTCATGGGGCCCCACTCCTGAGTCGGCTAGATCAACGTAAGCGTAAAAGTTCTCTGCCTCTAGATCGCCCCACATCCTCTGAGGGGCTCGAATCAGAAGGGTCACCTCCTCCTCGAAACCCCCCAAGATCAGTAGATCCTCCCCTTTATTTTTCACCTCGATGGGGATCGCTTGGGGAAAGTGATCCTCAACTATGGGGTTTTGCTCCCTCATGGCTACTACCCAGATGGTGAGGGCCAAAATGAGGGCTATGAGCGCCGAACTCAGGTCGGTGAGAAGAGAACGCCTCATCTCTCCCCCCTCCCCTGCCGGGAGAACCAGCGGGGCTTCTCCGTCGGCTGGAGCCTGTAGAAAGCCTGTAGAACCTTCCGCAGGCGCGCGTCATCTAAATGACGGATCATCCTCCCATGCCGCACCAGGGATATGATCCCCGTCTCCTCCGAGACCACGATAGCCAAGGCGTCGCTCTGCTCCGTGATCCCCACCGCCGCCCGGTGGCGCAGCCCTAACTCCCGCTCCACCCTCATGCTCTCGCTCAAGGGGAGGATACAGGCCGCGGCCAACACCCGGTTCTCCCGAATTATCACCGCCCCATCGTGAAGGACGGTATTAGGCTGAAAGATGGTAAGGAGCAACTCCATCGATAACTGGGCGTTCATCTCCACCCCGGTCTCCACATACTCCTGCAAGCCGGTTTCCCGTTCCAAGACCATCAGGGCTCCGTGGCGCCGCTCCGCAAGGGTCCGTACTGCCTGCGATACGCAACGGGTAACCTTCATCATCGTCCTCTCCGGCGATGCTCGGTTGATTAGACCCCCTCCCCGCCCTAGCCGCTCCAGAGCCCGACGCAACTCGGGCTGAAAGATCACCGGCACAGCAACCAAAAGGGCGGGCAGGGTGTTCCTCAAAAGCCAACTGAAAGCGGTCAAAGCTAAGAGGTTGCTGGCCAGAACCACGGCTACGATGAGAAAGACGATGCCTCTGATCAGTTGGATAGCCCTTGTGCCCCGCATCATGAAGAGGATCCCGTAGAATATGAGGGCCACCAAGAGTATATCGACCATACTGCGCAGATCCATCTGGGAGAATATCCATATGATGTCAGACACGCCACCTCCTCGTGGCTACGAGCCGCCTAATTGCTCCAAGAGTTGACGATAAGCCTCTACATCTTCGGGCCCCAGAGAGATGATACGCCGGATGGTCTCCCGAGCCTCCTCCTCCAGACCAGCCTCCAACTGCAACTCCCCCAGGGCATCCAACTCCGTGATCGCTTCCTCCCTCATCCCCAATGAGAGGTACGCCTCACCTAGTCGCTGCCGAAGCCCCATATCCTGAGGGCTCTCCCTTATCATATCCTGGAGGATGGGTATAGCCTCCTCCCCTCGCTCCCGGACGAAGGAGTCTATCTCCTCCAAAGCCTCCTTCGGCCGACCCAGTCTGAAATAGAGATCCACCAATGCTCGCCACGTCTCTTGGTCATCGGGGGCCAGCCGCCTCAACTCCTCATAGTCAACCAGGGCCTTCCCCCAACTGGCTCGCTGCATCTGAAGATCAGCCCTCCTTCCTAGGAGGCGAACCTTCCACTCCCGAGGAGAACCGCTCTGAGGAGTCAGGTTGAGCGCCACCCCGTAGGTCTCAACCGCCTCCCCGGGTCGGGCCAATCGATAACAAGCCTCAGCCAAAGCCAGATACTCCTCCAGGGCCCTATCGATCTCCCCCAAGCCGATCAAAAGTTCGACCAGTCGCTTACGTATCTTCACATCCATAGGCGCCAAACCCGTGGCCATCCTGTAGACGGCTATAGCCCTCCTAGGGGCCCCCCGCATAGCATAAGCCCTCCCTACCGCTCTGTATTTCTCTGCCGCCTCGTCTATCTTCCCCTGGCGCAAGAACATCTCCCCCAAATAGAGGTGCAGGACTAGATAGTCAGGCACCCTCTCCAAGAGGCGATAGCATTCCTCCACCGCCGTCAGAGGGATCCCCTGCTTCCAGTAGCCATCAACGAGGGCCATGCTAGCCAGTAACCCCTCGAAGTCTGGATGCTCTAAGACCTCAGCCAGGCTAATGGTAAGCCCCTGGGGGCTTATCTTCTCCACCGTCTCTCGAAGGGAGGTGACCTTTCCCTCCCAGCCTTCGCTTTCAAAGAAGTCAACAAGGCGGTGGGCCAAAAGACGAGCCCTCTTCTCATCCTCGTAGAGGAACTCTTCATAGGCTTGAGTTAGACCCTCCTTCCCCCTGCCCATCGTTGAATCCACCATCTTCAAGGCCTCCAAGAGGTGCATAAGGGCCTTCCGGCCCTCCCCCTCTCCAAGATAGCATTTTCCTAAGAGGAACTGGCCAGCCAACTCGTATTCTGTCCCCACTAGATCCTCAAATAGGGAGAGGACTCGGTCAGACCGTCCCCTCTCCGCATAGAGCAAGGAGAGATTGTAGAGAGCCTCTCCCCCCTTCACCCCCTCCCTTAGCGCTAACTCATACTCCTCGATCGCCTCCTCCACCATCCCCTTGTCCTCGAGATCCATCGCCCTCCCCATGGCCACCACCCCGGGGTGGCCTTCATCTCGCGCCTCCCCCAGGATAGACCCCGCCAAGCGAGCCCTGGCCTCTCGGGCAGCGATGGCCGCTGGGCTATGCCCCTCCCGGGAGGGCACCCCCCTGAGGGCTCGAAGCAACTCCCGCGCTTCTACATTCCCTTCATCCAGGGTCAAGGCTCGACGACAATGCTCGACCGCTTTTTCTCTCTCTCCCTTGGCTTGGGCCAGACGAGCCAGAGCCAAGTACTCCTGGGCCGCATCCTCCGGAGCCTCGAAAATGTGCGCCTCGGCCAGTTCCTCAAGGGCTCTCTCGCTCTCAGGCCTAGAGCGAGCCACCTCCTGCCAGGCCTCTAGGGCCTCATCCACGGCTCCCCTCTCCTCATAGAGGAGAGCCAAACTCTCCCAAGCTTCCGCCGCCTCGGTGACCCGTCCCATCTCGCTACATATCTCCCCTATCCTCCGCCGAGCGGCCAGATCGTCCGGCCGAAGTTTCCCTACGGTGCGGTACTCCCCTAACGCTTCCCGCAGCCTTCCTGCCTCTAGGAGGGCGAGGCCTAGGCTGGTGTGAGCAACCGGGTCCTCCGGGGACTCATGAACAGCTCTCCGGTACTCCTCTATCGCCTTATCCCACTCCCCAGCCCAGGCGTAGTTATGTCCTCTCCTCATCGCCTCTTCGAAGGCGGAGCGGTGACCCATCTACGAACCTCCCATAAGCAAGAGAAGTACAGCCTTCTGGAGATGCAACCTATTCTCCGCCTGAGTGTAGACGATGGAGTAGGGCCCATCCATCACCTCATCGGTTATCTCCTCACCTCTGTGAGCGGGCAGGCAATGCATCACCAGGGGGCTCTTCCCGGCCTTGGCCACTAACTGAGCGTTCACCTGATAGGGCGGAAATACCTTCAATCGCTCCTCCCCCCCCTCCTCCTGCCCCATGCTGGCCCAGACGTCGGTATAGATCATATCCGCCCCTCGGACCGCCTCCTGGGGATCGTGAGTCAACACCACTTGGCTACCCATCCTCTGGGCGAACCCTTTGGCCTTGGCCACCACCTCCTTCTGCGGCTCATAATCCGGAGGCGTGGCCACCCAGATCTCCATCCCCACCAGGCTGGCCCCGAAGAGGAGGGAATGGGCCACGTTGTTGCCATCCCCAACGTAGGCTAGCCGCAAGCCACGTAAGGTACCCCGCTCCTCCCTGATGGTGAAGAGATCGCTTAAAGCCTGACAAGGGTGGCCGAAATCGGAGAGGCCGTTTATGACCGGCACCGAGGCCTGAGCGGCCAGTTCCTCCACATCGCTATGGGCGAAGACCCGGGCCATGATGCCGTCTACATACCGACTTAACACCCGGGCCACATCAGCCACCGACTCCCTCTCCCCTAACTTGATCTCCTGGGGCGAGAGATAGAGAGCCTCACCCCCTAAATGCCTCATCCCCACCTCGAAGGAGACACGGGTGCGAAGGGAGGGCTTCTGAAGGATCATGCCCAACGTCTTGCCCGCCAGAAGGGGTCTATTCCCTCCCCTTCTCCATTCGTCCTTCAATTCGGCCGCTAGGTCTAAGATCTCATAGATCCCTTCCGCGGAAAGCTCCGCCAAAGAGATGAAATTCTCCATTTCCCCTCCCACAAAGAGAACACCACTGCCCTACATAGGGTTCGCCCCTATTATAACACAATCCCTCTCGCTAGTCCTCCCCAGAGCCTTCTCGGACCACGCTGTTTCTTAGAGCGCCGACTCCCTCTATCTCCACCTCCGCCACATCCCCCGGCTTCAATTGTCCCACTCCCTCCGGGGTCCCGGTGAGTATCACATCTCCTGGCTCCAGGGTCATCACCGCGGAGATATAAGCCAGGATCTCCCCCACATCGAAGATCATCTCCCTCGTCCTGGCCTCTTGTCGTAACTCCCCGTTGAGCCATGTCCTTAGGAGCAAATCCCCTGGTTCCAGGTCCAGAGCCAGGTGAGGCCCCAGGGGACAGAAGGTATCGAACCCCTTACCTCGGGTCCATTGGGCGTCCATCTTCTGCAGATCCCGAGCGGTGACATCGTTGGCACAGGTGAGCCCCAGGATGTAATCTCTAGCCTCCGTGGGTCGAACCCTTTTGGCCCTCCTCCCTATCACTACCGCCAACTCGCCTTCATAATCTACCCGTTGCGCTAGGCGAGGTAACACGATCTTTGCTCCCTGCGCCAAAAGGGAACTGGACGGCTTCAGGAAGATGATGGGCTCCTCAGGGAGGGGTGTCCCCATCTCCTCGGCATGGCTACCGTAGTTTAGCGCCAAAGCCACTATCTTCGTCGGCTCACAGGGCACAAGAAGGGGAAACCCCTCCAACGCCTCGACCGGCCCTCCTCGCCTCCACCGGCCAAACGATCCCTCTAGCCAGTAAGCCTCCTTACCTTCACTCATAGCATACCTTGGCCGCTCCCCGTCAAGGAGCCGCATCAACCTCCTTGCCATGGTACCTCCCATGTTACGTCAATAATGACCTTAACATAACAGTCACAAGCCCTTTTCTCCTCTAATTTATGTCTAGTTCTTCTCCTTTCCTAACCAGTCCACTCCCCCCACTCATGAAAGCACCCGCCTCTAAACCCAGCCCTCGGGTCTGTTATGTCAATGAAATCGAGGTTCTAAATCAAACTTGCGATCTTGTGTCAATTAACTCCGGGCTACAAATACCCTCTTATGGAAAAGGGGACGACCTCGTGTCGTCCCCTAACCACGCTCTTTACGCCGAAGGCCCCCTACCCCCTTCTGGAGGCCGCTGCTGGAGCCCGACGCCTCATGAGGTTCCGCACCTTTTCCCTTAACTCCTCCACCCGCAACGGCTTGACCAAATAGTCGTCGGCGCCGCACTGCTTGGCCCGCTCCACCTCTTCAGGGTAAGCAGTGACTACCAAAACCCTGGTCCCCAAGGTCTCCGGATCGGTCTTTATCCTCCGACAGACCTCGAAGCCGTCAACCCGGGGCATCACCAGGTCCAGAATGACCAAGTTGGGTTCGAAACCGGCAACCTTGAGTCCAGCCTCATATCCATCAAAGGCTCGCTTGAACCGGTAATCTCCCCCTGGCTCGCTCAGCGCCCTCTCGATGAACTCCACCACGCTGGGCTCATCATCTACGATGAGGATCCTGTTGCCCGGAGGAGCGAAGAAATCCTCGTCGACGGGTATCTCATACTTCTCCAAGAAATCTCGAAAGTCCTCCAACCTAACGCGATAGTGTCCCCCAGGAGTGGAATAGGCTTTGAGTTTTCCCTCCTTTATCCAGTTGAAAACCGTGGCCGGGCGGACCTGGCAGTATTCTGCCATCCGGCCCGTGGTTAACGCCCTTCGTCTTCGCTCCACATCCCTCCCCCTGACAGTGCGTGTTACGAGGTTTTTTGTCACTTTGTATAGTAGCACCAACGGCTCCCCTTGTCAAGCCACTCTGGACAGCCTCCCCCTCACATTGTATAATCGGCTTGTGAAGACGCCCACTTACGAAGTGACCCTCCCCTGCTTCAGGGGCCCCTTAGATCTCCTCCTCCACCTGATCCAGGAGAGGGAACTAGAGATCACCAACATCTCTTTGGCCCAGGTTACCGACCAGTATTTGACTTACGTGAGCCATCTGGAGAGACTGGAGGTGGAAACCCTAGCCGACTTCATCGTCGTGGCGGCTCAACTCCTCCTCATCAAGTCTAGGGCCCTCCTACCCCAGCCGCCCCCTGGGGAATTCGAAGAGGAGGAGGTAGGAGATGAACTGGTCCGACGGCTCATCGAATACCAGAAGTTCAAAGCCGCGGCCCAACAACTCCGCAGCCGAGAAGAGGAGGGGCTACGCGCCTACCCCCGAGCGGTAGCCGCCCAGCCCAGGCCTCCTTTCCCACGGCAAGGGGTATCGTTAAACGATCTGGTGGAAGTGCTTCGCCAGGCTCTGCAAGAACAGCCTGTCGGTTCCGTGGGGGAGATTGTCGCCCCTCTAACCATCTCCCTTCCAGCCAGGATAAGGGAACTAGAGAGGCTAGTCCGCCGTCGTCGCCGCTTAAACTTCAGCCGCTTGCTGAGAAAGGCGAAATCCCGCCTGGAGATCATCGTCACCTTCCTGGCCCTATTGCAACTGATTAAGCGACGGCAGATCGCCGTTCAACAAGATCGCCCCTTCGGGGAGATAACCGTCCTCGCCATATAGAGTCCCAAGACTACCCCTAGGATATCGAAGGCCAGATCTAATAACTCCGCATTCCGCCCCGGAACGAAACTCTGGTGGAATTCGTCGGAGGCAGCGTAGAGCCCCCCGATCAGCAAAGCCCGCCAGCCACCTTCATTCCCCACGCCCCTATGGAGCAGGACCGCCAGGACACCATATTCCAACAGGTGGGCTACCTTCTTGAGGAGAAAATCGATGAGGTGATGGGGGTAACGAGGGAGATGGGATCGCGAAGAGAGGAAGAAGATAAGGCCCATCCACAAAAGGACCGGCAACCAGCGAGTCAAAAGTGATTTCAACATCGCTCCCTAGGAGATTGCCTGGCCCAAACCGCTTGCTTCGGCCACCGAAAGTTCAGCATTTGCATTACTGCGCCTCCGATAATTGCCGATAGATCAGTTTCATGAGAGCCAATAGCAGTTCTGCCTCCTCGCGATGTGCTCTGATCTTCTGACGTAACTCAGCTTTGGGATGCACAGTGTCACGGAAGTCTCTCGCCCCTTCCGCCATTCGCCCAGCAGCCTCATCTATCAAATCCAACTCTCGCGCGGCTGCCAAAAGATGGCTGAGACTCACCTTATCCCAGTTGATCTCATCCTCAACCTTTGGAAATCTGGCTACTGCCGATTGATATCTATCCCGTGTGACTATCTCCGGTTTGCGAAGCGTGTCGAGGAGCATGCCCTCGATCAAGCCACCTGCCAATATCGCAGAGGCTTTGAAAGCGGCAACCGCGAAGGCACGCTGGGCCTCTACAAAATCATCTGTCAGAATCTTGCGCAGAGCGGGATCAGACACAAAGTCAAAATCGCGCGCTTCCATTGACGGCAATGTGGGTTGCTTGCGCCGTAGTTCGTCCAGGGCATCAAGAATGCGCTGGACCTCTCCCTTCCGCTCATTCCGCAACACCTCTTGAGCCGTTTTGGCTGGTGGGATTTCTTTCGATGGTTCACCAAGGATCGCCCGAAGTCGGTTGACCAGACGCGTGAGGTGTGCTTCGAGACGCTCAGATCCTAGAGCAGGTGGCATCGAGGTGACTGGAGCGAATGTACCGAAATACTGCATGACGGCATCAGGCATCAACACCATCTCGCCCAGAATCGGGTCATCAGGGAACAGCGGGGCCGTTTCTATCACCAAATCGTTGTAGGCTTTCATCTGGACGTCGTCGCTGCCAAAGCGTTGCGCAGCCAAATTCAACTGCACTTGCCCTCTTAGTTCTTCCGCTTGGCGTAACAGTATCCGCACTCGATCTATGCGTGACTTCCCCATACCTCTTATTTTCCCCTGACTCCTTGGTCGGGCCAGATGTTTGCCATTTGACGCCCTCACACTAACGGATAATACTGCAAGGGGCAAGGGAACACTGTCCTGCGCCCCTCGTGCTTCGACACCTGGTGTGGCCTACTCCACCGTCACCGATTTGGCCAGGTTCCTCGGCTTATCGATGTCGCAGCCCCGCTCCCGAGCCACATAATAGGCGAAAAGTTGCCAGGGCAGGATGGAGAGGATGGGCTTCAAGGGCTCCAAGGTATCGGGGACGTAGATGACCTCATCGGCCTCTATGTCTTCATCGCCCTCCGTGGCCAAGGCCAAGACCTGGGCCTTTCTAGCCCTCACCTCCTGGATGTTGGAGATGATCTTGGGGTACTGGGCTCCTTTAGTGGCCAGGACTACCACCGGCACCTCCGGATCCAGCATGGCTATGGGGCCATGCTTCAGTTCTCCTGCTGGGTAGCCTTCGGCATGGATATAACTTATCTCCTTGAGTTTGAGGGCTCCCTCCAATGCCGTAGGGTAATCAACGCCTCGACCGATGAAGAAGAAACTCCTTCGGTCCGCGTATCTTCTGGCCAGCCTGGCTATCTCTTCCTCCCCCTCCAGAACCCTCTCCATCTTGCTGGGAAGAGCCCTCAGTTCCCGAACCACCTCACCGATCTGACTCTCCGTTAAGAAACCCCGCCGCCTGGCCGACTCCAGGGCCAAGAGGGTGACCACCACCAGTTCCGCGATGTAGGTCTTGGTGGCCACCACTCCGATCTCCGGGCCGGCTTGAAGATAGAGGACCCTATCAGCCCCTCGGGTAATGGAACTCCCCATGACGTTAGCCAAAGCCAAGGTGAGAGCGCCCCTCTCCTTGGCTAGCCGTAAAGCGGCCAAGGTATCGGCCGTCTCCCCCGATTGGCTGATGAGGATCACCAGAGTCCGAGGGTCGATGACCGGGCAACCGTACCGGAACTCGGAGGCGATAGCCACCTCCACAGGCAGGCGAGCCCACTCCTCGATGAGCCTCTTTCCCACCAGACCAGCATAGAAAGAGGTGCCACAGGCCACGATATAGCCCCGATTCATCTGACTCAAATCCAATCCCTCAAGTTCTGAGAGGCTCAGCCTCTCGCCGTCCAGGCGACCTCGCAAGGCGTTTTTGATCGCCTCAGGCTGTTCGTGGATTTCTTTGAGGACGAAGTGGGGGTATCGCCCCTTCTCCGCTGCCTCTAGATCCCAACTGATATGGAGCGGCTCCCGATGCACCTCCTTCCCCTCCATCGTCCAGACCCTCACCCCTTGGCGGTCCAGGGCCACCACCTCGGCATCCTCTAGGATTAAGGCTCGTCTGGTGTGGGGCAAGAGGGCTGGTATATCGGAGGCCAAATAGTTCTCCCCCTGTCCCAATCCCACTACTAGGGGCGAAAAAAGACGTGCGCCGACCAAGAGTTCCGGCTCATCCACCGAGAAGACGCCTATGGCGTACGCCCCCCGCACCTGGCTCAGCGCCTTCCTTGTAGCCTCTGCCAAATCACCCTCGTACGCCTCTTCGATCAGATGGGCCACCACTTCCGTATCTGTCTCGGAGACGAAGCGATGGCCCCGGCTCAAGAGTTCCTCTCGGAGAGCAGCGTAGTTCTCGATGATCCCGTTATGTACCACCACGAGACGGCCCGTGCAGTCGGGATGGGGATGAGCGTTGGTCTGACTGGGCTCCCCATGAGTCGCCCAGCGAGTATGTCCCAACCCCAGGAACCCGGGTGCCGTTCGACCATCCAGGGCGGCAAACAGATTCTCTAGTTTGCCCTCACACTTTTCGATCTCGATCCGTCCCTGGTTTAAGACCGCGATCCCTGCCGAATCGTACCCCCGATACTCCAGTCGCTTCAATCCGTCGAGGAGGATCGGCGCCGCGAAGCGCGGCCCCACATACCCTACTATGCCACACATGGCGCACCTTCTGGTGAAGCAAGATCCCTATGGGGCGATACAAAACGAGTCTCCCACCATCACGGCCTCAAAAGACGCAACCTTATGAGGCCCGAGGATGGAGACCCTCGCTTCTTTGCTATTCACCTGTTCCCTCCTGTGTCTAATCCCTGCTTCCAGCACTCAGGCGGTGAAAAACCTGATCTCGATGATATTCACCGCCTTCGCCACCGGGCTCCCTTTGTCCCGCCGGTCGCCCCACGGTTTTGGAGAAGCCCTTCATCTCAGGAGGGGAAGATTAGGGTGTGGCCACCCTGGAGGCATCCGCCGAACTCTCGATTTTCTCCCTCTGTCTAAAGTGACATCGGGATTAGCCCCGCCTTGCGGTCGGGGAACCTCCGCCTCGTCAACTCTAAAAGAGCCCAGGCGCTCTCTTCCCCCTGCCAACTTTCCCTGCCCATCACCTCCCTTCGCAAAGCGATCATACAACAAAAGGGCCCTCTTGACAAGCCCTACCCTGGACCTAGGTTAGAACCTGCTGATGGCGTCAGCCCGCCCTACTTACTAAGCATCATCGGGCAAGACTTGGATAAAATCCCCAATCTTTCCCGGCTTGAGCACCCCTATAATCAAATGATACAGAGCAAATAGTTCCAATGAGAATGGTATGTGGCCGCCGTAGCCTAACAATGGCATGTCAAAAATGTGCAAAAAATCAGCGAATGGCACTTGATACACCCACTTAGGATAAGAATAGAAATTCCACATCTCCCAGAAGAAGCCACAAATCAGGCAACCAGCCCACAGTACTAGCACTGGTCGCCAATCACCCCCAGCAGTGTACTGGATCAGCGAGCGATTCCCTAGCCAAACATTGAGCGGCTCCAGCAGGAAATAGAGTGATATCCAGACAAAAGGGAAGAACTAACGTGGCCAGGATAATGACAAGACCAACATTAGACAACCAGTGGTGAAGAGAGCAACCAACGTAGCGGGCTTCGGGACAATCAGCGGGCCACGCTTAATTCGTCTGATCCAGCCGAAGGTACCGACTAATTCCGCCGTGCCAAATACGGCGGGCATAACCGTCGAAAAGGCCAGAGAAGCCAACACAAAGTATTGATAATCGGTGAAGTAGTGCCTACCCTCGTAGTACCAGTTTTGGGTGCGCCAGTTGATGAGTTCAAAGAGCCACCAAGCCAGAGCGGAGACGAGAAAGAGTCCCACATAGGCACCCGGGCTACGGGTTAGCAGTGAATCACCTTTACGAGCAAAAACCAGCGCATCAACCGTGAGGCAGTACCCTAACCACAATGGAAAGAAGCCCCAGTGCGTGCGTAGACCGGACAGTGACCAGTTCAGAATCCAGAAGGTGATCACCAATCCCAGTCCGAGCCAACCATGAGCAGGCCAGCCACTGGTTCGTGAGGTCAATTCGAGATGTGCCCTTGGGTTCTTGCTCAACACGGCATGCTCACTCCGCTTGTGACCCTGTGCCCTCAAACCGCCTCGAGTTGAACGGCGCTCACAATACGACCCAACCATTCTCAACTGCGAGTCACGAGAAAGGCGTTAGCCTAAGGTTGTTCAAAAGTGTCCAACAAAGTGTCCCCACTACGGTCACTTAAGTACCAACGGCGATAGGCAAACAGAATCTGCAAGAAAGTTAACTGGAGCAGGGTGCTGGTAATCGCCGAAAACTGAGATAAGTAAAAGTAAAGCAACTGCAAGGCGACCAACGATAGGAGAAAACCAGAAACAGCAAATCTCAGGCCGCGTTCTTCATTTCCGGTTAGCCAGGCGAGGACAGCGACGATCATCAAGCCGCCGATCACGGTTTGTATTACAATGAGCGGACCACGCCATTGGACGACTTGGGGATCGAGTGGGGGCCAGTCCAGGACCAATACAGCAATGTAGCCGATCACGAAAATCACCCACAGGATCAGCAACGCGGAAATGATGGTGCGGTGCATACGGCGACCCAGGCGCAGGCCAAATGCATCCACCTGCATGGCGGCCCGTTTCCAATAGCCGGGTTCAGCTGCCGACAGCTGCCGCTTTTCCTCCTGCAAATAGTTACTGATGGCGTTCGCCAGGGACACAATCTCGTCCCGATCCGACTGCTTGGCGATGGCTAACTGAGCCTCGATCCGGGCTGCCTCCTCCGTATCCAGATCGCCATCTAAGGCATCCTGCAGCCCCTCAAAGGCATGGTACATGGCTTTGCGGGGATCTTCCTGGTGCGGCCGGCGAAAGTAGAGGTATACAATAACGTTCAGGAGAATGAAGCCATAGATGAGGGAGAGGGCCGGTGGAAAGAAGTAGTCGTTGCTTTGGGTAATGAATTTACCCACCTCGTCGATGAAAAGCCCAATGCCAATCCCGCTCAATATCGCGCTGGCCTTGATGGCCCAGCGGTTGGCCAATGCCAGGGGCAATAAAACGGCGACAAATAACAATAGCCCGCCCCAAAGCGCGTGGGCGATGTGCAGCACGCTGTTGCCGATCCGGGGAAAACCGGTTAACTGAAGGAATACGCGGGTGAAGATAACCGTGACGCCGAATGCAACCAGGGAAGTCAGCATATAATCTTCGGCGTGGTCACGTCTGACAGCCCATCGGATCGTTTTCTGTTCGTTGCTCATGATCGTTGCCTCCGTTTAATAACTGGTCCCTTGTTCATCCCACAGATGAGCTGCGGACGACCCTTTTCAAGCCCAAGATGAGGATAGGTTTGATATTCATGATCTTTCTCCTTTTCTCGTTTGGTTCCACGCGGCCCACGGTGACCTTGTCGCCATAGACTTTGTTTTTCCACCTGATTATTCTTCTTTCTGAAGGGCTGCCACTGCAAGGGTGAAAAGCCCAATCCCGAGTAGAGTCAGGTGGGTGTTGACGTCGGCCACATCTGGAAAAAATCCCAAGACGATGCTGGCAACAGACATGCCGACGGCAACTGCTTTCAAGACGAGACTTACGATGTTTTGAACCCTTTCCATGCTATTCTCTCCTTTCTTATTAGGATTGGTCGTTGGCGAATTCAGGTTTGATTTACTTTGCGTCAATCAGCATAAACACCTCCTTCAAAGCTCTATTTCCGCTGAGTTTCGCCCAATGGCTTGGATTTGTTCTGAAGCGATTCGATTTCTCTCCGATCTGGTGAGTTGCGAGGCTCAAGTCTTGCTATTTCGTGTCGTTCTCCTGGGCCTCCTTTCCCGGGTTACCGGCTGGCGGGACAAATCATTCTCCCGCTTCATCCTTTGCGGAGTAGCCGAGCCGCCCCCTAGTCCCGATCACGAGGATGAGGGCCACAAGCGCGCTTACCACGATCTGTAGTGTGAGAAGCCTCAAATCAGCCCGCGACCCGACCTGCTCTCCCCGAAACATCCCTGTCACCGTGAAGTCAACTAGCAACGTGGACGAGACGTCGAGCATAAGGTGGTATATGAGGCCGCCGAGCAGCACGCTCCCCGTTTTGTTGTACAGCCACGCCATCACTATCGAGTGGGCGATCCAGGAAATAATCATCGGACCCAAGAAACCTATCCCCAGCGCGTACTGAGTAGACGCCGGATTGTAGAACTCCGGCAGGTGCCATACGCCCCAGGCGGTTCCGATGATGAGGCTGGCAATCAAGGGGCCCCACTGTCCCCACTTCTCCTGCAGTTTCGGCAGCGCATATCCACGCCAGCCAAACGGCTCTTCTCCCCCTGGACCACCCATAGGCAAGAGCAGGATAAGCATAAAAACCGGAGCCAGGTACCATTCTTGTTCCCAGAATGTGAATGGTGGCGCCTCGCCTCCGGTCAGAACGTGGATTCCGATGGCAACCAGAGTGATGGCAACCGGGCCAAGCAGCGCCACAGCCCACACGCCAATACTCGCCCGCCAGCGCACCAGCCGCCGGAGCATGTCGCCGATCCCCTTCCTCCCTTCGACGACTGCGACCACAATCAACCCGGCCAGTGACGGCCCCCAGGCGTTAAACCCACTCCCGCCAGTGTACCAGGGGATCCAACTAATGATGAACGTTAGGGCGAAAAAGATGACGATTTGGTAGCGTTTCAGCAAAGACTTCATGGTAAGTTACTCCTTCCCCGTGTTATTGCCTGGCGGGCCGAGTCATTCCCTCCTTCCCTCGCCTGACCGCTTGTCAACTTGAGACCTGGCAGACAAGTACCGAGGCAGGCAAGGCGTGCCAGGCCGGGAGAGGTAACTCCTAACAGCCCCAAAGCCAGAGCCCACTTGCTTCCGATGCGCCACTTTATGATTCGAGCAAAAGTAGCTCACGAAGCCCCGTTTTGCCTCTTTGGGATATAGCATTACTGGAGTTTCGCCTTTTCGCGATAGATCGGCGAAACTCCAGTTCGACCTTGACCGCCTCTGACTGCTTGCGGCCTAGCGGCGCGCCAGCGTGCTGACTAGGATCGCCAGACCAACCACCACTAGTATCAGCGCAAAGCCTATCCCGACCCTGATGAAGTCACTGACGCCGATAATCAGCAGAACTGCGGTAATGATGAAGTCGGACGTCTTGGGGCCCCGGTAGTTGGGCGAGGGTGAGACCGCCCGCACGAGCGTCAGCAGCAACGCCAGCACGCCCGCCCCGAAGAATATCCAGCTCCACGCCCCGGCCTCGCCAATCTGGGGCAGGTAGCCCAGGCTTTCGGCCATCAAGACCACGCCCGCCCAGACCAGCGCACCCGCCCACCATATGGCGTCAATGAAGTCAACGAAATCGAAGCCCTTGCCTTCTTCTTGCTGGCTCATCATCTTCTCTCCTTTTCTTGACTTTGTTTGTGCAGGACTTTCGCCAAAACCCCCTCGAAAAGGCGAAACTCCTATGTTCTTCAGACGCATCCCTGCCATGGAAAGCCAAACAGGGGGTTGCCCACGGCAATGAACACGATCATTCCCAACATCACCCCAGCAAGGGCTGCGCTACCACGCGGTCGTGCACCCCCAGGTAGACCCGCGAGAGGGCGACCAAGAGGGGGAGGACGATGCCCAGGGCCCAGGCCCACCCTTCGCGCCACCGGGTGGCTGGATAGCCCCACACGACCCCCGTCCCTTGAGCATGTCCGCTGGGGAATCCATAGCCCGTGGACTTCCCAATCTGTCTCACTCTGGGGTCGAACTGGAAGGGGCGGGGGGCGCGAAGGATGTCCTTCAGGCCGTTATTGGCGCAAGCCGAGAAAAGGAAAAGGAAAGCGAGCCTAGCCCCCGCCCCCTTGTCCAAGCACCAAAAAATGAGGGGAAGGAGGATGAGGTAGAATTGCTCTCCCCCAAGGAAGGTGACCGCTCTGAAGAAGGCGTCGAGGGGGCCGCTGCTGAAGGGCTGTAGCCATAGCACCACGCCCGTGCCCCAATTGAGCAGAACGTCGTCTATTGTTGTAACCCCTTTCAGTGATCCTTGCGCGCCCAGCCTTCAGTCGTGGTGTGGCCCGCTGGCAATGAGACGCATTTGCTAGGCTAAGACCTCCTGCATGGTCTCAGCCATCGTTATCTTCACCCCTAGAGCAGCCTCCACATCCCCCACCGTCATCCCATCCAAAGTTATCTCCCCCTTGGCGTCGAACATGGAGCGGGGGAGATAGACCATCTCCCCCAAATCCCGTCCCCGAACGCCAGCGATCACATCTCTCCCTGTCAACAGCCCTGATACGGTGATGGTGGAGCCCAAGAAACGGTTCTCGATAGGGATTACTTCTATCTGCGTGGAGAGGAGAGCACTAATCCCCTTTACCATCTCCTCAAGAAGAGGAGCGATGAGGGCGCCGCAGGCTAATGATTCTTTTGCCCTAGCCGCTAAGGGTTTGCCCTTCTTCATCTCCTCGTCCAAGAGCCTCCTGACAAGTCCGATTCCGTTCTCCAGTTGGGGAAAGTCGTCATACTCCTCCGCTGGCGGAGGGTGAAGACCAGCCAGGAGATAGAACTCGTCAGCCAAATAGACCAGAGAGCATCCGTACCGTACCCGAAATTCCCCGCTCCAGAGGGATACCTGCTTCACTAGGGCCTTGGCTTCCCGCGGCGTCACGCCGCGCAGCCCGGCACGGTGATATCTGGTCAGCCCCACGGGGACCACCCCGATCGATCCCACGGTGGGAAAGAACCCTACCAGATCGGAGACCGTCCTCTCCAGATGAAGATCGTTGAGACCAGGCACCACCACTACCTGGGCGTGAACCTGGATGCCGAGATGGCCCAAGCGGTGAAGTTGCTCTCGTATGTCTGGGAGCCGTGGATTCCCGAAGATCTTGCGGCGTAACCCCAAATCGGTAGCGTGCACGGATACGTAGAGAGGGCTGAGCCCTTGTTCCCCTACTCGTTCCCAATCCTCCTCGCTCCAATTGGAGAGGGTTATGAAGTTCCCCCAGAGAAAGGAGTAACGGTAATCGTCATCCTTTATATAGAGGCTGCTCCGCATTCCCGGGGGCAACTGATCCACGAAGCAAAAGGAGCAACGGTTCCCACAACGGCGCAAGCCATCGAAGACCACCTCCTGGAAATCGAGACCTAGATCCTCGCCATACCCTCTCCGGAGCCTGCGAGTGAAAACCTCGCCCCCTCTCCTGATTACAAATTGCAACTCTTCCTCGGCAGAGTAGAACCGGTAATCGATGACATCCCTCAACCGGTGGCCATTGACGGAGAGGAGTTCATCGCCCGGCAAGAGCCCCACCTTCTCCGCCGGGCTCCCCCGCCGCACCGAGGAGACAACCCCACCGCTATTTGAAGGCCTCAGCCCTCCACTTGCTCGGCTGAGGCCAGCGCCATCGGCGAATTCGATAAAGGTCACGAACCCCCCTTGTAGGGCCTTGTGTGCTCTTCCCTGGCCGCCGAAAGGTCGCTATATACCCCTCGATACTCGGGAGGAAGGAGAGCGGCCAGTCGATACATAGCCTCGGTGGTCATCTCGTCCAGTTGCTCTCTAGTCACCCTGTCCTCCCTCGGGACTAAGACGAAGGGCTCTCCTACCACTATCTTGGCCTTGGTACGACGCAGCCTGGCTAACTCTTTCCAGAACCGCTCCGACCCAGAGATAGCCATAGGTAGGATGGGAACAGAGGCCTTGAGGGCCACGTAGGCCACCCCATCGCGGGCCTTAATTAGCCGCCAATCACCGCCCCTAGTCCCCTCTGGAGCCATGAGAAGCGCTTTCTCCTCTTTCAGCGCTGCCATCGCCTTCCTAAGGGCCATCCGATCTATCTCCCCCCGATGCACAGGGAAAGCACCGTAGAGCCTGAAGACCAGCCCTACCACGGGATAACCGAAGAGTTCGGCTTTGGCCATGCCCACGATGTCGCGGGGGATGAAGACGGTGGCTAAGACGGGGTCAAGGAAGTTCATATGGTTGATGGCCACGATGAGGGGGCCTTTCCGGGGCACATTTTCCAGCCCCACGACCTCATAATCGAGAAGGATGGCCAAAAGGCCTCGCAATATCGACTTGGCAAAGCGATGAAACAGCATAACCTCCTCGCTCTTTATGGGGTCGCCCCCTCTTCCAGGGGCTGCCACTTCTCCAGTAATTCCATCACCTGACCCCATACCTCCTCGATGGATAGATGATCGGTATCGATGATGATAGCGTCCTCGGCAGGCTTCAAGGGAGCCGCCAGGCGGTGGCTGTCTATGTCGTCCCGGCGCCGCATATCGGCCAAGATAGCCTCGTAAGAGGCCTCCTCGCCCCGGGCCAAAATCTCTCTATATCGCCGTTGGGCTCGCACCTCCAGGGAGGCATCGAGATATATCTTCAGATCGGCATGGGGCAGGATCACTGTCCCGATATCCCGCCCCACCATCACCACCTGCCCTTGCTCGCCTATCTTCCTCTGGGCCGCTTTGAGGGCCTCCCGGACGCCAGGATAAGCCGAAACGGGCGAGACTTGGGCATCCACCTCTGGAAATCGTATCTCCCAGGTTATATCTCGGCTATCAGCATAGACCGTGTACTGTCGCCCATCCTGGACCGTGGGCTTGGTGATGGTGATCTGGGCAGCCTGAGCCAGGGCCACTATCGCCTCTTCGTCGCCTATGGCGAGCCCCCTCTCCAAGGCTAACCAGGTGATGGCCCGATAGAGAGCCCCGGTATCGAAATAGAGATACCCCAACCTCCCCGCCAGGAGTCCTCCGATGGTGCTCTTCCCCGAGGCGGCCGGGCCATCTACGGCTATGGTCGAAGGTAACAACACTCTTGATCCACCCTCTACGAATCGGCGGCTTCCTCCACCTGGGGCAATTCCCTCAGGTCCGAGAGGCCGAAATACTGGAGGAACTCGAAGGTGGTACCGTAGATGATGGGGCGTCCCGCCCTATCCAAGCGACCCAACTCCTCCGCCAAACCCCGGGCCACTAGATTGCGTAGCACCCCCTCGCAGTTGACGCCCCGGATCTCCTCCACCTGGGCTCTGGTGATCGGCTGCCTATAGGCTACTACGGCCAGGGTCTCCAGGGCCGCGGTGGAGAGGTTCCTCGAGAACTGGAGACCCAAAAACCGCTCCACATAACCCACACAGTCGGGGGCGGTGACCATCTGGGCCTCATCCCTTTCCCGCTGGATCCGTAACCCCCGCCCTTTGTACTCCTGGACCAAAGAGCGGAGCGCCTCCCCCACCAGTTCTTGCTCCACCTCCAGCGTGCGCATCAACTGCCCCAAGGTGACCGGCTCCCCGGCCACGAAGAGGAGCGCCTCGATAGCCTCCTTCGCCTCCTCCAACTCCATCGTCTCTACCCTTCAGCGTAGGGAGCGTGCCTCACCTTCACCCGGATCCTTCTTAGCCTCAACCCCATCCGCTCCTCGATCACATCCTTCACTACGGCGCAGACCTCCTCGGTCTTGTTGGGCACATCTATGTCTGGGGTGGTCTTCAGGTCGAGGTCGATATCCACTCCACCTCGCCCGGCTCGAATGCGGGGCTTCACCTCCACCACATCGGCCAACTGATCTACCCGGTAGACCACCCGCTGGGCGATGGCCTCCACGGTCATCTCCGCCTGACCCCCGCTCACCTTCTCCACTCTCACCGTCCTCCTAGGCGGCCGCCACAATTCCAGCACCAGGAGCAAGAACCAGAGCAGGATGAAGCCTATCCCTATGAGGACGAAAACGAGACGGGCCACCTGTACCGACTGTGCCAGAAGAGTGATGGCGTCGCTCACCACATCAAGCAGGCGAACGGGGATGATAGTGAAGACCACCGATGCCGCCAAAGCCAGGAGCAAAAGAACCACCATCACTACACGGTTGAAGATATTCATCATCCACCCTCCTTTTTGATGGCCAATTATACACCCCTTGGCCTCTCCCGTCCACCCTGGCGCAGATAAAAGAAGGGTTGAGGCCAAAGCCTAATGCCAACAGACAACGCTTGGTCAGGGTACCTCCTATCATCGCCGTTTTAGACCCATGATCACAAAAGCCAGTGAAGCCAGACTGATAGCCACACCCACCTTGAAAGACAAAGGAGCATACACGAACTCTATGGTATGCTCCCCCTCCTCCAGATAGACGGCTCGGAAATAGTAGTCTGCCCGTTCGATCTCAGCCAGTCTCCCATCTACCAGGGCCCTCCAGCCAGGGTAGTAGGCATCGGTGAGCACCAGATAGCCAGGGGCTCCTAGATAAGCCTCAACCTTCACCCTCTCCGGTTGATAGTCCAGAATGGAGACCCGGTCTTGGCCATTCCCCTCCTCAAGATGGCCCACTGGCCCCTGGCTCAATATCACCTCGCGCCCCGGATCGAAGCCCTCCTCTTTCATCGCCTCCAAGGGGGCCTCCAAAATCCGAGCCCTATGAACGACGAAAGCCCGGGGCAGGTTCTCCAAGTTCTCGTATATCTTCACATCGCCGCTATGTACCAGTCGGTACGCTGGAGAGACCACTAAGGGCCTATGAGCCCCCGTCCGCCCTTCGACAAGAGTGATACCTCGCAGATGGAACTCCCCAGAAGGAACCAGATACCTCACCTCGATCGTTTGGGGTATCACCGGCTCCTTCAATCTCACCCAAGCATGATACTCATCGCTCTCCTCACCCCTTCGCACCACCCTCCCCCTTTGATGCTGGACGCCCTCTTCATACCTCCCTTCCGCCGCGTCTATCCCCGCGCGCAGATGATATAGTTCCGCCTTCCCCTCCTCATCGGTGACCGTTATCTCCACCGCCGGGGTTCCCCCTTCCACCCCACTGCCACCGACCAGGTGGGAGACCAGGCCCAAAGAGGTAGTGGGGAACCACGGTATCTCCGAGATCTCCACCTCCTCTCCTTTCCCCAGTATGACCCTATGCGCCAGGTCGTAGTAGACGCCATCCACCCAAACGTCTCCCACCTTATCTCTGATCACATATTTCACGTTCATCAGGCTCAAAAGCTTCGCCGACGGTATCTCGCCCAAACGTTCCCCCATCCGCCCGTCGAGGGATACCTCCTCCGGGGGAAGGAAGAGCCCCTCCAACTCTATATACCTGGCCAGGGGCAACACACCTCCGTCATAGCCGTCTATGGTGGCTATCTTGTAACGCAGAGGCAGATTGGGGGCCAATACCTCCTTCCATTTGGTAGCCACCACGTAATCGTAGATCGCCTCCTCGGATAGTCGGTCCTGGAGAATCCCTTGGATCTCTCCCAGGTCTCCGGGATCGAAGGAGGTGTCGGAAAGGCTCAGAACCCGGTAGAGGCCCTCATCGGCCAGGAGGTGGGTCACCGCCGTCCGGAGGGAGGAGTAAGCCTCTGGAGCCGTAGCCCGGTCGTAGGCCAGATACCTGCTGGCAAAGAAAAGTTCCCCCACCAGGAGAAAGCCCACAACCGAGCGACCAAGACCACCCCTTTCCCCTCCTAAGAAGAGCAGAGCCAACCCTAACCCCGCCAACCCCAGCCAAATCAGGACTATGCGAAGGGGAGCTTTTCCCAGGAAAAGGAGACCTGAAACCAGAAGAAAGAACAGGCCTACCATCAGAAGGGTGCTCCTACTCCGCAACCTCGCTCTCACCGCCCCCCAAGTGGCCCGGCTCATATGCCCCCACTCCTCCATCCCCAACCCGGCCAGGATTGCCATACCAAAGGTGTACAAAAAGAGCCACCGGGCCGGGACGCGAAAGAGGCTGAAGCCAGGCACCAATCGATATAGAAGGTAATAGAGGGGGTTATAGACCCCCAAGGCCAAAAATACCCCTAAGAGGGCCAGACCCCCGAAGAAAGCGCCTTCTCTCCGGCTCTTTCTCCGGAGGGCGAGAGAGGCCAAGAGTATAGGGGTGATCCCCACATAGGCTATATATTCGCTGAAAGGACTATAGTCGAAACTGGGGAGGAGGGAGAGGAGAAGAAGAGTGGGCCTCAGGGAGAAGGAGACCGCCTGCCGATAGGTGAGCCCCCCGCCCCGGAGGGAGAGCCGGGAGAGTTCCAGGGTGGGGAGGAGTTGGGCCGCCGCCAGACCAGTCCCCAGAAGGGCAACTCCCATAAAGAGCCCCAACGCTCCCCATATAGGTGAAGTTCGCCTACCTCCTTCTCTCTTTAGGGAAAGGTAGATGGCGTAACAACCCAGAGCCGAAAGGTTAATGAACGAGGCCTGGGTGTGCCCGGCCAGGAACTGGAGCCCCACGACCAGAGAAGCAAAGAGGCTATAGATCACGCTCTGCCGCCTATAGGCCTCATGGAAGAGCAAGAGAAGGAGAGGTAGCCAGGCGAAGACGCTCAGTTGGTTCACATGCTCCCCCTGGGCTCCCAGAAAGCCGCTCAGGGCGAAGACGACCGCCGCCACCAGGGCGCTTGAGGGGCTCATCTTGAGGGCCCGCCGAGCGTAAAGATAGGTGAAAACCCCGGCCAGGAAGATATGTAGCACTATAGAGTAGGCCACCATCTTGGGTGCCGGAAGCCAAAGGAAGAGAAGGTTAAGGGGATAGAGGACCGCGCTCTGTATGTTGGCCAAGAACGGTACCCCCAGGAAAAGGTAGGGGTTCCAAAGGGGAAGATGCCCGGCTCTAATCGCCTGGGCTGCATACTCCCGATAGGGGTAGAAATAGGTGAAGACGTCCAATCCCGCCAGGATGAGGTTGGTGAGGGCTATCTTCCACGAGAAAGCGAGAACCAGCGCCAAGAGCGAAACCAAGGAGATGGTATCCGCCCCTGGCCTGCCATCCCTTCCCTCGGGATCCTGTAAGGAAGACCCTGTCGGCCTGCCCCGGTACTTGCCAGGCCGGGGGTTCGGGACAGGGCGCGCCAGGGCAGGCAAGAACGCCCCTCTTCTCATGGGCTGCCCCCTGAGCCTTCGACCTGGTAGAGATAGCCTGTCGCCTTCTCGCCGAATACGGGGACACCGAGCCTCACAATGGGCATGAGTCCATATCGAGTGGATAGATGCGACAAGGTAGAAGCCAACTCCGGACTATCGTCCAGGATATAGATCTCGTGTCCCTCATCCCACATAGCCAAGAGAAAGGTCTCCAACTCCTCGGCCGTCCAACTCTCTGGCCTGAAAGCCTCCCGTCCGGCGTAGAGATCGATGGGCCCTCCGTTCAGCGAGGTGCCGATGATGCTCCCCGGCGAGGTATAGGCCACTAGTTGGTCGAAGGCCCGCCGCTCCTCCTCCATCACGAAGCCGAAAGTAGTCTCAAAAGAACCGAAGGGTCTGGCAAGGGTGATCCTCGTCCGATAGGCGGGAAGAAGGAGGAGGGAAAGGATGCCCAGAGAGGCCAGGAAACCTCTTAAGGGAGAGGCTCTCGTCTGTGAGGTCGCCACTTTCCAGACGCAGATCATCCCATATACCGCCAAGGCTATGAGTGCCGGGAAGGCGGAGAGGAGATCGCGCAACCGCAGAGCGGCGTAGGGAAGATGGAAGAGAGCCAGGGCCAAGATCCAACTTCCTAGAACCAAGAATAGGCCCTTCTTCTGGCGGTACATCTTGTAGGTACCGTAGAGTAGAAAGGGGACGAGATACCCAAACTCGTTCCCTCTAAGAAGATCTCGCCCCAGCCGAGGCCCGGTGGTGGCTAGATAGGAAAAGGCGAAAAGAGCCAACTCCTCCGATTCTGGGGTCAGGAAGTTCCCGAAACTCAAACGGTGGTATACGAGGTCAG
>Ga0209979_1000747_pt1 | contig 40704 bp, 29 predicted proteins | sample AnhtaG_FD_183114 | JGI IMG/M metagenome (GOLD analysis project Ga0209979, IMG submission 183114) | Deep subsurface microbial communities from Anholt, Denmark to uncover new lineages of life (NeLLi) - Anholt_01485 metaG (SPAdes) (version 2) | ecosystem: Environmental > Aquatic > Marine > Oceanic...
AGGTACAGGCGGGTGGAATTATCTCTTTCAAAGGAGGTGAGTATAAGATACCTAAAGCCTTTAGAGGAGAACGAGTGGCTCTCCGACCCAGACCACAGGAGGATGGAGTTATGGATGTCTTTTACTGTAAACAAAGGATTGCACATATTAACTTGAAAAAGCATGATTATCGTGTATAATAGTGTTACCCATGTGTCCGAACACCTGTTACCCTTCTCTCCGGTCTATACACCCCTATGGGGAGAGGGGAAGGGTGAGGGGCAATTGCGTATGCATTCATAGAACAAGTTAAAAGTAACAAATCGAAGATGCATACGCATTTTCGTGCGTTTGTATTAATAGATTGTAGGTCGAATATGTCCCGCCTTTGGCGGGACTATCCGACAATTTGTTCATTCTTGTCCGAAAGCCCCCAAATGGGGGCATTTCGGACCTACGGTCTGTTTGTCAAGCACCCCCGATAAATCGGGGGGATGCGTGACCTACACTCTGCATACTGCCAACTGGTAACTGCCAACTGCTTACTGCTAACTGGCGACTGCCAACTGAATACTGGCGTCTCAAATTTTAAACTGCATGTGGTAAAGCCTTTTATATATTCCTTCTTCTTCCATCAAACTCTTGTGATTGCCTACTTGGACGATCTTTCCATGATCTAAAACCACGATTTTATCTACATTCTGGATGGTGGACAGTCTATGGGCAATAACAAACACTGTGCGCTCTTTCATTAACCGGTCAATGGCTTCCTGAACCAAAGCTTCAGATTCCGAATCCAGAGAGGAGGTGGCTTCATCGAAAATAAGTATGGGCGGATTCTTAAACAAAGCACGGGCAATTGCCAGCCTCTGTTTTTCTCCACCGGAAAGCTTAACCCCCCGGTCTCCAATTATGGTCTGATACTCTTGAGGCATTGCCATGATGAAATCATGAGCATTAGCCGCCCGGGCGGCATCATAAACCCGATCTTCGGATGCTTGCTCATAACCGTAGGCGATGTTATTCCATACCGTATCGTTGAAGAGGATGGTCTCCTGGGTTACAATCCCCATCAGGCCTCTCAAAGAGCCTAAGTCGATTTTCTTTAGATCGATTCCATCTATCTTGATATCTCCTGATGTGGGGTCATAGAACCGGGGAAGCAGATCCATCAAGGTGGATTTACCTGCTCCGGAAGGACCCACCAAAGCCACCACCTCGCCAGCATTGACCTCAAAGCTTATATTGGAAAGAACCTCCTTGTTACCATCGTAGCTAAAGCCGACATTTTGAAAGGTGACGTTTTTCTCCAAAGATTCTTTTTTGATCGAATCCGGATAGTTTTTGATTTTTGGCTGGGTGTCTAATACCTCGAAGATTCTTTTGGCAGCGGCCAGTCCCTGTTGTATATCGATATTCAGATGACTTATGCTCCGGATGGGTTGCATCAAAGAGAGCATGGCGAAGAGAAAAAGAAAAAATCTTCCCGGGTCCAAAGTTCCTGTTAGAATCTCTTTGCCGGCAAACCACAAAAGCAAAACCGCGGCAAACACTCCCATGACCTCGGTTAAGGGTGGCCCCAGAGAACCTATGCGGGTGAGCCTGACCATGGTCTTGAAGTAATCTCTGGTGGTGTCGGCGAATTTTTTGATCTCAAATTTTTCCATCACAAAGGCTTTCACCACCCGGATGCCGGAGATGGTCTCCTGCAATACCGAGGTCATGACTCCCATCTTCTCCTGAGTGAGGGCGCTGGATTTTCTCACCTTCTGCCCGAACTTTCCAATTATCAACATGGCAAAAGGAAAAAGCAAAAGGGCGATGAAAGCTAACTTCCAGCTTGCCCAGAATACTATGAACAGATACACCAGAAGGAGGAATCCCTGCCGCAAAGCCTCAGCAAAACCATTTGCCACCGCTCCTTTTACTAAAGTGATATCATTGGTGATTCGGGAGATCAAAACTCCGGTCTTCTGCCCGTGAAAATATTCTAAAGGTAGAAGGTGAAAATGACTGTATAGCTTATTCCTCAGATCCATGATCACCCCGTGCTCCACCCTCACGATCAAAAAACTCTGCGCGTACCAGAACAGGTTCTTCAACAGAAAGATCAAAAACACCAGAATGCAGAATCGTCCCAAAGTCTCCAGATGAGTCTTTCCCACGATGACCTGATTGAATTTTTCTTTCAACGTATTAGGTAACAACACCACCAGGCTCTCTTTTTCTTGGTCTGGATTTTCTTTCTGTTCGAAGGATTGCTGGGAGACCTCCCCTGGTTGAGAGAACACGATCTTGGTAAAGGGAACTATCATGGTGATGGAAAGCCCGCTCATTCCGGCAAAAAGCACCATGAAGATCATGGCGGGGATAAGATATTTCAAATGGGGCTTGAGATGACTTAAAAGTCGGAAATAGTCTTTCATACAAGTTCCTTAAAATCGTCCGCCGTCGACCGACCGCCGCTTACCTCTCCCCCTTTGTCCCCCTCTCCTTAGCAAGGAGAGGGGGGATACAGAGGGTGAGGTTTCCAACGGAAGTTACTAAGAGGAGCAGGAAACAGTTTACATCTTATTATTCGTATGAATGCTTCGCATTGATTTTTTCTCCCCCACCTGTTTTGGGCTTGACTTGAAATCCCCCTTTAGTAAAGGGGGATTTAGGGGGATTTTCCAAGTTTCAAATCTCCCCTTCCCCCCTTTTTCTAAAGGGGAGATGTAAACAATTATATGCTCTCCTTAATAAGTCTTAACTAATGTTTGTGATCTGACCATCTCTTGAAATACGTTTTTCACCGTTTCAACTGATATTATTCCATCAGACGCCGCAAGCGTTCGATGTATCTCTCCTCTGGGGCCAAACTTTATCGGATCGGAGTCTAAAAACAAAGCCAGAGTGGGCGTTCCCACTGCTACAGAAAGATGCATTGCTCCCGTATCCGGCGAGATGAATAGATTACATCTTTCAATCAAAGCAGACAAGACCGGAAGATCAAACAGGACCGACACTATTTGATCCTTGCCTGTGGCATGAATTTTCTGGATAGCTTTTCTTTCCTCCGGTCCCCAGATGAATATCACTTTTGCGCCAAAAGATTCATCATGAAGATTCATTCTGAAGGAATCTGTTATCCAATTAGCTAACTTCTGAAAATTCTCCACCTGCCATCTTTTCCTTCCCCTTCCCCCGATATGCATACCCACCAGAAAATCATCAGCCCCAACCCCCTTTTCTTTCAGATATTTTTCCACCACAGCCTTTTTGTTTGGATCGACTTCGATCTTAAGACCGTCTGATTGGAAATCTCCCACCAGGTGGCGCAAAAGATCAAGGTGCATTTCTGAAGCGTGTCTTCTTATAGGGGAAGGGAGAGCCTCCAAGTTCAGAAAAAGATCGCTTTTGGGTTTCTTATAGCCAATTCCCACTCGAGCACCAGAGAGAAGAACCAAAAAGGAGTTATTCAGGGAAAAATTGTTTTCATCGCTGGCATCAATTGCTAAATCGAATTTCTGTCTTCTGATTTTTCTTATGAAAAACGCCAAAGAAAGAGGATGAAAGATGTATTGCCTTTTTTTGGCAACCAGTATCTCATCCACCAAATTTGATTTTGAAAAAAGTGTGTGAAAAGTTTTGCTGGCTAAATACCAGATCTGAGCCTGGGGAAAGAATCTCCGCAGGGCTGAAAGAAGCGGTGTAGTCAGGATCAGATTCCCGATGCGATCGTCCTGCCTTACCACCAGAATTTTATTGATCCGGCTGAGATCCACATCCCCCTGATTGAGACTTTTCTGTTTTAAGAAAAGACTCAAAAGAGACAGCAGAAATTTCTTTCCCGCATGTTCAATCTTTTTAAAAACCATATGGACGCCCTTTCAAACTTCAAAAATCATATTAATGCGATCCAGATGAAAAGTCAATACCTTTGTCCGTGACATAAGGAAGGTAAGTAGCTGTCCCTCCTCAGGCGGGACCGGGTGCAGGGATGGGAAAAATACGGAAACCCCACTGTCCTTTTCCCTTGCCTGTGTTCCTGAAACGTTTATTTTGTTAAATAAGGCAAAGTATGTTCAGAGGAGGCAAAGATGATCAATTCTTATGATTTCGGGGAAGTGGTGATTGATGGTAAAAGATATACCTCAGATGTGATAATCTATCCGGACAGGGTGAAGAATGACTGGTGGAGGAAGGAGGGTCATCAGTTGTGCATAGATGATCTGGAAGATGTGCTGGAGACAAAACCTGATGTAATTGTGGTCGGCACGGGAAATCCGGGGATGATGAGGGTGTTGACGGAAACAGAAAAACTGATCAAATCTAAAGGGATAAGATTAATTGTTCAGCCTACAAAAGAAGCCTGCCAAACCTATAACCAGTTTTCTTCCTCCCAGAAGGTTGTGGCGCTTTTTCACCTCACTTGTTGATTTTGTAAAGGTCTTCTCTTCCAGATAGTTGATACAAATAGCCGGAAGGGGAATGCTACTGGAGCGAACCCTTCAAAAGGCGAATATCGTCGATCCAGACTGTGCCCTTGCCGTCCACAACCAGATTAAGCTTCACATTGTCCGGATTTTCTCCCTTTCTCAACAAGAAAAATATCTCCTCCGTTGTCCAATCAATGGTGCCGGTCAAAGGAGTCTGAAGACCACGAGAGAAGAATTCTCCTTTGCCGGGGAAATGACACCACATCTCCAAAAAGACCTGCCCTTCTACGCTCTCGGTGCGAACCTTAGCCTGATAGATCAAGCGGGCATTCTCCACATCTATGTCGCCTACCTCAAATAAACGCACCACTGTGGGTTCAGTTACGGTAATCCGCAGAGAGCCGTTGCCATCGGCTGAGATTTGCTTATCAATCTGCACTCCAGACTGGGTGATGATCCCCTCGGTGTTGTCAACAGGGAAATGCTGTATCTCCGTAACCTCTTTGGATGCCTTCTGACCGCATCCCGCCATCAGAAAAACTATCATTATCCCAATTGCCAAAACCAAAGCCTTCTTGCTCATAAATTCCCTCCTCCACTATTTGAATTGAGCAATTTCACTTTTTCGATTGTGTGTTTACAAAGGACCGCAGGTATTTGCGCGAGTGAGGCGGCGGGTAAACACGTCCTTAGATCAAGGTCCAACACCTAACATCAGTTCATCTCTGTTTGTGTTAATAACATCTGAGATTCACTCTGTTATCTTTCTAAAGCACAAATGGCGCGGCAACCACGTATACAAGGGTCACCAGCAACATAGCGACTAGCCCCATAGAACGAAGCGGTTTTTTGTCGATGTCCAGAATCATCTTGAGACCCCTTAGGCTTATCCCAAGGTATTGGCCCAGCCGGACAACCAACCCCGAAGAAGCATACAGCCACACCCAAACGGACGTGAAGAATGTCGAGTAGAAGCAGATTCCAAAGGAAGGCAACCCTTCTGATAGGGATGAGAGAAGTAGTAGGTGAAGCAGAACGCTCAGAAAAGAGTTGAACAGGGGCTCGTCACTTAGGAACAAATAGGGCGCAAGCCAGGTAATAAATGCACCTAAGATAATAGCCGCAGACACAACTAAATCAAATGCGAAATAAGCCAAAACCCGAATCATGGAGTGCGTCTTGCTCATCAGGCGGATTATGTATCGACTCTCGAGGAGCGACAGGTAGTCAGGAATGAAATTCAAATAGACAGCCGCAACAAAGATGAGGACGAGGAAAATGTAGTTCGCATCTTTCACAAACTTGGCAAATTGGTGGGGTCGTAGTGCAGCCCAGAACAGAGTAACTATTACTACAGAGATAAAGGAGGCGGCACAGGATCTCCAGAAGCATCGCGATGAAAGGTGTCGTTCGCCGAAAATCCGGTCAAAGACTGCGGCGAAGGTTGCCGGCCAATTCGGGAATGCAGTAGTTGGGTCGAGATTTCGTAACCACCGTGAAATGGCGGCTTTCGTCTCAGGAGTTACGACAACCTCAGCTCGTTCGAAGAGCAGCCAGATACCCCCCGTGATTGTTACCCAAGAAGCCGCATACAGCAAGAGAGAGGGTATTTCCATATTTCAGCTACAATCCCACTAAAGGCGATCTCCGCCTTCACCTAACTGGTTGTTTACAAACTTGTGTTTCGTCTACGCCTCCGTGGGAAACTTTTTAGTTTAAGAAATTATTTTCAGGAGAAATCTTCCCGACTATTTCATTCGTGCTCTCTCACTATCTGGTTTGCCCTATCTGTGGAGATAAATTCCTTGAAATTCTCCCGATTCAGACGTGTAACCCCTTTTTCTAAGGGTTGCAGTTCGAAACCGTTAAGTGTAGCCTTGATCCCTTGATTTTTGCCCAGATTTATGGAGAGTTCATCTTTTACCTTGAACTCCACGTTCATGTTCTCATTTATGAATCCGGAGAACAGCTCAACTCCAACAGAGACAACTCTTATCCAGCTTTCTCCCATCGTCTCTATTCGCAGGATCAACTCAGGTGACCCTCCGATTGCCTTATCCAAAAGATTCATGAAAAGTTCCAGGGTGTCCACCGGCTCCGGACTCACCATTAAACTCTCTACTTCAGCCATAGCTTGGTTGGCAGATGTCTTTTGCTCATTTCTTATACCGATTTTGAACAGGAATATCAAGCATAGAGCGCCAATGAGAAGACCGAGGAAGACCGAAAACCAAAAGCCCGCTCGGCTTTCTCTGGGCGGAGGTTTAATTGGGGGGGTAAATTTGTGTGCGGGTTTCTCCCTTTCTATTTTCTTCTCTTCTGAAGTTCCTTCTACATGAGCTTTTGGCACAGGTGGAGATTCTCCTTCACCTTTTTTGGTTGCCCTCTCCTGCTCCTCTAACATCTTCAGGATATGATCTGGGTCTAACTTCAAGTATTCAGCATAGGCTCTCAAAAAAGATCGCCGATAAAATCCAACCGGCAACAGATCAAACCGACCGTGCTCCATTGCCTCCAGATATTCCCGCCGGACTTTAAGCTCTTCTGAGATCTGATCCAAGCTGAGCTTTTTCTGCTCCCGGTGATAGCGTAATACCGAACCGATCGGATTCTGTTTATCCTCATCATCGAAATCAAACATGACTTTATCCTGATTCAAATGATCAGCCGCACTCTTAAGGTTGAATGATTTGAATTAACATCTCTTTTAGCTTTTCCGTAGGCAAGCCAATAACGTTATCCAGACTTCCCCGGATGCTTTCCACCAGAAATCCCCCCATCCCCTGAATCCCGTATGCTCCAGCCTTATCCATGGGCTCTCCGGTATTTATGTAATTCACAATTTTATTATCCTCCAATTGATTGAATTTCACCTCGGTTAAGTCATAATCAGAGATCATTCTTCCATTGTACTTATTCACCAAAGTTATCCCAGTGTAAACCCGATGCGTTCTGTCACTCAATTTTTTCAAGATCAGGAAAGCTTCTTCTTTATTTTGCGGTTTTCCCAAAATCTCTTTGTCCAGCACCACGATGGTATCCGCCCCCAGAATTATGGCTTCTTCAACTTGATTAGAAACACTGGCCGCCTTTCTTTTGGAAAGTGATAGAACACGTTCTACCGGATCAGAAGATGAACTTTCCTCTTTCAGATCCGGGGGTATCTTTATCTTGAATTCAACTTTTGCTTTTTTTAAAATCTCCGCTCTTCTGGGTGAGCGGGAGGCCAAAATTAGCTTTCTTTCTCCCAGAAGTTCACTTATGTTTTTCTCCTTACTTGATTGAGTTGTCTTTTTCATATCTCTTGGATCCTGCGGAAAGATACTTTTTAGAATCCGTTTGGTCTGAGCCTTAATCTATCTGCTTTCCAGAATAAAGGTCACCGGACCCCAGTTGGAAATCTCCACCAGCATTTTTGCTCCGAAGACACCACTCTCTGTTTTGAGACCGGTGGCTTTTATCTGGTCAATGAATTTCCGATAAAGTCTTTCTGCCTCTTGCGGCTCCAGAGCATCGGTAAAGCTGGGACGTCTTCCTTTCCGTGTATCTCCATATAGGGTAAACTGAGAGACCACCAGAACTTCCGCTTTCACATCCAGAGCAGAAAGATTCATCTTTTGCTCGTTATCCTCGAAAATTCTTAAATTAACGCACTTGTCTGCCAGATACCTTAAATCTTCCTCGGTGTCACCTGTTTTTGCCCCAACCAGAAGGACCAACCCCCGCTGAATCTGTCCCACCACTTTGCCTTCTACCGTAACTTTAGCCTCTTTTACCCTCTGTAAGACAACTCTCAATTTTCTCTCCAGATTCTAAAGCTAAAGTTAACATGCTCAAAAATGATTGTCAACAAAAAAGCCTTTGGGATATGTTCTTTACAGGTAGATTGTATCCTGTTAATCTGGGCGTATAGTTATCTAAAAGCACAGGGTCTGAGTCGAAGATTTGGGAGCGGTATTGGCCACCGATCAGATCAGATAAAAGCTGGATGGAGATGACTTGCTTATAGTGATTCGTACGGTGATAGTTGAACCATCCCAGATTCGTATGAATGCATACGCACATTCATACGAGTCTCCTATTTTTACTTAGATACCTCTTTCAACACCCCTCTCCTCATCCAAGACGACCTCACAGGATGGATACTTTCTACCTGTTCATTTACAAATTTCTGAGACTTTCTTCTTTCCCGTTAATGGTGCAAATTCGTATGAATGCATATGCATTTTTGGTTTTGATTTTAGGGAAGAGAGTTGCGGAGACCCCCACCCGTACGGGGGCTCCCAGACGCCCAGACGGGGGCGTCTGCCGGAGCTCGTCTGAGCTCGTCTGGGAAAGAATTTTGGGATAGGGATGGAGACAGATGGAGAAGGTCTGTTATGGCTTTAAGATTGCTAAAGGAAAACTGGATCATCTGAGACTTAATTAAGTTAGTAAATATTCCAACGGGAAAATTGGTTAAATCACAAAAAGTCAATTAACCCTTTTAGCTCAAATCACTTATACAAAATCTTTGCACCAAAAGTGGGAAAGTTTTGAAAATTTTGCTTGACATAAAAATTCTATGGCTTATTTTACCCTTGACAAGTGAGAGGGGAATGGCATCGTGGAGTTTGCCAAGATTTCTTGTAGAATTGTTTCCCGAAAGACCTTTTTTTAGACAGAAGGGAGCTGTTTTTTGTTACCGATAGAGGAGGGGGAAAGGTGTGTATCTTTTTTGAATTCCACCTCTATCATAACTCACCATAGCTAAAACTGTTTTTCAGAGATTGCCCGTCCCCGTTAACATATCAAAAGTATGAAAAAAACATAAGCCAGCAAAGGAGGTAAGGTAAAATGAAGATTAAAGCTGTGCTAGTTGGTTTGGGGGTGCTGATGTTCATTTTTTGCTCAGTTAGCTTGAGCCAGGCTGAGATAGATCCCAGACACAAGATGAATTTCATGGCTCCTCCCAATGAGCATCCCTGGCAGGAATCTGGATCGCCGCCTTCTGATGATTCAATTGGCCCTGATGAGGACTCCCCGATCCTTATTGTGATCGGTCCTGTTAAGTTCATCATGATCAGGCCATCTCATGCTGAATTAGTGCCAAACGGAAACCGGCGGGTGGACGATTCGCAAATGGAAAGGATTCCAGACAAGAATACTATGCCCAAAAAAAAGAATTCTAGATAAGAATACTATGCCCAAAAATCCGGGAAGCCATATCAAAGCTTTGAATGTTAAGCTAAGCCTGATTGAGTCTCTGCTGCAGAAGGGAGACTTTAAGCAAGCACTGGCAGATATAAGGGAATTGGAGAGCCGGAGAGTGATAGATGAGTTCTCTACTGAGGCGGGCGAGCTTTCTTATCTGTGTGCGTTTGCACTGGACAAGTTGGGAAGACCGAAGCAGGCTCTCACCAAAGCAAAAAAGGCTTACGAGATTTTAAGAAATACTGAGAAAAATCAAAGATTGGCTCAGGTTCACCAACTCATGGGGAGAATATATGCCAAGCTGGGAGACCTAAAAAACGCGGAGATTCAATTCACCGACACCGCATCCACATATCGACGCATAAAAGATCAAAAGGGAATAGCTGAAACGTATAATGAGTTGGCCCGAATCTGCTTTATTCGTTCTGAGTTTAGCCGCGCAATAGAATATATCAATGATGCGCTTGACTTTTGCCATCAGACAAACGACCAAAAGATGACTGCTCATCTGCATGGTAATCTGGGCTCCATCCTCATATTGAAAGATCAATGGGAAGAAGCTGAAAAGAATCTTCTTCTGAGCCTTCAGGCAAACGAAGTCCTCCACGACGAGTTCAATATCTGCAAGTCACTTTTGTCACTGGGCAACCTTTCCTGCTTGTTAAGGAAATTCCAAAGTGCCGAGGAATACCTAAAAAGAGCTCTAAATCTAATTTCGGAAAATAACTTCCTTCGTGAGCTTGCCATCTATCATGAATATCAGGGGAGCCTTGAACTTGCCCGAGGCGAGCTAGGCTTAGCTCAAAAGCACTTTCAGGAGGCCATTCACATCGGCGAGCAGATCGGACCAAGAGGCGCCATTATCAGTCAGGCATATCGACTTTTGGCAGAGCTCCAGACAGAAAGAGGAGAATTTGAGAAGGCTTTGATATCTTGTGAGAGGTCTCTTTTGGCATCAAAAGGCATTGGGGAAAGGCTGGAGGAGGCTATAGTGTACCGAACCCTGGGTCGGCTTTACAGCCAGAATGGTCACTCGGCTGAGGTTAAGGAAAATTTTGCTCAGGCTACCCGTATGCTGGAAGAGATCGGGGTTAAATTTGAGCTGGCAAAAACCTATCTGGATATGGGCAAATGTGAAAGCTTCGGCTTCTGGGAAAAGATGAAATTCTTGGGCAGAGCAGAAGATTTAGTTTCCCAGTTAGACTCCCCATATTATCTGGCTTTGGTGCATGCCGCCTTTGCACAACTCCTCTTCCAGAATGATAAACTTACCGAGACACAAGGCTTCCTCACCAAAGCCAAATGTATATTTGAGCAACTGGACGAGAAAGCAGAACTGGAGTTAATTTCTGCTTTAGAAAAGAAGATAGAAGCTAATCATCCTGTGAGCCAGGCGGTCTCTGTAAATTCTTCTACCAGCCCTATGGATCCAAATTCGGACTTCCCCTTCGCCGACATCATTACTCAGGACGGGGCAACCCAAAAGATTTTAGAGAATGTACAACAAGTAAAGGACTTGGACATAACCATCCTGCTGGAAGGAGAAACAGGTACAGGAAAGGATCTTCTGGCTAAAGCGATCCACTATACCAGCAATCGCAAAGATCATAAATTTGTGGTGGTCAATTGTGCCGCCTTACCAGAGACCCTTTTCGAAAGCGAACTTTTCGGGCATAAAAGGGGTGCTTTCACTGGAGCTGTTGCCGATAAAAAGGGTCTTCTGGATGAGGCTATCGGAGGGACCTTGTATCTGGATGAGATCACCGAGGTTCCTTCATCCATTCAGGTGAAGCTTTTGAGAGCCATAGAGGAAAAGGAAATCGTGCGAATAGGCGAGGTGAAACCGAGAAAGATTGATTTCAGGGTAATCGCCGCCACAAATAGAGACTTAGATGAATTAGTGCAAGAAGGAAAATTCCGTAGCGACTTATTTTACCGTCTCAATGGGATAAGATTCGAATTGCCTCCCTTAAGGGAGAGGAAAGAAGATATTTCCCTTCTGGTGGAACACTTCCTTAAAAAATATTCTGCCTCCAAGATGAAGCAACACTCCCACCCGGAGGGTCACGATCCGCCGTGGGCAGTTCCAGTCCTTGATCCCAAGATAATGGAGCTTTTTTTGAACTACGATTGGCCCGGAAATGTGAGAGAGCTGGAAAATGAGGTTAAAAGACTATTAATTTCCGCAGGAGGCGAGGAGAAAATCTCCTTTGCACTTTTGGCAGGAACCTTGGAGAAATTTGCCAACGGAAAATCCTATCAGCCCACCTCTCTTTTAACCCGGCTGGCTAAATACGAGAAAGAGCAGATAGAGAAAGCTTTGGCTAAAAGCAATGGAGTCAAAGCCAAAGCCGCCCGGCTTCTGAATATAGACGAAGCTTTGCTGAGGTATAAGATTAAAAAATATACCATAATCCTCCCGTGAAAACCACATGGGGCGTTTCCCTATTTCGTTTTCTCCTTACATAAAAGAAAAATGTAGCGGAAACCTTTAGTTTCCAGAGTGGAAAGTTATAGTTCATTTGTCCATTTAAACCCATGGGAACTCAATTGATCTTTTGATCCTTTGGACCTTCCGTTTCATCCGTTTCATCCGTTGACCGCTTCATCCGTCCAGACGGACGCCCGTCAGGGCGTTTAATCCGTTGACCGTTTTGGCAGGGTTTTTGAAGTAATGGCAGATTTCCCTGTAGAGGCGATGCTCTGCCATCGCCCCACCGTTTGGGTGGACACAGAGGTCCGCCCCTACAAAGGTAAGCTCGAACGCTACCAAGCAACAAAATATATAAAGGCAAACTAAAATTAAAAGCCCCCCGCCTTTGGCGGAGGGCTTTTAACTCTTTTCCTAGTGTGTCCCGCCAAAGGCGGGATTTATTTAAAAGTCTGCTGACAGTGAGATTCGGTGGTTCTGGTTTAAGAACTCAACCTTCTCCGTCACGTAGGCATAGTCCAATCTGATCTTGGACACCTTGAAGCCCATGCCAATGGCGAAGTTTCCATCGTTTAAGCCAGCCATCAGGGCGGCAGAGTAGTTTTCGGCAAACTCCCACATATACTCTGCGCCGAAATGCAAGGTCTCGTCCTTCCGATCTTTGGTCTTGCCATAATCCACGGGTATAACCAGTGAGTGATCCTCACCCAGCGGATATATGGCCAGTCCCACTCGAACATTGGTGGGAACGGTCCAATTATCCACCTTGGTGCCGATATCCCGGACCATCAAGCCTATTGACACTCGGGGATCGACTGTGAACTTGATGCCGAAATCTCCACCTACTCCCGTCTTGCTGTAGTCATCGATCTTTTGCTGGACCACCTTGAAGCTAAAGCCGAACGAGAACATCCTCTCATTGAACTCGTTTTTGAACGCCCAGGAGATTAGAAACACGTTGTTCATGTCCTTGAAGGTACCCAGATGGGTCCCGCTGGAGTTGTATTTCTGTATCTCGTCGATCCCGGAATTCAGCCAGGATATGCCGAAGGTCCCATAATTGGTCACCTGGGATGGGGTCCATCCGAACCCAAAGTAATTATAGGTCCGATCGACAGACATTCCGGCGGCATACATGGCGGTCAGGCTGACACATTCGATATCTGCCAGTCCGGCTGGATTCCAAAAGCCGGCTGTAGCGTCGTGAGCCTCAGCCACATGCGCACCTCCCATAGCCAGTGCTCTGGCACCCACTCCCATCCTCAGCATGGGAAGCATGTGATTATCATCCGCCCAAGCACCAGAGAGGCACACCACTGACAGCAGGCAAAAGACCACTAGGAATTTAGCTGTTTTGCTTAACATTTTCAATCTTCTCCTTTCCCTTTATATAAGATTAACAAAGTTTCCTTTATTTTCAGGGTGGGTTCCCTCTTGGGGAACCCACCCATTGAAACTTTATTTATCCTGTTTGAGCACAGTAATCTTTATCACTGCTGTCCTTGTGTTGCCATCACTAGCTCTGGCATGAATGTAGCAGAGGTAAGTGCCGTTGGCCACCTCAGTTCCATCGTCAGTTGTGCCGTTCCAAGTCCGTGTATCAGAACCTGGACTCATCGAGACTTCATGAACCAGTTCTCTGACGAATTCCCCAGCGAAGTCATATATTTTCATCGTCACGGTGGCACTCTGGGTCAACCCCACATCTATGGTTGTGTTGCCATCTCTCGGATCGAACGGATTCTGATAGTTGTGTGGGTTATCGAAGGCCAGGACCTCTGCCTCGGTCCAGAATGTTATAACCTTCATATTGCCCGCGTAGTCCCAGAGATGTATCTGGACATACATTCTGCCAGCATCTGGAGTGTATGTGATAACACCTTGATCGGTGTCGATCGTAACAGCATCGTCAGTGCACTCCAGGCCGTCACAGATTAACACGCTGTCCTCGTAGAACTTCAGAGTTAACCAGTCAATGCCGGAGCGATCGTCCGCCACCTTGATCTCGATCGGTCGGTTGGAGGTCACGATCGGGGACACGAGGTAAGGCTTAGCCGCATCCACCACATAGCTGCACTTAGCGTACTTGGGCAGATAGTTGCCAGCCTCGTCAGCCGGTCCCTGTCCGGTATAGCTGGTCCCGGAGTAGACCCAAACCTCCACCTCATCGCCGTCACTGCAGTCTAAGTTGCATCCGTCCAGAGTAACCTCGCCAGTCTCGGTATTCACGTGACTTAGAAGCTCTGGAGCCTGATAGTAGCACTCCTCGCCGCATCCGTATACCCTGGCGTTCACCGTGGCCCAGTCAACTCCACTGGGATCAGACACCCAGAACTTTACGGTCGGATTCTTGGTCACGTAACCGCTGGCAAAGCTAACCGCAGGACCCTGACAATCATCCTTGACCTCAAACGAGTAGGTGGTCTGGTTGCCTACCACATCGGTGGCTACCACATCCAGCTCGTATATGCCAGTCGGCGGCGGGGTGTACTCCCACAACCCGGAAGCTGAGTTATACACCAGAGCCTCTGGGAACTCCACACCATCCTCGTAGACTTTGACCTCTGCCACACCCGACTTAGCATCCGTGATATCAAGCTTAACCGGACGGTCGCAAGGATCGGAGCTGTTAACCCAGGTGATGCTGGGACCATAGGCATCCACCACAAAGCTGCACCAGCGGGCATTGCCGTAGTTACCGTTCATGTCCTTAGGTCCGTTTCCGGTGTAACTGGTTCCGGAGAAGACGTAGACCATGACCTCGTTGCCGTCACTGCAATCCAGGTGGCAGCCGTTGATGGTCACCTTGCCGGTCTCGGTGTCCACGTATGGGGTCAGATCCGGAGCGTAGTAGTAACACTCCTCGTTGCATCCGTTTATGTAGACGTTGACCGTGCTCCAGTCCACTCCTGCTGGATCGGTAACCCAGAAGGTGATGGTTGGATTCTTGGTTACGTATCCATCGGCAAACTCAACCGCCGGGCCTTCGCAGTCGGAAGGCAAATCAAAGCTGAACACGTTTACGTTACCCAGGTTGTCCTTTGCCTCTATGTCCACACGCTGGGTGCCCTCGGTGGGAGTATACCACCAGAAGTCCGGATTGTGCACGTCCTGCTCAATGGTCGCAAGGCTGCCGTCCTCCTTCAGGTAGACAGAGAGCAAGCCTGAGAGCTCATCCGTGATCTGGAACTGAAGCACCGGGTCACAATAGTCGTCGCCAATGAAGCTGATGCTCGGTCCGTCCGCGTCCACGGTGAAGTACCGCCAGAACACGTTGATGTGGTTGCCAACGCAGTCAGATATTCCGCACTGGTAATAGTAATACTGCGGATTGTTACACTCGTAGCACAGGCAATCCGGTCCGCCGTAGACGAAGATATGTATGTATCCGTATTGATATTCGAAGTTGAGGTCGTCCACACAAAGGGTGGTGTCATCGACCCACATGTTAGCAAGTTGATCCGGTGTCCGAGTAACGATGTGTTGATGGTTGTTCGGGTCTGGGCTTGAGGTCTCATCTCCGTATATATCAATCCAGATGGAGCTCTTATCCACACCGGACTCAGTATCGGTGAAGTGGATGCAGAAGTGAGGATTCTTACCAACGTAAGCACCCACGCTATCAGCGAACCACATCTTAGGCTTGGTGGCATCCACCTTGAACTGCAAGGTGTCGGTGCAGGTCTGGATGTTGCTGTTCATAGCAGTCACTGTGGCTATATGGTCGCCTGCAGCAAGAGGATACATCGGCTCACAGTAATAGCCATAATCACTCTCTTTGTAGTCGTAGATGCAGCCTTCGCAATCGAAGTCCGTGTTGGTATTGAAGAAGTCCGGGTCGTTCCATCCTGCTCTGAATATGCCGGAGACTTCGTCGTAGCCTGCTGCGAAGAATGAGCCAAAACCGGGCGTCCATCTATCACAGATGTCGCTTGGTGCACCGGTGTATATTCTGATGAACTCACCTGGATTGAACAGATCTACCTTCCACTGAATGCTGCCCTGATTAATGGCACCAGTTCCCTGCACGTTGTCCGTAATCAGAGACTTGAAGGTGGGCATGGTGTTGGTGTATCCGTTGCAGTAAGGCTCAATCTCCAGCATGTTCACCACGATGGAGCCCTCACACTGACGCTCCAGCACTCTAACCACCACAAACGGACCCTTCAGGCAGGTGGTGGCGAATTCAACCGTATGATTTTCGGTATCGAATCCTTCCACCGTGGAGGGATAGAAGATGGGATCGAACTTGTATTCGCCAGCGTCGCAATCCCACCAGGCAACTGCCAGATGCTCCTTAGCCACTTCAACTTCTGAGTCGTAGCACATCTTGATTATGGCGTGCTTGCCTTCGTTGAAGCAACAATCATCGCCGTTATTAATGCCAGCTCCAGCCGCCTGTGCACCTTCTCCTCCGAAGGGACTTGCATCCACGTACCAACTACAGCAATACTCGCAGTCAGTGAAGGATACGTGGGTAGCATAGCCGTTATTATCTCCGATGGGAAGGATATCCGGCTGAGTTACCGGAGCCCACTCCATCAGAGTGGGAGCTACCCAGACGTAACGGTCGCCCTGGTGATAATAGTCACCAACGGCTCCGTCCGGAATAGTCAGCTCCACACAGCCCTCCTGATAGGTTCCGTGAGTGCCCAGACTGAACTTCACGTGGGCGATATCGAAGCTCCCCTCCAGCAGATAGGTCACGTAGGCAGGTTCCTCTCCGGTGTAAACCTCTATCATTTCAGCCGTGGGAAGGGTCACCGAGCTGAAGAACTTAGCCGATCCACCGTTCGCGATAGCGGAAGCATCGAAGGAGCCGGCATACTCGGTGGAATGCTGCAGCTCAGCCTGCATGTGCACGCACTCATAGCTGGTACCGTATCGGGCAATCATAACCGGAGTTCTACTGGTGACAGTCTGCTGGACGATGCCTTGCATATCTCCGGTGCACCAGTTTTTCAGGAAGCTCATGGGGAACAGAACTTCAGGATCGTAGTATGGGGTTAAGCTGCCGTAATACATGGTGAAGTATGCTACCGGTGCCAGACTATCATCCTGATTGGAGCAGGTATCGTGAGAGATCACCCTGATCTGGTATATGCCATCTGCCAGACCGGAGTAGTCCCATGAGGTCTTATACAGGTAGTTGCAATACGGACCAACATATTCCGACCAGCCAATGGGTATCCAGTTGGTGCTTCCGGAGTCGGCATACTGAAACTGCAGGGTGGAGACTTTCTCTGATGAGTATCCATATATGTAGTTTCCATCGAATCCGGCAATGGTGGTTATAGGAGCTTTGATGTCGGAAACGTAAACCGTCACATAGCTGGACGTCTTTGTATTTCCGAGGCAGTCGGTCGCTTTTACATATATATAGTAGCATCCTTGGCATCCCTCAAACTCCAGGCCCGAGGTATTCCACTGAATGGTGTGGAATCCGTCGTAAGCCGGATCGACCTCAAAGCACTTGGTGATCTCCTCTCCCGAAGCACAGTTTTCGATGCACACCTCGATACTGACCACACCGGAGTTGTAGCATCTGGTCCAGCCATCATCCGAGGTGGAATCCATTGCCCAAATCTCGATGTCGATTACGTCACCCTTGGTGATGTCCATGCCACTGGGATTGGGGTCACCCATGATGGAGACTACCTGAGTGAACGGAGCGCTGTTGTCCGTGGTTATGGTTATTGGATCGGAATCACCATACCTGCCAGCCGCATTGTAGACTCTGGCTTTTACATGATAGCGCCCATCAGTCATGGAGCTTGTATTCCACTCTACCGAGTACTTGCCACCAGAAACGAAATCGTCCGTTCCGATCAGTATCCAGTCTGACGGGAAGGTGAAGATGTTCTTATACCAGAACTCCACCTTGGTCACCGGAATATCTGAGCTGGTAGTAGCATAAAGGGTAACTGTGCCAGCGATATATCCCAAAGTGTCCACCGTATCATCCGGGCATTCTCGCTCGCAGATCCGAGGATCCTCGATAACTGCAGTGGGCAGCTCGTTAGCCACCGTCACCTTTATGGTCGGTGGATCGTCATCCTCATTGTTGGAGCAATCAGTTGCCACGGCTCGCAGGTAGTAGGCGCCGTCGGGTATGGTATTCAAGGTGTTCCAGACAATCGGGAATTTATAATCGCCGATATCTTCCCCGCACTCATGATAAGCGCAGGCGTTAGGATAACCTTCGTTGACCGGATACCAGTCCGACTCACCTTCTGCTCTGTATTCGTAGCACACCTTGTTGATCTCATAGGCGTTAAGCGCCCTGGATTCTAAGAGCACACTACCCCAGACATAGGAGTCATTCTCAGGATTGACGATCATGGCCTGAGATGGGGTGACGTCTAAGATGTACCAGTCCACAAAGGTGCTCTTGGAGTTGCCCAGACTGTCGTAGAGAACCGCTACGAGTTTTCCTCGCCACCAGCTGTTTTCTATTTTCTGATAGGGCATCAATCCCTGAGCCACAGGCTCAAAGGTGACCGGATAGTGGTAGGGATCGGTGGAGGTGCCCAGATGCACACAAGTATCAAAAATGTTACATCCGAAATACTCCACCTTCATCACTTCACAGGTGTCCTCTGAGGGCAAGACCGAAATCTCCACGGTGACCGAATCCCGGGCTTTGGTGTAGACCTTGTCACTTCCGCCCAATATATCGTCGGGATTGACAAACTCAAACTGCAGATTGCCCAGGGTATCCGTATCCGCGACTCTTGATATGGCAGGCTGCGGCGCCTCGTTGTCCACGAACACCGTAAAGCCTGCCGTGTCGTAAACAGCTTGATTGAATGTGGAGTCATCGAAGAACCCATCGTTGTCATAATCATACATGTAATGACCGGCTATGTCTCTGGCCGCGATTCGGATGTCATAGTAATCGCCGGGTTCCATACAGTCGTCTCGTTTGTCGCCATTGCAGCACGGCTCCTCCCAGAAGTACATCCAGATGTTGTCGCTCCAGGCTGGCTCAGCCCAGCCGTCGATGGGAATCCAGTATTCGTGAATGTCAGGAACAGAATGCCTCTTGAAGAAGAAGCGGATCCTGTCTATGTCAATCAACGTGTCCTCCAAGACCGCCTTCAGGGTCAGAGGATCGCACGACACCTTGGGTATCTCGTTGCTGCAGGTGTAATACAAGTCCTCGATACGAAGCTTGACGTTGGGCTGTTCGCAGTCCACGAACACCTTGACCATATACGAGGTATCTGCCATGTAGAATTCATCATGGGCGATGACCCTCAAATAGATGGTGTCGCCATGCTCGACCTCATTGGTATTATCCCAACAGGTTGACCACGACGGACCGGAGCCAATTACGTCAGCGATCGTCTCCCAACTATCTATTCCGTTGGGGGACCACTGGAATCGGACCTCGGTGAAGCTGTCTCCCTCGCAATAAGCATATTCATACATCCTGGCTGTAATCTGGACACAATTGTAACCACTGGTGCCGGTGCAAGGAATCCTCATCCATTCATGTGGCGAGGAGATGTAGATACAGTTCTCAGGCGCTGTAGGCGGAACGCAGAGCTGAACCTGCAGATCGGCGTCCGTGTCATTATTATAATCCTTTACATTAATATAAAGATTTTGCGTCCCCTCGTCCCAGCCGTCCACGCTGATTTCGAAGGTATACGGCATGGTGACATTGTCTTCGTGAATCAGCCTGCACTCGAAGCCGCTGCACGGGCCGCGAACCTCTACCTCGAACGAGTCGGCTGCGGTAGCTCCGTCTACGTCAATGACCACCTCGTTCATGATAGTGGGATCAACATCAAACCCGCAATCGCTCTGAGGCGAAGGAAAGCCATTCACGCTTACCAGGTGAAGTGCCGGGGCTAAGGTATCCCAGTAGAAGAAGAAGCGTCCTGGTCTGAAGACATCGTCGTCCACCAGGCAGGCATCATCGTAAGCCATGCTGGTATCCTGGCAGTTGCCCACCTCGTCGCATGCCGTCACGATCATCTCCACCCATCCGATATAATCCACACCCTCAAGACAGTGCACCGAATCGGTGAAGACATAACCGTCACCGGGACGATACATGCCACAAGGTTCTGGACACTTGGTCCACCCTCCCGGATCCTGAGTCGGGTTCTCTATATCCGGACGGAGCCTGTACCACAGGCAGGCGCTGTCCGCATCATGTGAGGCTGAATCAGCCACAGCTTTCAGCGGGAACCAGGAACCAAAGGTAAGCCCGGAATCCGGCACGGCTATACAGACATGAGGAGGCGTGGCGTCTGCGTAGGCACCCACCACACAGCTGAAGTCTCCCACATTGCTGCAGTTATCCTCGGTCTTAATCTTGAATGTCCAGTAACCTTCAGCGAGTGGTTCGGAATGCCAAGACCAGTATTTCGATCCAAGGGGCTGTTCTGTAACATCGGTATAGCCAATAGAATCGAATGCTGCTCCCTCATAAGAAGCCCAAACATAGAAAGCGTACGCATCATTTTCATCGCAGGCTGTATCCCACATAAGCGCTATTATCCCCCCAGCTAAAGACTGGGCAGTCAGAGCGCAGGGCACGCTGTCCGGACAGAATTGTGAATATCCGATGGGTCTGGGACGACGCGTGTCCAGGGTCTTATTCAAATCGCCGTAGGCAGTATCACAATTGCCAAAATCGTCGCACGCAACGACCCAGGCTCGATAAATACTATCCCTAGCCGGCGGTTGGGTGTTGTCCCTGTCTTTACCATACAGAATGGGCGGCTCGGTTATGGTCCAGATGGTATCATACACGCCGCCACCTCTATTGGGAAGAGGCAGGGCATGTCGCATAAGCTCATCTATTCCAGCCGAGTCCATCATGGTGGTAACCGAAACGATGTCGACCCCGCCAACGGTCGCCTCTATCAGGACCCTATCGCCCAAGCCCATACAGGCCCACATGGTGTCATAGTCAGTATGCCACTCATAAAGCACCTCCACATAGGGCGGATCCAGGTCCATGTCAGCACAAATCTCGCCTCTCGAGGTATCGTAGTTGCAGGCATTATCCCAAGCCTCGACAAGAAAGTTCACCGGACAACCACCACTTGAGTCAATAGGCAGGGGATTAGTCAGGCAGAACACCCTTCGGAAAATGCGGTTGTTCTCTTGGAGAGTGTCACTCAACACCGCCCACTCACCGTCTGGATATGATGATGAGTTTCCGGCCATCCAACTCGTGTCGACTCGCATCTGAACGCACTCCTTGAGCGGTTCAATCGGGTTGGAAAAACCCTTGCCGATTATCATGATGCAGTCACCCAAACCGATCTTTCCATCACCATTCCAGTCGTGCACGAGCTCCCAGGTGACCTCATCGATGATGGGCTTTTTGGTGTCGATCTTGTACGCCAGATCCTCATGTCCGATACATATGGTATCGCGGTTGCCTACAGAATCCTCAGCCCAGGCACAGACGTACCAATGCCCCGTGTCTGCATCGACTCCATTGAAGCCTCCCGTGTTCCGTTGATCCGGGATTACGAATGTTGTGTTGTAATCGGGGTCGCACTGATCGTCGCACTCACCACCCTCCTCTTCATCCGTAGACTTCAACAAAATCGGATCCACACCGAACATATGTTTGGCGCTTACGTAGCCTAACAGGTGGACTTTCCCGATAACGTGGATGTCTCCCTCTATGTCGCCCTCCACGTCGGTGGCGCAGATTCGGATCGTGTCTTCCTGATCCACCATTTCTACCCTTGTATAGGGTTCAATTTCATAGTATGCATAAAGGGAGCAGGTGTTCCCCTCGATGCAGAAATGAAGATCGAAGTAAGGTCCGAAGCAATCAAAGATCAGCGTGTAGGGGTTAAAGAACGGATCGGGAGGACCAATCCATCCTGGGTTGCGCACATCATTGCTATTAGCATCCCCGTTCTTGAGAACAATGTATCCTTCGTCCAGCGTCACCTCAAGACCGGTTTCATGATAATACCCGGGATTAGCGTTGACCTTGTCAGTGTAGATGTCCAGGGTGATGTAAAAAACCTCATCATCGGTGGGAAGAACCTTGTTTATGCCGAGGAAGGTGATCTCCTCATTGATGTCAAACTCTATGCCGCTGGTGACATGAGTCTTCCACAGCTCATCCTCGCCCGCCTGGAAGCCCGCGGTCGTACCGTCCTCCCTCCAAAGTTTAAGCCTCTCGGTGGCATAGACTCTCTGGATGAAGCTTCTGACTGTGACTTTATCCAGAGTCTCACCAGACAAGTGCTCGAGGATGAATCCGATCACCGGCTTATTGTCAGTGTTGGCACCCACTAAGCCGTTGGGCACGTCATACAAGGGTACAAAAAAGTCAGCCGCCAGCGTTTGCGTCGCAAACAAAGGCAGGACCAAAAGTGCCAACAAAACCATTGTTATTCGTAAAGCTTTCATTTTACAAACTCCTTTGTAAAATGGATTAAGAGAGTTTTTAAGAAAGTTTTTTTTCTTTTCTTTTTCCATTTTTTAAATCCCCTCCTTCCTTATTGCTTTAGGTTTTATTCTTTAGGGTGATTTTTTCTCTTTTCGCTCGCCCTAAAATCATCGCTTTCTTTTTTGTTTTTTGTTTTGGAATTCTTTTGACTCACCTCCTTCATTTTAAAAAAGATTTTTCGTTACTTGCGTCTCTAAAGTTGTCCCAACCTAAAAGGAACTCCCTTTTTTCACCACCAAACTTTTACGATCAGTTTTAACACATCACCCCTTTCATTAGCATATATACACTTCAGCGTTTTTGTTCTCTCCGCCAACCGCACTGGAATCAAAAAGAAAGAAAAGTTAAAACTCTCCCCTCCGAAAATTTTAAACTTCTCTGAGGGTTCATCCCGCCACCGGCGGGGGTCACCCTGAAGGGCAAAATCCAATTTACCAGTCTGCCCTAAAGTAAACCAAACTCCTATATCCTAAAAAGTCATAATGCAACCATCTATCAACTTGCCAATTGGGGACAAATATAAACACCCCCAAAATTTTTGTCAAGAAAAATCTTAAGAATCTGAAAAATTTAAAGTTAGCCATTTTTTTGAAAAAATCTTTCATTTTCTTGAAGCTAAAAATTTCGGCGCATACCTTTCTAATTCAATCCGCTCAAATCAAAATCTTTATCATATCTTTATAATTGGTAGGGAATCCTAACCACCATAAAGTCCAGTATAGTCAATCATCTCACAACATCTCATTTGAGTCAACTGACCTGTGGACAGTACCTCCAGGCAGGTGTGATGGACATCTGAGAAGAGAATGGGACGTTTTCTCATTCCGATGAATTTGGGATTTTTTTCATGGTTCAAATTTTCTTAAAAAAAAGACATACTTAACCTGATAGATTATTTTATTCAAAATATACATCCACATTATCGGCAAAGCGATTAAATTTCTTTAGCCCTTTAGGATGGCTTACCTGCCTTCCAAGGGCATGATTATTTTCTGCTTGTACGTTGTCTTGAGAAAAAAGTTTAAATTTTTTCTTGCCTGATGAGAAATAAATTTTGCTTCTGTTGCCGGGTACCCTTCCCTCGGACTGAGTCCTTCGGGACGAAGTCAGGGTGAACCCTCACCCCACCACCCTTGAGGTTCGGGGCAAGTAATTTTTGTCGAATAGGTCTTTGACCCATGGCTGGCAGACATATTCGACCTACAGACTAAAAAACACGTAGCAGAGGCTTTATGCCTCTGTGCCCCGCCAAAGGCGGGGCTACGCGAAAGAAAAAGAAGTTGTAGGTCCGAAATGTCCCCATTTGGGGACTTTCGGACAAAACCAAACTATTCACCCTCACGGTTTTTTCACTTTTTGATAAATTTGGCAGTGTCTTCTGGCAAGCTGGAATTGATGTAAACTCCGGAGCCCAATTCAAACCCAGCCGGTGTGCTCAAACGAGGCAGAATCTGAATATACCAGTGATAATAATCCTCAAAGGCGTCCTTGATAGGAGCAGTTCGAATTATAAGATTAAAGTCCGGATCGCCCAACTTGTCATACAACTTTCTTAAAACGTGCTTCAGCACCATTGCCATGGATTTTACTTCATCTTCGGAAATGTTCCCGAAACTGGCGTTATGCTTTTTGGGCACTATCCAGGTCTCAAAGGGAGTGCGTGAGGCAAAGGGATGAAACACCACAAACCTTTCATTTTTCAGAATTATCCTCTTCTTGGCTGCAAGTTCCTCCTCCATCATATCGCAAAAAACACAACTACCATGATCATCATAATATCTCATAGCTTCCTCCAGAAGGTGTCTTATGCTGGCAGGCACCAAGGGGAGAGCTATCACCTGAGAATGAGGATGCCGCAAGGAGGTGCCGGCTGTGACCCCATGATTTCTGAAGATTATGATCAGCTTAAGTCTCTTATCTTCTTCTAAGGTCAGATATCTTCTCAAGTAAACCAAACATACTTCCTCCACCTGTTTTAAGCTCATGGTGGCTATGCTCTTGTTGTGCTGAGGGGTTTCGATGATCACCTCGTGCTTTCCCACACCGGATGTGGTTCTAAAGAATTTGCCAGTGATTTTTCTTATCTTCTTTTCTGGATCAAGTGCGGGATATTTGTTGGTCACCACTCTTATTCGCCAACCAGGCTGATCGGGAAAAGTGTCCTTATCTCTGAGTGCATATGCCTCCGGCGGAGTCTTTTTCTCATTGCCCGGGCAAAAAGGACAGGTTGGCTCATATGGAGGAAGTTTCTCCTTACCGGATTTCACCAGAAACTGGTGGGGTCTTTTGGCTCTTTCTGTGGCTACGATGATCCACTCCTTGGTGGCTCTGTTCAGTCGCAACTCAGACATAATTTTTCCCCTCTTGAGGATTTTCTAACCGCCGGTCAGCCCTTCTAATTTCTCTAATCCCTCCTTTTCTCCGATCACAATTAGGATGTCGCCAGCTTCGATTTTTGTATCTGGAGAGGGATTCAGAAATACATCCTTACCCACTTTTTTTATGCCCACCACCATGATTCCCAGGTCTTTGCGTATAGGACAAACCTTGAGGGTGGATCCGACCAGTGGTGAACCCGATTTTATCTGAATTTCCTCAATGGTCAACCCGGTATCTCGGTCAAAGGTGACCACTTTCATAAAATCAACCAGGTTAGGTCTCAAGGTAGCCAAAGCCATTCTTATTGCTCCGATCTTATAGGGGGAGATTACCTTATTGGCGCCAGCGCGCATGAGTTTCTTTTTGCCCTCATCCGACTCCGCTCGTGCGGTGATAAAAAGACCGGGATTGAGCTGGCGGGCGGAGAGAACGATGAACACCCCATCCGCCTCATTAGCAACCGCAGTTATAAGAGCTTTAGCCCTCTCTATCCCTGCATCAAGTAACGTCTGATCAGCGGTGGAGTCCCCCTGAACGAAAAGAAAACCATCCTCCTCTGCCTGCTCGATCCTCTGGGGATCATTGTCAATAACCACAAAGGGGACTCTGCGGGCGGATAATTCCTTAGCTATCCTTCCTCCCACCCTGCCGAACCCGCACACGATATAATGGTCCGTCAACTCCTTCAAACCTTTCTGCATTTTTCTTCTCCCTAAAAGTCTTTTGATTTCACCTTCCAATATCAACTGCGCTATCACCCTCACCGTGTAAGCCACCCCCACCACCCCCACCAAAATCAGCAGAATGGTGAACATCTTTCCGGTAGGTGAAAGGGTATATACCTCTCTGAATCCTACTGTGGACAAGGTGATAAAGGTCATATAGAGAGCGTCCAAAAGGGACCATCTCTCTATGATGCTGTATCCTACGGTTCCAAAGACGATCACCATCGCCAGAACCATCAATACGATTTTGAGTCTTTTTTCTAAATCCAAAACCAAGCCCTCTGAGAAATTACTTTATTGAATTTAATACAAACGCAGCAATGATTCTTCCATGTCATTCTGACCCCGCCTTTGGCGGGGGAAGAATCTGACTTTCACCATTCTGCATATCTACCTGAGCCTGTCTGCGTGTAACGCCCAGCCAGACGAGAAGGGTCGCAGCCCGGCAACATAGAGAGAGATGTTTCGCTTCGCTCAACATGACATGCAATATGTCAACTTATTTTGTTCTTTTGCTATAATTCCTTAATCTTTAAGGAAAATTTCTAAAACTTCTTTTACAGGTCCACAGGTAGTTCTTCCACTTTCTCCTTTTCCTCTTTCTTCACAAATTTCTTAGAGATCATCTTCGCCAGAACCGGAGGAGTCAGAAGGGTGGTGGCGATCACCATGAAGATAACGATGGAATAAAGGTCGGAGGAGATGACTCCCATTCCCAATCCGATGGAGGCGATGATCATCCCCACCTCTCCCCGTGGCACCATTCCCACTCCCACCACCGAAGCCTCCTTTATGCCCAAACCAAAAGCTCCCAATCCGCACCCGATCAGCTTGCCTAAAATAGCAAAGAGGGTAAGAATCAGTGCCGCTCCGATGAGATTGAATTTGGTGAAAACAGATAAATCCACCTGTGTTCCCATCACCACGAAGAAGAAGGGAACCAGAAAATCATACAGAGATTCAAATTTGGCGGAGAAGCGGAATTGCGCATTCAACTCTGCCAGCACCATGCCCGCCATGAAAGCTCCAATGATGGCGGCTAAATCGATATAGCTTGCCAGCGCAGAAAGACCCAGGCAGAAGAGAAGTGCTAAGGCAAAGGGGGCATTTTTGCTTTTGAAAAAATTCAGGGTGGGAGCCACCCGATAGATCAACCTCTTTCCTATTATAATAAGGAAGAGGATGAATCCTGCGGCTTCTAAGGTGATCAGCGTTATTTTCACATAGGAGATGGCTCCCTTGCCCACCCCGGTAACCACCGCCAGAACCAAAAGACCCAATATGTCGTCGATCACCGCCGCTCCCAGTATCACCTTAGCCACCCGGGTATCCAGAATTCCCAGATCAGCAAACACCCGGGCGGTTATGCCGACAGAGGTAGCCACCATAGTCGCTCCGATAAACATGGCTTCAATCGTACTGTGTTCCATGGTGAGAGTGTAAAGATATCCGAAAAAGAAAGGCAATATTATGCCCAGAATACCCACCATGGATGCAGTCCGTCCCACCCTTAGTATATCATCCACTTTGATGTGTAGCCCGATGGTGAAAAGAAGTATGATAACCCCGATCTCAGCTAAAACCTGATAAACGTGAAACGTCTCCACATGGGACGGATTAATCAAACCAAAGATATAAGGGCCCAAAAGAATCCCTGCCAAAATCTCTCCGATCACCGCCGGCTGTTTGATCCTTTCAAAGATCTCTGCCATGATCTTGGCAGCCGCAAATATTATCAAGAGATCAAAGAGAATCCTGGTGATGTTTTCCAAAGCCATCTCCTCATTTTATTGCCATGAAATGCAAAGTTTTTCGTTTGCCCAAAAAACCCGGTGAAATAAGGTTGAAACTTTGCACTCCCGCATCGGGGTAAAAATATACAAATTTTCCCATCAAGCAAACAAAAAATGTCCCACCACCCATAAAAGGATAGTGGGACGAATCAACATTTGTTTCTGGATGCTATTTTAATGAGGCACCATGGTCAATTCGGTGACTTTGGTTTTGAGAATGGTGTTGAAGAAACGCCGGCACAACATACAAAGCAAGGTGCGGGACCAGATTTATAGAGGTAGTTAATCAGGTAAAGCACATCACCAAGATCCACCACACCATCACAACTGGCATCACCTCTGCATAGTGGATCTGGAGAAGGTCCTTCCTTGTATAGATAACTTACCAGGTAGAGCAAATCACCCAGGTCGATTAAGGCATCTTCAAGGCAATCACCACAATAGGTGATCCCTACTGAAATGATCACCTGGTGAGTATCCACCGCACCACAGACATCGGTGGCTAAAAACGAGCAAATCCACACTCCGGTGTCAGCTTCAGTTGGCACCCAGGTGAAAAACCCAGGATTTCCACCATCATAGGAGGGAGGATTTGTTGGAGGTTGCAAAGAATCCGGCTCATACCAGAATGCGTCCATCACGATTGCCACCGAGTCGTTATCCGGATCACTTGCTGAAACACGCAAACCCATGGTATAATCAGCCAGAGCTCGCCAGGTATCCGGCAAATTCAGGACAGGGGGATGGTTGTCAGAAAGCCACACGTAAAACTCACAAAAATCCAGGCAGCAATTGAAAAATCCGTTAGAGACCCCGAGCTCTATTCGCCCACCCTCCTGGCAATGATCCGTAACTGTATAAACGACATACCCTTCCACGTATTCTTGAGGCGGAGGAATTGTGTAAACCACCTCAATGTCAGTTATTCCAGGCGGCGGAACGTCCTCGAAGTAGACGCTCGGGCTCCCGCCCCCCTCATAGCACCATGCCGAAAAGTTGCTGGTTTGAAATGTCCCATTGGTGTGTCGCCATTCATCTTGCGGACACGATATTCCTGGCCAACAAGGACCCACATATTCGCATATCGGCATGAGGTGCCTGGGAACATAGGCCTGGCCGTCTCCTCTGCCGAAAGCCAGGTAAGATACTGGAGGCCAGAAGCAGGAGTCGATACAGATTTTCATGGTATCTTCCAGCTTGAAGGTCATGGTTGCAATAAGGGTCCGGCCTCCTTCCTCAAATCTTCGATCACCCATTCCAGTGACAGCTAAGGTGAGCCAGAAATTCGAAGTCCCATCCAGATCCAGAATCCGAGTATCCCACTCCTCCCCATTTTGCTTTTGCGAGAGGTCCATCATCCAGTTGTGCATAAGGGTATCCTGTCCTTCTATAAAGTGACGGAGGATGCTCCGATCGAGATCGGATTGGGGATAAAGATTGATATTATTCCAGTAGCCACTCAAACTGCAATACTTGGAAGAATTGCTGTGGGTATAGCATAAAGGAATCACGAAACCCTGAATGGAGTCCATACTCGGATCCGGAACATCATGGGTCACATAGATGGGAAAACGCACAAAAAACGGCCACGGAGGAAGAGGTAGTTGATCTGGAGGATAAATCTCCACGTAAAGAGTATCGCATTCCCCGCTGTCAACAGTGTCCTCAGGGCACACTGCCCAGCTCTGGGTGGAAAAGAACAACACCTCAAAAACCACCCAGACTAAGATCAAAAGATTTCGTTTCATGTCTTGACCTCCAATCCAAAAAGGTCACTGATACGAGGTTTATTCTTCTCTCAAGTATAGAAAACTAAAGAGAAGTATAAAGCGTTATTATAGTATCTCCTGCTGATCTTCATTGCTGGGTTACCATAGTTAATATAATAGTCTGCTTTAACTTGTCAACTAAAAAACGATGCTTTTTTAGATTTTTCATTTCTACTTCAATGAATCAGAGGCGGGGTTCATTTGGAAGGCTCAGCCGGAAAGGACTCCTTCCGGCCAGGTGGTGGGGAAAAACGAGGAAACTCAAAACTCAATTTCTGTAGGCACACCCCGGCTCAGGCGGCGGACCTTCCCGGTAAAGGAAATTGATCAGATACAACACGTCTCCCAGATCAACCTTACAATCAGCATCTGGATCTGCCGCCTCCAACACACATGGGTCAGGACCATTTTTGTACAGATAATTAATAAGAAAGAGGACATCTCCCAAGTCCACCAGACTGTCATTGCTTGCATCTCCGGGAACGCTCCACCAAATGGTCAGCTCGCCGGGATGAGCCCGGAAAGGCACCATATCTCCTTCTGGATCAGAGAGGTGCCCGGTTATATCAAACGTCACGTTTCTATTAGTCAAGGAATCAGGCACACATGAAACGTCCACACCAAATTTAAAAAGGGTAACGTAATTGGGTTGAGGGGGGATGGGAGTCCCCAAAAAAGCTAACCCAAACAACCGAAGGATATCACAGTCAGGTTGGGTGGTGTCTCCAGGCACTCCATGAGCCTCAAAGAAAGTCCAGTCCTCTATCACCGCCCCGGAAACGACCAAACATTCTCTTATTGGAAAAAAGTACCAGCAGGTATCCTCAGGTGCCGGGCAGGTGTCCATGCTATCAACGTATATCCGCACGGTGGAAAAATCAGCTAAATCCGGCGGTGTGATGATGATTTCGAGATCGAAACCGGCTATGGTTTCCGGGGTTTTAAAAAGGACAGTTACCAGAAAATCTTTGCTTCCCGGATAAGCGGTGGTATACTCCACCGTTACGTCAGCGGTGTCGTCTTGAAGATTTGAACCTAAATCGTGAACATAAGCGGGATCATAAACTCCGAACTCGATTCCCTCAGGTCTTTGATTTGGAGCACCCGCCTGAACAACACTGGGAGAAAAAAGACAAAAAGAAAAAAGAAAATAAATGACTATACCAAAAGCTGTCCTTTTTGATTTCATCTTTGTGACTCCTTCCTTCGACAGGCTCCCTTCGGGTCTGCCCAGACGGGCAAGCGTCTGCTTGAGCCTTCCTTCGACATCCCGCCTTTGGCGGGAGACGAAGTGCAGGGTCGAAGACAGGATGGTTCCATGAATCGAGCCCCTACAGTGCTTGTATTCCTACCTCAGGGGCACTTCTTCGCCTTCGAAACTTGCGAACCTGACAAAGTGTATTATATTACGGGCAAACAGGAGGAATCATGAACGACAAAGACTTGGCTTTTCATTATGTTTGTACCTGGGATCAAGGCAAAGAGATTGCCGGGGGCTTTGAACGGTACTGGGTGATGAACTGCGGATGCCGCGAGGAGCGCGGGGCAAAATGCGCCCGCTCGCGAATGGACCTCTGTCTGATGTTTAAGGAAGATAGCGGAGGCAGCGGCGGGTCTGGCAAAAAGGAAATCTCTAAGGCAGAACTTGAGGAGATCTTCAAAGAGGCAAAAGAGAAGCATCTGGTGACCAGGCCTTTTCGAAACGAAGAGGACAGGACCAAAATCGAGGGCATATGCTTTTGCTGCGACGACTGCTGCTGGTATTTCCAGAAGCCGACCGAGCACATATGCGATAAGGGAGAGCTAATCGAAAAGACTGGTGCAGACGAATGCACCAATTGCGGAGATTGTGTCGAAGTCTGCTACTTCGGAGCCAGGAAGATGGACGAAGATGAACTGACTGTGAACCGCGACGAATGTTACGGCTGTGGTCTCTGCCTTGAGGTCTGTCCGACCGAATGTATTCAGATGGTCCAGAGAGAATGACGGAAGAATATGTAACCAATCCGGAATATGAGACTTATTTTCAGAAGCTGAGCGGTCTTCGCCCAAGAATCGCCAAAGATCTGCCCATTAAACCAGGGATGCGCATCCTCGACGTTGCTACCGGTGAAGCGTTTTTCGCCCTGGAGGTTGCCAGGCGTGACAGCACTCTGAAGGTTACCGGAATCGAGATCACGCAGAGCGGCATAAGAGATTCAAAAAAAACATTCGAAGGGCGGGGCTTGACGACCGTGTGAAAGTTGTGGAGATGGACGCCACCGGGATGAACTTCGGTCCGGAAGAGTTCGATATGGCGGTTAACTTTACGGGACTGGAAGACATTCACATGACCAGAGGCAAAGCTGGTGTTGAGCAGACATTTCAAGAGGTAAGTAGGGTGCTGAAACCTGAAAGCTTTTTTTGTTTTGTGGTCACGCCCCCCGAAGAGATGGAGACCGAAGCTCAGAGGATAGAAGTGGCACTGTTTTCCTATATCTGCGATGCCACCTGGCTGAGTGCCAAAGAGTATGAAAGGATGCTTGAGAAGGCAGGATTCATGCTGGTTAGAAAAGAGAAGTATTACACCGGTAAGAAGCTCACCCCGGAACAGGCTAAGGCTGAGATCAGGTTTGCGATTAAGACCGATCCAAAAATTTACGGAATTGCCACCCCATCCTTTGATGAAGTTTGGGCAAAATTTGGGCATCGGATAGAAGAAAATGGTTTGGGTCATTACTCTAAAGTTATATTGATGATTGCTCAAAAGGCAAAACAGGTTTAGCAATAGTGATTTTCCCTAAAAAAGTCTGTTTATTTGCAAGCATTTTTTAATATCCCTTCTTTTGTGAATTATTCAGCGCCAGAGATGAAGTCTCCTTCCTCTCCTTGGAATCCACGATTTAGCTTTTCATAACCTGGCAGATTTTGTATATTCGATTAGTTGATAAATTAATAATCTATATGAGGAGGCGAGCCATGCAAAAGCTACTTCTGTTGTTAACGATTTACTTGGCACCACTGATTCTGTATTACGCGGCTATGGCGTTTGAAAATCAGCCGGGGCTTTCACTGAGAGAAACCTTTGACGTTTATGTCAAAGCTGTCCAAAATTCCGATCTAAAAGGGCTTTTTAGCACAGTCACCGAGGGGGATGATTTCTTCTTCCTCACCTCAGATGGAAGGCTGCTTGACCGGGATGAATATTACAAATTTCACCAGGACTGGTTCAAGGAGACCAATTGGGAAATGCCGGTCGAGTTGCTTGAAGTCAAAGAAGGTGAAGAATACGGATATACTAATGCGATCTTCTATTATAGGATTAAAATCCCCGAGGGTAAAACTTACAACTTAGAATCGTATTTCACCATGATTTTCCGCAAGGAGGGTGGGATGTGGAAGGTGGTAGCTGATGTTTGTACTCCCATCAAAAGATATATAAGCGAACCCAATAGTGAAATAAGCTACGACCTGGATCAGGAATATCTTTTCGAAATTATAAAGACGCGTCGCACAGTACGGAAATACAAACCCACTCCGGTTCCGGATGAACACATAAAAAGGATTCTGGACGCGGCACGTTTTGCCCCCACCTCCGGCAATGAGCAGCCGTGGAAATTTGTGGTAATTCAGAACAGGGTGTGTCTGGATTCTCTTAAAGGAATACTCCAGACGTCCTGGGAACAGAGGATAGCTACTGCCGAGGATCTGGATGATGAGAAAAAGAAGTCGTATGTCGAAAATGGAAAGGAAGCCATCGCCAGCGTAATGACAGCTCCGGTATACATTATGGTTTTTGTGGACACGACGGTTTATGCGGAAGATGCCATATGGGATGGTTGTGTGGCTGTGGAGAATCTGATGCTTGCCGCCAGATCCTTAGGATACGGAACGGGCTTTTTCACCACCTACTTCCCTGAGGAGGTGGTGAAGTCTTTTGTTAAAGCACCTGAGGAACTTAAGTTCATTTGCGCAACACCAGTCGGCATTCCGGAGGAATGGCCGGAGACGCCGCAGAAGAAAAATCTGGACGAATTCATCATCTATGAGAGTTTTGAGGAAAAATGAAAATGTCCTGCAAAACTCTGAAAGCGTTATGGAAAATTTTGAGATGGAAAAGAAATGAAGATTGAGGTTACCAATCTCACCGAGGAAAATTTGAAGGATGCTCCAGAGTGGGACACTCATCCATTTAGCTGTAAGTATTGCATTTGGTGGGAGTTTCCAGACCTGTGCATAGATCCAGCCAAGGAGAAAAAGGAAGATATAATACAAAAGAAATTAAAGTGGCTACGGAACACAAACAAAGTATTTGGCAACTGTGGGAAGATAGTATATGTAAATAGAAAACCTGTGGGCTATGCACAATATGCACCACCAAAGCTTCTCCCCCACTCGGTTGATTACCAATCAGGACCACCCAGTGATGATGCAGCCTTGATTTCATGTCTATTCATTCCTCAGAAAGAATTCAGGCGGCTGGGTCTGGGTAGACAACTTTTATTTAACATCATTGATGATTTGAGAAAAAGGGGGATAAAAGCAGTTGAAACTTTTGCCAGAAAAGGTAAACCGGATAATCCATCCGGACCTGTGGTGTTCTATTTAAGAAGCGGATTTAGAATACATAAGGACCCCAAAGAGTTTCCTCTTATGAGGTTAGATTTATGAGGAAAGCAGATTTGTTTGCCAAACTTCACCTAACATAACACAAAGAGTTAGTGTCTTATGTCAGCCTCTCCAATTTCTGCTTCGTAAAAACATCTTTTATGCTGGACGGTTATATTTAATTAGATTATACTTGCACCATAGATTTCAATAACTTTTATGATTTGAAAGCTGAACCTCATTTATGGAAAGACAAAAACAAGCTTATATCTATGCTATCATTGCTGTCCTATTTTGGTCAACCGTAGCCTCTGCTTTTAAAGTCTCATTAAGATATCTAGATTTTCTACAACTGTTATTCTTCGCCTCAATTGTTTCCATCCTAATTCTTTTTCTAATTTTGTTAATCCAGAATAAACTGAGTCTTTTCAAAGAATATTCAGGAAAAGACTATCTGCATTCTGTAATGCTGGGCTTTTTGAATCCATTTCTTTATTATGTGGTTCTGTTCAAAGCCTATTCGCTGCTTCCTGCCCAGGAAGCCCAGCCATTGAATTACACCTGGTCGATTATGCTTGTTTTATTATCCATCCCTTTACTTAAGCAAAGAATAAAGTTCAAAAGCATCCTTGCAATCTTTATCAGCTATTTTGGTGTTTTCATAATTTCAACCCGGGGTGATATTTTAGGATTCACTTTTACCAACCTGAATGGAGTACTTTTGGCATTGGGAAGTGCAGTGATCTGGGCTCTATTCTGGATTTATAATATTAAAGACAAGCGCGACGAAGTTGCTAAGCTGTTTTTGAATTTTTCATTCGGGTTTATTTTCATATTGATATCAATGCTGGTTTCCTCAAAAATGAGAATCCCCGCTATGGCTGGGTTTGCTGGAGCGACTTATGTAGGATTATTTGAAATGGGAATCACTTTCGTGCTCTGGCTGAAAGCCTTGAAATTGTCCAGAACAACGGCGCAGGTGAGTAACCTGATTTACCTGTCTCCATTCTTATCGTTGGTGTTAATTCATCTTGTTGTCGGAGAAAAAATATTGCTTTCAACCATAATCGGATTGATCTTCATTGTAGCTGGCATTATAATACAACAACGTTACGGTTGGCTTGGACCAGTTGTTCGGGAGTCTTCGAGTTCCTCTGTCCATTTGGGTCCATATAAAACCAATGGGCTTTGAGGAAGGTTGATCTACAAAAAGAAACATAAATGAAATCGGAGATGGCAAAATGAAAAGGGAAGCCTTGAAAGATATGGTGAGCAAAGAGGTATGGCAACAATGCTCTTTGAGGCTTAAGAAGGAGGAAACGGTTGAAGTCCTTCATAAGCTCTTTGACTATATAGTAGACATTCTGGCTGACAGAATAAACGAAATTAAAACGGACGATGGCAAGTCCATCTCCTTCTTCTCAGAAGGACGAGAGATTCTAACTATCAATGTAACTCGAAAAGATCTGCGTATTTATATACATCCCAAAGCCGGAGCATTCTTTGATCCCAAAGCAAGGTTTAATGTTGAGAAATTCAGATTCTGGGAAACCGCATACCATAAAGCATCTGGTAAAAATAAAGCTTTAAGTGTGTGGATATCGGAGAAGAAATATCTACCAGGAGTCAAAAAAATTATCGATTGTATTCCTAAAACTATAGGGGCTTAAAACATTTACCGAATGGGAGGTAGCCGCACCCTTCAGGGTGCGAACAACTATCGAGATTGATAAGAAACTTACCTCCTAAACCGGATACTTCAGGTTTTCAAAATGTTGTCCAAAACGAAACTACTCATATTCGGAGTTTTTATCATCTGCATCCTTGTTTTTCTGTGGCTTTGTGTTCTGAGATCACCATCTGAGCTTTCAGAAGACAAGTTTGTGGAGATCTACGTTCAGCTTTCCATCGCTAAAGAAATGTCTGCCGCAGATACCGTAAAGCTAAAAGAGGAAAAAGAGAGGATATTTGAAAAAGCGGGAATCACCCAGGATGAGATGAATGCTTTTGTAAAGCGATGTAATCAGAAGCCGGACAGGTGGGCAAGAGTATGGAAAAAGATAGTTGAAAAGTTAGAAAAAAGACGGAAGGACCTCAAGTGACCATGAATGCATTCTTTATATGATCGATGATTTCCCCGCCCTGCTCGTAGCTTATGGCCAAAACGTCAAATCGGAAATCACAATCGGTTACGTTTTCCTTTTGAATGAAATCGTAAGCCGCCTCAATCAGGTTTTTTTGCTTCTTGAGATTCACCCACTGGTGTGGTGCACCATAGCTTTTTGATCTTCCCGCTTTAACCTCGACGAAAACGATGGTGTTCCCTTCTTTGCCGATCAGATCGATCTCCTTGTGCCCGTATCGGTAGTTTCGCTTTAGAATCAGAAAACCTTTTCTCTTTAAGTATTCCTCAGCTAAAGCTTCACCTTTTTTCCCTAATTTTTGTTTATACTTTTTCATGATAGAAATCAGGTTTTCTGACCTCTCCCCCTTTCCCTGACGGGTCTCCGTGTCCCCCTCTCCATCCCTCGACAGGCTCAGGACGGTGACAGTTCGACTTCGCTTACTGTCCCTGAGCAAGGTCGAAGGGAGCGAAGTCGAACCGTGACATGGAGAGGGATTCATCCTGAAGGAGAAGATCCAAATTTATTTATTCGGGTACAAAAATGGCGGCGGCTACGACCGAAGTCCAGAGTCCGTTTTTATCCCCTTTCGCAGATTGGGTGACGTTGGTGGTTCGCACTATCTCGCCGGAGATCTTCCATATCTCCTTTCTTTCGTCATAGCTTTTGTCCACATCGAAGTCGATCCCTAAGGTGGTAGCAAGCATGGTGGCGGCTAAATCCTCAGCATAGTCTCCCGCCTTTTTCACTGTCTGGCCAAAAGCTTTATGTTCTGCCAAATAACCGTATTTGGTTCTATCATTGGGAATGGCTATTCCCACCGAGGCAGAGACCAAACGGTTGGGCTCGTTGGTGGAGTTGGAAATCATCACCGTGAATACCAGCTGTCCATCCTTCAAATATTTGAGCCCTTTGTTTCTGGGGATCATTTTACATCCCGGGGGAAAGATGCTGGAGACCCGAACTAAATTGAAATGTTCGATCTTTGCATCTCTCAAAGCCAGCTCAAAGCTGGCAAGCTGTTCTTTGTGCTTGCCCACCCCTTTTGTTAAAAAGATCTTTCGAGGAACAATAATCATCTCTTCCCTCCTTTCCTCAAGAGGATAAACAGCTTTATCTTAAGTTTGAAAAAATAACAATTCAAAATTAAAAAGCAACAATTAAAATGGAAAAAATTGTAATGACCGGATACATGTCGGACATCCAAGAGGAACTTTTTTAATATAGCTTAAGGTGGATTCAATCTCAAGTTTGATTTTTGTATGGGAGTCATTTTATTGATACCTCCCCCCTCTGGCGGGATTTTCAACCACCGCCGTTGGCGGGGTTTTCAACTAATGTCGTGGGATGACGGAGATTCCCAGAGAGGAGGGCATGCGCCCCCGTTAGGATAACATATCGGGGAGCAGGAGATTGCCTCACAGCTGATTAAACGGATTGAGCTGATACCGATGATTTTTATCTGCTTAATCTACTGCATATGCTGTGAGGGATTTTCTGCTACCTGTTGACGTTATCATCCACCCCGCCTTTGGCGGGGGAAGAATCTCAAGCAAAAGATGCTTCGTTTCTTCAGAGATGCTTCACTACGTTCAGCATGACAAGTTTTTTTTTCGCTTGCGGGTAATTAACCAATAGTTTGAAAATTTATGAAATATTTCTGTTGGTGAAGAACACCAACAGATAACGAAAACCTCAGCCCTGCTTTACATTTCGCAGGGTGCTGGACCACCTTTATAAAGGTAATTTATCAAATATAAAATATCGCCCAGATCAACCTTTTCGTCTCGGTTACAATCTCCGGCTTCTGTGGGCAGAGGTTCAGATCCGCCTTTGTAAAGATAGTTTACCAGATGTAGCACATCACCTAGATCGATCTGTTGGTCACGATTGGCATCACCGCATATGTAGGTGCACACGATCACCGTCTGGGTATCGGCGTGAAACAGATCCTCCACAATCACGGTAAAGCTTTCCACCAACGGTGTATCTGGCACCTCTCCCCAAAGTGTATCGTTTTGTACCGCACACCAGGAGGGAATATCAAGATAGGTGATCTGATGAGTTGAATCGTCCGGATCGTAAATCTCCGGATAATAACACAAGCTCTCATAGGTGGCACACACAAAGGAATCAGCAGAGACGATCTGGGGTGGAACGTTCTCTCCGGTGATGTGAAAAACGTGTGCGTCAAAAGCTCCAATAGGTGGATGGGTTACCACTCTTTTGGAGTTGTCCGCCGCCTTCAGGTAATATCCTATCTCCGTGCCTGGCGGCTGGGCTGGAATGTAGGCATAAAAGGAATCAGGGTTGGAGGTGGGTTGCAGATGCACCGTGTCATAAGCAGAGGAATCTATACTATAGTAGACCAGAAGAGATTCCGGGATCAAACCCATGCCGCTGTGATCCCTGATCTGCGCCGAAACCAGATAATCATGAGAATAGTCATCCGTGTCAAAAAGCGGGATATGGTCGACGAAAAGCATGTACCGGTCGGTCACTCCCATTATGCGGCAGTGGATAGCATCGTCATCATACCAGGAGCCGTAAAATCCTAAAATTTCATAGCCCGGCATGGCCTCCTGATACACTCTGAGTGCGGTGGTGTCCCAGGAGCTATTGAAAATGGGGACAAATACCTTGTTGTTTAAGATAATGGAATTGGTGTATGCGGTTCCGTAGGGACAGTAGACCCGCACAATGGTATAAGGCCTTCCCCAGGCGCTTATCTGAGTTGCCAAATAATCAGCCCTCGCATTGAGAAGATCATAGCTGGGGTGTCCGGGAGAAACGTCTTTCACTAAAATGGTGGTGGGGTTCAAAAACTTCGCCCAGCAGTCTATGTGGTGAATCCCACCAGATTCGATATAATCTAAAACAGTATAATCATTCTCCAGATAGACTTTCATTATGGAGTCCACCTCTGCTTCTGTCTTGTCCGGATTTTCGTCATAAACCAGTCGGGTGGACATGGAAACCCCCAATCCGTCAGACATGTGATTTCCACCGGTGTGTATCAAATCCATCCCATAAACCGGCACGCCCCAGTCATTGCCGATCTCCCAAGGAATCTGATCATCCAGCGGGCGGGGGCGATTATAAATGTGATCCACTATTCCATAATCTCCCGCTCCGTCGAAGATAAACCAAGGTCCATAATCCCTGGTCCACATGCTATTGGTGGGAGCCATTATGAAGAAGACGTTGTCCATGTTCACCCCTCCGCTCTCATAGGTGGCGATGGCTGAAGTCTGCTGGGAGGAATTAGCCACAATGGTGTAAACCTCAATATCCTCCGACATCTCTGCCACCAACGAGACCGGAATTCCCAGAGGCCACCTTATTATGGCTCCGGTCATGGGCTCCCATTCGGCGGGATTCCTTGCCGGACCTGTGGGGGGAACAGTCGTCTTATGGGTGATCCCGATTTCGTCCAGACGGGTCATCTCCTCCGGAGTGAGCTCAATAGGAAGAGATTCTATCTTCTTATATGCCTCAACTTTCGTCTGTAAATCCACCGCCCGCTCTCTCTCAAGCAGATTGTGTGCTCCGACCAAAACATTCATGGCAAAAATCAAACCCAATACAGTAAAAACTTTGACAGTTGTCCTTTTCATATTACCTCCAGAAAGATTCAAAAGCTTTCGTTTTTCACAGCCTGAAGATGATACAACCAAATCTAAACCCTGGAATGCGAGAAATGAGGCGGTAGTTAACCACTTTATCAGGCTGGGTCAACGGATTGAACGGATAAAGCGGAAAACCACATCATCACACATGCTCCAGACACAATCTTATCTATAAGTCAATATAAGCCAAACCGGGGTTTTTGCAAGCATAAAAAGGAGTTGGGGGTTAAAAGAGCTATTCTTATTTCGTCCGTTGCTTCGGGGTACCTTACCCCGATGCGAATTAAGGTCAGGGGTAAGGGTTTATCCTGAAGGGTACCCCTGACCAACAGGTGATTCTTTTGCTGGCTAACTGGAGATCAATATTGTGGTATGGCGGGGGTTCAGCCAGAACCTAACTTAAGTTAGGTTCTGGAGCACTCGGCTTTCTGAAGGGTACCCCTGACCAACAGGTTAAGGCATATATAAAAAATTGGTAGCGTATCGAAATTTTGTTGGTGATTTTGGTTTTGGGTTGCTTTAAGTTCTTGATTCATAATTGCTTTAGCTTTACAGTGGACTGATTTAAGTCGTGGCACAAGTTAAAGAGGTCGAAATGGTAAAAAATTCTCTTGTGGCCATAAGAGCAACAATCGAAAAAGCCCTTTAGAGTTAGCTAAAGTAAAAACCAATAAAATAAACTGGATCAGATTCTCTCAAAAAACAACATAAAAACATTACGCTACCAAAAAATTTATAAAAGCATGTATAAAAAATCTATAAAAAACAAAAAATGCTTGACAAAAGGGGTTTTATTTGTATTATTACAATAGTTAGTAGCCTCAAGGGGGCAAGATTAAAGGAAAAGATTTTTATTCTCTTTTCTTCCTTTATCTTTGCGCCAGAAGTACGTCTTTCTTTTACTTTAGCAGAATCCCATCAGAATTATTGCATTCAAATTTTCCTTTTTGCAGAAAAGCGGATAATTTGTTGCAGTAATTTGAATTTTCTAAACTTCAGTTCCCCCGCCAACGGGGTGCCCGTACGGGCGCCCCAACGGGCGGGGAACTTTGAGACCGGAAGGAGGTAAAGGGGAAGACCTTGAGGCAAAATCTTTACAGGTTTTGTGGGTTAATGGAAAAAACGTGTTGGTTTTTTGTTGTTGATGATAACGGAGGCATACCATGCGAGATAAGCCTCTCTTCGTATTTTGGATAAACCACGATGTTGCCGGTAGTGCTGTTTGAGCATACTA
>Ga0209979_1000748_pt1 | contig 40564 bp, 38 predicted proteins | sample AnhtaG_FD_183114 | JGI IMG/M metagenome (GOLD analysis project Ga0209979, IMG submission 183114) | Deep subsurface microbial communities from Anholt, Denmark to uncover new lineages of life (NeLLi) - Anholt_01485 metaG (SPAdes) (version 2) | ecosystem: Environmental > Aquatic > Marine > Oceanic...
GCTACGATCAAGATCCAATTGCGACGTCATAGTGAGTTGAATATACCACAAGCGTGTTAGATTTGCAACTTGATTTTCGTCAGAGTTTCATCAATACTCCGTCAGGCGGCTATGCCTGAGTAGTAACACAGACGGTTGTAATACAATCATAGTGTATTGAATCCCGGAGGCGACCTATGAACAGAACAGTAACTGTTGAGTTTGTTTTGACCAGAGAAATTGAAATCTTAGACGACGCGATGCGCCTCCTGGCCGAAAGCGGGCGGCCTATACTTCTGGAGACCAGCATTGAGGGCAAACCCGCCAGAGGTGTCCTCATTGATTATGAAGCCTATCGTGAGCTTCTCCGGCGCCTGGAAGACCTGGAGGATTTGCAGGCGATGCACGAGGCCGAGGCCGAGTACCGGGCTGGAGAGGGCCGCCCTTTCTCCGAAATAGTGGCCGAACTGGAAGTCGAGAAAGAGGCTGATGTATCGGGTTGAGGCCCCCAGCGCCAGGATCAAGCGGGAACTGCGCCGCATCCCTCCCTACGACAGGGCACGGGTCATAAAAGTCATCGAAGCCCTGAAGGAGAATCCCCGTCCTCACGGCATCGTGCAACTTGAGCCCAACGTGTACCGCTTGCGTATAGGCGACTACCGGGTAATATACAAGGTGTTCGACAAGGAGCAGTTGCTCATCATAGGCCGTGTCGTAAGGCGCAGCGAGAGGACTTATCGGGATGTTAGGGACCTGTTCGGTTGAAAGGAGAGGGAAACGATGAAAGCGCGATTGTTCACTGCATCCGCCTTTCTTATGAGCGTCGCTTTGCTGGCCCTGCTCGTGCCTGGCGGGGCGTCACTCACAGTGGCTCAGGTGCGACCGGTGGCTGCGGCACCCGACCACGCCCAGGTGACGGCGGCCCTGCAAAGCGCGCCCGTGATGTTCATCAAGAATGTGGGCCAGTTCCCCGCTCCTGCGGGCGGGACAGGCGCCGACGGCGCCCGCTTGCAGGTGCGCGGTATGTCTGGCGGCCTGACCAACTGCGCATCTCGTGCCGCTCCCACCCCCGACGCCGGAAACGTGGAGTTTGTAGGCCACATTGGCGGCGCCACCTATGCCGTGGCCCTGCAGGGGAACTACGCCTATATCGGCGAGGGGCCGAGGCTGACCATCCTCGACATCTCCAATCCAGCCTCACCCACCGTGCTAGGTAAGACACTCCCGCTGCCAGACACCGTGCGACGCGTGGCTGTCGCCGGGAGCTACGCCTACGTCGCTGATTATGATGGTGGCCTGCGGGTGGTGGACGTCTCAACGCCCTCCAACCCGATGGAGGTGGGCTTCTACGATACGCCGGGGGATGCATACGGCGTGGCCGTGGCCGGGGACTATGCCTACGTCACTGGAGTTAGTGGCTACCCTAACTGGGATGGTTGGCTACGGGTGGTGGACGTCTCCGACCCGACCAACCCAACGGAGGTGGGCGCTTGCGACACGCCGGATGAAACCGGGGGCGTGGCCGTCGCCGGGGGCTACGCCTATGTCACCGATTGGGATGGCGGCCTGCGGGTGGTGGACGTCTCCACGCCCTCCAACCCGACGGAAGTGGGCTTCTACGACACGCCGGGGTATGCCGGGGACGTGGCCGTGGCCGGGGGCTACGCTTACGTCGTTGGGAGAAGTGGCTATCCTCCTTATGATGGCTGGTTGCGGGTGGTGGATGTCTCCGACCCAATCAACCCGACGGAGGCGGGCTTCTATGACACGCCGGGGCGGGCCTGGGGCGTGGCCATCGCCGGGGGCTACGCCTACGTCGCCGATCATTATAAGGGCCTGCGGGTGGTAGATGTCTCCGACCCAACCAACCCGACGGAGGCCGGCTTCTACGACACACCGGGGTATGCCCAGGGCGTGGCCATCGCCGGGGATTACGCCTACGTCGCCGATTGTTATAAGGGCCTGCGGGTGGCAGATGTCTCCACGCCGTCCAACCCGACCGAGGTGGGCTTCTACGAGACGCCAGGGAATGCCTTGGGCGTGGCCGTCGCCGGGAGCTACGCCTACGTCGCCGACGGGAAGGCTGGCCTGCGGGTGGTGGACGTCTCCACACCGACCAACCCAAGGCAGGTGGGCTTCTACGACACGCCGGGGTCTGCATACAGCGTGGCCGTCGCCGGGGACTATGCCTACGTCGCCGATTATGGTCGTGGCCTGCGGGTGGTGGACGTCTCCGACCAGACCAACCCGACGGAGGTGGGTGCTTGCGACACGCCGGGGTATGCCTGGGGCGTGGCCGTGGCCGGGGGCTACGCCTATGTTGCCGACGGGGATGCTGGCCTGCGGGTGGTGGACGTCGCCTCGCCCGCCAACCCGACGGAGGTGGGCTTCCACGACACGTTGTGGTCTGCCCGGGGCGTGGCCGTCGCCGGGGACTACGCCTACGTCGCTGATGGGGATGGTCTGCGGGTGGTGGACATCTCCACACCGTCCAACCCGACGCAGGTGGGCGCTTGCCACATGCCGTGGTCTGCCCGGGGCGTGGCCGTCGCCGGGGGCTATGCCTACGTCGCCGATTGTGCTGCCCTGCGGGTTGTGGATGTCTCCACGCCCTCGAACCCGACGGAGGTGGGCTTCTACGACACGCCGGGGTATGCAAGCAGCGTGACCGTCGCCGGGGGCTACGCCTACGTCGCCGATAATAATGCCGGCCTGCGGGTGGTGGACATCTCCACGCCTTCCAACCCGACGGAGGTGGGCTTCTACGACACGCCGGGGGCGGCCTGGGACGTGGCTGTCGCTGGGGACTACGCCTACGTCGCCGATTGTGCTGGTGGTCTGTTGATCCTGCGGTTTACGGGTAGGGCGCCGACGGAGCTGACCGAGGCTGTCCAGAACATGGCGACGAACACCAACACCCGTCTGGATCAGGTTTTGGCTGAAGCCAACGAGATCGCCCAGGACGGCGACTACTTCGCCGTGCAGAAGACCGAACACGAAATTGACCTGATAGCTGATGCCATTGTTGACAGCGCTGGCATCCTGGCTGATGGGTTCGATACAGTCCTTAAAGTCAAGGACTTGTTCAAGGTGGCTTTTCCCGGCGTCACTGCCCGAGAATGGGGACACATCCGCAGTTTAACGGCCTTGCATGAGGAAGCCCACAACCTCTTCCGCGATGCGCTTCAACAAGAGGTCACCGTGGCCAACGCACGGCAAGCTGCCAAGGAGCTCTTTAGCGGCGCTCACATCTACTACGGCGCCGCCGCGCTCAATACCGCGGCCGGAGGGCTCGGCTATGAAATGGTGAAGGATGGGTGGAAGGCTTGCCTGCACAGCGAGCTGGCCCTTCAAAGCGAGCTTTATCCGGCCCAGCAGGAGATAGTGGACATCTTCAAGCAGGACGTGACCGACACCAGAGATGAGACAATCGCAAACATGCCTTCGCTGACCCCTGAGGAAGAGCAGGCCTACATCGAAGACCTGACACAGCGCGACAAGGCCGACATTGTGATGGCCTTCACCTTGGAACGGCGGGCGCTGCCTCTCCACCTGGCCCGGGATGACCAGGAGAGCGGTCAGGGGAGCTGGATTGCAAACTTCCTGGCCAAGTATCTCATCAAAAGGCTCGCCTTTCTCTACGCCGATGGCCCTGGTGTCTTGGCTGTGGATGTGGGGTCCGCCTTTTGGGATTTATATCAGAACAGCCGACAGCTCAACCAGGACCTCCAGATGATGAACTTGGCTGTAGAGGGAATAGGCGGTTCCTTGGAAGCTGAGAAGCGCATCTACCTCAACACCGCCCACGGGATGGACAACATCGTCCAGGGCATCGAGCCTCAAATCGCCCGGGGCAGTATTTCCTCCATTGCCAATAAGAGTGAGGGCGAGTACAGGCTGTTCGGGAGTTGGTGGTGGTGCGAGCGCTCATCCTACTCTGAGGTCAATGTCTCCAACTCGGCCTCTTACGATACTGTCTACCAGGTGATCGCTGACTACGGTAAGACCGGCTTCCTGGGCACGAGTTACCAGCCGCTGGTGGGTGAGGGGGTGAGGGCAATTCCCGGCGGCGGGTCGGACACGGTCCACGTGTACTACAAACGGGATGATGAGGGGGCTTCCCCTGATGAGGGCAGCGCCATCAAGATGGACTTGCTGGGCAGCACTGATACCGGCACCTACCACGTAACCCACGACGGCACCACCTGGACTCCCACACGGGTCACGGCCTCCAGCGTCTTTCAAATCACCACCCAGGCCCAGGCTGAGGCTCCGACCATCCCCTATCCCATCCGCACCCGAATGACGGTGGACGAGGATGCCCTGACCTACACACCGTACATCTGGGTGGACAACCCCTTCACCCAAACTGTGATGGTCACCCTCACTCAGCCATTGCCCGCCGATGTCCAGGTCATTGACACCAATGGCAGTAGCGTCGTGGAGAACTCTCTGCGCTGGCAAAGGATCATCAGCCCTCAGGCCACCGTGGAAATCACCCACCTCATTCGCTACCTGGGAGATGCCGGACAGGAAGTCCATTACCCTGAGCCGCAAATGGAGATGACGGATCTGGAGGCCACGGCCTATGTGACTTTCACCGGCGAGGCGGAGACTTTCATCAGCCAACCGCCCTTGAGCGCTGTGGGCACGCCTCCGGCGGAGATCATGCAGGGAGAGAGCGTCACCATTCCCATCACAGTCACCAATCGCTTGGCCGATGAAGCAGCCTCGGGCACCGTCCGGCTGAGCCTCATTGATTTCGAGGCGGAGACAGAGGTGTACAGCGACACACAAGATGTCTCAGTTCCCGCTGGTGGGAGCCAGGTTGTCGAATTGCGGTTGTATACCGCCAGTGTGGCGGGAGGCGATTACCTACTTATGGCGGTAGTGGAGTCTAGCGGAGGGCAGGAAGAGGCATTTGCAGAGTACCTCAGAGTGAGACTGTACTTTTACCTGCCCCTCATCCTGCGCAATGGCTGAGGGGACATCCAGGGGACCAGAGGCATCCCGCTCCTATCTGCTCATTCTGTTAAAGGGCCAATTGAAGAATTCTTGGAGGTGATGCTATGAACACTTTTCCCGTGACCGCTGACACTGTGCTGCAACTCCTGCGCCAACTACCGCCCCGCGAGCGGCTGCGCGTGGTGATGCGTGCCTTGCCAGAATTGGAACGCGACTTGCCTGCCACCCCACCGTCCCCTGATTTCTGGCAGGGTGCTGACGTGGGCGTGTTAGCCGCGCGCCAAGGGGTCCAGCCAGTTGATGACTTTGATGCTTTGCTGGGCGGCTGGCCCGAGGATGAACCGATAGACGAGTTCATTGCCACCATTCGCCAATGGCGACGGCAAAATCCGGCAGAGGTAAATGTGGAATGAGCACGGTGGTCATCGTTGATACGGATGTGGTGTCTTTCCTGTTCAAAGGGGACACGCGCGCTCGGGCATACCGCCCACATTTGCAGGGCAAGACGTTGGCCCTCTCGTTTATGACCGTGGCCGAATTGTATCAGTGGGCCTACAGTCGTAACTGGGGAAAACAAAGACTCGCCCGACTCGAAGAACGATTGCGTACTTACGTCATTGTGCCTTACGATGGCGAACTTTGCAAACAATGGGCTATGATTTGCGTCAAACGACAACGCCTGGGCAGACCTATTTCGGTGCAGGATGCCTGGATTGCAGCCGCAGCCCTGCGGCATGGATGTCCGCTGGTCACTCATAACCGTGATGACTTTGCCAACATCACCGGCTTGACCGTCATTTCGGAAACATAGCCTAATGCTCCAAGAAACAAACAAAAGCAAGGAGGACTACTATGGCACGCATCAAAATTGACCTCGACCGACAGTTGGGTCGGATTGATCGCAATATCTACGGCAACTTTGCCGAACACCTGGGCCGCTGCATCTACAGCGGCGTCTACGAGGAGGGCTCCCCTCTCAGCGACGAGCGGGGGTTCCGCACCGATGTGCTGGAGGCAGTGAGGGGACTCAACATCCCGGTGCTCCGCTGGCCGGGGGGGAATTTCGTCTCCGGCTACCACTGGATGGATGGCATTGGCCCCAAGGATGAGCGCCCCCGCCGCATGGAACTGGCCTGGCATACTGAGGAGTCCAACCGCTTCGGCACCGATGAGTTCATCAAGTACTGCCGGGCCATCGGTACTGAACCCTGCATCTGCGTCAACCTGGGCACCGGCACGCTCGACGAAGCCCAGGCCTGGGTGGAGTACTGCAATGGCACCGGCGATACTTACTACGCGAATCTACGTCGTGCTAACGGCCACCCTGAACCCTATGGGGTGAAATATTGGGGGCTGGGCAATGAGATGTACGGCTTCTGGCAGATCGGGCACAAGGAGGCGCGCGAGTACGCGCTCTTCGCCCGCGAGGCGGCCAAGCTGATGAAGGGGGTTGACCCCTCCATCAAGCTGGTGAGCTGCGGCTGGGATGGCCTGCACGACTGGGATCGGATCGTGCTGGAGGTCCTGGCGCCGCATGTGGACTATCACTCCATCCACATCTACACCGGCTCTGACGACCATTACTTCAACATCGCCCAGGTGCACCACGCCGAGAGCTGCATCCAGGCCACCTGGGCGCTGATCCAGGAGGTGAGGTACAAACAGCGGCTGGCCCACGACATCCGCGTCGCCTACGATGAGTGGAACGTCTGGTTCCGCGAGCGCACCGAGGGGCTGGAGGAGCGCTATAACCTCTCCGACGCGCTAGCGGTGGCAACCTACATCAACATCTTCCAGCGCCACCCCGAGAAGGTGGGGATGGCCAACCTGGCCCAACTGGTCAACGTCATCGCCCCCATCTTCACCAGTCCCGAGGGGCTCTTTCGCCAGACCATCTACTACCCGCTCCAGCTCTACGCCACCCATGCCAAGCCCATCTCGCTGGATGTGTGGGTGGAGTCAGGTACTTTCACCGCTGAGACCGACCCGGAGGATCGCCGCTTCCTGGCCGCGCTGATGCCGCTGCCCTATCTGGATGTCTCCGCCACCTGCGACGAGGCGGGGCGGACGGTGACGCTCTTCGTCGTCAACCGGCACGCCGCCGACGACATTGAGACCGCAATCCAGTTCACCGACTTCAGGCCTACGCCTCAGGCGACGATCTACGAGGTGAATGGGCCGGAACTAATAAGTGTGAATGATTTCGGCGCCGAGGTGGTCGGAGTAAGGGAGAAGGCAGTGACGAACGCAACGGCGACATTTACGTATACCTTCCCAGCGCATTCGATCACAGTGTTGAGATTCCACCGAGCATGAACAGCAAAGAGCGGGGCCTCACAACCTTGCGCTTCCAGCAACCCGACAAGGTGCCCTGCGGTGATTTCGCGATAGACTACGCCACCGTGGAGCGGATCGTGGGCCAGACCTACGTTCGGGCCAAGGCCAGGTGCCAGATTGCCTTCTGGGAGGGCCGGCGCGATGAAGTGGTGCAGAGTCTCATTGAGGAATAGAGGCGATGGCGACCCTTGGAACTGCCTGATCCTGGAATAGGGATGGCTTCATCAGTTCGAGATATGGAGGATCAATGAAATGGTGGCTTCAAAAGAAGTACGGGAGATTATCCAAGACATCCTGGAAAAACTCCTTACTGGTTATGCTCCACAAAAGGTGATCCTCTTTGGCTCGTATGCCCACGGAAACCCACAGCCAGACAGCGACATTGATCTGCTCATCATCAAGGAGACATCTGAACGCTTTATTGACCGCTGGGTCACTGTACGCCGCCTTCTGTCTGATCCCAAGCGCACAGTTCCTCTGGAAACACTTGTGCTCACACCTCAAGAGGTGTCAAAGCGACTGGCCATCGGTGATCAGTTCCTGGCAGAGATTATAGAAAAGGGAGAGGTCTTGTATGCCGCGTGAAGAATCGCTCTACCCTGCTGATTGGCTTCGCATTGCCGAAAAGGACCTTGGACGAGTAGACCATCTCCTGGATGTTCAAGACCCTGAAGCAGCTGGATTCTTTCTCCAGCAAGCAGTGGAGAAGTTCCTCAAGGCCTTTCTCCTGTCCAAGGGATGGGAGCTCGTGCGCATTCACGATTTGGAAGCCCTGCTGAACATGGCATTGGCTTATGATCCCTCCTTGGAACCATTCCGTTCAGTGTGTCAGAAGATCACGGGGTTCTATTTGGTGGAGCGTTATCCATTCGTCACAGAGACTGGTTTGACACAGGATGACGTTCGTAATTCATTGACGCAAGTCAAAGCGCTTATCGAGAAGCTCCGAGCGGAGATTGCCAGATAATGACCAGGACACTGCCGGATCGCCTAACAGGCGCATTCGCGCTACGGGCTGAAGCCAAGTTCGGCGGCCCGGGATGAGAGGGATTCCCTGGTCGGCAGCAGCCAACCGGCGGAGGTAATCTTGCTGACCCGGTGGGGGGCCGCCGAACTTCGCAAATGCGCCGGCCGTTAACCCCAGAGGATGGCTTTGTGATCACCGCTTTCTTGACCTCGAAGGTGGAGAGTGCGGGAAAGCGGGAGTGCTATGGCGACGGTAGCAGTTGAACAGGTGATGAAAGCCTTGCCGGATCTGGTACCTATCTCGCATCGGGTGGTGTGAAAGCGCAGGGGGAGCATGCCCAAACGAACTGACCTCCACAAAATCCTGATCATCGGCTCTGGGCCGATCGTCATCGGCCAGGCGTGTGAGTTCGACTACTCGGGCACCCAGGCCTGCAAGGCCCTCAAGCAGGAGGGCTATCAGGTGGTGCTGGTCAACTCCAACCCGGCCACCATAATGACTGATCCTGAGATGGCCGACGCGACCTATGTCGAGCCTCTGAATGTGGCGGCCCTGGAGCGTATCATCGCCCGGGAGCGGCCCGACGCGCTGCTATCCACCGTCGGCGGGCAGACGGGCCTGAACCTGGCGTCGGAGCTTTCCCGGTCAGGGTTTCTACAAGCGCATGGCGTGGAGGTGATCGGGGCCAAGTTCGAGGCCATCGAGATTGCTGAGAGCCGGGAGCGCTTCAAGGCAGCGATGGAGGAGATCGGCCTGGAGGTGCCCCCAAGCGGCATCGCTCGCTCCCTTGAGGAGGCCCTCGACCTCGTCGAGGAGATTGGCTTCCCGGCCATCATCCGCCCCTCCTACACCCTGGGCGGTACCGGGGGCGGCATCGCCTACAACATCGAGGATTTCCAGACGATTGTGACCAGAGGGCTCGATCTCAGCCCCATCCACCTGGTGCTCATCGAGGAGTCGGTCATCGGCTGGAAGGAGTTCGAGCTGGAGGTGATGCGGGACCTAGCCGACAACTTCGTCGTCATCTGCTCTATCGAGAACTTTGACCCCATGGGCGTGCACACGGGTGACTCCATTACCGTGGCCCCGGCCCAGACCCTCACTGACCGGGAGTATCAGCGGCTGCGCGACATGGCGGCGGCCATCATCCGCAGAGTGGGCGTCGAGACGGGCGGCTCCAACATTCAGTTCGCTGTGCACCCCCAGACGGGACGAGTGGTGGTGATCGAGATGAACCCCCGCGTCTCCCGCTCCTCAGCCCTGGCCTCCAAGGCCACTGGCTTCCCCATCGCTAAGATCGCAGCCAAGCTGGCCGTCGGCTACCGGCTGGATGAGATTCCTAACGACATCACCCGCGAGACCCCTGCCTCCTTCGAGCCCACCATTGACTACGTCGTAGTGAAGATCCCCCGCTGGGCCTTCGAGAAGTTCCCCGGCGCGGATACCACCCTAACCACCCAGATGAAGTCGGTGGGGGAGGTGATGGCCATCGGGCGGACCTTCAAGGAGGCGCTGCAGAAGGGCATCCGCTCCCTAGAGATTGACCGCTATGGACTGGGGGCCGACGGGCATGACGAGTTTGATCCTGACCTCGTCCGCGAGCGGCTCATCACTCCCCATCCGGATCGCATCTTCTACATCCGCCACGCGCTCCAGTCCGGCATGTCAGTCCAGACCGTCGCTGAGCTGACCAAGATTGACCCCTGGTTCATCCACCAGATCGCGGAGATCGTGGAGATGGAGGGCCGGCTGCGCTCCTCCACGCTGGACACACTGCCGCCGGAGCTGCTGCGGGAAGCGAAGCGGTACGGGTTCAGCGATGTGCAGTTGGCTAATCTTTTGCGAGTCAACGAGGAAAGAGTGTGGCAAGTCAATGAGAAACGAGTAATGAGTAACGAGGATCACTCGTTACCCGTTACCCGTTACTCGTCGCCGGAGTTGCTCGTCCGGCGGAAACGCAAATCCCTGGGTATCACCCCCGTCTACCAGCGCGTGGACACTTGCGGCGCTGAGTTCCCAGCCTACACACCCTACCTCTACTCCACCTACGAGACGGAATGCGAAGCCCAGCCGACCAACCGGAAGAAGGCGATGATCCTCGGCTCCGGCCCCAACCGCATCGGCCAGGGAATCGAGTTCGACTACTGCTGCGTCCACGCCGCCTTCGCCTTCCAGGAGCTGGGTTACGAGACCATCATGGTCAACTGCAACCCGGAGACCGTCTCCACCGACTATGACACCTCCGACCGCCTGTACTTCGAGCCCCTTACCCTGGAGGATGTGCTCAACATCTACGAGAAGGAGAAGCCGGATGGGGTGGTGGTCCAGTTCGGAGGGCAGACGCCCCTCAAGCTGGCCCAGTCCCTCCAGGCATACGGGGTGAAAATCTGGGGCACCTCCCCCGACTCCATTGACCTGGCGGAGGACCGGGAGCGTTTCGGGCACCTCCTAAGCGAGCTGGGGATCTCCCAGCCGGAGAATGGCAGCGCCACCTCGCTGGAGGAGGCGCGGAAGGTCGCCGGCCGCATCGGCTATCCTGTGCTGGTGCGCCCCTCCTACGTCCTGGGCGGGCGGGCCATGGTGATCGTGTACGACGAGCGGGAGCTGGAGCGGTACATCCGCGAGGCGGTGGAGGCTTCCTTCGACCACCCGGTGCTCATTGACCGTTTCCTGGAGGACACCTTCGAGATGGATGTGGATGCCGTCTCCGACGGGCAGGAGGTGGTCATCGGCGGGATCATGGAGCAGATCGAGCTGGCGGGGGTCCACTCCGGCGACTCGGCCTGCGTTATCCCGACCTACATGGTCGCGCCGGAGCACACCGAGACCATCAGGGACTACACCCATCGGCTGGCCCGGGCGCTGAAGGTTGTTGGCCTGATGAATATACAGTACGCCATGAAAGATGGAGTGATCTACGTCTTGGAGGTCAACCCCCGCGCGTCGCGCACGGTGCCCTTCGTCAGCAAGGCCACCGGCGTCCCCCTGGCCAAGATCGCCGCCAAGGTGATGGCCGGGATGACCTTGCGGGAGCTGGGCTTCACCGAGGAGCCGAGTGTTGAGGGCTACTTCGTCAAGGAGGTGGCCCTGCCCTTCAACAAGTTCCCCGGTGTGGACGCTATCCTCGGTCCGGAGATGAAGTCCACCGGTGAGGGGATGGGCATCGCCGACAACTTCGGCCAGGCCTACGCCAAGGCGCAGATGGCCTGCGGCGGGGAGCTCCCCCTCTCGGGCACCGCCTTCCTCAGCGTCAACGACAACGACAAGCGCAATCTCGTGCCCATCGCCCGCGAGCTGGCCGGCCTGGGCTTTCGGCTGCTGGCCACTCAGGGCACCGCGACCTTCCTGCGGCGGCATGGCCTGAAGGTGGAGACCATCCACAAGATCTACGAAGGGCGGCCCAACGTGGTGGACTACATCAAGAACGGCGAGGTAGACCTCATCGTCAACACTCCTTTAGGCAGGCCGGCCTTCTACGATGAGCCAGCTCAACGGCGTGTGGCGGTGGCCTATGGTGTGCCCATGATGACCACCATGTCCGCTGCCTGGGCAGCGGTCCAGGCCATCCGCGCCATGAAGAGCAACGATTGGACTGTGCGGCCATTGCAGGAGTGGCACGGTTAAGCGGAATTGCTGAGTTTATTGCTTGAACCCGATGAATTTCGCGGAAAGGAGGAAAGTGTCATGAGAATCAGAATTGCAATCACGTGTATTTTCATAGGGTTAACCCTGGCAGCTTCAGCTTGCAACGTTCTTCCTAGTGTCGTTCCTGTAACTGCAACACCAGAGCCAGGGCGCTGGCGGATTATCCCAACGAAGGTAGAAGTCGAGCCAGCCGGTGATGGGTGGCAAAATGTGCGTATTGAGATAGCTTTTGACAATGGTACTCAAGAGTTTTCCACCAAGCGATTTGCTATGGATGGCAGCTACATCGTTGTAAAGGAAGGGTTCACTTACCCTGTGTGGGCTCGCGATGCAGGCCTGGGTCCAGGGTGGGGTAATTCACCTTTCATAGGGGTTGAGGACTATGGTGCTCTGCCACCAGGCTTTAGGGGGCGGGGTATTCGTAAAGTGATAGGCGGTTGGGGCGTCGGGAGAGGTGTGAATGAGCACTATGAGTGCTTGCACGCAAAGATCGCTCAAAATACCCATCCCTCAAAGATAGTCATACCAGCTTATGGCGAAATCGACCTTGAGCAAGACATACGAGATGTCGTGTTCCCGGGGGAAGCCCCGAGCATACCTGAAAAAAAGCGGGTGATGCGATCGAAGTGCCAGGTAGAGCTATTCTAACAGTAGAACGCTTCACCAGAGAAAAACTTGACGTGTCTGAGTCTTTCGGCGAATTAGATTGGGTCACAGCATACCTGCGCTTCGAAAACTTGAATGCTGGCTATGCGGAGAGCCTCACAGTTCACTTTGGACTTATTGGTGACGATGGCTTCTTTCACACAGCGTATCAGATGCAGGATTGTGATTCCTGGCCTACGCTGTCAGCGGGCCCTGCACAAACCACCGAAACAAAGGTATGCTTCGCAGTACGACCCATAACCAGGAATCTGAAACTGATCTTGACTGGGGATGTAAATGCTATTTACGATACAGGTTTTTGACGCATGATGGGGTCTTGCCGATACCTTTCACTGTCGCCTTTTGATTAAATTCAGCAACTTCGTTTAACAGCGTGTTTGCGCAAGGGCTTCGCCACATTCGCCTATCGGCGAACGTCGCAAACACGCGCCACGATATCTGAAAGGTAAAACGTGAAGCGTAAAGGCATCCCTCACGTTTTACGTTTCACGGAGCGAATAGGAGTGGAAAGATGCAGACACCCTACGAAGTAGTGCGTCGCGCCATCGAGTTGCAGGAGCCCGATCGGCTCCCCATGCGCTTCGATGCCTGTGGCGTCAATGACACCTACGGGGTGCACTACGAGCCCCCCGCCGCCAGCCCCCTGGATCGCAGCCCCGGCGCACGCCAGGCCCGCGACGAGTGGGGTTGTGGGTGGGTGAAGAGCGAGGTACAGAATATGGGCCGCGTCGGCGGCCACCCGCTGGCTGACTGGAAGGCCATGGACGCCTACGAGTTCCCCGATCCCTACGCCGAGGCTCGCTGGGCTACGATGGAGGATCAACTGGCCAGTGCCGGTGACCGCTACGTCGTCATCGGCAACGACTTCACTCTCTGGGAGCGGGCCTTTTACCTGCACGGCTACGAAGCGATGCTGGCCGACTTCTACCTCGCACCGGACAGAGTGCATGAGCTGCTTGACTGCATCCTCGCCTTTCATCTTGGCATCTGCGAGGTGATTGGCCAACGCTTCCGAGGCCGCATCCACGGCATGAGCATGACCGATGACTGGGGGACCCAGCAATCTTCCACCATCAGCGTTCCGCTGTGGCGGGAGTTCTTCAAAGAGCGGTATCGGAAGCTCTACGACGCCATCCACGAGGCGGGGATGCACGCCTGGATGCACTCCTGCGGCAAGGTCAACGACATCGTGGGAGAGTGGATTGATGTCCGGCTGGATGTGGTCAACCTCCAGCAGCCGACGCTGTTGGGCATCGAGGAGATAGGCCGCTGCTATCGGGGAAAAATCTGCTTTGAGACGGTGGTGGACATCCAAAGGACCCTTCCCTTTGGCGCACGGGAGGAGATCGAGGGCGAGGCCGCGCTCCTCGTGCGGGAGTGGGCCACTCCCAAGGGTGGTTTCATCCTCTCTGACTACGGCGACGACGCGGCCATCGGCGTCCCCGACGAGCGCAAGTGGTGGATGTTCGAAGCCTTTAAGAAGCACGACCCTAGGGCGAAGACGTGAGAATCAACTCACCAAGGAGAGATAGGAGGACGAAATGACAACGGATTTGCTGCAGTTTCCCGACGGTTTCCTCTGGGGCGCGGCTACGGCTTCCTACCAGATCGAGGGGGCCTGGGACGAGGATGGCAAGGGCCAGTCCATCTGGGATCGCTTCTCCCACACCCCGGGCCGCGTGCTGGGCGGCGATACCGGAGACGTGGCCTGCGATCACTACCACCGCTGGCGGGAGGACATCCAACTCATGGCCCAACTGGGCCTCAAAGCCTATCGCTTCTCCATCTCCTGGCCACGCGTCCTGCCCGAGGGAAAGACCAAAGTGAACCCGGCCGGGCTGGATTTCTACAGCCGGCTGGTAGATGGGCTACTGGCGGAATCCATCCAGCCCATTGTAACTCTGTACCACTGGGATCTGCCTCAGGCGCTGCAGGAGGAGGGCGGCTGGGCCAACCGGGACAGCGTCCACTGGTTCCAGGAGTACGCCGATGTGGTGTCGCGACGGCTGGGGGACCGTGTGCGAGGCTGGATCACCCACAACGAGCCCTGGGTGATCACCTTTCTGGGACACTACACAGGTGGACACGCGCCAGGCATCCAGGACCTGCCCACGGCCATCCAGGTCTCCCACCACCTGCTGCTCTCCCACGGCCGAGCGGTGCCGATATTGCGGGAGAACAGTGCTCAGGACACCCAGGTGGGGATCACGCTTAACCTGTCGCCAATTCACGCCGCTACAGAGAGCGAGCCGGACCAGGCCGCCGCCCGCCGACAGGACGGCTACCTCAACCGCTGGTTCCTCGACCCGTTGTTCAAAGGTGGCTATCCCGAGGACATGGTGGAGTGGTACGGGGAGAGTGCCCCGGCGGTGGCAGCCGACGACATGGAGGCTATCGGCGTACCCATTGACTTTCTGGGCGTTAACTACTACACGCGAGGTGTGGTGCAGGCCGATCCGGAGGGAGGTTTTCTGCAGGCCAGCAGCGTGCGGCCCGAGGGATCGGAGTACACTGAAATGGGCTGGGAGATATACCCGGAAGGAATGTACGAGCTCCTGACCCGCCTGGACGATGAGTACGGTGGGCCGGTGATGTATGTCACCGAGAATGGCGGTGCCTTCGCCGATGAGCTGGTGGATGGCACGGTCGAAGATCCCCGCCGGGTGACCTATCTCCGAGATCACTTCGCCGCCGCCTGGCGGGCCATTGAGGAGGAAGTTGCTCTGCGCGGCTACTTCGTGTGGTCATTGATGGACAACTTCGAGTGGGCCCTGGGTTACTCCAAACGCTTTGGTATCGTCTATGTGGACTACGAGACACAGCGGCGCATCCCCAAGAGGAGCGCACTGTGGTACGGGGAAGTCATTGCTCACAATGGCATCGAAGAACAGAGATAGTGAACTGACCAAGGGCGCGGGGGCCGGATTCCTGGCCGGGGCACTGAGCTTCTTGGCTCTTCTGATTGCCGTAGAGTTCCTCTTCTTTCTGGCTGGGTTCATGAGTATGCTGGGTGAGCTGGCCAAGCTGCACGGCCTGGGGATGGAGGAACAGTATCAGCTCACACCTCAACTCCTCCTCCTGGGCCTGCTGAATGCTGGGGCCACCGCCGTGGGCCACATCTGGGCCATCCGACTGGGCTTCCTGCCACTAGGGGCGATGGGAGCTGTTACGGGGGTGATCCAACGTCTGGCGGGCCGCCCGGGGCGGCGACGAGCCCACCGCGTGGGCCTGCTGGCGATGGTGGCCATGATGAATGTGATACTCCTCATCTGGGAATTGGGACGGCGGCAGAAGATCAACGAGTTGCTCATCAAAAACCCTCAGTACTTCGCCTGGCGGGAGATGCTGCTGGAGTCTCTGCCCACCACGTTGATCGTGGGTCTGGTGCTGGCTTCCCTGGCCGCCTATCTCCTGTGGGAGGTGTGGCACTGGTGGTATCGCCAACTGACCCCGCTGCTGTGGCTGAGGGAGGCGAGGGAGGGTGTGGGAGCAGGCGAATCGCGGAGATGGCTGCAGGTCTCGGGAGTGGCCCTTGGGTTCTGCCTCTTGAGCCTGATGCCGGCCTTCGACTTCTACCAGCGGGAAGGGCCGGATACCATATCGGGCCACAGGTGGCTGGATATCAATACCCCCCGCGTTGCCGTCCCCCTGAAACTGGAAAAACGTCCCGAACGAGTGGCGGTGAGCAACGTCCAGGGCCTGGGCCAGGTAGAAGTCTACATCAGCGACGGGGCCCAGGAGGGCGCGCCGCTGCGAGGGGGGGAGAGCCTGACGTTGAGCGACGATATCCACCAGTATTCCTACTCAGAGATATCCCTCGTCGGCCTCCCCCCGGGCACCTACTACCTGTACCTGGCCATCAGCGGCCAGAATGCGCGAGGGCTGATGCGCTACATCGTGTTGGAGCAGGGCACCGCGCTAATGGGACTGGCAGCCTGGACGCTCACTTTGCTCCTCACCGGGGCCTTGGTGTCGGCACTGCTCCTGGCGTTCGAGGTCGGCGACCTGGTTGGAACTCTGTAGGCAGTCAGCTATCAGCCAAGGAGGCTCGCATGGACAAACTGAAAATCTGCGTCATCGGCGGTGGAAGCACCTACACCCCGGAGCTGATCGACGGCTTCATCAAGGGACAAGAGGAGTTGCCCGTCGAGAGGATCACCTTGATGGACATCAACCCCCAGCGTCTGGAGATCGTCGGGGGTCTGGCAGGCCGGCTGCTGGAGGCTGCCGGTTCGGAGATCGAGCTCCGACTCTCTACGGACCGCAGGCAGGCACTGGAGGGGGCCGATTTTGCGCTCACCCAGATCCGGGTGGGGGGAATGCAGGCCCGCATCCGCGATGAACGCATCCCCCTCAAGTACGGAGTGGTGGGCCAGGAGACAACGGGACCAGGTGGGTTCGCCAAGGCTCTGCGCACCATCCCCGTCATGCTGGACATCGCAGCGGACATCGCGCAAGTGGCCTCAGGGGCGCGGCTCATCAATTTCACCAACCCCTCGGGCATCATCACCGAGGCGGTGTCCAAGTACACTGATGTGGGGGTGATCGGTCTGTGCAACGGGCCCATCGGCGCCCTGCGAGGAATCGCCGCCGGGCTGGGCGTCGAGCCGGAGCGGGTCCGCTTGGACTACGTGGGGCTCAACCATTTGAGCTGGATACGCGGGGTCTACGTGGATGGTCGGGACGTGACCGATGAGGTAATGGAGGGGGCCATCGCCCGCGCTCGGGAAGGGGAAAGCCCCTTCGCCCTGGAACTCTTGGAGATGCTGTGGATGCTGCCCAGCTACTACCTCAACTATTACTATAACACCGATCAGGTGGTGGCTGAGATGCAGGCCGCGGGAAAGACCCGGGGTGAAGTGGTGCTGGAGGTGGAGGGAGGCCTGTTGGAGATGTACAAAGACCCCGCGCTGGTAACCAAGCCGAATCTGCTGGAGCAGCGGGGCGGGGCCTACTACTCCAGAGTGGCCGTGGCCCTCATCCACGCCCTGGCCGCCGACACAGGGGAGGTGCAGATCGTCAACACCCTCAACCGGGGGGCCATCCCCGACCTGCCGGCGGACGTCGTGGTGGAGGTGCCCTGCGTCATTGATGGTCGAGGAGCCCATCCCCTGGCCACTGATCCCCCGCCGGAGTGCATCCGGGGGTTGATGCAAGCGGTGAAGGCCTACGAGGAGCTGACCGTCAAGGCCGGGGGCGAGGGGGATGAACGGGCCGCGTTGCAGGCCCTCAACGCCCATCCGCTGGTGCCCTCCTTCGCCGTGGCTCAGCATCTCTGGGCCGACATCAAAGAGGCCAACGCGGAAGAGCTACCACAGTTCAAGTAGGATGAGGGGTCAAAATGTAACGAGTCAACTTAGTGTCTCGTCGCCTCATTGACTCGTTGACTCTTGAGCGAGGAAAGAAGATGGCAGGTTTGGACCTTGTGCTCGGCGTAGATGGCGGAAACTCCAAGACCTTCGCCCTGGTGGCCGACACGGAGGGGCACTTGCTGGGCTTCGGCCGGACGGGGGGCAGCAACCATGAGAATGTGGGGTTCGCCGAGGCGGAGCGGAGACTTCATCAGGTGGCTCATGAGGCACTGGCTGAAGCGGGCCTGGAGGGGCCAGTAGCGTTCGGCTTCTGGGGACTGGCCGGCGCCGATCTGCCCAGCGACTTTGAACACCTCTATCCCGTCGTGGCCCGGATCAACGCTGCCGAGAGGAATGTCATCAAAAATGACACCGTGGTGGCCATGGGTGCCGGCTTCACGCGGGGCTGGGGCGTGGGCATCATCTCCGGCGCGGGGTTCAACGCCGGAGGCATCGCCCCCGATGGGCGGGAGATTCAATTCATGGGGATGGGGGCTCCGACGGGCGATTGGGGTGGTGGAGGCGACATCGGCCCAGAGGTGCTTCGGCTCGCCTACCGGGGCCATGATGGCCGCGGGAGGCCTACCCTCCTGACCGTGCGGGTGGCCGAGGTGCTGGGCTTGCAATCCATGGAGGATGTCCCCTCTGATATCCGCGCTGGCACCCTCGATCGTAGGGCTATCTTCCAAGAGCTGCCTCCTCTGCTCTTTGAGGCCGCCTACGAGGGGGATGAAGTGGCCTGCGATCTGGTAATCCGCATCGGGGAGGAGATCGGTGTCACCGCCAACACCATCATCCAGCGACTGGGGATGGAGAAGCTGGATGTGGAGGTCGTGGTGGGCGGCTCCATCTTCAAGGGGAAGGGGCCACTGCTCATGGACACCATCAGGGCAGGGGTGCACCGGGTGGCGCGCCGGGCGCAGATCATCCACCCTGAGTTCGACCCGGTGGTGGGGGCGGTGTTCCAGGCGCTGCGCTATCTGGGGATCGAAGCCGGGCCGCAGGTGAGGGAGAATGTGCGGGCCACGCTGCCGTCGGAGCTGGCCCGAAGCGAGGAGGAATGAGGCTCTGCCTATTTTGTCTCGCCGTAGCCCTCCGCTGGGCCTTCGCCCTTTCCCTGCCGGCGGAGGCGGCTCTGGCCAATGTGGACGCCCGGGGCTACCACCAGTTGGCCCTCAACCTGATGCAGGGCCACGGCTTCTCCCTGCGCGCCGAGTGGCCATACGTACCCGACTCGGTGCGAGTGCCGACTTATCCCCTCTTCATCGCCGGGCTCTACGCTCTCTTTGGCCCTGAGCCGCGCTGTGCAATCCTGGTCCAGGGGCTACTGGATGGGGCAACCACACTCCTGCTGTTCGCAGCGGTGAGGTGCCTGGCCGATGAGCGGGCCGGGCTGATCGCGGCCCTCGTATACGCATTCTGCCCGGTGCAGATCCGTTTCTGCAGCGAGCTGCTGACGGAGGTCCCGCTGGCCTTCCTGCTGACCGCTTTGCTATGGCTGTTCACTCAAGCCTTGCAAAGTGGGCCCGGCAAATGTCATGTGTTCGGAGCAGTCCACATGAACTTATGTTCACTACCAAGGACGAAAATTTCACCACGGAGACACGGAGAACACAGAGAGGCTTCGTTTTTCCTCCGTGTCCTCTGTGTCTCTGTGGTTATTTTCGGAGCAGGATTACTATCCGGTCTGGCGATGCTCACCAAGCCCAACGTGCAGCTTTTGCCGCTCATTCTGATCGGGGCACTGGCCCTCCACTGGCGACGAAAGTGGCGGGCTTGTGCCCAGGCAGCGGCTTTGGTCCTGGCGGGGACGGCTTTAGCGGTCAGTCCCTGGGCACTTCGCAACCGGTTGGCATTTGACCACTGGATGCTCTCCTCTGCCTATCAGGTCAACCTGGCGCGGGTGAGTGGGGTGGCCACGCTGGCGAGCGCGCGCGGAGACGATGTCGCGCCCTGGACGCCCCGATGGGAGGAGATCTACCTGGATATCGCGCAGAGGGCAGCGGAGCGGTACGGCTGGGACGCTCGTGGGCCCTACGAGCTCCCGGCAGGGGAGGAACTCGAACGGCAGCGGGAGGTGGCGACGGTCGCGCGGGAGATCATCCTTCGCCATCCGGGCCATTTTCTGCGCAGCCATCTCTCCGGTGTGCTGCGATCGCTCCTGCCCCAGGAGCACCGGCTGTGGTACGAGCTCCTGACCGGTCGGGATTGGCAGGCGCTTCCAGCGGCCAAGGGCGCGGTGATGCAGGCTCTTAGGCTAGTTCTGCATTGGCGGCCGCCTGAGGCGGTGAAGCTCGTCTGGCGGGAGCGGGTGGTCAAGATGCCGCCTCTGGCTTTGATGCTGGGGTTGGCGGGGACACTGGTAGCGTGCGGCAGCACGCTGCTGGCCCTTCGGGGAGCATATCGGTTGCGAACTCAACCCGCTGTGCTCCTGACCTTGGCCTCTATGTGGGCCTACCTGGCTTTTCTGCCTGGTCCCATCGCCTACATCCGCTTTCGGGTGCCGGTGATGCCCATAGCCATCGCTCTCGTGGCCCTGGGGGTAGGGAGGAGAAATGGACATCTTTGAGGTGTTTGGCAAACGGCGCAGTGTGCGGCAGTATACTGGCGATCCCGTGCCACGGGAGGACCTGCTGAAGATTGTGGCCGCTGGTCATACGGCGGCGACAGGCTACAATAAGCAACCCTGGGACTTCATCGTCGTCCAGGATCGAGCCATGATTCAGGAGATGGCCGATCGCACCTCCGCGTGGCTGGCTCAGGCGGGGGCGATCATCGTCGTCGTGCTGGACCCCAGCACCCGCTTCTGGATGGAGGATGGCTCGGCGGCCATTCAGAACATGCACCTGGCGGCCACGGCGTTGGGCTACGGCTCCTGCTGGTTCGAGGGCACCATGCTGCCTCACGAGGAGTATTTCAAGCAGCGGCTGGCGATCCCCCCCGACCGGCGCATCCTCACCTTCCTGCCAATCGGTGTACCTGCCGACTGGCCCGAGGGGCCGAAGAAAAAACCTTTAGAGGAGGTCCTCCACTGGGAGAAGTGGTAGAGGCAGGCATAGTGAACGAAGTGGCTATTCAAGCCCACGTTCGTGCGATTGATGATTGCAACCAGCGGGGGAGGCGCATGCTCTCCCTGGTTGACCTGCTCGACAGGGGGACGGTTGACCTGTCGCTGGCGGCATACCTGGCGGCGGCGATGCGCTCCGGCGCGTCGCTACTGGTCGGCGCACGGCCCGGCGGCGCGGGCAAAACAGCCGTGATGTGCACCCTGATCAACTTCCTGCCCGATCACACCGTCATTCGCCCAGTGGACAGCTCAACGGTGCTGTTCGAAGCAGCCTGGCAGCGCCATGCCCGCCCCGGCCACGTCTGCTACCTTGCTCATGAGATCGGTCCTGGATATTATCACGCCTACGTCTGGGGAAGCGAAGCGCGTGGCTTCTTCCGTCTGGCCGCACAGGGGCACATCATCGCCTCCAACCTGCACGCCGACACCTTGGAGGATACGAGAGACCAACTTTGTCGGGAAAATGGCGTCGCCCGGGCGCACCTGGATGCGGTGACCCTTAAGGTCTACCTGCGCGTCGAGCGGACGACGGGATGGACCATGAGACGATGGGTCAGCCGGGTCTACGAGAGCGATGGCGCACAAGATCGTCTACTCTGGACGGGCGAGGGGGATGGGACTTTCACGCGCCTGGCAAACAGCGCCATTGTATCTCCAGAGCAAGAGAAAGGGTACGCTGAATTCCTGGCCACGCTCCTTCGTCAAGACATTCGCCCCATCGGTGACGTCCGTCGCGCGCTGCTCCAGCATACATGGGAGAGCTGAGCGCTGTTGATCCGCTGGCTTCGAGTAAACCACCTGACAGGTGATCCGCAGGTTTCTACCCACAAGCGAAAAAGGACTTCGTAGATGGAGCAATGGACGCGCTTTGGCAACGATTGCAATGGCTCTGGCGGGAACATCCTGAAGAGGTAATCGGAGGTTTTGCATTTCTGCTCCTCGGCCTGTTTGTGACTGGCCTCCCGGCTTGTTGGGGCGAGACTTTGGGCAGCAATCCGCAGAAGGCTCTTCGCCGCTCGATCCGCTGGACCTAGAGAGCCGATCACCCCTATCAGGAAGGTGAGTCTGCCGCAGCTTCATGAGAGATACATACGTGGCTGCGACCGAGACAATCCTCTCAACGCCAACTATCCCTACACGCCCCGCGACGGGAGGACGAAGGCCAAACTGGACGAGCTCTTCCGCCAGGAGAGGCCGCTACTCATCGTAGGGAAATCGGGGGTGGGCAAGACTAGGGAGGCGCTTGAGCTGTTGAAGAGGCACCGCCACCGCACTGACACCATCCTGGAGATTGAGCACCTTGCCATCCCCTACAGCTACGTCCCACCCAGCGGCGACGTCGTCCTCCTCATCAACGACTTGCCAGGCTTCTTCCCTGAGGGTGCAAGCTCCGAAGTCATCCAGGAGGCGCAGACCACCTTGAAGGGAATGTGCGACTACTTGGAGAGAAGGACGAGGAGCCTGTTCGTCCTCGCCACCGCCCGCACGGATATGGGGCAACTGGAGCGGACGGGCTGCAAACCCGACGGCTTCTGGTGTTTCTACGACCTTCCCTACCCAAACCGCGAGGAGGCGGTAGGCAACTTCGTTGACGCCGTGGTAGGCAGGCTGGGGATAACTCTGAGCAACGATGCGCGCCAAACCCTCATTCGCCAGCACCTTGAGCTGCGTGATGGCACCTGTCAGGGCATCATTGAATATGTGGAGGACAAGAGGGGCGAAGGCGTCGCTCGCTTGGAGAGCGCGGGCGATTACCTGGGATACATCCAGAATTGGGACAAGAGGTACAGGGCGCTGGTGGAGGAGGACGAAGCCATCCGCTGCGCTTTTGGGTCCCTGTCCGTCCTCCGACAAGTGAGGGCCGATCCCTACGAATTCTTGGTGGCCGAGCTTGGGGGACGCCTGATGCCCATCAAATGGCGGAATGTCCGCACCTGGACCCCCCGGGGACGGAAGGGGAAGGTGAAGAAGGCAATTGAGCAATTGGTGGATTGGAAGCACCTCGAGCGGCTTGACAGCCTGCTTCTCTGCCACCCCGCCAAGCTGGATGGGAAGGGCGACTGGCGGGAGAGGGTGGAAGTTATGGCCAACGTGCTCCTGGGAATGGCCACGGGCCGCCGGGCTTGTTGCCCCCTTACTTCTCAGCCTGGGCGCGGCCTGACAATTGAGCAAACTCACCGCGTCAGCCGCCCGCCTCTACACCCGGATGTTGGAGTTAGACCCAGACCTCGCCGAGGTGCACTCGAACTACGGCATCCTCTTGGCCGGTCTTGGCCGCCGCAATGAGGCCGAGACTCACTTCAAAACGGCGCTGGAGATCAACCCTGACGACGCTGAGGCGCACTCGAACTACAGCACCCTCCTGGCTGACCTTGGCCGCCGCGATGAGGCTGAGACACACTACAAAAGAGCACTGCAGATCAACCCTGACTTTGCTGAGGCGCGCTCGAACTACGGCAACCTCCTGGCTCACCTTGGCCGCCGCGATGAGGCTGAGACACACTACAAAAGAGCACTGCAGATCAACCCTGACTACGCCCTGGCGCACTCCAACTACGGCAATCTCCTGGCTGACCTTGGCCGCCGCGATGAGGCTGAGACACACTACAGAAGAGCAGTGGAGATCAACCCTGACTACGCCCCGGCGCACTCGAACTACGGCGTCCTCCTGGCCGACCTTGGCCGCCCCGATGAGGCTGAGGCACACTACGGAAGAGCACTGCAGATCAACCCTGACTACGCCGTGGCGCACTTGAACTACGGCAACCTCCTGGCTCACCTTGGCCGCCGCGATGAGGCTGAGACACACTTCAAAAGGGCACTGGAGATCGACCCGGACCTCGCCCTGGCGCACTCCAACTACGGCAACCTCCTGGCTGACCTTGGCCGCCGCGGTGAGGCTGAGACACACTACAAAAGAGCACTGCAGATCAACCCTGACTACGCCGTGGCGCACTTGAACTACGGCCTGCTGCTGGAAGAGATGGGACGGGAGGACGAAATGCAAGAGCAGATGGCCCTGGCTTGTGCCTGCGGCCTGGATTCGCCAACCACCACGCTTGAGGAGATGTTGAAGAGCGTGACCAGATTCATCAGGCTTCTGGTGGAACAGGGCAGAAGGGAGAAGAGTCTCCAACTTTGCGATTACCTCATCGAGTTCTGGCGGAGGGAGGGGCTGGAGAGGAGAGCACCGGAGTTTGTGGAGACAATGCGAGAGGTAAAGGCGATGATAATGCGAGTTGATGGGGAATGAGACAAGACGATCACTGGTTGCACGGCCGTTGCGCTAAAGCTCTCGGTTTGACAGGAAAGCCTTTCTCGCGTACGATAGCGTGAAAAGGCGACCGAGGTGAATCGGGCCATGCGATCAAAACGTGTGTGGTGCGTGATACTATCGGTGGGCCTGGCGACACTAGGGGTGTTGGCTCTACTGAGCCAGCTCGATGCACTGCACGTCACGGCGCAGGGGGCATGTGGAATGAGGCCGCTGACTTCCGACGGACGATCTCGCTTCGCTGGCTGGTCGCCCGACGGCCGCACGGCGCTCGTCAATCGCTGGGGAGCGGTGGCCGGCGATGGCAGAACCCGTCAAACCCTCAGCGAACTGTGGGCGGTGAGCGTCCAGGACAGCCCTTCGGCTTCGCTCAGGACAGGCCCGGCTACCAGGCTCAGTGAGAATGCGATTCAACCAGCCTACACCAGGGATGGACAGCGACAGGCGTACCTGACCTTCGTTGGAGATGGACGCTGGGAGGTCCGCGTGCTGGATTTGGTCAGCGGGCGCGAGACATCGTGGGGCGCGGCCGACTGGCGAATGGAGCCAGTCTGGATTGGTGGAACACTGGCTTTCGCCCGGGATGGGAAGGTGTGGCTGAGCAGCGAGGGGTTAACGACCATGGCCGTCGAGCTCCCGACCCTACCCACTGGGGCACGAGTCCGCCTGACCGCCGATGGAGCGCGCGCCACCTGGAGTGACGGCACGCACTTGTGGGCAGTGCAGACAGACCGAGTGGGTGAAGAGCCCCGACTGCTGGCCGCGGACACACAGGTCCTGAACTTTGTCTGGTCGACGGATGGACGGCGGCTGGCCTACATCGTCGCCGACAAAAGCCTCTCGCCTGAGCTGTGGGTGGCCGATGTGGACGCCGACAAAGCGCCCGTGCTCCTGGTCCAGGGCCAGGCGGAGCTATTTGGCCCGCCCAGTTGGTCGCCGGACGGGCGGACGCTGACCTTCTCACGCACGCCGCTGGGAGCCGCAACGGCGTCCGCCAGCGATATCTGGCTGGCCAACGCGGAGGGGGGGAATCTACGACCGCTCCTGCGCAATGACCTGGAGGAGAGCAGCCCTGCCTGGTCGCCCGACGGTCACTCCCTGGCCTTCAACCGCGCGGGCGACGTGTGGGTGCTGGAGATGAACTGCGGACCCGCCTGCGCTGCCGTCTCTCTTCCACCTACCACGGGGAAGGGCCGGGGATGGGGGTCAGGTGAGGACTTCTCCAACCTGGCCGCCCCGGTGAACGATGGCGCCGTGGTCCCCCTCGCCCAGAAAACCCCGACGAACACCATTCGCGTCAAGCACGACGGGAGGAACCACTACCGAGACGTACCCGAAGGTCAGATTGAGGCCATTGACTTCGAGACCTACGTCAAACGAGTCGTGCCGGTGGAAGTGTACGCCAGTTGGCCTGCTGAAACCCTCAAGGCCCAGGCCGTGGCTGCGCGCACCTACGCCTGGTACTACACTGAAGCGCACGCCGACTGGGACTGGGACGTCTCCGACTGGACCGATTACCAGGTCATGGGGTCGGAAGGTGAACAACATCCGCGCAGCAACGATGCCACCGATGCCACCCAGGGCCAGTACATCGCCTACCAGCCAGATGTGATCATTGCCTTTTACAGTGCTGAGAATGGCTGCCCGACCCGCGGCATGGAACAGGTGGACTACATTCAAGCCGTGGACGATCCGGTCAGTTTCGGGCAGGAGCGCTGGGGACACGGCTGGGGGATGTCTCAGTGGGGAGCCTACCGCTGGGCCGCGTGGCACGGCTGGGGCTATCAGCAGATTCTGGCGCACTATTACACCAACGTCACCATCGAAGTGCCCAGCACCGGCGGCCCGCTGCCTATCGGTGGGGTTATGCTCCCCTGGTCGGACTATTTCATCACCAGCAATCGGGTGTACATCGTCGCCAACGCGAGCGACGAGGCGAGCACCGTGAACGCGGTCGGATTCTACGTGGTGACCGACACCACCACTCTGCTCGTAACCGACACAGTCGTCAGCGATGGGTGGAGCACGGTGTGGGACGTCGCACCTCTCGGCGATACCCCCTCAAAGGCCATCACCCTCTCCCTGCTCATCGCCGATGGGCAGGGCCACGTGGAGTCGCAGAACGAAACGGTGCACATCGGCCTCGACCGCCACCCGCCGACGGACCCCACGGCGGCTATCAGCGACGTCTATACCGATACCATCACCATCACCCTCTCCTCCCTTTCGGCACCGACCCCAACCCTGGCAGTGGAGTGCAGACCATGGCCTTCAGCAATGAGGGGTGGACCTGGGAAGGCGAGGATTTGCACCACGAGTCAGGCGAAGAGGTTGACGATGAAGACGCACTGAATGGTGAGGCCTGGCGTGCGTTGGCCGGTGAGCACAGCCCCGGGGCCTGGTACGGTCCCTACACCTACGACCTGCCACCCGGCCACGCCTACCGCGCTTACTTCCGCCTGAGGACGAACAACGTGACCACCACCACCGAGGTGGCCATGCTCGACGTGGTGGACAACGCTGGCGAGCGCATTCTGGGCCTGCGTCGCCTGCGCGGGACGGATTTCCGTGCAGCCGACACTTATCAGGAATTCCCGGTGGACTTCAACTACACCGACGCCGGGACGGCTGGCCTGGAGTTCCGCACCGCCTTTCGGGCTACCGCGGACCTGTACTTGGACCGCGTGCTCATCGTCGGCTATCCCATCAGCATGGCCACCAGTGCGCAGTGGAGGCTCACCTCCGGCGAGGGCCTCAAAGTCGTCACCGTCAACTTCACAGACGGCGCGCGCAACGTCTCCGCCGGGCTGACCAGGATGGTTACTCTCTCAGACACCAGCCCCCCGAGCGGTTGGCGGGACTTCGCGCCCGAATGGTGGATCGGAGGGAATGCACCCGCGTGCACTGTCCGCGTCTTTGACGAAATCTCTGGTCTGAACGTGGACAGCGCCCGCTATCGTCTCTCGACGGACGGGGGACTGTCGTGGAGCAATTGGGCCGTGGCCGCGTGCACTGGCATCAGCGGCACCACCGAGATACAGACCATCACCGCCTCCGCTGTGCCCTTTGGCCAGCCCAGAGAGACGGATAACCGCATCGAGTTCCGGATTGCCGACATGAAGGGCCACACCAGCTCAATGAGCTACAGTGTGCGCAGCAAGATCCTCCATCTACCATTGATACTGAACTGGACTCTGGCGAATTTGGTTTTGTGGGACAAAAGGCTCAAAAAACCCGTTCCTTGAGTCTATCAGTGGGAGATGTTCACCCAAAAGAGCGGCTTTTGTGAGACGCAATCCCTACAAATACATGACATAACGGGTTTTCGCCAGACTCCAGTACTGAAAATGAAATCTCACGCTCGGAGTTTTGGTGAGAGGAGACAACATGGAGAGACAAATCGTCTTTGAGAACGAAGGGCAGAAATTCTATGGCATGCTGCATCTGCCCGATGGCATTGAAAGGGCGCCGACGGTAGCCATTTTCCACGGCTTCACCGGTACCAAGATCGAGCCCCATCGCATCTTCGTGAAGATGGCCCGAGAGTTGATGGCCCATGGTATCGCCACCCTGCGCTTCGACTTCCGTGGCTCGGGCGAGAGCGAGGGGGATTTCGTGGACATGACGGTCGAGGGAGAGATCAGCGATGCCCTCAAGTCCCTTGACTTCCTCCAGGCCAAGCCAGAACTTGACCCCCACCGCATCGGGGTGCTGGGGTTGAGCCTGGGCGGGCTGGTGGCGGCGTGTGTCGCGGGCCGCGATGCCAGGGTAAAGTCGCTGGCACTGTGGGCTGCGCTGGGCCTGGTTGAGGAGGTTACCCTCCTTGACGAGGAATACCGACAGACGGCTCAGCAGCAATTGGCCGAGCGGGGATTCATTGATCGGGAAGGAAATCTCATAGGAGCCGCCTTTATCGAGGGACTGACTCAGATGCGACCCCTGGAGGAGGTGGCCCGTTATCGAGGGGCGGCGCTCATCATCCACGGCACCAGGGATGAAGTAGTGGATCCCAAGAATGCACCGGCGTACCAGGAGGCGATCCCGGGGCGGACGGAACTGCACATCGTCGAGGGCGCCGATCACACCTTCGACAGCCACGAGTGGGAGCGGGAAGTGATCGAGGTCACACGCGACTGGTTCCTGGGGACACTCTGATATCCTTTTTGGGTCGGGTGGTCACGGGGTCGGGCCCGGAGACCATCAGACCAAAGAAACGAGGAGATATGCTATTCGATCCCTTCACCATCAACGGCAAGCTGAAGCTTCGCAACCGCATCGTCCTGGCCCCGCTTTACCTGGCCTGGGATGGACGCAGCGATGAGTTCCGCGCCTTCTATGCGCGGCGCGCCAAAGGCGGAGTGGGACTGGTCATGGCCCCCCAGTCCACCCCGGGTGGGCTGGGGGATTGGGCCGATCCTGATTTCAGCCTGAAGGCCGCAGGCGCCGCCGCCTTCCGCCCGCTCATTGAGGGCTGTCACGCGGCGGGGGCCAAGATCGCCCTGCAGGTCTTCCCCGGCTCGGGCGTGGTGGACGAACTTTCAACTGAGCAACTGGCCTCCATGCCCGAGCGATTCGCACGGGCGGCCGTGGGCGTCCGGGAAGCAGGCTTCGACGCACTGGACATCCACGGCGCGCATCATTCCCTCTTCATGCGCCTGCTCTCCCCCTTCCAGAACCACCGCGCGGATCGCTACGGCTGTCCCTCGCAGAACCGCTGGCGGGTGCAGATCGAGACAGTGAAGGCTATCCGCGCCGCTGTGGGGGAGGACTTTCCCATCCTCTTCCGCTTCAGCGCGGCGGACTTCGTGCCTGGCGGGGTGGACCTGTCGCTGACCATCCCTTACGCTCAGGCGCTTGCTGCCGCAGGTGTGGACTGCCTGGATGTGTCAGCCGGCACCTCCGATTCGCCGCCGGGCAGCTCGCACCCGGACGAAGCGGAACCCTTGGGCTGCTTCGCCGATCTGGCGGCCGCCGTCCGCGCTGCTGTAGAGGTGCCGGTCATCGCCGTGGGCAAGGTCGCCACCCGTGAGGTGGCGGAGTCCATTCTGCAAGAGGGTAAGGCCGATCTGGTGGCCCTGGGCCGCTCCCTCGTCGCCGACCCCGACTGGCCGCGTAAGCTGGCCGAGGGGCGCGACGAGGAGGTTGTGCCCTGTCTGTGGGACAACGCCGGCTGCCTGCGCGATTCAATCCACCGAGGGCTTCCCATCCGCTGCATCCAGAATCCCGACGTGGGGTTCGAGCATGAGACGATGGACTAAAGCAGTGGACTAGGAGAATTTGACGGAGAGGTCAGGGAGGCGTAGAGATAGGCGCCTCGTGCCTGGGACTGCCTGTCCTGGCCAAGGGACAGGCTCCACGTCGGCTTTTGCGACGAGGTGCTGAACGAGGTGGAGCGGGAGCGAACCTTCCAAGAGATCCACGCATGGGCTATGGCCCATCTCAAATGAGGGTAAACATGACCGATGCATTCGCGATACGAGACCAGGGCCAACTGTGTGCCGGGGTGGACTCCCGTCCCATCACACCGCACCTGAGCCGCCCGGTCTACATCGCCGGCTACGGTCCCAACCGCCTGGCCACGGGCACACACGATGACCTGTGGGTGCGCACGCTGGCCCTGACTGTGGGGGAGACAAGGCTGACACTCGCAGCCTGCGACCTGGTGGGCCTGTTCCGGCCGGAGGTGCAGGCCCTTGAGGTGGAGTTGCGAGAGCGCGGCTCAGCGCCCGAGGCGCTGAGCGTGGCCTGCACCCACAACCATCAGGGGCCGGACACGCTGGGCCTATGGGGGCCGGACCGACAGACATCGGGGGTTGACCCCCAGTACATGGCCTGGCTGCGGGCCCAGATCGCTGACTCAGTGGAAGCTGCGCTGGTAGCTTTGCGCCCGGCCCGGCTGCTCGCGCTGTGGTGACGGGCCCGCCCGGCGTGGTGAAGAACATCCGCGATCCGGAGATCTTGGACAACGACCTGGCCCGCCTGCGCGTTGAGACGCCAGAGGGCCGGCCATTGGCCACGCTGGTCAATCTCGCCGCCCACCCGGAGGCGATGGGGCCGCACAACACCCTCATCACCTCCGACTTTCGCCATTACCTGCGGGGGGCAGTGGAGGAACCTGCCTCTTCTTCAGTGCCGACCTGGGAGGGATGATGACCCCCGACGTGGCTGAGAGCTCCTGGGAGGAGATCGAGCGGGTGGGGAGGTGCCTGGCGAAGTGTGCATGGGAAGCATTGGCCAGGGCATCGCCACTGGAGGTGGATAGCCTGGCCTTCCGCCGGACGGAGCTGCTCTTCCCGCTGGAGAATCCCCTCCTCCGCATGGCGCGGCAGACAGGCATCCTCTCCCGCCTCTTTGAAGAGACAGAGGCCGGGCTGGCCGTCCGCAGCGAGGTGAGCCTGCTCGACCTGGGGCCCATCCAGATGTTGGGTGCACCAGGGGAGGTGCTGCCCAAACTGGGCATGGCCCTGAAGTCTAACCTGTCGGGTTCCTGTCGGTTCTTCCTGGGCCTATCCAACGACAGACTGGGGTACATACTCCCCGCCGAGGACTTCCAGTCCCCCCAGGACTACCTGAACCCCGGCGACCACTACGAGGAGAGCATGTCCCTGGGGCCGCGCACGGGGGTCATCCTCGAAGAGGGGCTGAGGACACTTCTGCGGGGCTGATCTCACAACAAACCAATCTTTGCAATCGGGAGGTACACATGTCAGAATTGCTCAAGGTCGGAATCATCGGTGCCGGCGGCATCGCCCACTATGCTCACATCCCGGGGTGGAAGAACCTCTCTGAGGAGGTGGAGCTGGTAGCCATCTGCGACATCATCCCTGAGAGGGCGGTGCGCGCAGCGGAGGCCAACGGCATCCCCCATGCCTACTCCAGCGCGGAGGAGATGCTGGCCCATATCGAACTGGACATCGTTTCGGTGTGCGTTGCCAACTCCGCCCACCGCGAGTGCACCATCGTGGCCTTGGAGGCGGGGGCCAACGTGCTGTGCGAAAAGCCCATCGCCATGAACAGCGCCGAGGCAGAGGAGATGATCGCCGCGGCGGAGAGAGCCGGTAAGGTGCTGATGGTGGGCCAGAACCACAGGTTCGCGCCGGAGTCGCAGGCTGCCAAGCGGTTCATCAAGGATGGGCTGCTGGGTGAGGTGTACTACGGAGAGGCGACCGAGATGCGCCGCCGGGGCATCCCCGGTTGGGGGGTCTTCCACATCAAGAAGTACTCCGGCGGGGGGCCACTCATTGACATTGGCGTGCACGGGCTGGACCTGGTGCTGTGGCTGATGGGCAATCCCGATCCGGTCGCTGTCAGTGGCGTCACTTACCAGAAGTTCGGGAAGCGCGAGGATGTGGCGGTCACCTGGGCAGGGGAGTGGAACCGCGAGGAGTTCGACGTGGAGGACATGGCTGTGGGGCTCATTCGCCTGGAGAATGGAGCCAGCATTGTGCTGCGGATGAGTTGGGCGGCCAATGTGGAGGATGACTTTAGCTCCATGCGGGTACTGGGCACCGAAGGGGGCCTGAAACACCCGCCCTTCACCCTCTTCCGCGAGCTATCGGGCAAGCTGGTGGACATCAGCCCCAAGTGGCTTCCCAAGGTGGAGAAATCGCACTACGAGGAGATGAAGCACTTCGCCGCCGTGGTGCGCGGCGAGGAGGAGCTGATCGTCCAGCCCTGGCAGTCTCTCCAGGTGCAGCGCATCCTCGACGCGCTATATGCATCGGCGGAGAAGGGACGAGAGGTCCAGATCGCGGATTGCAGATTGTAGATTGCAGATTCAATCTGAAATCCGCATTCTGATATCGGAAATCGCGGTCAGGCCCACAGGATGAAGCCCGGCTCGAAGGGACTGATCAGCTCCTCGTGTCGAGGGAGGATACGAAGCGTGTAACCGTGTCGCCCGCTGGTACGGTAAGAAAGGGTCCCCACGAAAAGATACTTCTCCTCCCCTATTGACTCCTGACAGGTCATGGTTGCAGTTTCTGCCCCTACGATCCGCTGTTGTGGGTCCAGGGGCCCGTAGTAGAGCTCCACTGAGACATCCTGGGGGGTGAGTGGACCCAGATAGACCTGAGCACAGACCTCCAGCCCGTCGCCGACTGTCAGCCCTGGGGAGGCATCGGCCTCCAGACTCTCAACGCGCAGCTCTGGCCAATGTTCCCGCAGGGCGGCCTTCCACCTGGCCAGGGATCGAGCAGCGGCCATATCCTGCCCGGCAAGACGCTGGCGACGCCCGGGCGGCGGGTAGATAGAAGCGCACCGCATAGTCGCGCATCATGCGGTTGGTGTTGAAGAAAGGGCAGATGTGCTGCGTGGCGGCCTTCATGCAGGCCAGCCACCCTCGTGGCAGCCCATCCGGCCCGCGGTCATAGAAGAGCGGCACGATCACCCGCTCCAAGAGCTCATACAGGGCCTTGGACTCCACCTCATCCTGGATATTGGGGTCCTCATATCCCTCGCCCCGACCAATGGCCCACCCAATCTCGGGCTGGTAGGCCTCGGCCCACCAACCATCCAGCACGCTCAAGTTGAGCACCCCATTCACCGTGGCCTTCATGCCGCTGGTGCCGCTGGCCTCCATCGGCTGACGAGGAGTGCTCAGCCACAGGTCTGCGCCCTGCACCATGTAGCGGGCCATATTCATGTCGTAGTCCTCCAGGAAGACCACTCGGCGCCCGAACCGCTCCTGGTGACTGAACTGGACGACCTGCCGGATGATCTCCTTCGCTGGGTTGTCCTGAGGATGAGCCTTCCCGGCAAAGATGATCTGGACCGGACGCTCTACGTCGCATAGAATGCACGCCAGCCGTTCGGGGTCACGCAGGATCAGGTTGGCGCGCTTGTAGGTTGTGAACCGCCGGCCAAACCCGATGGTCAGGGCCTCCGGGTCCAGGACTTCGCTGGCCTGGAGGATGTCGGAAGGAGAGGCCCCTCGCTCCTCAATCTGCCTGCGCAGTCGCCGGCGGGCGTAAGCAACCAGACGCTCGCGCTGTCGCTCATGGGTCCGCCACAGCTCTGCATCGGGAATGCGGGACACCCGCTCCCACACGACAGGGATGGTGGACTCCCTGATCCAGCGCGGGCCCAGGTAGCGGGTGAACAGTTCGCGCATCTCCTCGGAAACCCATGAGCAGGGATGGATTCCGTTGTTGATGACCTCGATAGGCACCTCATCTTCTGGAACGCCAGGCCATACCCCCTGCCACATGCGGCGCGCGACCTTGCCGTGCAGTTGACTGACCCCATTCCTGTAGCTGGCATGTTTCAACGCCAGGACAGCCATGTTGAAGGGAGCTCCTTGATCTGCCGGGTCCTGCCGTCCCAGGGCTAGGAACTCCTGTTGAGAGAGGCCCAGGGAGCGATAGTAATCCCCAAAGTACTGCTCCATCAGCGAGGGAGGAAACTTGTCAATTCCCGCCGGAACGGAGGTATGCGTGGTAAAGACGTTGTAGGCCGCTGCCAGCTCATGCGCCTGGGCAAAGGGAAGCCCCTCTTCCTGCATCAGGCAGCGGATCTGCTCCAACACCAGGAAGGCGGAATGACCCTCATTCATGTGGCAGATGGTCGGTTGGATCCCTAACGCTCTCAGCGCACGCGTGCCGCCGATCCCCAGCATAATTTCCTGTTGAATGCGCGTTTCCTGGTTCCCGCCATATAGCTCATCGCTGATGTCGTGATCAGGAGCCCGGTTAGGGGGGATGTTGGTATCCAGGAGGAACAGGGGCACCCTGCCCACCTGAGCGCGCCAAATCTGGGCACTCACCTGACGGCCGGGATAATCCACCGCTATGGTCAGCGGGGTGCCGTCCTCCTTTCGCTGCAGTTCCAGGGGCAGGTTGTAGAAATCGTGAAGGGGATAGGATTCCTGCTGCCACCCATCGGCACTCAGGTATTGGCGAAAATAGCCCTCCTCATACAATAGCCCCACCCCCACCATTGGCAGGCCCAGATCGCTGGCCGATTTCAGGCAGTCACCAGCCAGTACTCCCAGCCCGCCAGAGTAGATGGCCAGGCAATCGAGGATGCCAAACTCGGCCGAGAAGTAGGCAATAGTCATTCCCTCCGGAAAGGGGTGCTTTGTTTTCTCAAACCAGGTCCCAGCGAGCTTCATGTATTGGCCGAATTCGTGGCAGACCCTTTCCAGGTAGGCCAGAAAGGCCTCGTCTTCAGCGGCGGCCTGAAGCCGCGCCTGCTTGATAGTGCCCAGCATGAGGATGGGGTTGTGATTGGTCTCCTCCCACAGGTCCTCATCCATCTGTCGGAATAGATCAATGGCTTGGAAGTTCCAACTCCACCAAAGATTGTAGGCCAGTTCCCGAAGGGGCTTTAGCTTCTCCGGGAGAGAGGGCGACACGGTGAATTCACGAATGGCGCGCATAGCTCTACATCCTCTGCTCTTGGGCTTTCGACTACATCCTTCCGTACTTCTTGTACACCTCCGTCATGGGCATCCCCGCCAACAGGTCAGCTCGTTGGCCGCGCTCCTTAGCCTCGACCTCCTCCGCCTTGATCAGTACCTCATAGGCCATCTCCTGAGGGATGACCATCACCCCGTCAGCGTCGCCCACAATCCAATCCCCTGGGTTCACACGGATGAGACGGGTGAGGGTGCCTGAGACGAAGATGGGCACGCCGAAGTCCACAGGCCGCCAGCGCTTGGCCGACTCCACGGGGCTGGTGTAACGGCAGAAGCAGGGCCAATCGGGGATCTGGAGGATACCCATGCGGTCGCGGGTGCCGCCGTCAATGACAATCCCCGACGCACCGTGCTGCTTGGCTGTCCAGCTCATCATCTCCCCCCAGTGGCCGGCCGTACCCTCTTTCTCGGCATTGATGAGCACCACACAGTGCGGCGTCATGGCCCTAAACTGCCCCCAATCCTTGAACTGGGGCCTATCCAGCTCGTCGCCCAGGCGCGGCTCGCGGGTGCCATAGATGGGGAAGGCTGGCCCGGCCATGTGCATCTCCCACTGCAGGGGTCGGATGCCCAGATCCATGCACTGGTTGGGCATGCCCAGTTTGTCCAGCACGTCGTAGATATTGGCTGAGGTGATTTCCTCGTAGCGGGCCTTCATCTCGGCTACAGTGATCTCAGCAACCACGGTTCACTCCTTCCTGACAAGTAAGGGCGAGGCATTCCATGGGAACTGGCTCAATTACACTGTACCCTCGTATAGACAAACACTCAGGGCAAACGCAGGACGGTCTTGGGAATGCCTCGCCCCTACTACAATCACCCTTCAAAGTAGGTGAATCCCGGTGCCAGGTGCGCCCGCGCCACATCCTCATTCAGCTCCAGCCCCAGCCCCGGCTCCTCGGGCACAGCAATGTAACCCTCCTGGATGAGCCGCTCCTCCCGGATGACCAGATCATGCCACCACTCAACATCCTGAGCGTGGAATTCGAGCAGGTAGAAGTTGCGCATGGTGGCGCACACATGGACCCCGGCCATGGTCCCGACAGGGCTGCAGACATTGTGGGCAGCGAAGGGCATGAAGTATAAGTCGGCCATGTCGGCGATCTTCTTCGACTCCAACAGCCCACCCGCCTTGGGGATGTCCACCTGGAGGATGTCGCAGGCCTGGTTGACTATGAGATCTCGCAGACCGAGGCGAGTGTAGAGGTTTTCCCCCGTGCAGATGGGGGTCGTCGTCGCAGCGGTAACCCTGGCCATCGCCTCCCAGTTGCCCGGCGGCACGGGGTCCTCCAGCCACATGAGATGGAAGGGCTCAAAGGCCCGGGCCATGCGGATAGCATCGAGGGTATTGTAACCCCAGTGAGCGTCAATGGCTAGCTCTATCTCACCACCAACGGCCTGGCGCAGCGCGGCCACCAGCTTGACCATGTGCTCAAGCTCGGCGGCGCTGAGGGGACGCAGATTGCTCTTGTTCCAGGCCCTTCCCAGGCCGATGGCCTCCGGCTCGAGGAAGCGGGCGGGATCGGTGTTGTCAATGTCGAATTTCAGCGCTGTGAACCCCTTGGCCACCACCTCCCGGGCGCGATCCGCCCAGGCGCTCGGCTCAGGCTTAGCCCCGTGGTGTGAGTCGGCGTAGACCCGAACCCTATTGCGGTACTTGCCACCCAACAGCCGGTAGATCGGCACCCCCAGTGCCTTCCCCGCTAGGTCCCAGAGGGCAATTTCCACGCCGCTGACGGCTGCCACCATCGTACCCGCTTGTGAGTTCCCGCCCGACATGTGACGCATCATCTTGGAGAAGAGCCACTCAATCTCCAACGGGTTCTCCCCCTCCAGCACCGGCTTGAGCCAGCGCACAGCGGCCTCAACGCCAGCTCCCCAGTAGGCTTCACCCAGCCCTACCAAGCCCTCATCGGTGTAGACGCGGACGAGGACCCAATCGAAGTTGCCCCGCACGACGGCGGTTTTGATATCCGTGATCCGCATGCTTTTCCTCCCCATCCCTCATCTAATCCCTCAGACCATACCTACCGCGTGTACTGTGGTCCCAGACCCCTGCCACTCCAGGGCCAGGTCAACGGCCGCCTGGAGGGAGGGGGCCCATAACAGGTTCAGCCGCTCCACTTCCTCCCGCGACAGGCCACCGCTGAAGAGGATGCACCGGCAGCCCAGCTTATCCAACACCCGCCCTGAGTGGACCATGTGGGCCGCAGCGACCAGGTCGGTGATCTCTCCCGCCTCGACAAGCGTGTGCACCTCCCGGTAGGGCCGATAGCCCCAGCGCGCAACCTCCGGGTGGCGTCGGGCCACCCCCTCACTGCAAGGGGCGAACTGGACGACGGTACCCCCTGGCTTGAGGAGGTACTCGGCCGTGACCATCCCCGCCGTCCCGCCATTCCACATGTCCGTCCCTGCTGTGCCGCAGAGGAGGATATCGGCCCGTTCGGGGGGTGGATCGAGGGTAAAGAGCTGATCGTTGGCCGCGAGGGCCATCTCCACACAGTGGCGGAAGGCCCGTCGGAAATCCCCCGCGCAGAAGCCGATCATCTCCCCTTGGGGATTGGACGCGCCATTGAGCAGGAAATCCAGCTCAGACAGGTCAGTAGCCGCCTCTATCTCGTGGCGGATGGGGGTCTGCACCCGGCCGGTGATCTCCCGGCCCATGTAGGATGCGCTGGCCCAGTGGGTGGCCCCCGTCGTGGCTCCTCCACCCACGCCGGGCTGCACAATCTTGGCCCCACCTCCCCAGCCAACGACCATATGGGGCTTCACACTGCCCAAAGCCATCTTCAGATCAGCCTCGTAGTACAGCCGATTGACCACCACCGGTGTACCCCTGGGCGTCTGGCCCAGGTCAATCAGATTGGCCTCATCCCGCCAGTCATGGTTGAGGACGCGGAAGTGGGAGCAGATCTCGGGGCCAAGATGGTTGTGCAGCTCCCCCTCGGTCATGGGTCGGTGGGTACCCGTGGCCACGATGATGGTCACCCGCTCCGGCCCTAGGCCACCCGCCTCCAGCTCGGCCAGCACCGGGGGGAGCATCTGCGCCAGGGGTGTGGTGCGAGTGCGGTCCGGCACGAGCAGGACAGCATCGCGCCGACCACAGGCCAGCTCCCGCAGGGGCGGGGTGCCCAGGGGAGCGGCCAGGGCCGCAGCCACGGACGAGGTCACGTCGGCCACGGCCCTTCCGGAGCGCATGCTGGGCAGGGGCAGCACATTTGCCCCTCGCAGGTCAACCTCCACCACTCCTCGTCCGTAGCGGAAGCGCAGCCGCTCACCCATCAATCCTCCTCGTCCTCTTAGGGCACTTCCACCGTCCGCAGCTCCCCCAGATTATCGCGCAGCTTGTGCACCGCCGCCACGATGTCCTCCATCGCCTCGCGGTCAGCCAGCAGGAAGTGATGGAGGAAGCCCACCGCCTCCTGCGAGTAGGCCCGCTCACACACCGGCAACTCGAAGCGCGTTGGGTCTACAGCTGCCCAGTGCGTCTCACTGATGCGGTAGCGGCGCTTGGTGTGGGGCCGATAGAGCGGACAGTTGTTCAGCGGCTCGTAGGGCCCTCCGATGGACAACCCCAGCTCCGCCTCCAGCGCCTGGCGGAAGACCTGGACGGGGACATCGTCGAAGGCCGCCGGATCGTGGCGGAAGAAGTAGGAGTAGTATCCCTGGCGGGTCACCTGCGGATGGCGCTTCATGGGCTTGAGACCCTCGATCTGGGCCAAGCGCTCATCCAGGTAGCGGGCGTTGGCCTCCTTGGTGGCCATCTGCTCTGGGAGCCGTTCCAACTGACAGAGGAGGATCGCGGCCTGTAGCTCTGGCAGCCGATAGTTACCGCTCTGGACAGGGGTCCAAGTGGTCGGGTCCGCCCCAGGCCGCCTCCGGCCGCAGTTCTTCAGCGAGTACAGCCTCTCCCACAGCTCGGGGTCATCGGTGACTATCCCGCCGCCCTCGCCGGCGTTCAGGCTCTTGGAGCCCTGGAAGCTGAAGGTGCCCACGTCACCCAGCGTGCCGGCCCCCTTGCCATTCCATTGCGATCCGTGGCTGTGGGCGCAATCCTCCACCACTGCCAGGTCGTGCTTCTCTGCCAGAGAGCAGATGGCGTCCATGTCCGCCATGCAGCCGTAGAGGTGCACGGGGATGATGGCCCGCGTACGGGGAGTGATGGCCTCCTCGGCTGCCGCTGGGTTCAGGCAGTAGGTGTCGGGGTCCACGTCCACCAGCACCGGCACAGCGTTTATATCCAGCGCCGCCGCAGCCGTGGCCTGGAAGGTGAGCCCGGGCACGATCACCTCGTCGCCAACTCCTACGTCCAGCGCCTCCAGCGCTAGTTGGATGGCTATCGTGCCGTTGGCCACGCAGTGGGCATATTTTGCCCGCTGAAAGGCGGCAAACTTCTGCGCGAACTCGGCCTCCATCGGGCCGTCGTAGGCCCAGTGGCCGCTGCGCACGGCTTCGAGGATACGCTCCTCCTCCTCTTCGCTGAAGACCGGCCACCTGGGCCAGCCCTCGGTCCGAACCGGTGAACCCCCTTTGATAGCTAGCTTGGTCATGATATTCACTCTCCTTGTGTCTTCAATCGTCCTGGCGGTTTACGACGTCGGCCGCAGGCGGATGTCGCTTTAGCCCGAAGGGTAAACTGCCTGTTAGCCACTGTGCCGAGCCTTTTACAGTCCCAGAATCGTGCGCAGAGCCTTCGCTATTTCTTCGAGATGGGGCCCATCCAGGTGGCCGAGGACCCTGATGATCCTACGTTTATCTATCACCCGAATCTGTTCGCAAAGCGCTACAGAATCCCGGCTCAAGCCGCCGACCTCTGAGGGAACAAAAGCGTGCGAAGGCAAAAGAGCTCGTCGAATTCTCGTCGTAAAAGGCACAATAATCGTATGGGGGCTCACAGCATTCGCACGGTTAATCTGCACAACGACCGCAGGCCGTATGCCGGCTTGCTCTGTGCCGACTACCGGATTCAAGTCACACAGAACCACATCGCCGCGGTGGATTGTTACCATTGGATTTCCCCACGCGCCAAACGATCTTCGTAGTCCTCCAGGTTGGATAAGTAGTCGGCGAAGTCTGATTCGGCCATCTCTAAGGCTTCAGCGAAGTGTACCCACAACTGCCAGCGTGCCCCGTCGTGCTTCACCAGTAGAAAGTCAATAAAATCACCCACTTCCTGAACCAGGGATTCGGGTAGTTGTTGAATCTTAGCGGTGGTCACATCACGCACAGTCATTCTTTGTCTCCTTTCTTGCCTTGGACTCGGCATGGCGGTTAACGCTCCGAGTTGCGCACGGTGGTGCCCCATTATATCACCGATTGGCTGAGCACACAACAAAACCGCCCCAGGCCAGAGCAACCCCGACCCAGGGTGGCAAAGCTGGCGGCTCCTTCCTCCTGCTGTCACGCCCTCGCCCTCTGTATCTTGAGAATGGCCTCCACGATGTCGTCCATATCCTCCTTCGTGCCCAATGGTCTGGGTGAACCAGGCTCCCTTCGCAGTACAGGCCCGCTCGGGCACTGGGCAGTCTGACTCCTCGTACTTCACCTCTTGTCCCTCGATGAAGCGACGCAGGCACATGATCCCCTCCCGGATAGCATCCGCTTCGTCCGGGGGGTATATCACGGACGCACGGGGACCCCGTTCATGCGCAGGGCGGCCATGAATTGGTCCCGCCGATACCCCCCCCGGCAGCCCTTCCAGGAAGCGCCGTGGGCCTGGCAGGCATCCTCGATCACCATCAGCCCGTGCTTCCGCGCGACCTCCAGCACCCCATCCATGTCCGCTCGGCAGCCGCCGATGTGCACGGGGATGATGCCCCTGGTGCGAGGGGTGATGGCCTCCTCAATCCGTTGGGGGGCGATGTTATAGGTGGTGGGGTCAATGTCCACGAAGATG
>Ga0209979_1000749_pt1 | contig 40526 bp, 39 predicted proteins | sample AnhtaG_FD_183114 | JGI IMG/M metagenome (GOLD analysis project Ga0209979, IMG submission 183114) | Deep subsurface microbial communities from Anholt, Denmark to uncover new lineages of life (NeLLi) - Anholt_01485 metaG (SPAdes) (version 2) | ecosystem: Environmental > Aquatic > Marine > Oceanic...
CTCCAGCGGCGCAGTGACTCGAACATTGGCGCGTTGACGAAAGCCTCTGCGCCAGGCTGCATCCAGGCGTCTACTGCTTTCACGTCCTCTGTCACTCTGGACCTCCACTCTCGAACAAAGCCCCGGAGCGCGCCTGCACGGCTGACCAACCGGAAGACTCGCCCTCGCTCTATGGCTTCCTCGCCGTCACCAGCGAGGTGGTGGCCGGTCGCGGCAGCGCCTTGACCGAGGGCTTCGCGAAGCCCGTCTCCCGCATCCAGCCCGAGATCTCCGCCCCGCTGTAGGAGCGGCCGTGGCCCGTGTTCACCAGCATGTTCAGCGAGAAGAGGACCGCGCCGGTCGGCGAGGTCTTGCTGGAGTCGATGAGGTTCTCGTGGACCACCACCAGCCCTCCGCTGACCAGGGAATCGTGGGCCTTCCCGAGGAGCAACCTAGCCCGCCGCGGAGACATAGCGTGAACTATCGCCGACAGCAGGACCACGTCGTTGCCCTGGCCGAAGTCATCGCGGAAGTAGTCGCCCGCCCTGGTGGTCACCCGATCCTGCAGGCCGAAAGAGGAGATGACCTCGTCGGCGATGGGCACCGTCGGGGGCAGGTCGAAGACGATGCAGCGCAGCTCAGGGTACTTCCTGGCCAGGAAGCAGGAGTAGGTGCCGGGACCGCCCCCGGCATCGAAGAGCTGCCTGCGGCCGCTGAGGTCCAGGGCCTCGGCCAGAGCCTCTCCCGTGTGCATAGCCCGGTCGTGCATGGCCAGAATGAAGTCACGGTGTATGGTCGGACCCGCTCCCGGGTCGGCCGACGCGATGACCGGCTTGTTGGTACGCACCGCCTCGGCCAGGCGGCCCCAGGTTCTCCAGAGCCAGTCGCTGTGATTGATGCCGTCGCCCATGTAGGTAGGCTTGCCCCTCACCAGCAATTGGAGACCCTCGGGCGTGTTGCCGTAGCGATTATTCTGCTTGCGCAGGAAGCCCAGGGCCACGCAGGCGTTCAGGGGCGGCTTGGGTTTTGGTGCGCGATATCGATGGGGGTAGGGGCCAGGAATCCCCGAACCTCTACCTGGCCGTCGGCCCGTACCACCACGCGGAGTCGGAGCCGCTGGGCGAAGGCCGCGAAGGTCTCGGTGCGGCTGAACAGGGGTGCGTCATGGACCTCCGGGTCGTCGGCTACCCGCATCCGAACGTACTGCTTGCCCCCGTACTCCCGCACCCACATCTGGAGCAGGTCCTCTCCCTCAAGGGCCTGGTGGATAGCGGCCAGGGAATCTTCGACGTGGGCTAGCTCGCGCTCCTCGTCAGTCAGATCGCCGCGCCGGGTCTGTAGGGCGTCGCGCTGGCTCTCCAGGCCCTTGACCTCGCGCTCGTACCGTTCGGGCGATAGCCGCCCCGTGCGGCGATCCAGGGTCAGATCGTCAATGAGGCCCTGGAGCCGGGCGATCTCCTCGTCGCATGGCGCTAGGCGGGTCTGTAGGGCGGACCGGCGGCCCTCGAGATCGGCGACGTAATCGGCGACGGCCTTGCGGCAGGTTTCGGGGTCGCTGAGCATCTGGCCTAGGGCCTCGACCACGGCGCCCTCGATCTGGGCGGCGGGAAGGGACGGGCAATCGCAGCGGGCCTTGCCGGTACGCCGGTGCTTGGCCTCCAAACGGCCTGGGCATCGGTAGACCCGCCGCTTGGTGACCCCGTCGCACTTGCAGCGGTAGGTGAAGCCGCATGCCTCCGACCAGATGAGCCCTTGGAGGGGCCAGCCTCGTGCTACAAGGGGCCGCTGGTACTGGCGGTTGCGCGTGATCCGCCCCTGTAGGTCCTCGAATTCCTCCCGGCCGATGATGGCCGGGACCTCCAGCACCAGGGGCTTCAGGGCGCGCGTCTTCAGCTTCTTGCCGCGCCGGTTCCCGCCGGTCAGGTAGGTGCCGCTGAGGGCGGGGTTCCGTAGCGCGTTCAGGATCGTCGGCCCGTTCCAGCCAGGGCGGGCCTTCCCCTTCCATTGGGCCACTACGCTTGAAGGGGAAGACATGCCCTCGCGGGTCAACACACCTGCGATCCGCTCGCACCCCAGGCCCTCGTGGTAGAGGGCGATGATCCTTCGCATCGTCGCGGCTTCGGCCTCCCGCAATTCGAACCGGCCCGGCTCCTTGATCCTGCCGCCCTCCTCCTTCACGGGCTTGATCCAGCGCAGCCAGAAGGGAAGGCTGCCGCCGGGGAATTCGCCCCGCTCGCCATGTGCCTCGCGCCCTATCTTCATTCGCTTCACCAGACCAGCGTGGTCGGCGGCGGATTGGGAGCCCGCTGTGGCGTCCATCACGATCGCGTAAGGGCTATCCTCGCCGGGCGGCTCGTTCTCGGTGAACCGGATTCCATTCCCATACTTTCGGGCCTGCGCCCGCCAGTACACGAAGTCGGCACCGCCGAGTCCCGCGCAGAATCTCGTAGGCTCCCAAAAGACGATGGCGCTAACCTCGCCTGCCACAAGGCGATTCCAGGCGCCCCAAAAGATGGGGCGGGTTTCTGGCTGGCCGGGGACTAGCTCATCGGCGCGGCTGACCGTCTCGTGCAGAACCTCCAGAAGCTGGTAGTCATTGGCCGCGCACCAAGTGCGGATGCGCTCTTCCTGCTCCCCGTGGGATACGCGGTCGGCGGCGCTCTGGCGCTTGGTACTGACGCGGGCGATTCCTATTGCCTTCTTCATGGCGTTGCCTCCTCTCCTCTCTTAGCAAGCATTCGCGCCAGAATTGAACGGCCTCCTCATCGACCAGGTCGGGCCATTCCTCCGGCTCCAAGGCTTCTTCGATCTTGTAGGCGCAGCCGGTGAACGGGTTGGAGGCGTCGATGATCTTGCCCTTGCGACCGAGGTTCACGTAGTGCGTGAAGCCTGTGTAGATATCGTCCGGGTCGGTCCCCGGCTCTGCGCACCAGACCATCGCGATGGGGCCAACGCCCCGCTCGCGTAGCACCTGAGCAACGGCGCCGCAAGGCCCAAAGCCGAAGCGGTCCTGAAATGCCTCGTAGCGGGACAGCACCCGCTCGCGTAGCCGGTTTGCCTCGGTAGGGGTCATCGTTTCCTCCCCTTCCTGCTCTACCGTCCCCGCCGGTCCCTCGACCGGCGCGAGCGGAGGGGCAGGAGCCCCTCTAGCCGATCTGGAGCATCCCGCGTGCCAGGTGGAAGGCCGTTGCGCGAGCGTACTCCGCCATCCCGCTCCCCATCTCCAGGCATCGGGGCGTCGGTCGGTCCCTGCGGATCGAGTCGACCCGGTAGAACCGGGCGGGCATCGCCGTGCAGAAGACCTCGACGTCATCGCCGTCCTCATCCTCGGCCGGTAGCCGGGCGATCAGCGTGGGCTCCCCGTGGGGCAGCACGTCGGGGCCGCACCACAGCGATCCCCACTCGCGCGTCTCGTGGTGGCTGACCTTGTATAGGCTCTCCATTGCTTCGTTCGTCATCGCTCTTGCCTCCTTCGGCGGCGGCCCCGCCGGTTGGGGCTCAGTATCATCATCGGCACCTCGGCCCCGATCCCACAGGGCATTTTGGGGCCGTGGCGCGGTCATGAGGATGAACGCAACCGGCGCCGGTTTCGTTACGCGGTCCGATGAATCGCATCGCCCGGCGTTACGGTCAACCGCCTAGGGGAAGCCGGACCCCCAGGCAGGCGACGGTACGCCCCCAACCCGCCCGGAAGGTCCGGCAACTCTAGTATCGTCTGCGAGGGGGCGGCGAGTCGGGTGTACGACCAAAGGCCGGAGGTGCCGATTCTAGCTGTTGGTAGCGGTGGTCAGCTGGTTCCACAACAGGGTCCAGGCAGCAAGGGCTGTCTTCCAATCTTGACCAAGATCGCACGCCTGGCGATAGACCACAGAAACCTGGCTAAGCAGCTTGAGGATGAGTCGAGAGACGGTCAGGAGCAGCATTCTGACTTCCTTGTCGGGTGGTGGCGCGAGCAGCTCATCTGCTGAAGCATCCGCAATGACCTTCCCATGCGGGAATCGACTCAATTCCGTGTAGAGATGGCGGAGCCGCTCTAGATACTCCTCATCTTCACCGGCGATAGTCTGCCTAAGATCGCTCGGTGTCATGTACTTCTTGTCCCTCAGGTACGCGTCTGCTTTTGTTTCGTCCTGCGAATACACCTCGATTCGCTGAATCATCTCTAGAACTACACGTTCGAGGATCAGGACTTCCTGCAAGTATCCCACAGTGGCTAGCCACCTGAGAGCCATGAGAATAGACGTAGCCCTTCCTTGGAGATGCATGCTCGCTCGGATGCTCGCTGCCTCTGAACGGGCCACGCCAGCGTCCACTAGTCTCGCAAAGGCATAGAGCAGGAGGTCCAGACCCGAGTCAATCAATTTCGTTTCTTGGGGGAACGTTCCGATGGAACGGGCGGCGGTTTCCTGTTCACGCCGGTTGATCAGTTCAACGTACTCCATAGAGCAGGCCTCTCCTTGCCATGAGTCGGGCTACCCGCCCTCGTACTTCTCTGTGATGTGTCGAATCTTCTTCTCAAGCGCAGCCTGGGCAGACGTGAAGGCTTCCTCTAGCGCCAGTGCGGCAGCTTGGACCTCTGCGACGTCAGCATCCGCGTTTGGAATGCTTTGCACGAGTTGACGCCCCGAAAGTGCGCTGGCGAACACCGTGTGTCTTAGCGCGTAGTCTGGTTTCGAGTCCGTGATTTCGAGGCCCTCAAGAACATGGTAGAAAAGCGCGTCTACGGCCCCGTGTAGGAGTGGCCTTGGCGGCTGTTCCTGGTTTTCTCTGGCAGCGCAACTCTCGGCATGTTTGAACCACTTGTTTTGCACCCGGTAGAACGTGCCAAGATAGGCGCTCCTAGCATGTAGGATTCGGGCGAACGCCTGGACTATCTCGGCTGAAACCTCAGCGTTCCGTCCCTCGCGCTGTAAAGCAATCCAGTGCGAGCAGCTGGGAGGAGGGAGGGCCGGGTATTCCTGCGCCTGCCCTGCGTGGAGATGGGCGTCCGGAGCCGACGGGTGGACGTAGGTCGGTCCCCGGTTGGGGTCCGAGATGAGCTCAGACGGGCGGGGAAACGGCTGCCCGGCAAGGGAGTTCACACTCTCCACGACCTCCCGGTGTAAGGGCTGATAGATCTCGCGCTTTCTCTCCATCTGCACGCGGGCGATACGCGCCTCGCGCTGGACGCGGGCGTTGCCCCACCAGCCAACTAGGCCACCAATCAACGCACCGAAGCTGCCGCCTAGGAGCGCCGCCACCAGCGGGGGAAACCAATCGCGGAATTCGATGTTGCCCATTTGAGGATGCGTCGGCAGCAATTCTATCACACCCTACGGTCCCCGCTGATTCTCCATCTGGCGGGTGTGTTAGACACGGGCTCAAAGGCGGTCCCTTGCGAGACTGGGAGAGGGCCGCTTCCCTGCGGCCCCGGTCCACAATGAGGTTGGTGTCTACTTGCTAGCTCTTCTTGGTGCGCCTCTTGGCGGCCTTCGGGGGCGCCTTCCGGCGGGCGGGCGGCGGGGGCGTACCCTCAGTGACCGGCTCCGGCGTGGTCTCCGTCTCCGTGCCCTCGGCCGGGACGTCCTTGAAGAGGCTCCAGGCGTTCACTGACGAGCCTTCGGTGATGGCCATCGCCGCCGCGTGCAGGCCCTTGAAGCTCCCCAGGTTGTGGCCCTCCTCGTCCGCGACCTCGATCTGGCCGTCGCCCATCACCAGGGCCGTGTAGGTGCGGCCCTTCCGCCTCGCCTGAAAGCGCCTGCCGACGCGGAGTTCGCGGTCGGTGATGGCGCTGCCTGCCGGCATGCGCGGAACCTTTGCGGTCTCGCGGATGACGCGGACCTTGGCCTGTCCTGGGTCGAACGCGGCTAGGGCCTCCTCCTGGGTGTCGGCCTCGATGTCATGGGCGAACTCGACGATCCTAGTGACTCTAAACTTGACCATGCTATCCTCACACTCCTTTCTTCGCCGATAATCCTGTGGAGCCCGCACCGGAATACTCCGTGAAGCTTGGTCAGAATGTGAGCGTGCACCTTCTCTGGCGCGGGCTCCTGAACGGTGTGGCTCATAGGCTTCTTCTCCTTCCTAGCCGATCCGGAGCATCCCGCGCGCCAGGTGGAAGGCCGTTGCGCGAGCGTACTCCGCCATCCCACTACCCGTTTCCAGTACCCGACGTTGGCCGCCCCTGATCGCGTGGATCGCGTAGAAGCGGGCGGGCATCGCCGTGCAGAAGACCTCGACGTCGTACCCGTCATCGCTCTCGGCGACTAACCTGGCGATCAGCGTCGCCTCGCCGTGCTTCAGCTCATCGGGACCGCACCAGAGCGATCCCCACTCGCGCGTTTCGTGGTGGCTGACCTTGTACTGATCTTTGAGCATGGCTGCCTCCTCCTCTCGTAGGTGAGCATTCTCGCCGGTCAGCATCATGAAACGGACTTCCGCCCCGAATCTGAACGGCCATGTGGCCCTATTTGGGGAAAACTTCTCCGATGTGAGGCGAAATGCGGGGCTAGGGGGCGCCTGTGGCGCGCCAGTATCCCATCTTCTATCACGAGTCAAGCTGCCGCCTACTCGTACTCATGGTGTAAGCCACCTAACAGCGGTCGAGCAGTGATCCAACCTCGCCGCGGTGGACAGGCCGGAACAGGCGGCCCCGCCGGGGTCTCAAGACGGTGAGCGCGGTGAGGCCGCGCGCACTGCCAAGGGATGTCGCTGCCGTCGGGAAGCTTGCATGGCGACGCTCCAGATACGGTTGAGCATCTGCCCCGAGGCAGCCGGCCTGAGGCACCTCACTGTGCACGTTCGCCTCGCCTTCTCACCGTGGATTCCTCCGCCGGACTCTCTCCTGGCGTCATGGCCTCTCAGGTCCACCCTGGCAGCCGCCTATCAACGCTCCGTATCCTGAGGTAGTCTCCTGCAATCCAGCAGCCGCCTGGTCGCAAACACCACGCGCTCCCCCGGTTCGACTATGGATGGCTGGCTTCGGGTCGAACGCCGCGTACCACGTACATGTCACGTCCTCCGTCACCTGCCGGGCAACCGCGAAGCCTCCTGCTCCGCTCCGCTGTCACCACCGCGATTGCGCAAAGGTGTATGATAGGTGTGAACGTAGGTAGAGCGATCACCGTCGGTTTGGTGCCTCAACGTGAACAGGTGGTTCGTTGGTGGCGAGACGCCGCCAGGCGCTTGCTGCCTGACAGTCTACGGGCCCGCATCGCCCGCTCCCCTTCCGCGTGACTTTGCAAGGCGATTGGGCAGGTACTTCCTGGAGCGACGTCTCTCGGCAGCTGATCTCGCTCGCTGGGACGAGGCGATGAAGACCGGGTCTCTCCCTTCTGAACTCCGCGAACGCGTACACATCTGCGTAAAGGATGGGATCTGTGACGCTCGTGGGGACCCAGTTCCTTCGGCCTGGCTTGGGACAATTAGTGAGTTGCTCTTTGACTGGGCTCGTTCGGTCTTCGCCGCACCGGCGGTGTTCAGACTGCAGCGAGCGGGAAGGGAGCCGGCTACACGACCAGGGATCGATGCTTTTGAGATTCTCGGCGACAATAAGGATGAGAAGTCGCTCACGTTCATCGTCTGGGAAGTCAAGGGCATTGATGGGGATCCTCGGGTCAAGGCCAGCGATATCTATCACGACCTTGAGGTCGAGGTTCCGCGACGTCTTGCAACGCTTGTTGCTTTTCTCACACGCCAGTTTGGTGCTGACGAGAACTCACCCTTGGCACGCTTCGTTTCTCGCCTCATCGACATGTACCTCAACGACAGCGAGGAGAAGAACATAGGCGGCTGTGTTGTCCACGACAGCGCTGCCTCAAGTGAATCGCAAGACGTATTCTGCAACTTCCAAAGTCGTTTCCCAGGCCTGAAGCCGGATCATCTATACGGTGTGCTGATTCACCTACCGCACTTCGGTGCAACGCGATCGAGAGTCTGGGATGCTCTATGGAACGTACCCTAAGCATTGACCGCCTCGAGGAGCTGCTTTCCGGGGCTCCGTTTGCAGGAAGCCCTGAACTCGTGTCCAATGAAATACGGACTCTCCACCACTGGTATCTCGAGACCAGACTGACTGGTCGCATCCCCAGTAGCCCAGCTGAATGGCAGCGGGCGGAGAAGGTCGCCCACTATCTGCTGACGGTCATGACCCATCCTCTTCGGGTCAAAGCGATGGGATCACCACAGCTCGTCGAAGATGGGCTGGCCGTGGCAGGGACAGTTTTCGAATACCTCGGCGATCTGGCAACTGAGCTAGGCTCCGAAAGCGGCCTAGAGGAGAGCAGCTTCTACTATCTGCGAGCCTCCATATGCGATTCCCTCGGAGCGTTTGAAGCGAATTCAGCCATCCTGGCCCGAAAGCTACTGAGCATTCTGGGGGTGGCAGATGCCAAGGGAGGCAGCGAGCCTCACCTCTGGCGGGAGCAAGCCCGGAGGTGGTGGATTCGGGTTCTCGCGAGGGAATTCGACGAAATCTGGGCCGCTCGGGCTGAGTTGGGGCACACAGCAGACGACATCGCGAAATGGATTCAGGGCACAGTTGCGACTACTGATGCTCCTACCGCGGTCGCAACTGGCGTGGCTGTCGAACTGATATACGCTGTGATTGCCATCTCTCGGGCGTTCGTCCTTGGTGATGGGAAGGGGTATGACGACTGCTACTCTCGACTCGAAGGGGCGGCGCAGATGTGTCAGGACACGGGTGACTACGAGAGCTTGTGGGAGATCGAGCGATTGAGAGATGTAGTGCAGAAGATGTGGCGCACCAGCGTATGGGTTCAGCTTAGGGGTCACGTTCCTGAGGCTTACCTTTCCGAGTTGACCCGCGGTCCCAACCCAATGTTCGAGCTGTGGAGTTCGCAGCTCAAGGCGCTGCGCCTGTCTGGGAGAAGTGGTGGCTATCTGGATCCGGAGTTGCGGCGCATTGTGTTGAACATGCCTACCAGCGCCGGAAAGACTCTACTCGCGGAAATAGCGCTAGCGAGCGCGCTACTCAGCGATTCACTTGCGACCTGCATATATGTGGTGCCGACCCGCGCCCTGGCGCGTCAAGTCGAGCAGGAACTAGGCCGCCGCCTTAGGGCATTCGGAGTACGTGTGTCGACCATCGTCGGAAGCTATGATGTTGACTTCATGGAGAGTTTGTTCTTCGAGCAGACAAGGGTCGCCGTCTTGACCCCCGAAAAACTGGACATGCTCGCTCGCCGGGCCGAAGAGTTCGTCAACCGTTGCGCCCTCATCGTGTTTGACGAGATCCACAAGATCTCGAGTCCGGGTCGAGGTTGGACGCTGGAAAGCGTGGTGAGCTGGTTCTTGCTTTCCCCGAGGTTGCGCAACGCTAAGATGATCTTTATGTCCGCAGTGATGCCCAATGCATTGGAGGTTCGCGAGTGGGTTGATCCTGACCGGACCGCCGACCCAATGCAGGCACGTCGACAACCAACACGAGTCTTGAAGGCTGTCTGCGGTTTCGCTGCTGTGCCTCCGCCCGGCCAGATGGCCGTCGTTCCTAGAAGACTGATCTATGCCAAGGACCGCTCCGAGCTGAAATCACCGTGCTACATCGACCCCTTTTTCAACACGACACTCGCTCGTAATAGGGATGGAAAGCGAGATAGCAACAGAAGTGATAGCTTCATTTTCGACTCGGCGCGTGCAGCTGCCCGATTCGCCAGGCTCGGTTCCGTTCTTGTCTACTTGCCCACAGTGAACTACACACGTATCTTCTGCAGACACATAGTTGAGGATGTCGAGGATTTCCCGGGCTATCCCTCTGCGGACCTCGAAAGGTTGGCGAAGTACATTGAAAGGAGGCTTGGAGCAGAATACCCCCTGGCGCGCTTCGTGCGGAAAGGAGTTGCTTTCCACCACGGAAGGCTGCCGCTGGACGTGAGATCCGAACTGGAAGACGCATTCAAGAAGGGGCACGTTCGTGTTCTCGCGGCTACGACCACTCTGGCGGAGGGCGTCAACTTGCCCGTTGATACTCTGATTATCTCGTCGACTGACTACTGGATGACCTCGGGCAAAACGGAGCTGGACATCAGAGATGCGGCGAACATTATGGGCAGGGCTGGTCGGGCGATGCTGAACACGGAGGGACAGGTAGTCGTCATGCTACCGGTCTTCTCGAGAGAAGACTGGAGGCGGCATCTCTTTCCGTCGGAGCATGACCTGCGGATTGAGAGCTCCCTCCAAGACCTATTGAGCCAGAGGGTCCTGGAGGGCGTCATCGATAGATTGGAGAAAGGAGTTGAGCCGACCGTTCTTCTCGAGGCTGCCTACCTCGAAGATGGGCAGCGAGATCTGGTCGAGAGACTCTATTCCTATGTCCTGCTGCTGAAGCAGGAAGGGATCATCGATGAGACCCAGCCCCAGAGCTTCGAGCAAGCTTTCGCAAGGACGTTTGCAGGAACAGTGGGCGGCGAGCCAGCTACGCGAGCCTTGGGGGCCTTCGGTCTGGCTAGCAGCGAGATTGTCAAGAAGACGGTGCAGGCGGATCGGTGGGAGGTCTACAAGCGTAGCGGTTTGAAATTGCGAACCTGCAACGAATTGTACCGCCTTTGTGAGGCCTTTTGGAGGACTGATGGTAGGGGGCTGCTCACCTCGCCAGCCGATAGGCTGAGCGAGGGGCATCTGCAAGAGATCGCCCGACTGGCCCTTTCAGTCGACGAGCTTCGCCCTCCTGAAATCAAGGTAGGGAGAGGGAAAAACGCTCAAACTCTGACAATTGATCACCCGAGCTTCTTGCTCGATTGGATGTTCACCGATGCTTCCGTATCACACCTGGCCGACAAGTACTTCGAGGCCTTCCCCCGCCTCGAGACTAGAGCCGAGAAGACAGTTGATTATCTGGAAAGTGAGCTGATCTACAAGGCTCCATGGGCTCTGAGCGCCTTCCTCCTTTTCTCTGAACACATCATGGATAGCGATCCGGAGGCCTTTGGGCTTCCTGGCAAATCTGCGTTCAGCAGCCATCCGGTTTGCCACGCGCTGGCCCTTCTCCCAGCCTATGCAAAGTTCGGTGTGGGTTCGCCTGCCGCCGCGCTCTTCAGGGCCATAGGAGTTCCCACACGAGAGCTTGCGACGTGGCTGGCAGGTTGGTTCGAATCAGAGTTTCCAGATCGGTCCTCGGACTACCAGTTGATGTTTCGCTGGTTATTCGGGCTTGACCCACAGGAGATTTCGGATCGATTCGGTGCCGATGATGCCGGTGAACTGACAAGGCTTTTCGAGACCTTGCGCAGCAAGCAAGAAGCCCTCGAAACGACACTCCTAGCGACGGGGATATCGCTTAGATTCAGACTCGCGGGCTGGAGGTTCAATCAGCCTGACGACCCGTGGCAAGCGATATCAGAGGGAGATGTTGTACGGCTCGTTAGGGAACCTGACAATAGGCTCGACGAACACGCCGTATCGCTTCTCCACTCCAGGTTGGGGAAGATAGGCTACGTTCCAATGGCGCACAGCGAGACTGTTGCCGACGCACTAGCACGCGGCTGGTCTCTGGAATGCCAAGTTCACTCGGTGCACCCGCCCCCAACCCCCACCTGGGAACGAGTGGACCTCGTTATCTCCGGTGGGCCACCTTCTGACTAGAGATCCAGATCGGCAGCCCTCTACCTGGGGAGTGACCAAGATCCTATCCGGCCTCTTGCCCCTTTGCTCCCACCCCCCTTGCTCTTGCAGCAACTGGGCAACCCTCTGCCCGGCACGCAGAGCGTCGGGGAAGGGATCGAGGCTTCGAACGGGACGGCCGTGGGGGCCCCGTTGCCTCAAGGCTGGCCAGGAGAGCTCACCCTGTCAATGCCCCAGATACGGACGGGGTTTTGCCACCCCACAGGGCCCGTGTATGTCGGCCGGCGACCTTCCCTAGGCCTGATCTTCCTCGAGCAGCTCGGCCTCAGTCAGCGGTTCCTCGACCGCGTTCCGGAGCCAAACGGGATCGAAGCCTTCGTCCGAGTGGGCCTCCACGTCTAGTCTGACCTTGCCTGTAGCTGACTTGTCAGCCAGGTTTGCGATAGCAGGGAACGCTTTGAACACCTGCTCGCGGTCGGCCTCGAAGCTCAAGTGGACCTCCCTCTTCGCCTCCGGCGCACCCAATGGCCGGGGCGGTGCCTCAGGTGGCAAGGGTGGTTCCGGCGGCGGTGTTGGGCCGGGGGGTGCCTCAACGACTGGCAAGGCCGACGGTACCATCAGGAAGCCAGTCTCCAAGTCCACCTCATCCTCGGCGATGTGCCGCTGGAACACCATCCGCTCGGGCGCAACTTCGTACCGACCCTCGGGCCCAAGCGCCGGAGTGATCCCGCTGGCGTAGGCGAAAACCCCCTCCTCCACGCCTCGGGCTATGGCAGCGGCGATCACTGAGGCGGTGGTCAGGCGCGTGAAGCCGAGGGAACCATAGAAGGCGTCCACTACCTCGCCTAGCCGTATGCCCAGTCGCGGGCTCCCATCCTCCGCGCTCTCCCCCAAGTGGAGCAGATCCACGATCTTCCGCGGAGTGGTGGAGGCGAAGACCTTCCGCGTCACCGTCATGATGAGTTCGAGGACCCTCTCGTGCACGCCCGTTGCCTGAAGCGGTCGGCCTCCCGCGTCGACGCGCTCAATCTCGATAGCACCAGCTTCCGAGCGAGGCAACCAGACCTCGGCATAGAGGTCACGCAGGGCGGACTCTGCGGCCGCTTCCTCGGTCCTTCTCCTTTCCCGCAGCTGGCTCATCTGGTCCTTTGAGAGCCGTAACTGCTGCTTCTTGGTGTCGACGCGCTCCGTGGCGAGGATGTAGCGAGCCGCCCGCCGAACAGGTTCGAGCTTTGACTTGTCCGGAACCGCTAGCGCGAGGCCGTTTCGGTATCGCCGCAGCCTGTCCCCGTGTTTCTGGAAGATCTCCTTGGCTGCGCGATCCTGCTGCTCCTTCTTCCAGACAGCAAACTCCAGAGGCATGTAGGCTATCAGGAAGGTAGGATCCTCGTCCGGGACAGCGTGCGAATTCGGCGGCCAGACGACTGCATCTCGATGGCCAGTCAGGCGCTGGTTCAGCATCTCCTTGATACGGTTTGTGACGGCTGTTGGGTCACGAGCCACGTCCTGTTCAGCGTCCTCGATCAACTTGGTAACGTTCGGGTCCTTCTTGAAGACATAGCGGACGCCGTCGTAGTGCAGGAAAAGGCAGTCGTCACGAAGCTCAGATAGTGCAGTGGTGATAGTCGTGCTATCGAGGTCTGGCGCTACGCAGGCGGACCGCAGCTCCATCTCCCCGGCGCCAGGCGCTAGCGTTTCTCCTTCCTCTTCGCCTTCGCGCCGAAGGCCACCGAAGGAGAACATGAGCGTCGCTGTGGCCACGCGAGTGGCTGGGCGGACGCCGGAAAAGGCTGGCGTTTCGCGACTCAGTCGGTCGTCGATGCGCTTCGCCTTGGCGTTGGGTCCGTCGATATCCGAGGTGATCACGGCATCGTATTCGTTCTGGAGGCCAAGCTCTTTGATAAGTGCGACCCGTACCTCGACATCGCCGACGGGTACGTCCCCCGGCCCGAGGAGCGGCCTTGCTGGACCGTTTTCTTTGGCCGCTCGGAGACAGGTGGCAAGGAAGCGCAAGGCGCCGCGCGTCCTTTGGAAGCTGTCCAGTGAGCACCAGCGCTCTTTCATGACATCGATGAGAGCGGGGTGGAAGGGATACGCCTTGCGCAGGCGGTCACGCAGGGCGATGCCTTCGTCTTCGGCCATCTGACGCTCTGCCTCTGTATCGGCGTAGGCGCGGCGCATGCCGGTGACGACTTCCTGATAGGCAGTGGCGACTGCGGTAGCGATGCCCTCGTCGGGCTGTGCAGCCAGCAGTCGGCGCTGGAGGACGGGCAGAATCTCGTCGCTCGTGACAGGCTCTCGGAGCTGGTCCACTCGCCCCGCCATCTGGTCCAGTGTCTGTAGCAGGGCGATGTTGCCCAGGGCCTCGCGGGCGCTCCACTGCAACGAGTACACCATCGCTGCGTTTTCGCTGCCCGAGACCTCGACGGTGAGGTTCTGGAAGAAGTCCAGCGCCAGGCGCTGGAGCGTGGTGTCATGCACCGGTACTGCACCAGCCCGGTCGACGTACTTGAGCACCTCGTCCAGCAGGAAGAGCTTCGGGCGGCCGTCCAATAGCTTCTGAATCACATCTCCGCTTGGCGCAACGCGGTCCTGATCATGGCCCTGGACGATGGCATATTTGTCTTCGCCGAGCTGAGCGGCGAGCCAGCCCCACATAGTGCGGATGTGCCGACCGTCAGGGAGTTCCTTGCCGTCACGAGCGTCGAACTTCTCACCGTCGAAGACGGCAACGTCGATTGGACCGGGATCGGCGAAGTCCGCTGCCTCCGGGACAGCTCTCAGCGCCGAGCGTGATCCAGCGGCATGCAGGAGGGCAGCGAGAGTATGCGACTTGCCACCGCCGAACGGGGTCCGCAGCTTGAGGACGCGGTTGTATCCAGACTGCCCGGCGAGCGACGCCAGAACCTCCTCCAGCATTCGGCGGAGGTCCGCCGTTAGGTAGGTGGCGCGGAAGAACGCCTCCGGATCGCGGTAGACAGGGGGGACGGTCGAATCCTCGGCCGCGATGGCACCCAGGTCGATGGCGAAGGTGGCTTGGGTGAACTGCCCTGACTCCACGTCGGGGTGAAGCTTGACGAAGTCAGTCCAGGGGCGAAGGCCGTGCACATCCATAGCCGAATCCTACAACAGTCTGGCCTGGCCGGCGCGCTCCTGCGGCGTCGGGACACGCGCGTCGACCAGACTGCGCCAGTTCGCCACGAGCTTGCCCAACGCCGCCTGCTCGCGCTGGGTGGTCACGACCATGCGGTCTCTATCACCCTCGCCGCCTTTCAAGCCGGGGCGTGCGAGGACATTGGCAAGAAGCCGCAAACGCTCCCGATCGGGGTTCGCCTCCGCGAGGTACGCCGACAGTGCGCCAGGCTGATACTCCATCAAGTACAGGCTCCGGTGCAACACGTCGATCAGCGGTGCTCGTTCCCCGTCATCCGGTAGGCCGAGCTTCTCGTCCGCACCGCGGTCCGCAGAGTCTAGGAGCCGGTAGACGCCCTTCTTCTTCTCGACCAGGGCGCGGGCTCCAGTCGACAGGCCGCCTGGCCCATCCAGTTCCAGCGGCTGGCCGTAGGTAAAGACTATGGCCTCGCCAGCTTCCAGCGGCGCCGTTTTGTAGGCGTACCGCCACAGGACATAGAAGCTAGAGGGACCGTCCACCACGGACATGCCGGCACCGTGCACGCCGAAGATCTTCTGCAACAGCGTTTCAAGTACCGTACCCTCCACCTCGCGCAGGAAGTGCTCCGGCGGCACCTCTTCGCCATTCTCGTACTCCGCGCGCTCGAAGCGAGTGTAGGCGCGCAGCCCGGCGCCGACCGCTGCGATGACCAGGTCGGCACCCGAGATGCCCAACTCCCACAGCGTCTCGACCCGTTCGTGCACGATCTCCCGAAGCTGGGGCAGTACGTCGATCTCGTACGACCCGGTGCTCTGCTCTTCCCGACGGCGGGCGACTAGGAACACGCTGGAAGCAAGGGCGGCGCTCTCCTGCTGGCGCTGACGCGCTGGTCTCTCCGTGTCTATTGGCCAGGCCTCCGTGACCACGAATCCTGAGCGGCGCATGGCGTCAACGAGAGCGGCCCACCCCGCCGTCGTCTTATGGGCATACACGCAAGCCATTGGGGCACCGGGTTTCAGGATCCTCCGTGCCTCGGAGAAGGCCTGTTCCATCATCGACTCGTAGTCTTTCCTGGCCTTCTCCTTGTCGCCCTGGACCCTTGACGGATCCATCACTACCTCTGCCTTCGTGGGGGAGGAAAGCAGCGATAGATGCTCCGAATACAGGTGTTCCAAGCAGCGCTTCAGCCATATGTGAAAGAAGTCAGCAAGGTACGCATAGGGCACGTTGTCGTAGTAGGGCGGGTCCGTGATGACTGCATCGAAAAGGCCGTCTTCGTAGGGCAGGGCAAGTGCGGAGCCTCGAACGACGTTTGCCGAGGAGTAGGCGGTCTGGGTCAACGCGTTCACGGAATCCGCAATGTCGGTCGATGCAACCAACCAGGATCCTGAGGCGCCTCCAAACGGGTTCGTTTCTGGGAAGTCCCACACCATCGGCAGCTTCCCTTCGGCTATCGGACTGGCTACCTCCTCGCCTTGAGAAATCCACCGGCAGACGTTGGCGCCGCGCTCCGCTACTTTGTCGACGATGAACGCGATGTAGACTACCGTCGCCGACGCAAGCTCAGGGTCCATACCCACGCGCATCATCTCCCTATGCGCGGCCCGCACCTGCTTGACGAAGGTGAGCAGCGTCAGAAGTTGGCGGGTAGTGAACAGTTGGTCCCAATAGCGGAAGCCGTACGGCTGTACCCGGAAGCCCAAGGCACCGCGAGGAGGAAGTGGTGTCTCGTTCAGTGTGAGGGCGAGGTCGCCTACGAGCTTCTCCAGCCTCAAAGCGATGCCGTTATCATCGGGCACGTTGTGCCCAGTCGATGCTGGCAGATACGTCTTCCCGCGCTCATCATTTCGGGTGGACACGACCGCCATAGGCTGAACAGCCATGGTGCCGTTCATTCCGGCCTCTTTCACCTGCTCCACCGGCACTACCGCGGCGCAAAATGGACACGCGGCCTCACCGCCGGTTGAGAGATCCGTGGGGTCGAATCCCCATTGGGCCACAGCTTCTTCGGCGTTGGCCGCGCTGGAGAAAAGCAGCTCGTAGTGCACCCGCTTCCCGCCGGTATCAGCCACCGGTCGCAGTGCCACGAAGCCCTTCGCCTTCTTGCGCAGCCACGTCTGGCGGTGGAGCGGCACCTGCGCGCCACACTGGCGGCAGGGGACGGTACGGGTCCAGAGGTAGGCCACGGGGGTCAGCATCGGACGTTCAGCATCGCTGGCGCCGAGCTGTCCTTGCGGCGGCCGAGCCTCAGGGTCGGGAATGGAGGGATAGAGGTCGCCTACCTCCGCCTTCGCCCGGTCGCAGACCCACTGACTCCAGCGGCGCACCTCATCCACCAGCCGCTGCCCGAACTGGGCTGGATACACCAGAGTGGCCAGCTCCACCAGGTGGGCGACAGGATTCAGCTCCAGGGCGTAGGCCTCGCACCCCAGCCGTGCCGCCTCCAGGGGGATGGAGCCGCCGCCCGCGAACATGTCCAGTACCTTCGGGGGCTTGCCGCCGTTCGCCTCGAGGATGCGCTCGCGCGCCGCCTCGAATTCCTTAGGCGGAGCCTTCCATCGGCAGAGCCGAGTGACCTGCTCGATAAGCTCCTTCCGCTCAGCCTCGTCCCTGGGTGCCGGCACGAGGGCACCGAAAACGGCCGCCCGGCATGCTGAGAGAGGCCTGCGTGCCCACCAGCGATGGAGGATGGAGAGCAGCGCCTTGGAGAGGTGGCCCCGCGCCTGAGTCACGCTGTTCTCCACCCTCGACTCCTCGGAGATGCTCTCAATGGGCAGGTAGTCTTCGATGAGGCGCCTATCCGTGCTCATGACTAGACCTCCAGGCACCGAAGCAAGTCGTACTTCGTCACTATCCCAGTGAGCCCGCTGCTGGTCAAGACGAGAAGCGCTTCGGCCTTTGCCTTCTCAAGGCATCGCCGAGCTTCCTCCAGAGTGGTGTCGGCAGGCACACTCGGAAGCACACGGTCATACATCAGGTCCCGCACCGGGGTCCTAGGATCGAGGATGCCTCCCCCTTCTTCCCACGCGCCAAGCACGCTCGCGTCCGTCAGCGTGCCAACGACTTGCCCCCGGTCTACGACCGGGAACTGCGAGATGCCGTCTTCAACCATGTGTCTCACGAACTCCCCAACGGTCTGCTCTGGATGGGCCGTGATGACCGGACTCGTCATCACGTCTGCCACGGTCCGCCCAAACTTCGAGCACAGGCGTTTGACATCGGCTATCGTACGTTGGGCTTGCCCCAAGGAGGGTTCAAAGCCGTATCCGTGAGCGACCACGTTGCGCGCAAATCCCAGATGTGCCGCCAGAGCGTGGTCTGATTCGGAGATGCCGCCTCTCTCCCTCAACCAGTCGAGCGCGGGTCGGAACCCGTTCTCCTCTCTTGTTCTCGGGCGCCACCCGTCCTCACGGGCGACGATTCTGTAGCAGGATTCTAGAGCACCGAACGCGCCCAGGAAGGCTCCTGTCGCGTCGCTCTTCTTGAGCCTTCCCTCGGCCTTGCGCAGCGTGTCGGCCCAAGTCATAGCTGTCAGTGCGAAAGCTTGTCGGCCGCCCGTTCGATTGCCTCAGCCGCTATCTCGTAGAAGCGCGCGGCGATAATCTCACGCTTGGCGTGGTCCAGCGTCACGGCCGGGTTCTTGATCGTGCAGAGCTCAGGGTCTTCCGAGAGCGGGCCCCAGACTACGTATAGCCAGGATGTGTCCGGGTTGTTACACGCGAAGTACCACTCATTGGTGCTGAGACGCACCGGCAGGCCGCGAGATCGCCCCTTCACCTCGATCCGGCGCACCTGCCGAAGGCCTGTCTGAGGGTCGGCCGGGCTAAGGCTGCGGATGTCGAAGCCTATCTTCAGGTGGCCCACCCGCTGGCACTCCCAGCCACGCCCCTCCTCATGCTGGACGACGAAATCCTCTGCAGCGATCTCGCTGCGTCGACGCAGATCCGGGTCCAGTTCCTCTCCGATGGCGGCCACCTGGGCCTCGACAGAGGCGTCGGGTGCTAGCACCAGGGCGGTGGCCACGTGGCGGACCGGCCCGCTGCGAGCGATGGCGAGATTGTCCAGTCCAGCGAGCCGCTCCCTTCGGGTTGCCTGCAGATCGGCTAGGTCGTGCTCGGCCCGCTGGCGGGCCAGTGCCATCTCAGGCGACTCCCTTTCGCGCGCCATGAGTTCCATGACGCGTTCCTGTTGCGCCCTGGTACGGGCGTCGAACGAGCGCTCTAGGTACTCCCGGGCGGTGTCGGCGAACCCAGTCCGCTCTTCCTGGACTTGAGCCCGCCGTTCCAGCTGGTACCCGCTCTTCAGGAAGTCAGCCGCTCGCTGTGGATCCGACCGGTCGATATCGTCGGGCGGGGTCGGGTGGTCGGGCAGGTCGAGAAGCACGTCCGCCGAGGCCATCTCGAAGCGCCCCTCTTCTTCTCGGACGGCCACCAATTCTTCAAACACGGTGAGCTGATTGCCCTTCGTGTCCAGACCGCGAATCGACATTTCGAAGAAGTGGGCGAGATAAGGACGGGTAGCGAATCGGTCCACGTAGACGGCAACCTGTCCCCGGATGTCGGCCAGCTTCTCGCGCAATCGCTCATCGACGGCGGCATACAGCGGGTGGCCCGGACCGAGCAGGAGGGCATCCAGGTGCTGGTCCATGTCTAGATGCTGCTTGTGAAAGGTGATCTTGCGGTACGAGGTCTCTGGCTTGCCCAGTCGGCGCACCGAGTCGAGTTTCTCGGAGCGGAGGTCCGCGGGCACGTGCTCCACCCGCCACAGGCCGTCAGCCCGTGGCTCCAGCTTCAGGCCGACCTCGCGCGCGGCCCGCTCGAAGTGGCCCTCCACGTGCTTGGGCATCAGGCGGCGCTCCTCGGCCTCATAGTTGGCGGTCCGGAAGGCCGAGAAGTCGACGCTCGCGCGCGCCAGGGCGATGCCCGTTACCTCCTCGTACTCCTTTAGCTTGTTGGGGTCGATGCGCTCGATCTCATCGATGTACTCGTCGAGCCGCCGTGGGTCGTACGCGCACTCGCGCAACATCTCCGCAAGGTTCACGTCGTTGATGGACAGGATCTCACCAATAACGTCGAAGACGCGGTCGCCCAGCGCCTCCCGCATCTGGTCCAGCTTCTTCAGCAGGCGCGCTAGGATATGGCCTTCGACCACGGGCTCCCCGCCCTCGGACTCTGTGGCCACAAAGTTGAAAGCGTAGACATCGCGCTCCTGCCCGATGCGGTGAATGCGTCCCAGGCGCTGGTCCAGACGGGTGGGGTTCCACGGCAGGTCGTAGTTGATCATGAGATGGCAGAACTGGAGGTTGATCCCCTCGCCTGCGGCCTCGGTCGCAACGCAAATCTGGGAGGCTGTCCGGAACTCCTCCTGCGCCCGCTTGCGCTCGTGGGGATTCATCGCACCCTGGATCTCGCAGGTGGAATACTGCCAGGCTTGCAGATGTTCGCGCAGGTGGTTGAGGGTGTCACGATGTTCGGTAAAGACAATCAGCTTGCCACGGCCGTCGCGAAGCTCCGCGAACTGTGCCTGGTCGAGACATTCATGAAGGGCGGCCAACTTGCTGTCACGGGCCTCTTCCCGCACCCGCCGAGCCCGTTCTTCCAGTTCCCTGAGGGCCACGATCTCTGCCCTCAGCTCGTCCAGCTCCAGCGAGGCGTTGAACTCGTCTACCAGGGCGTCACGGGCGTCCTCGTCGAGGTCATCCTCGTCCTGCTCCGAGTCCGGCAGGCGGCCTTCCAGAGCAGCGAGTCGCTTCGCCCGCTGGGCTGGCGACAGGGCCTCTAGCTCCTCAAGCAGGTCGCTCTGTTTGCCTAGGCGGCGCTTGAGGGACTCGTGGATCGCTCGCGTGGAGCTGGCGAGGCGCCGCTGTAGCACGGTCCTAGCTAGAGCGACACTGTGCCGGCGACGCCCTGTGGCCTGCGGCATGAATTGGTTGATGTAGGCGGTCACAGCCTTGTAGAGGTCGTACTCGTCCTGGTTCAGGCGGAAGCTGACGGTCTGAACGTGGCGGTCTGGAAAGAGGCGGCGGCCCTCCAGGTCCCTTAGATCCTCCTTGAGGCGCCTCAATGCCCACGGGCAGTCAGGCGTGAGCTTGAGGATGTTCTTGCGGATGGCCGTGGCCTGCCCACCCAGCCGATGCGGCTCCGGGAAGAGGTCCGGGTCTATTAGCCTGACGAAGTGGCCGAAGCGGTCCTCGTCCCCATGATGCGGTGTGGCGGTCAGAAGGAGAACGTGGTCGGCACCGGCGGTGAGCCGCTCGGCAAGCTGGTAACGGCGGGTCTTCTCCGCCTGCGCCGCTCGGTTCGACCTTTGCCTGGTGTAGGCGGAGCACTTGTGCGCCTCGTCGATTATCAGTAGATCCCAGCGCTGCTGCCACACCCTTTCGCGAACATCCTCCTGCTTCGCGTAATCGATCGAAGCGATTATTTGAGAGCAGCGCTGCCAGGGGTTTACGAGCTGGTACTGGTCGATGGCGGAGAAGATGATGTCGAACGGCTCCCCAAACCAGCGCAGCAGTTCGTCTTGCCACTGGATTGTCAGTGGCGCTGGACAAAGTATGAGGATTCGCTCGATGGCTTCCCGCAGCTTCATCTCCTTGAGAAGAAGGCCCGCCATGATGGTCTTTCCTGCGCCCGGGTCATCGGCGAGGAGGAATCTCAAACGCGGCTGCGGAAGCATCTTGCCGTACACCGCCTCGATCTGGTGCGGCAGGGTGCGAATACCCGATAGGCTCACGGCGAAGTGCCGGTCGTGGGCGTAGGCAAGCCGGATGCGGGCACCCTCGACCATGAGGCGCAACCGCTCTGCGTCGACAGGCGCCGCGCGGTCTGTCAGTGACGGTGGGCGGGACAGGAGAGCCAGGGCCTCTTGCTGTGAGATAACCGTCTCTTCGAGGGAGCCGTCGGGCAGTCGCACGCGGCACTCATACCCGGAGCCGAGGGGTCGCACAGCCTCCAGGATGACGACCCCACGGAAGTGCCCCAGCAAGGACACGGGTTGACCGATGGGGAAATCCTCTACCCGCAGGGTCTCCATGACAAGCCACGCAGTGGGCTGATCGCCACCTCACTCTTTTCTGAGCCGCCGTGGCGCGCGCTTCATCCGGAACAAGATCGCCCGGAACGTGCGCGAGCAGATCATGCCCCACCAATACGAGCGTGTCAATGGCGACAGACGCTACAGGGCTATGAAGCCTCAGGCCCTCAGACCAGCTCAGCCCCCGAGCGCCTGTGGGGTGCCAATACTCCATCCGTCTCTTCCCGTGTCTTCGCGCCTCAAGCAGCCACCCACCCAAGCTCGTAGCGTTGCACCTCCACGAGAACATGGCGCCACAAGGCTGGCCCGGACAGCTCACCGTGTCGACGCTCCAGATACGGATGGGGTTTTGCCACCCCACAGGCAGGACTCCCTCTGTGTCTGCACAGTTGATATGCTGAGCTGTGGGGATCAGCGTTGAGGCACAATTCCCTCTCGGAGACTAGGAGCCACGAATCCGGGCGTGTAGCAGCTCAACCCGCGAGAAGACCGATGGAACACTGGTAGCCCGCAGGCGGTGAAGCTGCACCAGGCCCAGAGCTTCCTCGGCCTCGCCGAGCACCCGTATGAGGATGGCAGATGGCCCTACAGGTTCAAAGCGCCGACAAACCTCTGCTGCACCACGAAGTCCACGGTCAGGGTGGGCCGTTCTTGCTGCTCGTTCACGGAATGCTCTCCAGCCGGGTACAGTGGATGCCAAACCTGACCGCGCTTTCCTCCTTCTGCCGGCCTGTTGTCGTGGAACTCTTCGGTCACGGCCGTTCGCCCACGCCGGAGGATCCTGCCCTCTACGCGCCCTCACGCTACGTCAGCGAATTCGAGCGCATCCGACTCGCTCTGGGGGCCGAGCGCTGGCTGATTTGCGGTCAGTCGCTTGGGGCTGCGCTGACTCTGCGCTACGCGCTCGAGCACCCAGGTCACGTAATCGGCCAAGCCTTTACGAACTCCAACTCGGCGCTCGCTGAAGACGACTGGGCGGAGCGCGTGCGGCCCGCGATGGAGGCGCAGGCGCGTCGGCTAGAGGCCGAGGGGCGCCGGTTGTTGGACGAGCATCCGCTCAATCCCGGTCGCAGCCGCCGTCTGCCCGCGGAGATACGTGCGGCGTTCATGGCCGATTGTGCCCTGCATACCCCGCACGGCATCGCCTACACCGGTCTCTACACCGTTCCACAATCTTCGGTGCGATCTCGCATCGCCGGGAACACCGTGCCAACGATGCTCGTCGTTGGCGAGCGGGAAGAACGGTTTGCAGCGCACCGGCGATTTGCCGAACGGACTATGCCGCGACTCGAAGTCGTGGGGCTGGACGCCGGGCACGCTGTGAACCTGGAGGAGCCTGGAGGGTTCAATACGGCGGTGACGATGTTCTTCGCGGGATGTGTGCGCGATAGCGAACAGTGAAAAGGGTGTGGAGTGCCAATATTCCATCCGCGTCCTCAGCAGTCAAGCTGCCACCCACTAGCACTCGTGGTGCAGACGACCCAGTATCAGTCGAGCGAGTGTCCGATCCGTCAGTGGCGGAGAAGCCCGAACAGGCGATCCGGTGGAAGCCTCAAAGTAGAGCGCGCGATGAGGCCGAGCACCGTGCCAGGGTGCCGCGTTCTGGCGCGGTACACTGCTGGGCCAAATGCCTCAGAGTGCCAACGCCGCAGGTACGGATGAGCATCTGACTCCGAGGCACAGGGTCTCCAGTGCCTCGTCCCAAGCCCCGGGGAGCGCGCACACTATGTGTGGATGGTGTGGCACCGGCGGGGGCGCGAGGCTGCAGAGCATCTGCCTACCACGCAGAGGGTCGAACGGATCACCGAGGGTTCGAACGGGGGTTTCCGCAGGGGTCTGTTGCCTGAGGGCTGGCCCGGAAAGCTCACCGCGCCAACACTCTAGCTACGGATGGAATATTGCCACCCCACAACTTCGTTTCTCTACCTGGCTATATCTCGACCCCACGCGTTCCTCAATGCGGCGAAAAAAGCATCAGCAGTCTCCGTGATAAGCCTCTCCTCCACGCTTCTGAAGTCGCTGTCTCGCCATATAGGCTCACGATATATCGCAAACCGTTCTACGCTGTCGGCCAGATACGGGCTTACCCAGCGCTCGTCCACCCCACGCGCAAACTCCTCACCAAGAAGAAGTGGCCGGAGGTCGAGATCCCTCAAGCTGGCTCCTACATAGATCCACAGTCGCGGATGCTCTCCATTCAGCAGGGCGCGCAGAGCGTTCATCTTGCGCTGACCGACCCCTCGCTCAGTCTGCTCAGCGCTCACGACGCACGCCTCTGGATTGGAGATCGTTCCATGAAGCTTTAGGATGGGGATAGCTTCTTCGTCGCCTTCCATATACCGGCGCAAGAACTCGGGTGCCTCAGAAAACTCCTCCTCAGACGCGAATACACGCAACTGGATTGTTGCGTGAGTCTCAACTAACAGGTCGAAGTTCACCTCCACGACGACGATGCGTCCTACGCCTTGCTCCAGCACGGCGGCGAGATCAAGTACAGCCTGCCCAGGCGCCTTGATGACCCGATCATGGTGAATCTTAAAGTCTCGTAACGTGGGAAGGCTCGGATCCATCCGCTGCTCAGCACGAACAACTCGTTCTACAGTCAACTCTGCAACGAACTGATCCTGTGGCATCTCCGCTTCCAAACGCGATAGCCAGCCTCGCTCGGCGACCCACCCATGAAAACGCGTCGCCAGATCTATCGACGTCCACGGTTCTTCGGCTGGCATGTTGAGCAGGCGCCGTATCGCACGATCCCTCATAGCGTTACCCAGAGGCAAACCGGAGGAAGTGGCGAACCCGGCGCCCAGGAACAGCACGAAAGGTCGAGGATGCCTTGCCATGAAGGCCGCCTCGGCTTGAAGCGCATCCGCTCCTTTGCGCCGCATAAGCCTGTCGCCGTTGACCGCCAGTTGAAAGCCGCGACCTGTCTTACAATGCAGATCGATGTCGATTTCGCTCTCCGCGACGAACACCAACGTTTGGAGCGTCTGGTGGGGCATGTTGTTTAGATGGTCGACAGCGAGCTTCCAAATACGTCGCCGGAACGGAAGGTCGACTGCACCCTCACTGTATGCAACAACGGCGAACCTATACGTATCTAAGTCACGATGAGCCGCCGCCCGCACCACGGCCAGTACAGTCCGCTCACCTAGGCTGGGCGAAACGGCAGGAGGCTCGACGAAGCTGGCATCTATGAGGCCTCCCTCTTTGTCTTCTAGTCTCACGTGCCGAGGTATCGTCGGCTCGCCTCCCATAGCATTGATTATTGCGTCCCGGCGAACCGGATCCGTTGTCCCCAACACCGGGCCTTGGAACTCGGGTTCCTGGGTATTAAGCAAGCGACCATCGTTCAGCTGACACAAAGCATCCAGGATAGGCAACGCCGAGTTCAGGTTGTCTACGATGACGGGTATGATAGTTATCGCACCCGCCCCTCCCCGTTCGTGCTTCCGGGCAATCTCTCTGGCAAGGTCGAGCAACGAAACTGTGCGGCTCACTCGCTTGAATTCAGATGGCGGCAAAGGCCTTCAAGGAGCCGGTGCCGCAATTCCTGCGTCTCACGCGGCCGCTCGTGAACCAGTCCGAACGTGGCCAGCTTTGGCAATTCCTGGCGCAACGCCTCTACTAGCGCATCGTAGGCATTCTCGAAGTGTCCAGGAGTAATTCTGGCCCGGTGACCCCGCGCGAGATCGCGGCTAACGCTATCGATAACGTCACTCTCCGCATCTGGTCTGATCCACACCTTGCCATCAGCGCCGCTTCTGGCATCAACCACGACGAGTCCATCCCCCAGGCGTCTTCTGGCCTCATACAACATCCAGCCGCTGACTAGTCGTGGGTCGCTTTGATTTCCCCGCCTCTTAGGCGCGAGAATATTGGAGAAAGCTTGCACGGGTGTGAAGAAGGCACGATCCACGACGTCCCTCCGCGAACCGGAAGCGAACCGCGTCAGAGCTCGTTCCTCCGATGTGCATCGGTTCACCAGAAGAGCTATTACCACACCAGCCGCCGGAATCTGCAGTGGCTTACTGGATCCTGTCAGGAGATCAACGACTGCTTGCAGACGGTGTCGAGACCAATCCCGGTACAGTCCTCCCAAGAGGCGGTCGTACCCGAGAAGTAGCTCGTCTCCAATCACGTGCGTCCGACCAGAAGGTAGGCGCTGGAGGAGATCCAACGCACAACGTCCCTCGGGCGTCACCAAACGCTTGTCCTGGCCAACTGAAAAAGTGAGCGGCGGTCCTGGATCAGCCAGGTTAGAGCGAAGCTTCTTCAGTTGAAACAATTCGCGGCGCAGCCGCTGTCCTTGCGCAACCGGATCGAACCAGCGCCGGCAGACGTCAAGATCCCCCTCGAGGTCGCCTGGCGGAGCCCCCACAGTAGCAGTCCACGTCTCTGCCAATGAGTCACGCAGCATCCGCGCCTGATCGTCCTGTAGGTATTCCGGGAGACCCAGCAGGCTTGCCCGCTGACGTGCTTTCACTGGACCAACACCCGTACCACGTATTTTCTGAACGTGATTTCCTCAGCGAAGCGCTCGAATTTCTCAGCCTCGAGACCGATGGAGGTCCTAGCAAGCTCCGCATAGTCACGGCTTAGCGGAAGCATGACCAAAACCTGATCCTGCGGATGAATCGTCGCGCGGTCCCGCAGGTAGGCGAGTAGCCCTGTAAGCCGATCGTGCGCTATGAAGGCACCAAACTCGTCCAGGACGATCAGTCGATTTGCAGGCTTTACATCTTCGACGTCGAGCTCACCCAGCCGCGCCCTAGTGTATGCGAATGCCTGTTCCCCACTGCTAAAGGCCTCCAGGGGTCGCCTCTGGATGCTGCCCCCCTCTGTCCAGATCACATCTCGCGTCTTGACATCAACCTTTACATCCCCTGCCGCGCCTGGTAGGAGTTCTTTCCGAATGCGCTCCGTATTGAACCACTCGCTAAAACGTTCGCTGAACCACGACTCCAGCTCGGGAAGATACCTCACAGCCTCCGGATCGAGGCCCCGTAGGTGTCGCCCCACACCTCGCAGGGCTGACTCGACTGCGCCTAGCTGGCTGCGTAGTTCCCCAAGGCGCTCACCCGCCGATTCAACGCACTCACGAGCCATGTCGATGCCCGCCAACTGATCCTTAAGCGTTGAAGAACGGGTCAATGAGCTTAGGCTCGGAATCGCGGCACGAATCCATTCCAGCTTCGGGCTTTCGGTTAGAGCTGTGCGTGCCTTGCGAACTTCGGCACCTGCCTGCGCCATCTGTCGAGCGGTCTCGACTTCCGCATTCTGCGCTTTCTGTTGGGCAACCCGAGAACTCGCCAGTGTGCTTTCAGCTTCAGCCAACGCTGGTTCGAGATCATCTTCACTAACACCCAACTGTTGCAGGGACGCTCGAAGCTGGTGCGTTAGCGCCGTCGCCGTCGTTTCGTCCACCAAGGGACCGAGCTGTTGGGCGAGAGCTGCTCGTACCGCCGCCAACTCCAACAGACGCTCATCGGCACTTCGGCGCTCCTCCTCCAAGCGCTGCATCTCGTCCACCGCCTTTGGGTTGATCGCGGCGAGCGCGTTGTTGACCCGCTCTTCGTTTTGCGCCACTAACCGCCGCAACCTTTCAGCCTCACGCAAAGCGCTGCGAAGGCTCGCTGCCCGATTCAGCGAATCATGGGTGCGCTCTAGGCGCTCGACCACTTCCTGCGCCTGAGGTGGCGCGGGTTGACCTTCCAGGAACGCCCGCCGAGTCTGCATCCCGACACGCGTTTGGCTCACAGTCAGTTCCCACTCCAGTTCAGGATGGTCAACGGCAAGTTGGCCGCCTAAGCCTTGACGCTCCGCGTCCGCCAGTTGGGGAGTGAGTTGGTCGAGCAGGATTCGCATCGACGGGGCTGCATCTAGCCGTATACGCTCCGCTTCGAGCTCCGCTATCTCCGCCTCCAGATCGGTCATAAGACTGCGCGTTGAGCCGTCGTCGGGCTGTATCTCTAGCTCAGAGCCTAGTATGGCCGCCTCCTCCAGTCTCGAAGAAAGCTGCTTGCGCCGGCGCTCCAAAGTCCGGCGTGCGTTTTGTAGTTCGGTACGCTGCGGCTGCGCTGCAGCGACCTGTCCAGCTATAGCACGGACCCGATTCTGCAGGCGCACTCGATTACGCTGTATGTCGCCGATCCCTGCGTCGATCGTTCTCAGGCGGTCCGCAAGCTCTGGGGCCCTGCGCCGTATCTCCTGGAGACGGCGGCTTAGCTCCAGCGCTCCTGACAGATCATCTCGCCGTTGTCTTGCTTTCTCGGTCTCCTTCTCGGCGGCACGAACCTGTTCACGGGCCTTCTCAACACTCTTTGTCAGGTCAAGGAAGGCCTCAGATGACCAGCCCCCTAGCAGGCGCACGCTTGTGGCGGCCGCCTCCTCCATCGACGCCAACGGGCCAGCCTCCTGGTCCGCGTAGCGACGTGCCCACCGCCGCACCGTCTCGGCGGTCCTATCAGCTAGCCGCGCCAGGGTTTCGACGATTCCTTGTTCACCCCCCAACCGTAACACTGTGAGAAGACTTCGAACCTCGTCCAGAGACGCGGCCCGCCCGTCGATAGTGATCTTTTGGAAATGGGGAGGCGCGATTCCGTCATCGCTCCCAGCGTCCCACTCGCGACTGTCCGCAACCCACTGAATCTCTCGAGCCCCATTCAGCCCGCTAACGGTAACAGTGAACTTGCCTAAGCCCTCGCAAAGGCTCTCCCACGGCGCCGTATCTGGTCGATAGGGCTGATCCCCGGTGCATATCTGCAGGAGCCGAACGGCCAGCGTCTTCCCGATCCCGTTGAAACCTTCCAACATCGCCAGGCGAGCGTCTGGCAGTTCGGGGAGGATGCTGAGGGGGCCGATCGGACTAGCCTCTATCAGCACTCGCATTCCGCACCAAACGTTCGAGGGCCTCGCTGAACGCGCTGTTCGTGCCCTCTTTCAACTGAGGTAGCATTTGGGCGAGTTTTACGTCGGGGTCGTTAGGGCCGACGGTCGCACCTCGGAGGGCCTCGACTACGGCCGCCGTGTCCGGGTCCTGAGACTCTGCATGTGGCTTGGCTCGATCTGACGCCGTGGTGTTACCCCGCACGTTCAGCTCTACTCCTTCAGCACTTCTCCGCCGACTTTCGACAGCATCTCCTTCATTATACGCCGCGCAGTCACCGCGTGTACCCTAGACAGCTCGAAGCCCATTCCCCGACGTTGTAAGCTGAGCGCCTCCGCCACGGCTCGCCCGGTGCCACAGAACGGATCGAGAACCAATCCTGCTACAGGGCAAGAACTCAGTATTCTCGGTCGAATTAACGCTCTTGGAAAGGTTGCGGTGTGCCCGTCGTTACCCGGTTCTGCCGGGCAAACAACAACGTCCAGAGCTCCCTCTTCCGTACCATCCATATCGTAGTAGTACTTCGGCCGCCCGCGGGCTTGCCGCTGCACGAAATGGAGCCAGTGCTCGTGTGACAGCCGCAGTCTATCGGTTTCTGGACGAGGCATCACCTTAGGTTTTGCCCAAATAAGATCGTTCCTCAGAATCCAGCCCGCCTCCTGCATCGCGATCGCGAAACGCGCCGGAATCAATAGTAATTGCTTGTCGTGGAGATAGCCACCCGCTGGAGTCCTCCTCCTGAGACGCTCTCCCTTATAGCCCTGACGCCCACCGTCCCGAATGCTCGACCAACGCCCGAAATACGTATCGCCCAGATTGACCCAGACGTTTCCAGTGGGCTTCAACGGCCGTCGTGCTCGATTGAAAAATTCCACCAAATGATCCACGTACCAGTCAGGATACGGCTCCAATCCAAGCACCCCGCCGGCGTCACGATACCAGAAGTACCCAGGCGCGTCCCAAGTCTTGTGACCCGCTCCCTTCCACTGCTCCAGGACATCTGACCTCGCCTTCAGTCCATATGACCGGAGTCCCCAATAGGGTGGAGACGTCAGGATGAGATCCACGGACTTCTCCGGAAGTTGCTCGATCAAATCGAATGCGTCGCCTTGACGGATCTCACCCGTCACGCATATAGCCTGTCGTCTATCCTGAACCCGCCGTGACACTCTCGGCATGACCACATCTTGGCACGAAATGCGGCCGCACTTCAAGTCCGAGGGGTAGAGTTGCTGTGCCAACCGGGAGTCGCCTGCTATGACACAAGTCGTCGTCGACAAGACCTTTTCCGCCCGACCTGCCAAGGTACCCCGCGTTAAGAGTGGAGACGCAAACAGCTAGAGCCGACTGGATCGCCCAATGCTGGTTGTGTTCACGACTGCCTAAGCCGTGCTAGGGGTCAACGATCAGGTCATGGTGCTAGTCCACAGGGGACCATCCGCCTGGGTTCAGGGCCACACACGCCTGGCCAGCGCCTTGAACTTGGTCACCGACAGAGAGCCTCGCTCGTTGCGCGCCCTCGACCCGGGCGCGCGGATGGCCTCTTCGATGGCCGGGCGCTCCGCCTCGTAGATCCCCGTTGGCTTGAACTCGTGGTCCAGCAACACCAGAATGACGGCATCCCATTCCTGGTCGAGCCTGATACGACTGAGACGCTGTCCAGGTGCTGATACGTCAGGAATGCATCGCCCTTTGATCTGGACTCGCTTTGTACGACCTGGGCCACGCAAGACAGCGTCGAATCCTGGTTGGCGGGCGTCGCAGAGCTCAAGCCCGAGAATCCGAGCGGCCTCAAACTCTGCGATCTCTCCCGTGACACCGAGAGGCTTGCCGGTCTCCCGATAATACTCGGCCGCGAGTGCGCGGACGCGGTCAAGGATTGAACCGATACGCCCCAAGTCGTATCTTCGGACGGACCTACGATCGTTCGAGGACGAAATCGTCATGGCTCGGTGGCGGCGGCGCCTGTCGCAAGACTATCCGCTGGAGTCAGGGTCGTAGTTGTGAGCCTTTAGTCTCGACCTGGCACGGCCACGTTGTTCTTCGCTGAACAGTTCCTGATATCGAGGGTCGAGAACTAGCGCTTCCACTGTCAAGTCAAGACGTCCGTGTTGCCACAGCTCAGTGAAGCCGTACTGGATCTCATCTGACGCCAGCAGTCGCTGAGCGGTACCGTACCCGCCATACTTTCCCAGCATCTGAAGATAGCGCGTAGCATTGTAGCCGATTTCTTTCTTGGCGCACCGGTAGATGTCTGCCATCGCTAGGTCGAATTCTTCTCTGAGACCCATTGGCGACCCTCCCCACTACTGACCTGGATGCTACTTCCGCGCAGCCCCTATCGCCGTCCGTTGGGTTGACTTCCTCGCACACTAACGCAATATGGTCATGACAACTCTAGCACGAGGAGACATCCATGACCACTACCATCATAGCGCCCTTTCAAGACGCGGCCAGCTGGGAGCGTGCCCTCTACGCCTTCCTCGCTGAGAAGGAACGCCGCAGCGGCTCCCGCCGCACCGTTGAGGGCTACTCCCGTATGCTCCAGCACTTCTTCGGCGCCCTAGGCAGGTTCGCTGGACCAGCCGAAGGGTAACGCGTCACGCGTGGGCTTCGGCACTCCTGCCCCCACACGAGGTCATTCGGCCACGCGGACGCTAGTCGACGAGTAGGATCCGAACGGGTCACACGCCCGTGCTGAACGAGTTGATCAGTTGCACCATGACTCGCCGGCCCTTGAACTGCTCGTGCACCGCGTTGCGTCCGCGGAAGAGGAACTTCCGATACTCAGGCTTTGGGAGGCCCGCAGCCGAGCAGACCTGGGCGGCGAACCGATGAGCACGGAGGCACTTCTGCTCCGCCGCTTCGAGTTCGTCGGAGCGGGCCAGCAGGGCCTTGACCAGCCCCAGCACGTCAGCAGCGATCTCATCTCGCGCATCAAAGACCGGGCCCATCGCGCCAACGGCGTCTTCGGCCCTGGCGACCGCCTGCTCCTGCTGCCGCTCCTTGAGCTTCTCCAAGACCGCTCGTTCTTGCCGAATCTCGGCTTGCTTCTGCTCGATCTCCGCCCTGGCTTCCTTCAGCGCATGGTCCGGCACTTCTCCAAGAGCATCCTCGCCCGAGACCTCAGCCAGTCGCTGTTGAGCGCTTTCCGCGAGACGGTGGGCTGCTTCAATATCGGCCACGTGCATCTCAGCCGCTGCCAACTCTGCTGTCAGTGCCTCAAGGCGTTCGTGAGAGTTGGAGATCTGGTCCGCGATGTCTGTTGCTGTCGTTGTCATTGTCTTGTCCTCACTTTTTCCTGCTTGTTCTCGGGCAGGTGCCAAACCGGCCCTGGCCCCGGTATCTCCTACTTGTTCGCTGGGGATTCATTCCAGCGCTTCAACCCGATCAGGGCCGCCGCCTTGCTGTCGGGCTTGGCCTGGCCCTTCACAGCACGGGCGGCCATCTGAACCCAACTCAGCGGATTCGCGGGGATGCCGCAAAGACTGAGTTCGAGCGGTAGCAAGTCCGTGATCCGGACGCCCTTGCGCGATTTGATCTCCCTGTAATCGCGCACGAGGATACCGATGCTGAACCCCGCCCTGGTCCCGTTCTTGATCATCGTGTACGACTGAAGAGCCCGTGGGTTCTTGTCCTCGACGGCCACGCTCACACGGACCGTGGCCTCGTCGCCCTGCTTCACGAGCTTGGCGCTCAGGACCGTACCGAACACATCCTCCGGCCAGGAGTAGCGATGGTTCAGGAAAACGGTGAGCCCCGGCAAACCCGCCTCTAGCTGAGCCAGGGCCGCGCCATCGATGATATCGCCCTCCAGGTCCTCTACGCTGGAGCTAGCGGTCCCGGATACTACGGGGCGATCGCCAGCCTCAGCCTTCGCCAAGAACCCGAACGCCTGAATATCGGGCGTGCGACCGGCATCGTAGAGGGACTTCGCCAGGCGCCACGGCTCTGCCGTCTTGCCCTGGCGGTCTAGCGCCTCCGCGCGCTCGACGCAACCATCGAATGCGTGGCGGAGCGCCGGGACTACCTGTCGCGGGGCGCGCTCGGCCAACTCGGTCAAGACCTGTGCCGCCGCCAACCAGTCTTCGGCGCGGGGCATCTGGCGACGCGAAAGCCCACGGAGCTTCGCGTCCGCAAGCTTCACTCTACGCATCAACTCTACGAGCCGGGCACGTTCTGTTAGGCCACTGGCCTCCTGCAGCAACTTGCTGAGGGGCTGTTCGGCGCTATGCCAGATAGTGATAAATTCACTCATGATTTTCTCCAATCTGTTCGTCTAGGCCATGCCCGACTCATCGGTTACTGAGGGCGGGCGCCTGGGCCTTGCGCTGGGATAGGGCCTCAATCTCGGCCTCCAGGCGGGCCTTCTTCTCTCTGAGCCCCTGTTCGTAGGGGGTCATCTCGTTCTTGCCACTCATCGTTAGCTCCCTTCCCTTAGTAAATTCTAGGTTCTCTCGGCTCCGGGGGCGTATGGGACATGAAGAATGAGAAACCGAGGCCCCCGCCCCGCGCCTTGCGCTCGGCTTCGCGTTGCCTCCTTCTCTTGATACTCGGAAAACACACGGGGCATGCCCTCGCGTTCGGGTCGCAGCCCCCATGCTGCCAGCAGCATTCGGCCAGATCTTCTCGTTCGTCGCTATCGCTGGGGAGGGCCTGGTAGCGCAGGACCCGCCGCCGGTGCTCGACTACACCATCGGGCTGGGTGGACGAGGGCGGGGGCGTCGCTATGGGGCTGAAGCCAGGCCAGGGCCAGGGCTCCACTAGGCCGTACTTGCCAAGCAGCGGGGTCCCTGCACGATCCACCACGCGAACCAGGGGGATGCGATCCAGGAGGGCCTGCAGCCGCGACCGCCGTTCGGACTCGGCCCGCGCCTTGCGTTCCGCCTCTTCGCGCTTTTCCGTGGCCGCGCGGTGTTCCCGCCGGGTCCTGGCGGACCACTCGTTCCATCTCCGGGTAGCCTCCGCTATTTCCTGAGGCGAGGCAAACCAGGGATCACGCTCCGGCTCCGGGTCCGGGGTGGGCACGATCTTGTCGGGCTCCGGTGGCTTGGGCCGTGGCTTGAGCAATCGCAGGAAACCTCGTCTTATACCCATGATGTCTACACGATCCGATCCGCCTGCTGCGGATTAGGCTTGGGCTCCTCCTCCGTCTCCACCAACTGCGTGAGCATTTTGATGTAGTCCCGCCTTTCGCGGATGGCCATGAGGTATTGGCCGCGAAGGGCGGCGTTGTCCGGGTCGGCCTCCAGGCGATCGGCGAGCAGGGCGCAAAGGTCGTCGATCTCCGCTAGCGGGATTAGCAGCGGCGTCGGCACCCCGTCCAGGCCGACCTTCGCCCGGCGCCACGATGCGAGTCGGCGGTAGAGACGCTGGTAGCGCCTGCGGTACGGGCTATTCGGTTTCTTGGCCATTTCCATGTTCTCCTGTTTGCCCTCCGTCCTTCGGGCCGCCGCACGGCGGATGGGTGAGTCGCGTGGCGCTCATATCGACCTAAGCGGATTTCACATTTTGTGCGAGCTGAGGCCCCATTCTGCCGTAGCTGGCCAGGGACCCCGACGGAAGATTTAGCAGGGGGCCTGCTGCTGCGGCAGTCGTGGTGTACCCCCGTATTCGGTGCTCCTGTAGCTATAGTGTACCCCCGTATTTGCTGCTGCATACCGCGCATGTATAGCTATTGTGGCCGATTCTAGCTACGAATCGCCCCTTCAGCGGCGCTGTCGGGCGCCTAGCTATACGCCTCCGTAGCCGCGCACTCCCCAAGACGCCCTTGAACAGCTTAGCCCCTAGCCCGATCTGCCCTAGCCGAGACGGTTCGGTAGCGATTCGATTGTTCGTGCTCGGCTTTTCACCCGGTCCCGTACCTGGCGTCTGTTACTGCGTAGCTGGGCAGTCGCGTGGTCCCTCATACAGCAACCGGAGCGTTCGTGGGCCGGGCAGGGTGCCTGCTTCTATATAGCTGTTAAAGGCCGCGCTCGGCGTGGTGCGTCTACCTGCTGGGCGCTAGGGCTACTCCGTGTGACGACGTACCGATCACCGAAGGCTAGCTCTACCGCAGCCACACACGCGGCCAGGTCTGCTTCGGGGACCGTCGCCTTACCATCCAGGAATACGATGGGTAGGCGCTCCTGGCCTGCTGTGTAGTACAGGCAGCCGCTCCATCCGCAGTACTCTGTTAGTTGTATCCGCTTCATCGCTGTATCCTCTCTATGGTGTTGAGGGTTCCTGCCCTTCTGGTTCGGGCCTACCTTCAATGAGGGCTCTGACCTGTGGCGCCAATCCGAGTGGGTCGGGGTCGGCGCGTCGGGTGTTGTGGACCCTCGCATCCTGGGTACGGCACGGCATAGCTAGCGTCCATGCCTCATTCAGCCACCAATCGATCTTCGACAGGTCTTTGGCCTCCAGTGCTTCATTCAGCCCCGTCTCGACCCGTGCTAGGTCACGATGGAATTCGGGCCATCCTTCTTCGGGCCAGGCGTCACGGAGCCAGGTCAAGGTCTGCCGGGTGATCTCTGCTGCCCGTAGCCTTCGGCTCAAGTGAAAGTCCAGGCTGATCCCCTGTAGGTCCTCGGTCGTCTTTGCGATCCCCTCTAGGTCGTTATCGTGGACGGCCTTTGCTGCGGCCTGCCAGATCTCCTTCACCCTTGCTTCGAGCCGCTCGAGTGTGTCGTCTCTTCTTTCGCTCATGCTTCTTCTCCTCCGTCAGGCCGCTCCCGCTCATTCAATTCGAGATCCCAGGCCGCGAGTCTGATCTGGCGGACAACCTGCCGTAGGGCCACTTTCCTCAGCACCCCCGTGGGGGCTAGCTGGTCTAGCAGGGCCGCGCCCAGCTTGGTGATACCCAGGCGCACGCGATCTACGTCCCGACCGCCCTCTACGCCGAACACCTCTGCGGGGACTCTGAAGCGGCGGTTGAGACCTTTGCGCGGCGGGGTATTCGGCGCGCCCTTACTCAGGTGGTAGCGGATACTGGTCTCTGAACATTCGAAGCGCCGCGCCAAGGCTGGGATGCTGCAGCCGGTGCGGTACAAGTCACGTATCACAGTGCCGTCCAGGTGCCGGTTGGCGGCCATTAGGACTGCTCTTTCCGTTGAGCGATCAGTGTGTCCAATGCGCCTTCATATTTTTCCCTCGTCGCCTCCCGGTACTTATGGCAGGCTCGCTCGTAATACTCGACCGCCTGGGGACTGACGCCCACCAGGGCAGCGATGTCAATCGCCCTGATGCCGTTGCGGACGCGACGCACTTTGAAGGATTCCATAATGCTCCCGGATCGAAAAGGGCGACTCGGTCGGTCGCCCTCCCTTGCTTAGTGAAATGTTAGCTCAGCCACGAGGCGTCAGCAAGCGGGCTGAGGCAAGGGGGCGCGGGCGCTGAGAAGGCGGCGGCTGGGGAGGGTGGCGAATCGACACCCTCCCCACCAGAATGGCTAGAGCGGGATGTCCAACTGGCGTCCGACGCTGGTTGGACAAGGCGGCTAGCGCAGGGCGTCCAGGGTCCGTCGGACGGAGGCTGGACACGGGGCATTCCAACTCGAACGGATCGAGTTGGAACAAGGGCCTGGAGCCTGTCCAGGGTTGCACGGATCAACCCTGGACGCGGGGGTTAGGCGTCGCCTTTGCGCCCTGGCGTCCTGGCTTGGCGCCGTGGCTAGACCAGACTCCGTTTCAAGGCGATGCACCCCGCTACGATCTCGTTGATCTGGCGGGCGAAGACCGCGATGTTGTGGGACCCTGACCAGTACTTAAAGAAGTAGCTCGCATACTCCTGCAATTCGGCTATGGTACAGCGCCTGAGTAACTGGCGGACCATCCCGTGTTCCTTGCCGGGCGCCAGTTGGTAGCGGCGCCCATCGTGGGAGCGGCTCCACTCGGCAGCGTACCATTCAAGAAATCTGGCGACGGTGCCGGGGCTGATATCGCCGGTCACTTCGTGGGCGCGAAGCTCCAAGGTGGCCGCCGTCTTCTGGTCGGGCGTCGGGGGCACGTCGCCGACGATGACCTTTCGCGGGATCACGGCGCCCCACTCGCTACACCGGATGAGGCCGTAGCGTTCGAGGGCGGCATAGATAGGGCGCAGCCGCCGTTTGTGGATCTGGCCGCCTAGGGCCTCGATCAGACGTGTCTGGCCGAGGCGCCGGTCGCCGAGGGCGGCCCGGCGGAGGGCGGTGTAGGCGGCCCGTTCGTCGTCCGTCAAGACTTGCGCCCACCACCCCCAACGAGGTTTCGTATCCTGCAGGCTAGGGGAGGGGAGAATAGTCTGGCACGGCCTGCCCAGAGGTTTTGGCCTTTTTGGGCCACCCGCTATTCTTTCTTCTCTCTCCGTCATTCCCTTAATCACTAACCGTTAACAGATAACTATACATGTATAGTGCGTGGCCCAAAAAGGCCAAAAGTCGGGGCCAGTACCCCTTCAGGGGGGGTTTTGGGCCACCCCTCAAGGGGGTTTTGGGCCACCCCTCTCATAGATCACAACGCGGCAGTCCCCTAGACGTTACGGATCGCATCAGACCTATAAGAGACAGCACCCTCCGAGGGGTGATCGCCTTGAGGGGCTCCCTCGGAGGGTGCGATGTCTTCGGTTGCCGCGTGGCGATCTTTCTTACCCCTCACTGATCATGACGAAGGATGCCCGCCAGATCGTGCTCCGTAGCTATGATCGACCGCCGCGACCGCGCCCACAGACCCCCGTGTCTGCCCCAACAGGGGGCCTGTCCGCCGTGCTAGGCGCGAAGTGGTAGCCTACCCCCATCTCTCTCTCAGACGCGCCACGCGCGGAGGCCCCGACCGGACGAGTTGGCCGGGGCCTCGAAGGGGCCGCCAGGGAAGGCGGCCCTGGCCCTTCTGGTCGCCTAGGGTCAATCAGAAGATGTAGACGTAGTCTGCCTTCCCGCCGCCGCCACCGCCGCCCTTCATCCCTTTGTCTAGGAAGTGCTTCTCAACGTTTCTTGCAGCGGTTTCGGAATCCGCGTTCCACTGCACCCAATACTCCGGGTCGTTGTGCTCAGTCTTGCGACGGGCGGGATCATCGGTTACACCGATAGTCCAGAGTGAATGGTCCTTGGTTTTCGCGGACATGACCCGTTGCTCGATTGCGGCCTTTATCGCCGATTCGGACGCCATTTCTACCTCCCTTTACCGCCTTCTCGCTCCCACCTCTCGGCGGCTTCGCGGGTAGTCCTCTTGCCGATGTGGACTATGTGGCCGGAGCCGAACGTCCTCTCGTGCTCCTGCTCGCGGCGCTCCAGATCGTCCGTGATCCCACGGTGCTGGATTCTGTTTCCCTGCTTGAAGTGGTACTTGTAGGTATCTCTCTTGGCCATTCGAACCCCCCTCAGTACTGATGTTCGGCCCGAACCTAACAGACGAGCCGCAGGCGGTCAAGAGGGTAGGCTATTTGAGCACATCCGCCCGTGTGTTATAATCGCCCCGTCTCGCGTATCAGCCCTAGATTCCGCGAGAGGGAGGGGAAGGCTATGCGATGGATCGCGCTGCTACTCCTACCGGCTGTCCTTCTGCTGGCGGCGGCTTGTGAGGAGGATGAGGCCGAAGAGACGCCGACCGCGACCATAGGAGCCAGGACCGCTGACATCTCCGAGACCCCTCAGCTCACACCGAGGGCACCTCTCACACCTGATTCGACACTGTCGCCAACGGAAGAGGAGGCCGTGCAGGAAGCCGCTGCAGAGTTGTTCTGGATAGCGGCTGATACAGCTGGCATCCCCCGCACCGCCTCCTTTGAGGATGCCAAACGCATGCTTCAGGATGTCCTTTTTCTGGACCTCGATAGCAAGCTGCGAAAGATCGAGCAGTTCGGAGTTGACCCTTTCGCAACGTGGCCATACTGCATCAATGCAATCTCGGGCCTAATGGCTGAGGCCTCACTTGGGCTATCCCAGTCTCCAGCGGAGGCAGGAGTAGAAGCTCACACTCTCATAACCATACTAGAGATGCTGAATGATGATGTGATGGCCGCCCGCGAGATCGGCAGAGGAGGATGGTCACCCACGGAGTCCAAGCAGTTATGTGACCAGTTCGAGGACGAAGCACGAGCGAAAAGGGGATGGCCACCAGTGCAGCGATGAGGCTGGCCTCTAGCTTAGGGCGATGTGTTCGGCGGGATAACGGCTGGCACCGCCTGGTACGCGAGGAGGCCGTTTCGCAGCGGGGAAAGAGGAAACAACCATGGCGAAATACAGGGTCGGCGATAAGGTGAGGGTGAAACAGGATGCTCAGTCTCCTCCTCCACCAAGCTACGTGAGAGGTAGAAGCGCCGTTGTTGTGAAGGTTCATGAGGGTGGCGGAACGGCGGCGTTCGTGGCGCAAAACGAAGAAATCCCGCCAAGCGTTCAATTCTATCGCATCAAGCTGGCAGCGGTCGACCCAGACGAGCAAGCAGAACACGACATTGGTGAGGACTGGCTAGAGCCAGAGTAGGCCGAGGAAACCCGTCTTGCGGCCTGATCCCTCCCCTCTCCGCCGCGTTCCACTCGTGGGGAGCATGGCGTGGGGCTAGGACTAGGCGGCCTGTAGCTTCACCGTGAAGGGGATATCCGCCGCGCCGCCGTTATTAGCTGCCCAGGAGCAGCCTGGTGGAGCGAGGATGGGCGCCGCAGGCCCTGGCTATCTCCCGCACGGGCAGGAGTTCTTCGCCGAGGACATTGAACACGTCCAGGCGGTTGGCCGCCATCAGCACCCTGGCGGGCTGCCAGCCCGCCATCGCCCGCGCGATGGCGTCAGGCCGAGGCTCTCGTCGCGGCGACTGCGTTGTCATGGCAGCACCTCCCTCGTCTGGTGACGCCATTCTAGCACTGCGACCGGCATCCGTGGGGGGCCACGAAGTTCCCGGTGTTACCTCATCACCCCGCCTGTCAGGCGGACACCACGCGCTCCCCGGTCAGGTTCAGCTTGTACTTCCTGATCTGTTCGGGCGGAATCCGCTGCCCCGCGGGATCGACAAACGCGAGGGCGTCCTCCGGACACTGGACGATACAGGCGCCACACTGCACGCACTCGCTGTCGTTGAGGATGCGGGCCTTGTGGAGCTTGCTGTCTATCTCGTAGCAGTTCTTGGGGCAGACCTGCTGGCAGATGGCCCGACCTTCGCACCTGTCGAGATCGAGCTCGACGCGGAGGAGCCTGTCCTCGTGAAGGCCGCTCTTGTAGACGGGCGTGCTGCCCGCGAGGTCGAGGCTGATCAGGAGCGCGATAGCCAGGCCAGCCAGTCCCCAGCCCATGATCGCCGTCCAGTGCCAGCCCGCGGCCAGGCGACCGTAGGCGGCCAGGCCCGCGACCAGCATCGCCCATACCACCAGCACCTTCTGCGACCGCGGGTCGAAGACGACGAGGTATCTGGTCCAGCCGGGCAGCATGTGCTCAGGCGAGACGACGGCCCGCCTCGGGAGCCAGGGGAAGCCGGCAAAGGTCAGCAGGGCTAGGGCCCACACGACCGCCAGGAACGGCAGGGCCAGATCCCTCCACCAAACGAGAAGCGGGATGAGCGGAATGGTGGAGATGGGAAAGGCCCACATGACGGCCATCTCCAGGCGCTGGCCCAGGTCGAACCTGACCGTCCGCATCCGCTCTGTCTTACGGTAGTGGTTGCTCAGGTAGGCGGGTATGTCTTCGGCATAGACGGGCCCGAAGACCGGACGCCAGCCGGTTCTCTCTTCCAGCGCCCTGCGCTCGACGCCGGTAGCGCTGAGCTGAGGCAGGATCAGGCGGCGGTGCTCCACCAGGTCGCCGATGCCGCTGGTCTTTATCACCGATACAACGTCGTCTGTCGTGAAGTGGCCGCCTGCCGCCGCGCACCACACGTTGATGCCCCGCGTATTGGCGACCAGCAGGTAAGCGTCGATGCCCCTCAGGGCTCTTGCCACCCGCCGCACAGTGAGCCCGAAGTTGCTGGTGACGAAGACCGGCGACCGGCGATCGGGGTTGCCGAGTCGCCTGAGGCCTG
>Ga0209979_1000750_pt1 | contig 40469 bp, 36 predicted proteins | sample AnhtaG_FD_183114 | JGI IMG/M metagenome (GOLD analysis project Ga0209979, IMG submission 183114) | Deep subsurface microbial communities from Anholt, Denmark to uncover new lineages of life (NeLLi) - Anholt_01485 metaG (SPAdes) (version 2) | ecosystem: Environmental > Aquatic > Marine > Oceanic...
AGAAGAGTTTTATAAAAAAGCAAGCGAACTATATGGTTCTGATGCGTCTTTTGCTGAAGAAGCTCGTAGTTGTGTTGTCAAACTCCAAAGCGGCAATCCTGTAATGTGCTCATCTTGGGAAAGAATAGTAGATTGGTCTCGGAATGAGATATACCCTATATATGAAAAAATTAATGTTATACTGAAAAGAGAGGATGAACGCGGCGAGAGTTTTTATAAGGATAAACTCACAGGTATTGTAAGCGACTTACAGGAGCAAGGGTTGGCGAAAGAATCAGATGGAGCGGTTTGTGTTTTTCCGAAGGGGTTTAAGAATAAAGAGGGTGAGCCATTACCGTTTATGATACAAAAAAGCGATGGGGCGTATCTCTATGCGACGACGGATTTGGCGGCCATTCGCTATCGGATAAATAAACTAAAGGCAGATAAAATAATTTATGTCACCGATGCGCGGCAGAAACTGCATTTTGAGATGCTGTTCGCTGTTGCGAAAATGGCAAAGTGGGTCAGTGATGATATTGAACTTTCACACGTGATGTTCGGCAGCGTTTTGGGTGAAGATGGGGCTCCACTGAAAACGCGTTCGGGCGAAAATGTAAAGCTAAAAGAGCTGCTCAATGAGGCGGTAGGACGCGCAAAAGCCGTCGTCGAAGAAAAAAATCCTGACCTTGGCAAAGATAAAAAAGCAGAAATCGCAAAAGCGGTCGGAATCGGTGCCGTCAAATATGCTGACTACTCCAATAACCGAACAAGCGACTATATCTTTAGCTTCAACAAGATGTTAGCGATGGATGGCAATACCGCTCCGTATATGCAATACGCCTACGCGCGGATAAAATCGATTGAACGAAAAGCGCAGGAAAAAAACATAGAGATTGAGAAAGAACTTAGAGCTATTACCGATTTGAGTCTGACCGAGCCGGCCGAGCTGGATCTGGCAAAAACCTTGAGCCGGTATGGCGAGGCAATACAAGCCGCCGCTGCTGATTACAGGCCGAACTACTTGACCGCCTATCTGTACGAGCTGGCACAGAAATTCAGCGGCTTTTATACGAATTGTCCGGTTCTGGATGCCGGGCCGGACAAAAGACCTACCAGACTATTGCTTTGTGATTTGACCGCAAAGACTATCAAACACGGCTTGAGTGAACTTTTAGGTATCGAAGTTGTCGAGCAAATGTGAGCCCCGTTAGAAACTCAATAAAGAAAGTTTCTACAGGGGTGAATAAATGAAGTTTCTAACGGGGTAAGAGGTAAGAATAATGAAAATCGTCGAAAGAGATTTTCGCATAAGCAGTAAACACCGTAACGAGATGATTGACATTACAAGCCAGGTCCGCTCGGCGGTCAGCCAATCCGGTATTACCAATGGCGATGTAATAGTCTATTGTCCTCATACAACAGCGGCAATTACCATAAATGAAAACGCTGACCCGTCCGTTCCGCACGACATACTTTTGACTCTGGCCGAATTGGTGCCCCATCATCGTCCGGGCTACCGGCATTCCGAGGGCAATTCCGATGCACATTGCAAAAGCTCACTGATTGGCTGCAGCGAACAAATCCTGATAAAGGATAAATCCCTTGACCTCGGCACCTGGCAGGGCATTTTTTTCTGTGAATTCGACGGCCCGCGCAGCAGAAGGGCAATAGTCCAAATCCGCGGGGAATGAAAAAGTTGAGTGATGCCGCCCGCCCTGTTTGCTGTGGACAAATCCATTATGAAAAATAAATATCTGAAAGGAATTAGCGCTAATGTATTTTTATTAGGCATTGTCAGCTTTTTGAATGATTTAAGCAGTGAAATGATAATGCCGATTTTGCCGATGTTTGTTACAGCGCTGGGCGGTGCCGGCCTGACCGTTGGATTAGTGGGGGGATTTAGAGACAGCATATCAAGTATTCTAAAGGTCTTCTGCGGCTATTGGTCCGACAGAACCGGCAAAAGGAAAATATTCGTTTCTTCCGGATACGTGACTTCCTCGCTTTTTAAGTTATTGCTGGCTTTTTCTAAAACGTGCCGGCACGCTGTGATTTTCGCTGCCCTGGAAAGAGTAGGCAAAGGCCTGAGGACTGCCGCAAGAGATGTTATTATTGCGGACTCTATGGTAAAAGAGCGGGGTAAAGGATTTGGAATTCACAGGGCCCTCGATACTTCCGGGGCAATTCTGGGCTCGATTGTTGTTTTTCTTTTATTCTGGTTTTTGGGCTTTAGTTTTAAGCTGATTATACTCATTGCTGGAGTTGTCGCATTTGCTTCTTTAATTCCGCTGCGTTTTGTAAAAGAAGGCAAAACAGAACCACGAGACATAACGCTAAAGATAGGCCTGAAAAATCTTCCTAAATCTCTTAAGTTATTTATCCTGATTTCCGGCATATTTGCTCTGGGCAATTTCAGTTATATGTTTTTTATTATTAGGGCGCAGCAGTTCTTTACAGCTAAATTATCAATCGCGGTGCCAATCCTCTTATATGTTCTATTTAACATTTTCTATGCCGGGTTTGCTATTCCTCTTGGCGCTCTCTCAGACAAAGTCGGAAGAGAAAAGGTTATTATTCTTGGTTATTTGCTGTTTTCATTGACCTCGCTTGGTTTTGCCTTTCTCACTTCACTGCCGGCTTTTATAGTCTTATTTGCCCTTTACGGTATAACCTATGCGGCGGTTGACGGAAACCAGCGTGCCTTTGTGTCTGATTTATCCTCCCAGCAGTTAAAAGCTACAGCTCTGGGAACATTTCACGCCACAATAGGTTTGATGGCCTTACCGGCAAGTCTTATAGCCGGATTGTTATGGCAGAATATTGCTCCAAAGATAACTTTTATTTATGGCAGTATAACCGGCCTTATTTCTGTTCTTTTATTTGTCGCTTTTGGAAATTATTTTAGTGTGCCAAAGGAACTAAATAAATGAGGAACATCGAGCAGGTGGAAACTCGGCCGATAAAAGCCGGTTTTAAGACCGTGCGCATAAAAAGGGCGAGGTGGTGGGAACCGGCTGGGGGGGAAACCGGTGTGCCACGCTGCCTCGCCGAGGTTCGTAAGCTGCCAGAAGCAGCACTGTTTCATTATTTTAAGAGCAATCTAAAAGCTTAACACCTTTAAATAAGCCTGTCAAATAAAAAAAGTAAAAATTTAGAGGACCTTATCTACCCAGCCTATATTGTCTTTACAATCCTAATATACAGGCTACGGTAGTAAAATGCAAGTTAAAAATTGCTTTTTTTTTGTTTTTTTTGTGCTCATTACGTTATCTACAAGCGTGGCTCATAAAGTGAAATGGCTTGAATCTTTGTGCGTATTAGCGTAGATTATGGCTGATAAGTCTAAAAGTTGTCATTTTTGGAGTTTTTTGATGACAAAGCCAAAAACTATGTTGAGTATTGGGCCAAAACCGGCTATTTCAAGATGCTTCTTATTTTGGGCGGGTCGAATTTGTTAATCTTAAATTCCTGACCGTTCTCTTATGGCAAAAATTTCTGAAAGAATAGAACGCGTAAAGGGCACCATCAACTCTACTTGTGCCCGTGTTGGCAGAGACCCCAGTGAGATAAAGCTTGTTGTTGTAACCAAGTCCGCTGCCATTGAGGCCATAAAGGAAGTTATTTATCTGGGCCTGGCCGACCTCGGTGAAAACCGGGTTCAGCAGTTGAAAAAGGTTTCCGCCCAGATAGATGAGTTTTTGCAGGGAGGGGATGGTGATTCAACTCTGCCGGAAAAAGTCAACTGGCATATGGTCGGCCACCTACAACGTAATAAGGTCCGCCAGGTCTTGCCCATTGCTTCTCTGATACATTCGGTTGACACACTTCGGCTGGCGGAAGAGATAAATACTTCAGCGGCAAAGCTGAACTTATGCCCCAGGGTACTTCTGCAGGTCAACACCTCCAACGAACCGCAAAAATACGGTGTTCCGGTAGGTGCGACGACGCATCTGGCTGAGCAGATGGAAACGTTGCCGAATCTAAAACTGATTGGTCTGATGACAATGGCACCCTTGACACATAATAAAGGTGTCATTCGGGCTTGTTTTGTTCGGGCAAGAGAGTTATTTGTTGAGATGCGCGGCGAAAAAATTGTCGGGCCGGAGTTTACTGAGCTAAGTATAGGTATGAGTTCGGACTACGAAGTCGCTATTGAGGAGGGTGCAACCATCCTTCGCATCGGCTCGGCAATCTTCGCCGGCTAACCCCGTAGCATAAAACCGCCTCTGGCAATGCTACGAGGCTAAGAGCAGTTTTGAGCCGAGTAAGCATCGAGGGGGTCCCTTTTTATTGGAACAAGTTTGTAATCTGTACCAACGTATCTTTACGGACAGTAGGAAGATTACCAATCTTGCACCAGCAGAAAAAAAAAGCAAAGTGCCATCCCTAACAAGCCGAGATTAGTTTGTACCGATATTTGTAGAAATGGATATTTGTTCAGGGTTCCCATTTTGCAATACGTCGCAAAATGGTGCTCTCAAAGTCCCATAACGCAGCTAAAAAGGTAAATGAAATGGAAAAAGCAGAACTATTAAGCGCTATTGAACTGCCGCAAAACTTCACAGATGTTCTATACATGACAAACCAGGAACAGATGCCAGTTGAAATAAAGCGACTTTTGAAGCAGAAGAAGCTTACTTTCCAGATCCAGCCAATAAACAAATTTCCTCAGATTCGCGAGCGACTTGACCTGATTGGAACCGTCATTATCGATGCAAAGGACCTGGACAAGACGCAGCAGCAGAAATTGGCCCGAATAATTGAAGCGCTCGAGATGGAAAATATTGGTGTGATTTTGCTCACCAGCCGGGTGGTAATGCCCGTAAAAAGTTTTTCTTTAACACCGGCAAAAACCAGCTTCTCTATGGCCAGCACAATGGAGTCAGTTTCAATAGATGAGCTGTGGGTTAGAATCAGCGTCAATATTGCATACCGTAAAAAAAGTTCTGGCCTGGCGGTAAAACCTGCAATCCCACCAAAGCAGGTGCAAACAATTTACAAGAATAAGCTGGCCGAGCAGCTTAGTATGACCGGAGCCCTGGTGGACAACCTGGCAGAGCAGCTTCGTCTGGCCGGTCTTGTGCAGCAGGATTTTCTGCCCACTCAACTGCCCAATAGTAAAGAAGTGCGATGGGCCACGGTCTTTTTGCCGGCCGAGTGGGTCTCAGGGGACATTTACCATATCGTGCGTATCGACGAGCAGCACGTAGGCTTTTATGTAGCTGATGTAGTCGGTCACGGGATCCCTGCGGCACTACTGACAATTTTTGTAAAACAGGCTCTGGTTATGCGGGAGACTATTGAGAACAATTACCATATATTCTCACCGGCGGAAGCTATGAAAAATCTCAATGTGCGGATGGCTGCACAGAAGCTATCCGGCTATCAGTTTGCTACCTGTTGCTATTGTCTGCTAAATATAAAAACACTACAGATGACCTATGCCCGTGCCGGACATCCCTATCCAATTCTTATCAGGCCCAAAGAAAAGCCGGAACAACTGGAAATACAAGGCTCGCTGCTCGGAATTTTTGGACAAGCCGAATACATCCAGCAGACTGTGCAGCTTCAATCCGGGGATAAAGTCCTGCTGTATTCTGATGGAGCAGAGCCCTTTGTCGGCAGTTTCGACGACCAAACCGGCTTTCAATTCAGCGAAGAATTTTGCGAATTCAAAGATTTACCTATTGTCGAGATGTTCGACAAATTCAACACGCTTGCGCAAAATAAGAAAATCGCCCCATCTGAAATTGATGATATTACAGCAGTTGGCCTTGAGATACTTTAGTCGGCCCTAAGCGTCAAAGCGCACTTTCGGAGTTCCCAGTTTGCGGCTTATTGCAGGGAGCCCCAAACGCCCTTTATTGTGTTTGGGGACCCCGCAAAATGCCCCCCCCGACACCTCGGGGGGGTTACTGGATGCCGGTTGCCCTCATGTCTTTCGGAGTTCCCAGTTTGCGGCTTATTGCAGGAGGGGCCAAATGCCCTTTATTGCTTTTGGGAACCCGGGAAATTGTTTGCAAAAGCACCTCTTGTAGTTATAATTATTGGCTTAACCGACAGCTTGGGTTTTCCTTTTGCGGTTTATTGCAGGGGACCCCGTAAGATTGGGTCTCCTTTATTAAGAAAGGATGCGGCAATGGCGGAGAACAAAGATAGCGATTTGCGGAAAATAAAAAAACTCATTGAGATAATGAAACAAAATGAGCTGGTCGAGGTTGAAATAAAGCATGGCGATGACAAAATTTTTTTGAAGCGCTCCCAACCTCAACCCGCTGTCGGCGGGACCGTAACCGGTGCGGGGACGATTGGGCCGGAATCTGGTGCTGCACCTGCCGGCCCCAATGCAGCGCAAAGCTCAGGGGCTTTGAGTCAGCCTTCCGCTCCGCAGCAAGACGAGGATTTGGTAGAGATAAAATCACCTATCGTAGGGACTTTCTATGTCACACCGAGCCCCGATTCCGAGCCTTATGTTGAACTCGGCTTGGCAGTTAAGCCACAGACGGTCGTTTGTATAATCGAGGCAATGAAGGTGATGAACGAAATAAAAGCCGAGACCAGCGGAACAATAGTCGAGATACTGGTGACTAACGGCCAGGCCGTTGAATATGGTCAGGTGCTTTTCAAGGTCAAACCAGACTAATTCGTGGTGCGTCGTGCGTGATGCGTCGTGCGTAATACGCAATACGATATACGCAATACGAGATACGAAAAGATGTTTTCAAGAATCCTGATAGCGAACCGTGGTGAAATAGCGCTGCGTATCATCCGTGCTTGTCACGAGCTTGGCATTGAGGCGGTGGCAGTTTATTCCGAGGCCGATAAGGACGCTCCGTACTTGCAGCTTGCCGATGAAGCCATTTGTATAGGCCCGGCCGACCCTGCCCAAAGTTATCTAAATATCCCGCGTATCATAAGTGCCGCCGAGATTGCAGATGTCGAGGCAATTCATCCGGGTTATGGCTTCCTGGCTGAGAATGTAAACTTTGCCCAGATATGTCAGGACTGCGGCATAATATTTATTGGCCCACCTGTTGAGGCAATGCGGCTGCTCGGTGACAAAGTCCAGGCCCGCAAACTGGCACACAAAGCGCGGGTCGCGGTTGTCCCGGGCTCTGACGGTGCTATTGAAGAAGAATCTGAAGCGTTGAAGCTCGCAAGCAAGATGGGCTACCCCGTGATGATAAAAGCTGCTGCCGGTGGTGGCGGACGGGGTATGAGAGTTGCGCACAACGACATCAGCTTTCGTTCGGCTTTCGGTGCAGCGCAGGCCGAAGCAAACGCTGCTTTCGGAGACGGCAGCGTCTATCTGGAAAAATTTATAGTTGAACCCCGCCACGTGGAGGTGCAGGTAATGGCCGATAACGCCGGCAACGCATTGCACTTTTACGAAAGAGACTGCACCATTCAGCGAAGGCATCAAAAAATGATTGAGGAATCACCCTGTCCGGTGTTGGATGAGCGTGACAGAGAGCAGCTTGCCGAAGCTGCCTTGAGGATTATAAAAGAGGCCAAATATGTCAATGCCGCAACGATTGAATTTCTTCTGGACAAGGATAAAAAGTTTTACTTCATTGAGGCGAATGCACGAATCCAGGTCGAGCATCCGGTTACCGAGATGGTTACAGGCCATGATTTGATTAAGTGGCAGCTAAAGATCGCCGCTGGTCAACCTATCAAATTCCGCCAGAAAAATATCAAGCATACGGGCGTGGCGATTGAGTGCCGAATAAACGCCGAGGACCCCGCGAATAATTTCGCGTCTTGTCCGGGCACGATTACCAGATATATTCCGCCCGGCGGTCCCGGCGTCAGAGTTGATACGCACATTTCAGAGGGTTGGACGGTTTCGACAAGTTATGATTCGATGATTAGCAAACTTATCGTTCATCAAAGAACGCGAACCGAGGCGATTGCCACGATGAAAAGGGCTTTGCGGGAATTTGTTATCGAGCCAATCAAAACCACGATACCGGCCTGTCTGGATATCCTCTCACATAATCTTTTTGTCAAAAACAAAATCGACACCGGCTTCGTCGAACGAAACTTCTGACCTCGTATTTCATGTCTCGTGAAGCGTATCTCGTGGCACACTTCTTTCTGTCACTTTTCCAGAGCGATTAAGTCTTCGTATGTTTCGCGTTTTCTTATTAGCTTGAATTCGCTGCCGTCGACGAGGACTTCGGGGGCCCGGCCTCGTGCGTTGTAATTGCTGCTCATACTAAAGCCATAAGCCCCGGCGGTGAAGATAGAAAGCAAATCGCCGCGTTTTACCGGCGGCAAAGCCCTGTCCTTTGCAAAAAAATCTGCACTTTCACAAATCGGCCCGACCACATCAACGACTTCGGTGCCGTCCAATTGCAAATCTCTGTCTCGCTGGCGGGGAACAAATTTTTCAGATACATTGACAGGCCAGATGAAATGGAACGCATCGTACAACGGCGGACGAATCAAATCGTTCATTCCCGCATCGACGATAACAAATTTTTTCCGGCCGCTGGTTTTCAGATATAAAACCTGCGTTACTAAAATAGCTGCGTTGGCTGCGATACTTGCGCCGGGTTCGAGGATAAGTTTTAGATTTTTACCTTTCAGTAACGGCACAATGGCAGCGGCGTAATCAGCGGCTGTTGGTGCTGTGCCGGTTATGTAATCGGCCCCGTATCCGCCGCCAATGTTCACTGCTTCGATTGTGAACCCGTCGCGACGCAGTTGTTCAATCAGGGCTAATATTTTTTTTATCGCCTCAACATAGGGCTGAACGGATAGGCCGGCCGAGCCTAAATGTATATGAATTGCACAGAGTTTGACGGCCTCGTTTCGCCCGTAATCGGCGAAGACCTTTTGCGCACGGTCGATGTCAACGCCGAATTTGGTTTCCTTTTTGCCTGTAATGTCATACCTATGTGTCTTCAGGTCAACGTCGGGGTTGACGCGCAGGGCGGCTTTGGGCTGTTTGCCTTGTTGTTTTGCCAGGCGAATCAGGTTTTGTAGCTCAGCTTCTGATTCGATATTGAAATAACCGATGCCGGCATTTAACGCTTCGATGATTTCGGTGTCGGTTTTGCCGACGCCGGCATAAACGATTTTTGATGAATTGGCCCCGGCTTGCAGAACGCGATATAACTCCCCGCCGCTGACGATATCGAAACCGCTTCCTGCTTCAGCCATAAATTTGAGGATATTTATATTGCCGCAGGCCTTAACGGAATAGCAAATCGTAGTATCAAGCTCGCTGTAGGCCTTTTGAATCCTTTGCAGATGCTCCTTGAAGGTGGCTTTACTGTAGATATAAACCGGCGTACCGACTTCGGCGGTGATTTTTTCAACATCTACGTTTTCAGCAAACAATTTACCGTTTTTGTGATTGAAATAGTCCATATTGCACAATCAATAATCAATAATCAATAGTCAATAGTCAATAAAAAAATGGAAGGTTCCGCCGTGGCGAGAGAACCTTCCATTTCCGCGTAACTTGCCGCAGTGTTGGGATTTTGGCTTGCCGCTCAACCTGTCGGCCCACCAAAATCTATAACTCAAAGATGAGCGGGCTTTTGGCTAAGTTGTTACGCTACCTTTTCTTTCTCTTCTTAGCTTTTTTCTTGGTTGCTTTTTTCTTGGCTACTTTCTTCTTCTTTGCCTTTCTCTTTGCCATTATTTTTCCCTTTCAGTTGATTAAATCTTTTTGCATCCAGCAGGTTAACATCACAATACTAATTTACTACTAAAAATTCTATCAAACAAATTATAAAAAAAGTTTACGACTTTTGTTATATTATCGTCTAAATATTTAAAAATACTTCATAAAATTTTTCATCATCGATGTTTTACACAACCTCTCATTTCGTTTATCATACTCTTTAATGAAACGATACAACTTGTTTTATTGTAACTGAAGTTTTTATTCAAGCTCCGATTGTAATTGAAGTTTTTACTCGAGTATAGAAAGTGTTTTTTACGATTACCCGTGTTAAGGCCGTTTATTTTAACTTATAGGCCGGTTTCGTGGTTTTTGATTGCGAAAGAAGTAATCCGCATCTTTGTCAACTAAAATATTTTTAAGGTGTTGCGAAACGTTGTGAATAAGTAAGAACTGACTTGTTTTTTGAAAGTTTTTGCTGTTTGTTAAAGTTTTTTGTTGGCTAAAGTTTTTTAATTTTTTTGTAATATTTCTTTCAATAACACACAATTTAGTTGTTAATTTTTTATGGCGAAAAGAAAAATAGCATTGTTTGGCGGTACGTTCGACCCAATTCATCTTGGTCATACCACCGTCACTGCCGACGCAGCCAAACATATTGGCGCAGAGAAAATCATTTTTATTCCTGCAAAGCGCTCTCCGCTGAAGGGTTTCTTTCCCAAAGCAAGTGATAATGATCGGTTTGCTATGATAGCTCTTGCAATCGCCGACGATAAGAGTTTCCAGCTAAGTGATTACGAATTGAAAAAGCCGGAGCCGAGCTACACTCTGGAGACCATAAGGCAATTTCAGGCAGACTACGGCAGCAGAACTTCAATCTATTGGCTGGTGGGTGCTGATAGTATTGACGAACTGTCACTTTGGTACGGAATTGTTGAGCTGATTGACGAGTGTAATTTATCCGCGATGTACAGGGCCGGCTGCGAACCCCCGGATTTTGCCAGATTTGAAGCTATCTGGGGCCCTGAGCGGGTTGAAAAACTTCAGCGAAACGTTATCCAAACACCCCTGATTGCTATGAGCAGCACGGAAATACGAGACAGATTAGCTGCCGGCGGTGATGTAACCAATATGCTGCACCCGCCCGTTGCTGATTATATCCGCAAGCACGGTCTCTACCAATCAAAGATTAAACCTTAATCCGGAGCATAAAGCGAAATACGAGATACAACGGAGGTTTGGTCACAATCGTGGATTTTTGACCGACTTTGTTAACCAATCGTACCAGTCGGCAAACCCGGCGCCGGTTTTGGCTGATATTGGAAAAATTTCAATGCCTTTATTTAGTTTGCGGGTATCGGCTTTCACTCGTTCAATATCAAAATCCACCTGCACTCCCGCTACCAGCAGATCAATTTTGTTTATAAGCAGCACTTTTGACTTTGCAAAAATGGCGGGATATTTTGCCGGCTTGTCGTCACCCTCCGCAACGGAAAGCACGACTATCTTGCCGGCCTCACCCAATTCAAAAGCCGATGGACAAACCAGATTGCCTACGTTCTCTATGAAAATCAAATCCAGGTCGGCAACAGGCAAATTCTCTAACGCGCTGCTTATCTGGGCCGCGGATAAATGGCACGCACCATTGGTGTTTATCTGAACCACCGGTGCTTCGGTCGCTCTGATTTTTTCAGCGTCTATGTCAGTCTGAATGTCGCCCTCAATCACACCGATTTTAATTTTATCCTTCAATTCGCTTATCGTCCTTGTCAGGATTGTGGTCTTGCCCGAACCGGGAGACGATATCATATTCAGGCACAATTTCTTTCGCTCAGTTAGAAGCTGACTGTTTTTGAGAGCGTATTCTTCGTTTGCACTGAGAATTTTTTTGCCAACATCAACTTTATACATATCATTACTCCGTTTGAAATTCTATTTGTTCCAGCAGCAGGGGCGCATCCGGCAATAAATCGAAATCCTCGCTGCCACACTTCGAACATTTCGGACAACGAAATTCAACGTCAAAGCTTTGATTACAATTCTTACACTGCCCCTGCATCGGCTTATGCTCTATTTCCAATTTCATACCTTCGCACGGCGTACCTCTGGCAATAGCCTCGAAAGCAAAACAAAGCACTTCATCATTGATGGCGTTAAGTATTCCGCAGCTAATCCTGGCATTGACAGGTTTTGCATTTTGTTTTGCAGTTTCAGCCGAGATTGTCGCCAACAGACTTTCTGCTACCATCATTTCGTGCATCAGCATATCCTCGGCAGCTCTCGTCCGTATGGCATTTGCACAATTCTCTTTCCGCCGATTTTGGTTATCAATTCCACCGTAGGCGTATCGTGGGTTTGGACAACCTCACCGATTATCCTTGCCTCTTTGCCCAACGGATGATTTTTGCAAATATTCAAGCAGTCATCGGCTGATTCCGGCGAGACAATCGTAACGAATTTGCCTTCATTCGCGATTGTTAGCACGTCAAAACCCAGCATATCGGCTGCCGCTTGCACCACCGGACTGACCGGGACATCGGCCTCGCGAATTTCGATACTCAGCCCGCTCCCTGTTGAAATTTCGTTAAGTGTTGCAGCTAACCCCCCGCGGGTCGGGTCCCGCATAAACTTTACCCCGTTAGAAATACCTGTCAAACGCGAGGCAGACGCCTCTGGCGTCTTGTTTCTAACGGGGTTTACACCGCTTGTGTTCTCCAGCAGTTCGCAGGTTAAGCTTGCTACACCTGCACAGTCGCTTTGCAACTGCGATTGAAATTTGATGCCTTCTCGCTGTGAGATAATGGTCAAGCCATGGTCACCAATCGTGCCATTGATAATGATTTTATCACCGACGGCAATCTTCTCGAACCCCAAATCCACACCGGCTAATTTTTCTCCAATCCCCGCCGTATTTATAAAAATTTTATCAGCCGCACCGGCTTCGACGGTCTTGATATCACCGGTAACAATATCGACGTTGTTTTGGCGGGCTGCCTGGCTGATACTGGATAAAATCTTGTCAAGCAATTCGAATTCAAAACCTTCTTCGATTATCAACGACAATGCCAGAGCGACGGGTTTTGAACCGGCGACAGCCAAATCATTTACCGTCCCACAGACAGCAAGTTTTCCGATATCTCCGCCGTTAAAAAACAACGGCTTAACAACGTAGCTATCCGTTGTAAAACACAGCGACTTCGAGGCAACGTTAAGATTTGCCGAATCGCCCAGCTCAGCGAGAGTGTCATTTCTGAGTTTTGGCAGAATATGATGCCGGATTAAATCATCCGTCAATTGGCCCCCGCCGCCGTGGGCAAGTAAGATTCTATCGTTTTTAGCTGTTTTCATTAGTCGCGTTTTCTCTTTTGGCCATACTTAAACCATGCTGCACAGGCCCCTTCAGAACTTACCATACACGGGCCAACCGGCGTCTGGGGAGTACAGCTTTTTCCGAACAATCCGCATTCCGGCGGCTCTATCAGTCCACACAACACTTCGCCACATCGGCAGCCGCTTGTGTCCTCGCCCGGCGTTTCGGTTATGTTGAATCGTTTAAGGCCGTCGAATCGGCTGTATTTATCTTTTAATTTAAGTGTGCTTTTTTCTATCTTTCCCAGCCCTCGCCAGTAGCCGTCCGCCGGTTCGAAGTACTCGGCCATGATTTTTTGTGCGGTGGTATTGCCCTGCTCGGTTACCACCGCAGGATATACCGATTTTAGTTCAGCTTTGCCGGCTGAAAGTTGCTGACAGATTTCGCCGAGTCCTTCGATTATTTGCAGTGGTTCAAAGCCGGCCACCACACACGGACGGCCAAAACGTTCCACAATCTCGGCAAAAGCGCGGTAGCCGATTATTACGCTGACATGGCCGGGACAGAGAAAGGCATCTATATTATGATTTTTCCCGCTCAATAATGCTCGCATCGCAGGTACAACCAATTTGTGTCCGCTCAAAATACAAAAATTGTCAATTGACCCGGCAGCCGCTTCTTTTACCACCACAGCCGTAGCCGGTGCAGTGGTTTCAAAACCTACCGCAACGAACACAACTGTTTTATCGGGATTGTCTCTGGCTAATTGCAGTGCATCTTCGCTGCTTAGAACAACCTTGACGTTGGCTTTTGTGCGTTTTGTTTCGAGTGAGCCGCCTTTGCCGGGGACACGAACCATATCGCCGTAGGTGGCAATTAAACAATCATCGCGGTCCGCCAATTGTAAAACAGTATCGATATAGCCCTGGTCAGTAACACAAACCGGACAGCCCGGCCCGGTTAAAAGTTTCAGCTTTCTGGGCAAAGTTGACCTTATACCGTTGCGGAAGATAGAAACCGTGTGAGTGCCGCAAACCTCCATTATATTGATTTGCCGACCCATTTTTTCGCAGGCCGCATTCATAAGAGTCTGTGCTTTATGAATTCTGTCGAGCATAAAATCCATAATTATCCTGAAACTCTGTTCTGAGTTTGGTTGAAGTCGTTGATTTCCGCGATGAGCTGCCAGGTCTCTTTTGCCTCTTCTTCGTCAACAAGTGAGATGGCAAAGCCGGCGTGTATCAAAACCAAATCGCCCAGTTTAGCTTCCGGCAGTAACGTGGTTTTAGCTCGGAAGCGGTTGCCCATCGCATCAACAACCGCATTGTCCCCCTCCAACTCCACTATCTTTGCTGGTATTGCCAAACACATAATTTGCGTCTCGTCGCTCGATTAACTGTTACTTAACACTAACTACAGCTCATTTTACTGATTGATATGCTCTGGGTCAACCTTCTGCTTGGAACCATCCCTGGACGTCCCAAAGATTCCGCAAAAAGCACTTGACAGAGAAACGTACAAAATCTATTCTTCATACTTGATGGTTGGTTGTTTTAAGCCAAGAATAGTAACCCAGATATATGAGAGCTGTCTATGAACATAGAGCAACTTCTCCGTGAAAAACGCGATGAGATCCGTACCATTGCTGCTAAGCACGGTGCATGCAGCATTCGTATCTTCGGTTCTGCGGTGCGGGGCGAAGCCGGTCCGGATAGTGATATTGATTTTCTCATTGACACAGGCCCAACCACAAGTTCCTGGTTTCCTGCGGGTCTTATCCTGGACCTTGAAGAAATTCTGGGTCGGCGTGTCGAGGTTGTGACAACCAAAGCGCTCAATCCTTATATTCGCGACCACGTGCTCCGAGAGGCTATACCGTTATGAAAGATGATACCGTTTATCTGCGACACATCCAGGATTGTATCCGGCGTATCGAGGAAAACGTCGCTGAGGGGCGAGGCCGTTTCCTGGCATCTCACACTCTTCAGGATGCTGTGCTAAGAAACCTTCATTCAAACGATGGCCGAATCTGCCCAGCACCTCTCCGATGATTTAAAGGCAACACACGCTGAGGTTGAGTGGCGTCGTATCGCGGCATTTCGCAATGTCCTTGTTCACGATTATCTGGGTATCGATATAGAAAGGGTCTGGGAAATTACACAGCGTGATGTGCCCCGGCTGAAGCAAGCAATATTGACTATGCTGGAAGAGGGACATAATCCGTTGTCCTGATGGCACTTTCAAACTTGTTTTGAGGTGTTTCGTAGCGTAGGATGCTTTTTACCTCGCGGTCTTTTCTAACAACGATTCACAATTCACGAAACACGGTTCACGAGCTTGGCGGCAATTGCCGCCTGGCCGACAGATATCCCGCCGTCATTAGACGGGACATCTCGATTAAATAATACGGAAAAAGAGTTTTTCTTCAAGAGTTTAACCAGACGATTTGTCAGATACCGGTTGCAAAACACTCCGCCGCTTAACGCCACCGTCTTTAACTTTTTGCTTTCCCTCGCTTCTTTAGCCATCTCCAGCAGGGCGTCGGCAAGGCAATTGTGGAATTTTGCTGAGATGATACCACTGGGTTTGCCTTCTTGAATATCAGTAATTAGCTGCTCTATCATCTTATGCAAATCAAGCTGCAATGGTTCGCCGGCTCTGTCGATAAGTTCAAAATCATAGTGTTCTTCAATGCCGCTGGCAATAATTGCCTCAAGGGCCATTGGCAGTTGTGCTTCAAAATGATTGTAGCTACCCAGCCCAAGCATAGCGGCAACGGCGTCGAAAACTCTACCCAGACTCGAAGTTTCTACAGTGTTAATCCGTTTTTCAATTTGCTCTAATATGATTTCTTGTTTATTTGCGTCGGTCTCGATTTGCTCAAGCAGCCATCTAAATTTATGTAGTTTAAAATCGTCCCTATAAGTTTTCGCCAACAGTCCCAGCACAGGCCTTATAGCTTCTTTACTTGCCGCATCTGCACCGGCCAGAGGGTAGTAAGCCAGATGGCCAAACCTTTCAAACCCATTCATTGATGCAATTAGACACTCACAGCCCCAAATCGCTTCGTCTGTGCCGTAGCCGGTGCCATCAGCCGCAATGCCGATGACCGGCCCGCTCTGGCCGTGTTCGACCACGACAGAAGCAATGTGGGCCCAGTGATGCTGGACCTGAATAACCTTTACGTTGGGAAGCGAAAGAGCATATTGAGTGGACAGATACGCCGGGTGGAGGTCGCAGACTACTGTTTTCGGCTCAACCTCAAATAGTTTTCGCAGATGCTCGATTGAATTGATATAGTGATGATAGACCTCTGCATCTTCCAGGTCGCCTATGTGCTCGCTGCAGATAAGCTGATTTTGTTTTCCAAAGCAGAAAGTATTTTTCAAATCCCCGCCTGCTGCGAATATGTCCTGACGGCAATTTTCTTCAATCAAAATCGGCGTCGGCACATATCCCCTTGCCCGCCGCAACTGCACCGGCTCAGAGTCCACAAAATGCACAATCGAATCATCAACTCGGCGGTAAATCTCTCTATCGTGCATCAAAAAGGCATCCGCAATGTAAGCCAGTCTTTCCAGTGCCTGTTCATTCTTGCAAATTAACGGCTCATCGGAAATATTGCCGCTGGTCATTACCAAAACTTCTATATCTTGCGCAAACAGCAGGTAATGCAGTGGAGCGTAACACAGCATAAAACCGAAGGTATCAACGCCGCTGGCAACGGATGGAGCTATCGCCGAGTTTTCCTTCTTCGGCAATAAAACAATCGGGCTTTGAGGACTTTTTAAGACCTGCTCGGCCAATCCGCTCACGACTGCATATTCTTTTATCTTTTCAATCGAATTACCCATCATAGCAAAGGGCTTATGGTCTCGCCTCTTGCGTTCTCGCAGTCTCTCCACCGCTTCGTTATTGAGCGCATCAACGGCAAGGTGAAATCCACCAATTCCCTTTATGGCAACGACCTTTCCAGCTAAAAGTAGGCGGGCAGTCTCAGCAATTACTTCATTGGTTCGTGTCTTTATTGTATTGCCTTTGCTGTCTGTCAGCCGGATTTTCGGCCCACACATGCCGCAGGCAACGGGCTGGGCGTGAAAACGCCGGTCGGTTACGTCCGTGTATTGAGCGGCGCATTTGTCGCACATTGCAAACTCCGACATTGTGGTATTCGGCCTGTCGTAAGGAATGCTTTTGACTATTGAATATCTTGGCCCGCAATTGGTGCAGTTTATAAACGGATAACCATACCGAAAATCTTTTTTCTCAGCCATCTCGGCAAGACAATCTCGACAGGTTGCGATATCGGCCGTTACCTCCGACAGGGCTGTTCCTTGCGAATCGCTCGTCTCGATGATGAATTTATCTTCGGCCTCGCTTACAGCTATATCGACTGTTTTACAGGATTTTATTTCTGCCAACGGAGGTTTGTCTCTGGACTGCAGTCGGACTAAGAACTCGGCTATTTTTTCTTCTTTGCCCTGCAATTCAATTGTTACGCCTTTTGTGTCGTTATAGACAAAGCCGGAAAGTCCCAACTTTCGCGCTATCGAGTACACAGCCGGCCGAAAGCCGACACCCTGCACACGCCCCGTTATGAATATCCTTTGCCTTTTAATCAAAATTCTTATCTTTATCCATTAATGCTGTCGATATGTACTGTTGACGGAACCGAAACCAGAGGAGCCATTATACTTTAACGGCTTGAAAAATACAATCGTCTGCTGCACAACCGGAAGTCGAGACGGACCGTCGGGGATGGAAAATTTATTTGCCAAAGGCCGATTTCTGTGCTAATATTGGTTTACTTTGGGGCCATAGCTCAGTTGGGAGAGCGCTTGCATGGCATGCAAGAGGTCGTGGGTTCGAATCCCATTGGCTCCATTTTCCATATCTTACTGTACAGATTAGGCTTGCAATTGCGTAGATGATGCTTGTTGCAAAGAATCTGCGTCACTTTTATCTCAGTTAGTGGTGGGGTAGGATTGTGTTGCGCAGCTGGTTTGAGGGATGCCAGGACGTTGACGCCGAATCTGGAAAGTCATCAGAATTTTAAGTGGATAAAATACAAAAGAATCATTGATTTTTATCATAAGCCGTTCGACAATATCCCTGTTCCAAAGGGTATCGGCAGAAAATTTGCCGTGTTGAAAAAGACGGTATATCTCGAGGGTATTTGCAATTTATGCGTTGAAAACTACTGGTTTGACCCTTTTTATGTGAAAGTTACACTGTGTATTCATAGGAGATAAAATGCAGGGCGCAAGATCTAAGGTTGCCATAATAGGTGCTGGAAGTGTGGGCAGCACTTTTGCTTTTTCTTTGATGATAAGCGGAGTCGCCAGGGAAATTGTTCTTATTGATACAAACCAGGAGCGTGCTGAAGGTGAATGTATGGATTTAAATCACGGGGCCAGCTTCGTTCATCCGGTAAATATATATTCTGCCGGATACGAAGGCTGCGAAGGGGCTGATGTTGTGGTTATCACCGCCGGCGCCAAACAGAAACCAGGCCAGAGTAGAATAGATTTAGTTCAAACAAATGCTGAAATCTTTAAGGATATCACACCTAAAATAGTAAAATTTGCCAAAGATGCCATATTGTTGGTTGTTTCCAACCCTGTGGATGTACTAACATATATAACCTTAAAGATATCGGGCCTTGCTGCCAACAGGGTTATAGGTTCAGGCACGGTTTTGGATAGCTCAAGGTTCCGGTACTTAATAAGCGAGCATTGCCGCCTGGACCCGAGAAATGTCCACGCCTATATTATCGGTGAGCACGGCGATACCGAATTTCCTGTCTGGAGCCACGCCAATATAGGAGGAATGATACTTGCTAAATATTGCCCGGTTTGTGATGGGCATTGTGATTATAAAGAAGAGCTGGGTAAAATTTTTGAGGAGGTAAAAAACGCAGCCTACAAAATTATAGAGGCAAAAGGTGCCACTTATTATGCTATAGGGCTGGCGCTGGTAAGAATTGTCGAATCTATATTAAGGGATGAGAATTCTGTGCTGCCTGTCTCTTCCCGAATCAATGATTACTATGGAATAAACGATGTGTGTTTAAGCATACCATCTGTAGTTAACAGAAACGGAAGGGAAAAAATCTTAAGGCTTGAGCTTTCTGAGCTTGAGCAAGAGCAGCTTAAACATTCGGCAGGGACATTAAAAGATATAATGAAAAAAGTAAATGTGTAACGTTTGTAGCAAAACCGGCTGCTTAATAACCAGGATGCAGGAGACCTGAATAAAATAACGGTATGGACTTATGTATTTTGTTGAAGGGTTGCCATTCAAGTAAAGGGAGGTTACGAATGAATCTTAAAGGTGCACAAACGGAAAAGAACCTGCTGGCTGCGTTTGCGGGCGAATCTCAGGCGAGAAACCGTTATGCGTATTTTGCCAGCCAGGCGCGCAAGGATGGCTATGAGCAGATAGCTGCTATATTTGCTGAAACAGCCGAGCAGGAGAAAGAGCACGCCAAGCGCGAGTTCAAATTTCTCGAAGGCGGCGAGGTGGAAATTACCGCAGCATTTCCAGCCGGCGTTATCGGCAACACGTTAGAGAACTTGAAAGCGGCTGCGGCAGGTGAACATTACGAACATACCGAGATGTATCCGGGCTTCGCAGAGATAGCGGACAAAGAGGGCTTCACTGAAATCGCTGAGGTCTTCAGGAGCATAGCAATTGCTGAAGAACGGCATGAAGAGCGATACAATGCCCTGGCAAAGAATATAACTGACGGCCTCGTATTCAAACGCGAGAAACCGGTAAGATGGGTTTGCAGGAACTGTGGCTATGTACACGAAGGGCCTGAAGCGCCGGAACTTTGCCCGGCTTGTGCTCATCCGCAAAGCTATTACGAGCTGGAAGCAACTAACTACTAAAGAGATGCTTCATTTTGTTGACCCCGTTAGAAGTAAGTCGCCGGCCGTGACTGCCGTACCTTGGCTGCGGATTTCTAATGGGGTTGACACCGCTGCAGGTGCGAAACTAAAGGAAAATGGTAATGCAAAAATTAAAACCAAACGTCTATTTCGTCGGTGCGATTGATTGGGACAGGAGATTGTTCGACGAGCTGATTCCGCTGCCCGATGGCACAAGCTACAATGCTTATCTGATAAAGGGCAGCGAGAAGACGGCTCTGTTGGATACGGTTGACCCGACGAAGGCCGATGTACTAATAGATAACCTCGTCAGGGTTGGTACCAACAGAATAGATTATGTTGTTGCCCACCACGCCGAGCAGGACCACTCCGGCAGCATACCGGATATATTAATGCTCTATCCTGATGCAAAGGTAGTAACAAATCCGAAGTGCAAGGGTATGCTTATCGACTTATTGAACATTAGCGAGGACAAATTCATCACTGTCGATGATGGTCAGACGTTTTCCTTGGGCGATAAAACGCTGCAGTTCGTATATATTCCCTGGGTTCACTGGCCGGAGACTATAAGCACATATCTGCAGGAAGACAAAATATTTTTCCCCTGCGATTTCTTCGGCTCACACCTTGCAACAAGCGGCCTGTTTGTGGACGATGAAGCGGTTGTTTACGAGGCGGCTAAGAGGTATTACGCAGAGATAATGATGCCTTTCAGGGCGCCTATAAGGAAGAATCTGAAAAAAATAGAGGAACTGCAAGTAGATATGATTGCCCCAAGTCATGGCCCCGTCTACGATAGGCCCGGGTTTATTATCGATGCGTACAAAGATTGGGTCAGCGACCAGGTCAAGAACGAAGTGGTGCTGCCGTATATCTCAATGCACGACAGTACAAGAAAAATGGTCGAGCATTTTGTGGATGCTTTGATTGAAAGAGGCATTACGGTCAAGCAGTTCAATCTTGGGGTGACTGACATTGGTAAACTGGCGATGTCGCTTGTCGACGCAGCTACGATAGTGCTTGGTTCTCCGACGGTCTTGGCAGGCGCACACCCGGTGGCCGCATACGCTGCGATCTTGGCAAACGCACTCAGGCCGAAAACAAAATTCGCTTCAATTATTGGCTCCTACGGGTGGGGTGGCAGGATGGTCGAGCAGCTTACAGGGCTGATTTCAAATCTCAAAGTAGAAATCCTTACGCCGGTGATAGCGAAGGGCTGTCCTAAAGATGATGATTTTATGGCCCTGGACAAGCTGGCGGATGAGATTCTGGCCAAACATAAAGAGCTTAAAATCTCCAATTAGAGCAGGAATTTTTTTAACGCTATATTAAGGATGAAAAATCAGAACTGCCAAATTTCGAAAGGGCAAAATTATGGCTGAGAAACTTCAAGTCTATAAATGTATGGTGTGCGGCAATATCGTGGAAGTGCTTCACGGCGGGGCGGGGGAGCTGGTTTGCTGTGGTCAACCGATGGAAAACCTTGTTGTAAAGACGGCTGACGAGGGTAAGGAGAAGCACGTGCCTGTGATTGAAAAGGTTAATGGCGGCGTCAAGGTGAAGGTCGGCAGCGTCCCACATCCTATGGAAGACAAACATTATATTGAGTGGATTGAACTGCTTGCCGACGGCAAGGCGTATCGACAGTTCCTCAATCCCGGCGATGCACCTGAAGCGGTGTTTAGTATTGAGGCTGATTCTGTCACTGCAAGAGAGCATTGTAACGTTCACGGATTGTGGAAGGGAGAGGGATAATGGGTATTACCTTTAACGCAGACGAAATCTTTGAAATGGCAGAAGAAATTGAGAGAAACGGCGCCAAGTATTATCGCGAAGCAGCGGAAAAAGCATCAGACAAAAAAACAAAACAGATGTTACTCGATATGGCCGCTATGGAGGATGAGCATCTGAAAACCTTTGTGGAAATGAGAAAAGAGCTGAGCGGCCGGCAAAAAGAACCGATGATTTTCGACCCTGATAATCAAGCGGCAATGTATCTGCAGGTAATGGCTGATGCTCGTGGTATGGAAGGCAGAATAGGCCCGACCACGAAACTGACCGGCAACGAGACGATAAAGGAGATTTTTGACATAGCTGTAAATTCTGAAAAGGATTCGGTTGTTTTCTATCTGAATTTAAAGGGCTTAGTGCCCGTAAAGGCAGGCAGGGACAAAGTGGAAGAGATTATCATCGAGGAATTGAGCCATATTACTACCTTGCTGAGAAAGTTGAAAGCTTTGCAATAGCCCAATGAATTCCACGCCGGACCAACAGAAATGGCGAAACTGCCTCTGGAGATGTAGATGTTGGATTTAGAATCATTGTTCAAATTGAGCTATGGAATGTGTATAGTCAGCTCAAAAAAGGGCAATAGATTCAACGGCTGCGTTGTCAATACTGTATTCCAGTTGACACCTGAGCCGCCAATGATAGCGGTCAGCGTTAATAAACAAAATTTAACTCACGAGTACATTACCGACAGCAAAGTCTTTACGGTCTCTATTCTTTCTCAAGAGACGCCGATGCCTTTTATCGGCAGGTTTGGGTTTAGGTCAGGCAGAGACATAGACAAATTTGAGCAGGTAAATTATAAGATAGGTCAGACGGGCGTGCCGATAGTTTTGGATAACACCGTAGCTTTTCTTGAGGCTGAAGTTGCTCAAAGTATTGATGTTGTAACGCACACGTTATTTATCGCAAAAATAGTAGCGTGCGAAACGCTTGATGGAGACAAAGAACCTATGACGTACGCCTACTATCGCGATATTAAGCAGGGCAGGACTCCCAAGACTGCTGCAACATACATCAAGATAAAACCAAAGACGCAGGTGGAAGAAGGAGCTAAAAATATGAAGAAATACAAATGTCTTATGTGCGGATATATTTACGACCCGGATGTGGGCGACACTGAAAATGGTGTGGAGGCTGGCACCGCTTTTGAAGATTTGCCGGATGATTGGGTCTGTCCGGAGTGTGGGGCCGGCAAAGATGAGTTCGAGCCGATTGAAGATTAAACGCGGTTACAGGAAAACCAGGTACATTGTTCGATACCAAACGAAATAAGGAGCGGTTGCTGTGCAGAAAGTTCGACTATCCGTAACCACGCAGGATATTATTTGTGAGGAAGTGGCGGCTGGAGCCACCGCTTTAGTGGTCTTCGGGGCATCTGGAGACCTGACCCGCAGGAAATTGCTTGTAGCCCTTGCCCAGGTCTTTAAGCGCGGCTTACTTGACAAACGGTTCTATCTGTTAGGTGTGGGGAGGAAAAAACTTTTAGATGAGCAGTTCCGGCAAATCGCGCAACAAGCAATACAAGAAAACTCCAGCGGTATATCCGCAAAGGAACTAAAATCTTTTACCGATAAGCTTTATTATATAAGCGGTGATTACAGCGACACTTTGTTTTATGACAACATCAAAATTAAGCTCGCTGAATTAGACAAAAAGCATAAGGTCGATGGCAGTGTCGTTTTTTATCTGGCTGTTCCTCCCTTTCTATACAGCACAATAGTAGAACGGCTTGGTTCGTCAGGATTGTCCTGCCCCGGCGAACCCGCTTCGAAGCAGCGGGTCAGATTAGTTGTGGAAAAGCCCTTTGGCAGGGATTTGCAAAGCGCTGTTGGATTGAATAGGATAATCCATCGATGTTTCAATGAATCTCAAGTTTATCGCATAGACCATTATCTCGGCAAAGAGACCGTTCAGAATATCTTGATGTTTCGTTTTGCGAATGCGATTTTTGAGCCGGTCTGGAACCGCAATTATATTGACCACGTTCAAATCACCATAGCTGAATCGATAGGCGTTGGGCACCGGGCGAGCTATTACGACAAGGCGGGTGCGCTTCGCGATATGTTTCAAAATCATATGCTTCAGATGCTCGCTCTGGTGGCAATTGAGCCGCCCACATCTTTCGAGGCAGACCACGTTCGTGACGAGAAGATCAAGCTTTTGCGGTCGATTCGTCCTTTCAAACTGGATGAGCTGGACAGCTTTATTGTGCGGGGTCAATATGGTCCCGGCTCGATAAACGGCAAGAAAGTTGTCGGTTACCGAGCAGAACCCGGCATAAACCCCCAGTCAAAAACCGAAACCTTCGTCGCTGCAAAGTTGTTTATGGACAATTGGCGATGGAAGGACGTTCCTTTTTATCTACGAACCGGCAAAAGACTTACCAGGAAGGAGACCGAGATTGCTATCACTTTCAAAAAAGTTCCGCATTCTATGTTTGTCTCGGCCGGCCTCGGCGATATGGCGTCAAACGTTCTTGTATTGCAGATACAGCCGGAGGAAAGGATTTCCTTGAGCTTTCAGGCGAAACGGCCCGGCTCAAAGATTTGTATGAGTACACTGAATATGAATTTTGATTATCAGAGTGTCTTCGGAGTTCGTATGCCCGAAGCATATCAGAGATTGCTTTTGGACTGTATGGTCGGTGACCAAACGCTCTTTACGAGGTATGACAGTGTGGAAATTGCCTGGCAATTATTAACGCCTGTGCTCGAGGCCTGGCAAAACGATGGGACGGCGCCTTACGAATATGCTGCGGGCAGCGACAGCTTTGCCGAGGCCGATAGTCTTATTGAATCCGATGGTCGAGAGTGGCGAAAACTTTCAGCAATCTAACCAGCGTCAGTACAAAGCAGTTGCAGAATAGTTTGCAACATGCACTCCAAATTATCTACCGGCAGTCGTCTTTCGTTGCGGTATCAGCGGTCTTTTTGTATTGTTTGAATATGCCCTTTATATCTGCCGACCTGGCATTACCGGTGTGAACGACAACGCGATAGCGCAGAGTGAGCGTCTTGCCCTTGGCCAGCTCGAGGCGGCCATCTTTGAGCCAGTTCATCGGGGTCGGCGAGAAGAAGCCGTAGTCGCGCGTGAACCATTTGGCCGGGAACCAGCGATTGCCCGGATGCTGTAGGATGGCGATGCCTTCGGTGATACCGTCACGCGTGCCACTATAGTCGCACCATGGCGAGGCCACGCCCCATGTCTCTTTCTCGCTGGTCTTGCCCTCGGCATTTATCAGTGTGCCCCCGGACTTGACGCTCAACTCGCCCGCGAGGCGCGCCGAAAACAGCGCATGGTTTGATTTTAAGATAAGGACGTCCGTCAACGGCTCAAGACTGATTTCAAAATTGATAAACCGAACCTCTTCATTTGGTGCCGTGATGACAACTTTCCGCCGGTCGAGGATAATCGGTTTCCTTCTTGGCTGCTGCCAGAAACATTTATCTGTGAAGATGACGCGGTCGCCAGAGGCCTTGATGAGCTTCGGCCCCCGCGAGACAATCTGCCCTCGTTCATTACTTTCCTGCCAGTAGTTGCCGCCATTGACACGGTCGCAGCCGAAGAACAGCGAATGATGGTGTGGATACGGCTGTGATGTTTCGGTCGTGATGGACTTGCCCGACGCCGGCCCGTTCACCGGCCAGAAATACGGATACTTCTGCAATGCAGCGAACTTGTAGCATGTGAACAGCTTACCATTCACGGTGACTGCGATCTTGTCTTTCTCGAGTTTTGCCTCAATGTGCTCGCCGGCCGCCTGTGCCGAAGTGTCCAACTCTGCCGCGTTCGGAATGCTCCACACTGTGACTATCAACGCAGCGCCAATAAGTCTTCCCCAGTACTTCATCTCGTAACCCTTAAATTCTCAATAATCACTAATCAATAATCGATTCTATACGTGCCATGGGCTGCGCATCGGCCTGGAGACCATTCGGTTCGCCTCCGCATCGTTGCTGAATTGTTCCCGTTCGGGGTCCCATTTCAACTTTCGGCCAAGCCGCATAGCAATCTCACCCAGCAGGCAGACGGTACAGGAGCGATGGCCGACTTCAACAGGGGCGACAGTTTCTGCCCGCGACTTGATACACTCAAGAAAATTTCCTTTGTGGTTATTACTTTTGTAGAGATGGAATTCGTTTGGGCCGATAGTCGACGTCAACAGTGATTTCGGATGCGCATCGATGTGTCCGCGCCTGACGTACACCCAACCTTCTGTTCCCTCGAAGACAACCCCTTGTTTGTTCTTCCTGCTGTCCGCACAGATGACCTTGACCCCATTTGCATAGGTGTACTCGATGCTAAACGCGCCGTGCACGTCCCAAAGCCCGTCTTTCGGGTATTCCCCCTGTCCTTCGATTTCGACTGGCCCGGTGTACTCGGTCCCCATCCCCCACTGGGCGATGTCGTTATGGTGAGCGCCCCAGCCGGTAATCATACCCGCCCCGTAATCGGCGATGCGCAGCCAGCCCGGTCGTTCATAGCTGTTTTGGGGATGGACACGCTTCTCGGTATAGGCGGCCCAGGGCGCAGGGCCCAACCACATCTCGTAGTCCAGGTTTTCAGGTATTGGCATGGGTGGCTGTGGCCCTGTGGGCGGATCTATCCCAAAGCCAACTTTTACCGTGTGCAGCTTGCCGATACGTCCGTTGCGGACAAGCTCGCACGCCTGCCGAAACCGCGAATCCGAACGCTGCTGGCTCCCGACCTGAAAGATACGATTGTATCGGCGGACAGTGTCGCTTAACACACGCCCCTCTTGAATGGTCAGCGTCAGCGGCTTCTGTAGAAAGATGTCCTTGCCGGCCTTGGTTGCGGCAATGGCGCCAAGTGCGTGCCAGTGATCGGGCGTGGCAATCAGGACCGCGTCAATATCTCTTCGTGCGACCAGCTCTCTGAAATCTTTGTATGTCGCACAGCCCTTGTAGGTCCCATTCTTGCCCTGCGTACTGTATTTTTCTTCAACAAGTTTCTGAGCATGTTTCACTCTGTTGGTGTCAACGTCGCATACAGCGACGACCTGGGCTTCTTTAAATCCCAGGGCCTCTTTCAAGTCGCCGAGCCCCATACGTCCCACGCCGATACAGCCCACCGCGATGCGATTACCGGGCGCGTTGGCACCGCGTACTGAGGCCGGAACAATTACTGGCCACGCCAGGGCGGTACCTGCCGCGGCAGCTGCCGAGCTTTTCAAAAATTCCCGCCGGGTTAGTGTGTTTGCCCTTTTAGTTCTTCTGCTTCTGCTTTTCATTGCTTTTCCTTGCTTTTGGGCTTCCATTTTGCAGTACGTCGCAAAATAGGGAGCCGGTAACTGTAATCAGACTCGCTCCGGCACGACGAACGGTTTGCGGTAGTCCCTCTTCAAAAGTTTGTTTGCCCGACTTTTGAAATCGCCGAAAAATTTCTCTTTCCTCGAATCCATCTTGAGCCAGGGGCCAAGAACCGCCGGCGTCTTTTTGAGCTCTACTCCGTTGGCCGACAGATGACCCTGAAAACGCTCGAAGGCTTCCAGCGAATCTTTGTCACCCTGGATCACTTCCCTGATGTGCTCGTTTGAGGATTCCTTACCTATCCGGTACGAAATGTTGCCCATGTGACACAGAGAGGTAGAGAGGTGTCCTTCGAGGATGTCGGTTCTCAGGTCGCTGATTTTTCGGCTGCGCACCGCCTTGATAAAGTTTGCCTGGGGCCCGATGCCGCCGCGATTGAAGCGTCTGACCTGTTTGCCGTTATTGTCGTACGCCACAAGGTCAGTGATGTCAACGTAGCCGTGCTCACATTGAACCACCACCCCGGTGTTTGGCCCGGGGCCCTCACGGCCGCTTTGCATCACCACGCCGGTACTGCTGACCCCACGGTAAACGTCCATTGCTGAATCACCTTTCCTTCGCGGCAGGCCACGCACCTCATAGATAATCGGGGCCGGTTGATAGTCATAAAAAGCTATCTGTGTGTTGGGGGTTTCTCCATCGTCGTCGTATCCGAACCGTCCGCCGATACTCATCACTCGTTTTGGTAATCCGCTATGGCCCAGTACCCAGCGGCATAGGTCCAGTTGGTGTGGGCCGTTGTTACCGATTTCACCGTTGCCGGTGGGCCACACCCAGTGCCAGTCATAGTGCAGGTTCTTGCGCATCAGCGGGCCCATCGGGGCCGGTCCGCACCACAGGTTATAGTCCACCGACTCAGGAACCTTCTGCGGCCCATTTACCTTTCCCATACTTTTGCGTCGTTTGTAGCAGAAACCACGCACAACCAGTATCTTGCCGAGTTTGCCCTGCTGGATGTACTGGACCGCCTCTCGAATTCCCTCGTTGGAACGGGAATCGAGGTCGGCCTGCACAACCCGCTTGTACCTCCGCGCCGCCTCCACCATTTTGCGTCCTTCCCGGATGTTGTGCGAAACCGGCTTTTCGACACAGACATCTTTGTGCGCCTGACAGGCCCAAACGGTCACCAGTGCATGCCAGTGATTGGGCGTCGCGGTCGAAATTGCGTCAATGTTCTTGTCCTCAAGCAGTTTGCGAACATCGACGTAGCCGTCAACCTTTTTGTTGCGGGCTTTGAGTTCCTTGACTCCGCTGTCCAGAACATCTCTGTCTGCGTCGCACAGCGCCACCACCCGCACTCCGGGGATTTTTAGGTATGCGTTTATGTGGCTCCAGCCGTGGCCTCGAAAACCCACCACGGCCACGCGAATGTCGTCGTTTGCCCCTCGCACACGGGAAAATGGTAACGCCTTTGTGATGCGATTACTTGGCGCGTCGGCGCCAAGTACTGAGGAAGGAACGATTGTCAGCCCCGTCAGGGTCGCCCCTGCCGCGGCAACTGCCGAGCTTTTCAAAAATTCCCGGCGGGTCAATGTATTTGTCTTTTCAGTTATTCTGCTTTTCATATCTCAATTCTATCCTGCCAAAAGGTTAATTACATTATAAACGCCAGGGACTTCGCATCGGCCGGCTGAGCAGACGATTTGCGGCATTATCATTGATGAACTGTTCGGCGGCTGGGTCCCATCTTAGCTTTTGGCCAAGCTGAATAGCAATGTGTCCGAGCTGGCACAGCGAAGTGGTTCTGTGGCCGACCTCCGCGTCCGCCAACGTCTGACCTCGCGTTTTCACAGCGTCGATAAAATCTCTTTTTTCGTCCTTAAGCGGCAGATGGATTTCATCCGGTCTGAGCGGCGATTTCAAGATTGACTCAGGATGTGCTTTTAGATTGCGACTATTGTAATCGGCCTCGACCCATCCATCGGTGCCTTCAAAGCGTACGTATGGCCGGCTCGTTTTGTAAATCAACTGAACGCCGTTGGCGTATCTATAGCGGATTTCAAAGCTCAGCAACACGTTCCACAGGCCGTCGGAAGGATACTTGCCGCTACCTTCGACCTCCACCGGTCCGGTGCGTTCGGTACCGTTGCCCCACTGGGCGATGTCGTTCAGGTGTGCGCCCCAGTTGGTGACCATTCCCTCACAGTAATCCCGGATGCGCATCCAGCCAGGCCGGTCGTAGCTGTGCTGAGGATGCACACGTTTCTCAGTGTATGGTGCCAGCGCAGCCGGTCCCAGCCACAGGTCATAGTCCAGTTCGTCAGGCACCGCCATGTTTGGTTGTGGGGGACAGGCGCGGTCACCGGCCGGCACGCCGGTGTGAATTGTATGCAACTTACCGATACGCCCGTTGAGTACCAGCTCGCATGCCCGTTGAAAGAACGAGTGTGAACGGAACTCGCTGTCGGTGCGGAACACGCGTCTGTACCGCCGCACAGTGTCACTGAGGACCCGGCCTTCGGCAATATTCAGGGTCAGGGGTTTCTCGCAGCAGATGTCCTTGCCGGCCTTGGCGGCGGCAATAGATATTGGCACGTGCCAGTGGTCCGGCGTAGAAATCATCACCGCGTCGATGTCCGTTCGGGCCAGAAGTTTGCGGAAGTCCTTGTAGGCCGAACAGCTTTTGAATGTGTTGGAACGCCGGCCCTTGGCGTAATGTTTCTCCACCGCCTTGCAGGCGTTGTCGAGCCTCCAGGCGTCCACGTCACAGACCGCGACCACCTGCGTGTCCGGCGAGTTCAGGAAAGACTTCAGATTGGAGTGAAACGCTTGCCGACCCATACCAATCATGCCAACAGTAATGCGATTGCTGAGGGCGTTGGCGCCCAGTACTGAGGAAGGGACGATTGTCAGCCCCACCAGGGTCGCCCCTGCCGCGGCAACTGCCGAGCTTTTCAAGAACTCCCGGCGGGTCAGGGTATTCGCCTTTTTAGTTCTCCGTAAGGAGTCCATAGAACTGCTTCTGCTTTTCATCACTATTTCCCTGCCTTTGTCGATAAAAAACACAAGACTTCGGTCTTTGGTCTTTAGTATGTCCAGTATAATCATACCAGATGCGCTCGGCGTCCGCAACGCAAAATTCCTTGCGTCTCAAAGACATTTGCTTTATCCTTAAACTTAAAAGAAGAAAAAGTACAGTACTATTATGAAGAAGGAGATGATGCAGATGAGAGAAATAGAACAAACCAGGAGGCGGTTTCTGCAGGCAGCAGGTATAGGGGCGGCGGCTTCGCTGGCGGGCGCAAGCGGCTGTTTTGGTACGCAGGCTCGGCCGTCTGTCGGAAAAGAGCCGCGTCGTTTCGAGATTCGAAATCCGAAATTTGAAATTCGAAGTAAGAGGCGATTTGAGCTGGGGCTGGCTTCGTACACCTTAAGGAAGTTCAAACTGGATGAGACGCTGGCAATGACCAAGCGCGTCGGGCTGAAGTACATCTGCTTTAAGAGTTTTCATCTGCCGTTGGACAGCATGCAGGAGCATATCAAGGCAGTGGTGGCGAAAGTGAAAAAGGCGGGACTGCTGCTTTACGGCGGCGGAGTAATCTCTATGAAGAGCGAAGCTGAGGTGCATCGTGCTTTTGATTATGCTAAAGCTGCGGGAATGAAGATCATTGTCGGCGTGCCGAAGTATGAGCTGCTGACGCTGGTTAATAAAAAGGTTCAGCAATACGATATTAAGGTGGCCATTCACAATCACGGGCCGGGAGATAAAAATTATCCCACGCCCGCAGTCGCTTACGAAAAAATAAAAGGACTGGACAAGCGGATTGGACTTTGTAACGACATCGGACACACCAAGCGGGCAGGGGTGGACCCCTCGGTCTCGGCTGAGAGGTTTGCAGACCGGCTGCTGGATGTGCATATAAAGGATGTTTCAGCGGCGACCGCTAAGGGGCGCGGTGTGGAAGTCGGGCGAGGCGTAATTGACATTCCTAAATTTCTGCGAACGCTGTTGAAGATAAACTACAGTGGTGTCGTGGCATTTGAATATGAAAAGGACGCCGACGACCCGCTGGCAGGACTGGCCGAGTCCGTCGGCTACGTCAGGGGAGTCCTGGCAGCCGTTTAACGTGACTCGTGGACTGTGTACTGGATACAGATTACGAGATACGCGACTAATTAAGCTTAACAGGTTTTTGCTCTTTTGCGGATTTATATATTGCCAGTATTATTTCCACGGCCTTGCGGGCTTCGTGTCCGCTTATCCAGCCCTCCTTCTTGCTTTCGCAAGAAAGCAGGGGGGTGCCGCTTTCAAGCGTATCAAGAAACGCCTTGAAATTACGTGTATGGTTGTGATGTGTGATAGCGGCCGGGTCGGACACACCGCCTCCGCCTTCGATTTCGCCGAATTGCTTGCGGATTTGCTCATCTTCTGGTCTTTCGTCGGCGAACTGCCAAACCGTAAAGCTGTTTTCCACCTGAATGACCGTGCCTTTGGTGCCTGTAATTTCAAACCGCCTGAACTGGCCGGGGTACGAGGCGGTAGTGCCGTAGATAATCCCCAGCGCGCCGTTGGTATAACGCAGAACAGCGACCGCGGTATCTTCGGCTTCAATTTGCGGGTGCCCGAGCGTCCCCACAAAGGCCTGTAACGATTCAATCGGAGGCATCACATCACACAGCATATCTATCATATGAATGGACTGGTTCATTAGCGCACCGCCGCCGTCCAGTTTCCAGGTGCCGTGCCACGAATCCTTGTAATACTCATCGGTGCGCCACCAGGGAACAAATATTGCTGCATAAGTAATTACGCCAAAGCGTCCGGAATTTATCGCCTCTCTAAGGGCCGCCTGTGAGTCGTTAAATCGGTATGGGAATATGCCGCCCAAACGGGTACCACTTTTCTCGTGGGCCTCAATCATAGCGTCGATTCGCTCTAACGTAATATCCAGCGGTTTTTCGCATATTACGTGTTTGCCCGCCTGGGCTGCGGCAATGGCCGGCTCCATATGGAATCCACTCGGTGTGGCAATGGTAACAATATCTATATCGTCGCTCTTGAGCATATCTTCGTAGCTTCCGAAGGTCCGACAGGAATATTTGTTCGCCAATTCTTCGGCCCGGGCCGGGACGATATCACAACAGCCGAGCAATTTTGCGTTGGGAATATCTCCTATGGCCCTTGCGTGAAAATCAGCGATTAAGCCGGCACCGATTATTCCAAAATTCCATTTCTTCATAACGTCCTCCACACAGATAATGAATCATTCACACGTCAAGCCAACCTCACCTGCAAGCTCTCTCACCGCGGCGATTGCCTGTGAAAAAAGTTCGGGCCCTGTATCGCCGCCGAACTGGCCGCCGGCTTTCAGATGCGGCTCCATCGTAAGACACCCATCGTAGGCCAGCGCCGCAAGCTCGGCAAGCAGCTCTCTTATTTGCCCATCACCTTTGCCCGGTATGCTGCCCACGTCTTCGCCAAGCTTCCAGTCTTTGATATGAATGTGGGCAACGTAGGGCTTCATCAAAGGCCAACAGGTTTTGACATTGTCCGTTGTCTTCTGTCCCCAGACGAAGTTGCCGGGGTCATATACAAGCCGGAGTTTCGGCGAATTGACGGTCTTTACAAGGTCAACGCAGTTCTCGGCGGTGTGGCCGTAAATATCAGTTTCATTTTCGTGAACCATGACGACATCGGTATTTTTTATTATCTCAACCTTGGCCGACATCCGCTCCATAACCTGCTCACGATAGTCATCGATATTCCGGCCTTCGGGAGCGTAGTAACTGAACATTCGTATGTAGGGAGCTTCGAAGAACAGGGCCAGCTCCACCGCGTGTTTGAACTTGTCCAGATGCGGCTCGAAAGGCCTGTCAAGCTTTACCTTGCCTATGGGTGAGCCGATAGCGATTACCTTGAGGCCGTAGTCCGCCATCTGTTTTTTCGCAACATTGAGTTCGTCGTCGGTAAGGTCCATCACGTTCTTTTTATTGACAAAACGAATCTCAATATGACCCACACGTTCGGCGGCAAGGTATTTAACCTGCCCCAGAAAGTCGTCGGTTACCTCATCCGCAAATGCGCTTAATTTTGCCATTTTCAGTCCTTCCCTTAATTAGTATGCCAAAAGTATCTAATCCAACATTACTTTCCGCCACAAAGGCACCAAGACACTAAGGTTCTGTTATATTTGTTTTTAATTTCTTATTTCTTTGTGCCTTTGTGTCTTGGTGGCTAATATTTTCACCTCTTACTTTTCAAAACTCGCGGCTAAATCGGGCAAATCCCTTTTGATTTCGTCCAATCTGTAACCAAAACCCGGCCCGTTTAATGTCGATAGGTCAACCTGGCCGTTGCGCCGTTGGTAAAGCCCCGGGTGCACCGCCTCTTCCGGCGACGAAGCTGCCGGATAAAACTGCATCGCATTGGTCTCGACACCCATAATCGTTCCCGCATACGCCGCCAGAAGAACGTGGGGAATCTGTGCCAGCATCGGATTAGTCAAATCCTGCACCATCAGGGTCATTCCGTGTGCCTTGGCCCAGCACTGGCTCAATAATGCGCCGGTCTGGGTCTTGCAGGTTTTCAGCGCAACACCGGTCCAGCCCAGACTGCGACCGAGCCTGATTAATTTCCAGTCGTGAGCACTTTCGTCCATAAACAGGGGCTTACGGGCGGATACGCTGTGAACATCAATCTGGTTTTCTTCTAAGTTATATGGAAACGGCTGCTCGACATAAAGAATCATCTGGTAAATGCGGGGATGCTCCATCATCAGCCGGTCAAGAATATCGTTCACGTAAGCAGGCTCGGTAACCGTGCAGTTAAAATCACTGCTCAACCACAGCACGTTATTCTCGATCGCAATTTTGCCGACTTTGACCAAGCGCTCATAATCCCAGGCCGAATCATTGCCGCGCAATTTCACTTTCAGGCACTTGAGACCATCGCGTTTAATCCAGTCCGGCAGTAATACAGGGTAGCCGTCGTCCGGCTCTGTTCCCGTTAGTTCGGATGCGTCGAGCAAATCCTTGCCTCCTACCAGGTGCCAGGCGGACAAAGTCTTAGCCGGAGGGAAATTCAGAAAATCAGCAGGATATTTGCCCGCAAACGAAAAGTCGAATGCCTCAGCGGGTTTGAGGAATTTGGACAAATCAGCATTCATAAATTCCGCGTTGTAGGTTGTGTACACATCCCGGCCAAGAAGCTGACCATACGCATCGTGCAGGGCAATATCAAAAGCCGAACAACAAACCAGAGCTGCCAACCACGGCATCGGCTCGGCCTGCTTGCCTCGTTGATGGTTGAGCTGGTCCAATAGTCCGGCCAGCTCCGATTCGATGAAATCACTTCCCAATTCAATGGGATGACCCATCTGGTCGAACTGGGCCCACGCCTCGGCAAGTCCGCCTTTGGCGGAGCAGAAAAGCTGCATCGTCTCGCATCTTTCTTGATAGCCGAGACTGCTGGGCCAGGCCCATTGCACGCTCAGCGGAGTTTCACCCCATCCCCGTGCTCTTTGCCCCTGCCCGTTCGCCACCGTTATGCAAACACGCGCGCAGATAACAGAGGTTAGAGTTTCAGGCCCAAACTTGAGCGGAACTCTTGTTTCTACCGGGATAAAGTACAAATCAACAGATACCGGGCTAATATCAGTATTCATATCCTTTCCCTGTTGCTATCTTTAGTAATGTTTTCAATTGTTCCGTTCAATAAAGCACCCATATAGGAAGATTGTCGCTTTTTGTCATTCTGAGCGTGAGCGAAGAATCTGGCTAACGAAGAGGAGATTCTTCACCCGTCTTCGGCGGGTTCAGAATGACAGGGTTCGCAGTTGACACTGATGGATTTATAACTTACATTAAATTATTGTCAACCCAAATTTTGTTATTTTGAGTTGCCTTGTCGGCCTGAATCTCTATAATCTTAAAATGATATTTTTATGGAAGACAGCATTTTTTGAACAAAGCAAATTTGTAAGTTATTAAGGACAGTAACCTTACGTGCGCGAGTATTTTATTGAAAGGAGCAGGTATGAAACTCAACCGAAAATTGAAGATGGGAATGGTTGGTGGTGGGCCGGGAGCGTTTATTGGTGAGGTACATCGCAGAGCATCTCGTATGGATGGCGGCATCGAGCTGGTGGCGGGGGCGTTCGACATTAACCCGCGCAAGTCCAAGCAGATGGGACGCGAGCTGGGCCTCAATCCCAGGAGGGTGTACCGTAACTACGAGGAAATGATAGAGCGGGAGCTTAAGTTGCCCGATGGCGAAAGAATCGATTTCGTCTCGGTTACCGTGCCGAACAACTGGCATTTTCCTATCGCTGGAGATTTTCTCAATGCGGGTTTCCACGTGATGTGCGAAAAACCGATGACGTTCAACGTCAAAGAAGCAAAGGATTTGCGAAAACTCGTTAAGAAGTCCCGCAGAGTGTTCGGCCTGATGCACAATTACACCGGTTACCCGATGGTAAAGCTGGCCCGCGATTTGGTGCGGGGTGGTGAGCTCGGTAAGGTCCGCAAGATTGTCGTGCAGTATCCGCAGGGCTGGCTGGCCACGCCGCTGGAGAGAACAGGCCAGATGCAGGCCGCCTGGCGGACCGACCCAAAGCAAAGCGGCGGCGCAGGCTGCATGGGTGATATCGGCACGCACGCCGAGAACCTCTCGGAATACATCACGGGGCTGAAGATTACCTACATCTGTGCGGACCTGACGATTTTTGTCAAGGGCCGCCGCCTGGACGACGACGGCAACTGCCTGCTTCGCTTCAATAACGGCGCCAGGGGAATCCTTCACGCCAGCCAGATTTCCATAGGCGAAGAAAACAACCTGGCTATATGGATATATGGCGAAGACAAAAGTCTGGAATGGCATCAGGAGCATCCCAACTACCTCTACGTCAAGGTTCCGAACGGGCCTGTGCAGGTTTGGCGCCGCGGTAACGATTATGTGGGCGCCAAAAGCCCTGCGGCGGGTCGTGCTACGCGCCTGCCGTCTGGTCATCCCGAAGCCTTCTTTGAGGCCTTCGCTAACATTTACTGCAACTTCGCCGATACCCTGCGTGCAAGATTGACCAGGACAAAACCTGATAAACTGGCGCTGGACTTTCCGAATGTTGATGACGGCCTGCGAGGTATGCTTTTCATAGATACCGTCTTGGCCAGCACCAAAAGCAGGCAGAAATGGACAGTGTTCAAGAAAGCATAACGAAATGAGATGTAGATGAAGAGTTTGAAAAGAATTTGCGTACAGAAAAAGAGTATTACACGCCGAAGCTTCCTGAAAAAAGCAGCAGGGGCCGCTACAGGTGCAATATCATTTCCGTATATCGTTCCTGCATTATCTTTAGGCAAAGCTGGTGGTGTCGCTGCGAGCAGCCGCATCGTGATGGGCTGTATCGGTATGGGTGGTCAGGGCACCGGGAATATGCGGGCATTTATGGGGCACAGGGATGTGCGGGTCGCTGCCGTTTGCGATGTTCGCGCGGAGCGGCGCCAAAAAGCTAAGGATATCGTTGACCGCCGCTATGGCGACAAGGGATGTGCCACCTATAATGACTTCCGTGAGCTGCTCGCTCGCGAGGATATCGATGCGGTGGTGATTGCCCCCCAGGACCATTGGCACGCGCTTATTGCCGTGGCGGCTGCGCAGGCCGGCAAAGATATGTATTGCGAAAAACCCTTGGGGGTGGCGGTGGCCGAGGGCCAGGCAATCCGCAAGGTGGTACGAAGGTATGGGCGCGTGTTCCAGACTGGTACGCAGCAGCGGTCAGACCGCAAGTTCCGGTTCGCCTGTGAGCTTGCGAGGAACGGATATGTCGGCAGGATTCACACAGTCAAGGTCGCCGCACCCGGGCCTGAGTATAAGCGGACATATCGCAAACCTACCACGGCGGAACCGGTCCCGGCAGGGCTTGATTACGATATGTACCTCGGTCCGGCCCCTATGAAGCCTTACAATGGCGGCCGACTGGCCTGGCCGGACTGGTACCTGATATGGGATTACTGCGCCGGATTTATCGTTAACTGGGGCGTCCATCATCTGGACATCGCAAATTGGGGCTGCCCGCAGCTCGCCGCTGAGCCGTTCGAGCTCAAGTGCAGGGGCAGCTATCGCAACGACGGCCTGACCGACAATATCAACGACTGGCAGGCTGAGTTCAACTACGCCGGTGGCCTGCGAATGACTTATACAGACACCGGCAATCCGAACAAACAGGGCTGCCGGTTCGAGGGCGACAAGGGCTGGGTCCACGTCAATCGAGGAGGGATTTCGGCTAAGCCGCCGTCTCTGTTACAGGTGAAAATTAAGCCGAACGAGACCCACCTTGGCGAGTCCGGCAGCCACCATACTGATTTTCTTTATTGCGTTCGAACTCGCCGCGACCCGATAGCTCCGGTCGAAGCCGGCCATAGGGCTTCTTATCTTGGGCTGATTCCGGAAATTGCAGTCCGGTTGAATCGAAAGCTCAAATGGGACCCGGCCGCCGAGCGGTTCGTTGGTGACCCTGAAGCCAACCACCTGTTGGCCCGGCCGATGCGGAGCCCGTGGCATTTGTAGCAGACAGGCAGAATTGGCGAAAAGTAGGTCTCTTTTGCGAAGGAATAGAAGATTAGAAATTAAGGAATCTGTGAAATGGGCAATATCTACATTGGCTTAAACACTGAGTTTTCTCGCAGCAGCGATAAGCCTTTCGAGTGGGCTGTTGAGAAAGCTGCTGAGATGGGCTACGAGTACATCGAGCCTATGGTCCACTTCGGGCGGGAATTGATGAGTGAGGCCGGCTATTTCCACACCGTCTCGATGTTTGACGACCCGTACCGCATCAAAGAGGCCTGCGACAAAGCGGGGTTGAAGATTTCTGCTCTTCAGGCGCATGGGCCTTTGGGCAGGCCGGAGGTTCACGGGGAGTATATCAAGATGGCGATACGTGTTGCCGCCGAGATAGGGGTCCCGGTAGTCAATACCGACGAAGGTATCAAGGCCAAATGGACGACCGAAGAAGAAGACCACATGCTGATAAAGTACACGCTTCAGGAAGCGGCCTTTGTCGCCGAGCGTCGCGGTGTTCTGATTGGCTTGGAACCCCACGCACAATACTCTCGGACGCCTGACGGTCTGGATCGGCTCTACAATCTGGTTGACTCACCGTCCATCGGCATCAACCTCGACACCGGCAACGCCTACCTGGCCGGCCAGGATGTGTACGGCTGGCTGGAGCGCGTGGCTGAACGGCTGGTACACCTGCACGCGAAGGATATTTCCGTAGAGCACTCCGACGCTGAGCGCGGCAAGGTAACCGGCACGCCGGTGGGTTGCGCCTGCGGTGAAGGCGTAATAGATTGGACGAGGGTCATCGAGATTGTGCGCAAGAAGACTCCTCGCGATATCGTGTTCTCCGTGGAGTGCGGCACCCCGGACCAGGCCCGGCACAGTCTCAAGCATCTCAGGGAATTACTGCGGTGATTACCGCCGGTGCTCAAAGGTTCGGTGCTTTGAAGAGGTGGTAATATATTCGCAGGAAGTTTCAATTGCGTATAAATTCCTGCAGGTTATAATAGAGCGGTTGGGGCCCTTTCGCATGCGCAAATACAGGACTTTTGACATCGGCTCTGCTACAAGCGTTTGATTACTTCAGCTCAACTACTTGTGTAAATCGCACCAGGGCGCTTGCCGTTTGCGGATGCGGCTCGATTGTTCCGACCAGGCCGACCTTTCGGCCGACGAGTTTGCTCAAATCCATCGTTGAGACTGAGCGGGTCGGTAAAGCGTAACAAACGGTTTTGCCGGAATCGTCAATTATCCGGTAGTGTCCGGGGCCGTAAGTCACGAAAGTTTGAAACTGCCCTATAACTGCAAATCTGCCAAGGTCTTCAACTTCAGCCAGATTTATAACACGGGCTTTATCTATCCCCTCCAGAATCCGCTGCAACTCTGCATCCTGAAGTCGAACAGCCTTCTCTACTTTGAAAGCCAATTCATAACGCTCTACCAGCTTTAGCGCAAACTCGGAATAGCGTATAGCCTTGCCGGCCTTTTTGCTGCCGGCAATTTCAGTGAGCGCTTTCTTTATATTTTCATAATTCTGCTGAGCTATTGGTTTGACTCGCTCGGCCTCGATTAGGTTTTCCAGAGCCTTATATTTTTCGAGCGCGGGCCCGGCGGCAATATCCGGGCGGACAACCACGGTGGGACGGACCGTGGTATCAGGGGGACGGACCGTGGTATCAGGGGGACGGACCGTGGTATCAGGGGGACGGACCGTGGTATCAGGGGGAGAAACAATAACAGTTGGCGGGACCTCTCCAACCGGGACCGCTACCTTTGTATATTGGGTGCTTACCCAGAGGTAGGCACCAGCCGGCGGAGCAATTTTGTGATAATTCTCTTTCACTTCGCCCAGCAGCTCGACTTTATCGCCCCAGTTGAGCTTTCGCTGCAGAGTCGTAGAGTGCATTGGCTTTATCGAATCCGAGCCGGCATAGACACGAACGCCGTCGCCGGTAACAATACCAACATTAGGATCATCCAGGTCAATGCCAATATACTGCGTTGAAATCCAGGAGAAACTGCCGGCGGGCGGAACAATGCAGGACCAGCCGAATTGGTGGTTGACCACTTTTACTCTGTCACCCTTATTTAGCTTGCCGCAGCCGTAATAATTCGTGCCCCGACCGGAACGAATATTGACGTTATCGCCGGTTATCTCGGCAATATAGGGAAAAGATGGGACACTCTCTTTTGCGCCGCCGGCTGAAGCAGCTCTTTTAGGTGGAGCAGCAGCTTCCCGCCCAAAACCCGCGGACGCTAAAACTGCCAAAATAACGAGAATGAAGATAACCGCAGTGTTTTTGCCGAACGTTGGCTGCCCCGTGTCTTTAGCTAAATTGATGTGAAATTCCATTTTTCCATCTCCAAAAAAAGGTTTCTTATCTAAAACCAACCAAATCGCCAAACGATTTTACTTTCTTACCGCTGAGTTTCAACTTTAATTTTCTTTTTCTGTGCCCTCCACGGTTAATTTTATCCGGGCTTCAAATTAGCACCCGTCTCAGCAATTGTCAATATTTTTGGGGCCCCCAGACATATTTTTTTGCATTTGAAATTGGGTTTGATTGGGTTTGTATCTCGTATTGCGTATTGCGTATCGCGTATCGCGCTGGGGGATTGGGTTCGTATTGGGTTTGTATCTCGTATTGCGTATTGCGTATCGCGTATCGCGCTGGGGGATTGGGTTCGTATTGGGTTTGAATCTCGTATTGCGTATTGCGTATCGCGTATCGCGCTGGGGGATTGGGTTCGTATTGGGTTTGTATTGGGTTTGTTTTCATCAAGTGTCAAATTGGATTTATTTTCATAATGCTTTGTTATAAAAGAAGTTATGTTCATTTTAGCCTTTCGGAAATTGGCTTTGAATTGGCTTTGTTTTTTTGGACTGCGAAATCATCTTTTTTTCTGTAATCCTTTGTTATAAGTGAGTTTACGTTCATTTTGGCCTTTCAAGAAATTGGCTTTGAATTGGCTTTGTTTTTTTGGACTGCGAAAATGTCATTTCTTTCATAATCCTTTGTTAATATTG
>Ga0209979_1000752_pt1 | contig 40402 bp, 30 predicted proteins | sample AnhtaG_FD_183114 | JGI IMG/M metagenome (GOLD analysis project Ga0209979, IMG submission 183114) | Deep subsurface microbial communities from Anholt, Denmark to uncover new lineages of life (NeLLi) - Anholt_01485 metaG (SPAdes) (version 2) | ecosystem: Environmental > Aquatic > Marine > Oceanic...
GGAGAAATCAGCCTGGCTCATAAGGGACTGCTGTTTTTGGATGAGTTTTCGCAGTTTCCTAAAAATTTTATAGAGGATTTAAGACAGCCTCTGGAAAATAAGAAAGTAGTTATCACCAGAAATCATCTGTCTTGTAGTTTTCCCTGTAATTTTATGTTAATAGTGGCTACGAACCCATGTTATTGCGGGTATTTTGGAGATGAGAGTAGAAAATGCATCTGCAGCTTAAGAGAAGTAAGAAAGTTCTGGAAAAAAATGTCAGGCCCTATTATAGACAGGATTGATATGAGAGTTACTGTTGCAAGACTGAAGGAAAGTAGTTTTATAAAAACTGAATGTGGTGAAAGTTCAAATCAGATAAAAAACCGTATTAAGAAATGTATAAGTATGCAAAACGAAAGATTTAAAGGTAAAAGTGTCAGTTACAATTCTGAAATTGGAATAAATATTATTAATAAATGGTTAAAAAATAATAAAAATATAAGGGATTTAATATATACAATTTCAAGAAAATATAATTTAACAGCCAGAGGGATGGTTAGTATTTTAAAGGTATCCAGAACTATAGCTGATCTGGAAGAAAGTGAAAATATTAAAGACTGTCATATTATTGAGGCTGTTCATTACCGGGTTGGTTCTAATAATCTGGATAATAGCATCTGCATATGAAAAACACTAATGGTAAAAAAATATTATATATACTGGTTGAGAAGAAAGTTAAACCAGCAAGATTTATAGAAATATATAGGAGAAATTATGGTGATATAAATAAAACCTTAGATTATTTTTATAAATATAAAAGTTTGAAGCTGGAATATGGAACGAATGAAAAAGATTATATTAATTTTAATCACAGTAATAACTGTTACCAAAAAGTGGTTGATTTCATTTTAAAAAATGAAGTAGGCTTGCTCGATATTAGCGAGAATAGTTATCCTGACATATTAAGGCAGATATATTTACCCCCTCCGTTACTATTTTTCAGAGGCAATAAAATAAAGAAAGCACAATTCAGTATTGCCATTGTTGGCAGCAGGAAATGTACTGCTTATGGGCGGGAAGTAGCCGGATATATAAGTAGAAATTTATCGGAAATTGGAATAACAGTTGTAAGCGGTCTTGCAGTTGGAATTGACAGCTATGCCCATAAGGCAGCATTAGAAGGAAAAGGTGGGAGCATTGGGGTACTGGGTTGCGGTATTGATATCATTTATCCTCCTGAGAATAAATATTTATATGATGAAATACCTTCAAATGGTAGTATAATAACTGAATTTCTTCCCAAAACTCCACCACTCAAAAACAATTTTCCGGTTAGAAATAGAATAATCAGTGGTCTTTGCAGAGGTGTTGTAGTTATCGAAGCTGGAGAGAAAAGTGGCGCAAGAATAACCTGCGAAATGGCACTACGGCAAAACAGAGAAGTATTCGCAATTCCGGGAAATATTTTTAATCCAATGAGCAGGGGGTGCCACAGGCTAATAAAAAGCGGCGCTAAACTGGTCGAAAACATTGATGATATACTGGAGGAATTTTCCCAGTATTCTGAGGGAATATTAAAATTGTGTGGAAACAGTAGTTATAATAACAATCGGCAAGTAAATGATAAGCAGGGTGCAAAGCTTGATAAAAATGAGCTCAAGGTCTATGAGTTTATTGGATACAGCCCAAAAAGTGTGGAGGAAATAGTAAAATATTCAAAAATAGAGGTTAAAGAAGTTTTGAGGATTTTGACATCTCTTGAGATTAAGCAGTTAATTAAAGAAGATAGTTTTAACAAATATAGTAGATTATTTTAAATTAACTATTTTTAGTATACAATGTGTCTAATTGGAAGGATTCACCCCAATTTTATATTATAATAATAATATATTTTTTAATCAGGAACCGGTAGGGAGCATAAAAGAATGGCATTATTCAGGAGGAAGAAAGTAGGAAGACCCAAGAATCCTCTGGGGTATGCATTGTACCAGTATGATAATATTATCAGGAAGGATTTAAAGAAGATTATAGCTGGAATACTGGCAAAAAAGAAACTTGATGCAAGGAAGACCAGTATTATTTTAGAAGATGCTTTTAGTAAATTTGATACCATACTTGATGATTTATCTAAAGAGAATTTAAAGATTGATTATAGATCAGACAAAATAAGATATACGATTGTTGATATGATAAATAAACTCGAATCTTTTTTTAGTAAAGCAAAAACGCATGATTTTAATCCATTAAAAATAGAGAAAGATAAAAAATCTCCTGGATTGGAGGAAATAATGGAAATTCGGGAGGTTATAAAAGTAAAGATGAAGGATATTGAGAGTGATTATTTTTGACATCCTCCCCTTAAACGGCGGGGTTTTACGGTGCGGAGGATAAATATGGATTTATTTAATTGTCTGGAACTATATATAAAGTACTTAAAATATGAAAAAAATTTATCTCTAAATTCTATAAATTCCTATCAAAAAGATATCTTACAATTTTTGCATTTTTTAAAAGGTAAGGATATTAATGAAACTGCCAGGATAAATTTAGATATTTTCAGAGATTTTCTTAAGTCTTTAGATAGTAATAATTATTCAAACAGAACTATTATCAGAAAGTACTCTTCCTTCATCAACTTCTTTAGATTTCTTGAAAGAGAGGGTTATATTGATTTTCAGTTAACCCAGGCCATAAATGTTCCCCGCAAGCGTCACCGGTTTTACTCTTTTATGTCTATAGGTGAAATGGAAAGGCTTTTTAATAACTTAAAGCCTGAAAATGATTTAGAAATCAGGGATAGAGCTATACTTGAATTACTTTATTCTACTGGTGCCAGAATAAGCGAGGTTGAAGGTTTAAAAACTGGCGATATTGATCTTGAAAATAGGGAGATAATAGTTACCGGTAAGGGTAGAAAACAGAGAATGGTTTATTTAAATCAGGCTGCAGTGTTCTGGATAAAAAAATATCTGCAGGTCAGGAATAAATTAACTTATTCAGGTAAAGATAGATATATAATGGATAACCATTTATTTTTAAATAAATTTGGAAAAAGATTATCGTCACGAAGCATAAGAACTATAGTTAAAAAATATGTAAAAAAAGCAGTTATTGGTAAAAATATCACACCTCATAGCATCAGACATAGTTTTGCTACTCATCTGCTTCAGGAGGGAGCGGGAATAAGGGAAATTCAAGAACTTCTGGGGCATGAAAACATATCTACCACACAGATATACTCACATTTAAATATTAAAAAATTGAAGAAAGACTACCGGAAATTTCACCCCAGAGCAGGAGCAAAATAGAATAAAAAATAGTTTTGTCAACGGTATAAGTTGGAGGACCCCCTGCATTGATGGATGGGGAGTTGTCAATTTTATAATATGATAAAAGATTTAATGAAAATCTATCCCCAAATTTTAGATGCTAACATGCTAACATTTATTATTGATTATTTGATGAAAGATATGTATTATGCTAGACTTGGACGTTGAAATTACGCACACCACTTACCGTATTATGGTGAACAAATATAATGGTTAAAGTGGTGGAGGAAAAACCATAAGAATAGAGAGGTATTATTTTGAGTATTGTAACTATGAAAGAGCTCCTGGAGGTAGGGGTTCATTTTGGCCATCAGACTAAAAAGTGGAACCCTAAGATGAAGAAATATATATATACAGATAAAAGTGGTATATATATAATTGACCTTCAGGAGACACAGAGGCTTCTAATTGAGGCCTATGAATATATTAAAAAAGTTGCCGGTGAGGGTGGGATTATATTGTTTGTAGGTACAAAAAAACAAACCCAGGATATAATCGAATCTTATGCCACCGAATGCGGAATGCCCTATGTTAAGAACAGGTGGCTGGGAGGCACTCTTACTAATTTTGAAACTATAAATAAGAGAACAAAAAGAATTGATGAAATAGAAGAGATGGAAAAGTCAGGTATTTTTGAAAAGTTACCCAAAAAGGAGGTTCTGGGAATAAAGAAAGAGTATGAAAAGCTTCTATTCAATATCGGAGGTATAAGAAATATGAAAAAACTCCCCGATGTTCTTTATGCTATTGATCCTAATAAAGAGATGATTGCTGTAAGAGAAGCAAGTAAGCTGGGAATACCTATTGTAGCTATAACAGATACAAATTGTGACCCTGATATTATTGATTTTGTTATTCCGGGTAATGATGATGCGATCCGTTCCTGCAATCTGATAACAAGTGTCATATGTGATGCTGTAAAAAAAGGAAAAGAGCAGAAAATTAAGTTAGAGGAAAGCCCGGAGGAAAAAGAAGCAAAAAAGTTAGAAGAAGAAAAAACTGAAGACGATTTAGAAGATTTACCTGAAGATGAGGTATGGGTATAAAGATTGTAGGGAGGAATAATGGAAATCAAAGTTGAACTGGTAAAAGAATTAAGGGAAAAAAGCAGCGCTGGTATGATGGATTGCAAGAAAGCTCTGGTGGAGAGCAATGGAGATATAAAGAAAGCAGAGGAGATATTAAAAGAGAAGGGACTGGCGAAAGCTTCTAAAAAAGCTTCCAGGGCTGCTAAAGAAGGTATAATTGACAGCTATATACATACAGGCTCTAAGATTGGTGTAATGGTTGAAGTCAATTGTGAAACTGATTTCGTGGCCAGAAATGAAATGTTCAAGAATTTTGTACATGATATTGCACTTCATATTACAGCAGCAGCGCCGTTATATGTTTCCAAAGAAGATGTACCTCAAGAGGTGCTGGATAAAGAGAAAGAACTTTACAGGAAGCAAGCTTTAAATGAAGGTAAACCTGAAAAAATTATAGACAAGATTGCCGAAGGTAAACTTAAAAAATATTATGAAGAAAATTGCCTGCTGGAACAGTTGTTTGTAAAAGATAATGATGTAAAGATTGGAGACTTATTAAAACAGCATATAGCAAAAATGGGTGAAAATATAGTGATTAAAAGGTTTGAAAGATATATCCTTGGAGAAGAATAATAAGTAATTTCTAATATTTTTTTGCTTAAAGGATAATAGGCATAAAATATATGGAAGAATTAAAATACAACAGGGTTTTACTTAAGATCAGCGGCGAGGCATTATTGGGTGATTTAGATTATGGAATAGACCCAAAGGTTACTAATAATATATCCAGTCAGATAAAAGAGGTAGTAGAGTTAGGTGTAGAAGTGGCAGTAGTTGTTGGTGGAGGGAATTTCTGGAGAGGTGTTTCTGCTAGTTCAAGTGGCATGGATAGAACTACCGCTGATTATATTGGAATGCTGGCTACCATTATGAATGCATTAGGGCTTCAGAATGCATTGGAAAGAATGGGAATAATTACCAGAGTTCAAACTGCGATATCAATGCAGGAAATTGCTGAGCCTTTTATCAGGAGAAGAGCGGTAAGACACCTGGAGAAGAAAAGAGTGGTAATATTTGCCGGCGGGACTGGTAATCCGTATTTTACGACTGATACCGCTGCAGCGCTGAGAGCACTTGAAATAGAAGCCGAGATAATATTTAAAGCTACAAAAGTTGACGGTGTATACGATAAAGACCCTTTAAAATTTAAAGATGCCAGGAAGTTTGTTAAATTAACTTTTCTGGATGTGTTAAAGAAGAATATCAGAGTTCTGGATTCTACAGCTACTTCCTTATGTATGGAAAATAATTTACCTATTGTTGTTTTTGATATTACAAAGCCAGGCAATATAAAAGGGGTTATAATGGGTAAAAAAATTGGCACTTTAGTTACAAAGGAGTAAAGAATGAAAGATGTATTACTGGTTGATGAGAAAAAAAGAATGAGTCAGTCTCTGGAAAGAACTCAACATGAATTTAATACTATTAGAACAGGAAGAGCGTCCGTGTCTTTGCTGGATAATATTTATGTTGACTATTATGGCAGTAAAACTTTATTGAAACATATGTCTAATGTCAGTGTACCTGAACCGAGGATTATCCAGATTTCACCTTACGAGCCAAAATTTTTAAAGGAGATTGAAACTCAAATATCCAAATCCGATCTGGGTATTAATCCATCAAATAACGGAAAAGTTATCCGGCTGAATATCCCTCCCCTAAATGAGGAAAGAAGAAAAGAATTAGTCAAATTAGTTAGGAAGATTGCAGAAGATGGGAGAATAGCAATTAGAAATATCAGAAGAGAAATAAATGATGAATTTAAGAAATTGGAAAGTAAAATTGAGATAACTGAAGATGATCTAATAAAATCTCAAAAGGAAGTTCAGGAAATTACTGATGAATTCATAGAGAAAATTAATGATTCTCTAGCCCAGAAAGAAAAAGAGATTATGGAAGTGTAGGTAGGAAGTACTTTGAGTTTAATTTCTTCTATTTTTTCTTCTATAAGAGTTCCGACCGTAAAAGAGCTAAAAAAAAATATCATTCCAGAGCATGTGGCTATTATTATGGATGGAAATGGCAGGTGGGCCGACAGGAGAAAACTACCACGGTATGCTGGCCATAAGGCAGGGGTTGAAGCTCTAAGGGAAGTCATAAAAACATGCGTACAGTTAAGAATAAAATTCTTAACTGTATACTCATTTTCAATTGAAAATTGGCAAAGACCAAAAGACGAAGTCAATTTTTTATTAAGTCTATTTCTGGAATCATTAAAAGAGGAATTGGAAACCTTGAACAAAAATGGTGTAAGAGTATTCTTGATAGGTGATAGAAAGTTAATTCCTCATGAAATACTGGAAGCTTTCGAAAATGCAGAAAAAAAGACTGCAAATAATAATAAGCTTTTTTTCAATATTGCTTTTAATTACGGCTCCAGACAGGAAATTATAGAGGCAGCCAAAAAGATATATAAAGCAACCACTAGAAATGATATAAATATTGAGAAACTGGATGAGAAAACATTTTCAGATTATCTATTTACGAAAGGATGCCCTGATCCTGATTTTTTAATCAGAACCAGCGGTGAATATAGAGTAAGTAATTTCTTGTTGTGGCAAATTGCATACTGCGAATTTTATTTTGTAAAAACGCTCTGGCCAGATTTTAAAAGGAAAAATTTCCTGAAAGCAATTTATTATTATCAGCAGAGAAATAGAAGATTTGGCAGGTTGTGATTTCTTATGCAAATCCTGACTACTATTCTCCAGTATATTCTGGCAATAATTGGATTATCCCTGATAGTAATAGTTCATGAATTAGGGCATTTCTCAATGGCTAAAATCGGAGGAATACATGTTGAGGAATTTTTTATTGGTTTCGGCTCGAAGCTTTTTAAATTTAGAGACAGGCGCGGCACTACTTACGGTATATGCGCTATACCGGTGGGAGGATATAATAAATTATTAGGTATGGACAGGAATGAATCCATACCCCCTGATATGAAGGATAAGTCTTACCACAACAAGCCCTTCTATAAGAAACTTATGGTCTCAATTGGAGGGGTCGGTTTTAATGTAATTTTTGCAGTAATACTGGTGGGAATCGTCTTGAGTATGGGTGTGCTGGTTCCCACAACAATTATCGATTATATTCAACCTGAATCACCTGCCGAGATAAGCGGTTTTGAAATAGGTGATGAGGTTATTGCTCTTGGTGATAAAAATATTGAAAGCTGGGATGATTTTTCGGAAGTAACAAAAGAAAATCCTGGTAAGGAAGTAACCTATACTGTTATCAGGGATGGAAAAGAAATGAAGCTTGAAGTTAGGCTTGATAATAAAGAAGGCCAGGGATATTTAGGAATAGGTCCCCGGCATATTGAAGAAAAGCTGGGCTTTTTTGAAATAGTAAAAGAAAGCTTTAGAATGACGGGGAATATAAGCGTTACTTATGTAAAGTTATTTGGAATGCTGTTTTCGGGCAAAATACCCTTCAGAGAGGCAAGGCCGGTTTCGCCAATTGGAATAGTAAGCATATTTCAACAATCAGTATCAATGGGTATGCAGAATTTTATATTTTTTGTTGCCCTGGTTTCTATACTAGTGGGTTTTGGAAATTTAATTCCAATTCTTCCTTTAGATGGAGGAAATATTGTATTGATCATAATTGAAGCTATAAGAAGAAAATCTGTTCCCAGGAAAGTTTTAGAGATCTTCAATTCTATAGGAATATTCATTCTGGTTTCCATACTTATAATTGGTTTCGTTTTTGATATAATAAATCCTTTTAATATAATAAATATGTAATAATTAAATACATAATAATCTCAGATGCAAATAAAAAGAAAAAAAACTAAGGTAATGCAGGTAGGGAAATTAAAAATAGGAGGTAATAATCCTATTATTGTCCAGTCCATGACTAAAAGCAAGCTGGAGGATTTAGACGGTATTAGAAGCGAAATAAAAGAGCTGATGGGCAGTGGTTGCGAGCTTATTAGAATAGCGGTACCCGAAAAGAGATCCATAAGCTATCTTAAACAATTAATTGATGAAGGAATTTTTTCAGTTCCAGTCGTAGCTGATATTCAATTTGATTACAGATTAGCGCTTGAATGCATGGATATTGGGATTGATGGAGTAAGAATAAATCCGGGAAATATAGGTGGGCAGGAGCGAGTTAATGAGATTGTAGAAAAAGCTAAAAGAAAAAAGGTTGCAATAAGGATTGGAATTAATTCGGGTTCTATAGATAAAAAGATTTTGAAAAAAAATAATGGGAACATTGCCAACTCAATGGTTGAAAGCGCGCTGGAAAATGTTAGACTTTTAGAAAGTTTGAAATTTAATAATTTTAAAATATCGGCAAAAGCATCATCAGTTCTGGATACCATAAATGTATATGAGCTAGTATCAAATAAAGTTGATTATCCTCTGCATCTGGGTGTGACTGAAGCAGGGCCTAGATTCAGGGGCGGTATAAAGTCTTCAGTGGGCATTAGTATCTTATTATCTAAAGGAATAGGAGATACCATCAGAGTTTCACTGACCGGAAAATCAATTGATGAAGTAAAAGCTGCATATATAATTCTTAATAGTTTAGGCTTAAGAAGGGTAGGAGTGGATATCATTTCCTGTCCTACATGTGGAAGAACAACGGATGATTTGAAGCAAATTGTAGATGAAATTGAGAAGCTGACCGCAGATATAAAAAAGAATTTGAAATTGGCAGTAATGGGTTGTATTGTAAATGGACCCGGAGAGGCAAAAGATGCAGATCTGGGGATAGCCTTTGGAAAAGAAAAGGCTGCAGTGTTTTTAAAGGGCAGGGTGATAAAAAGAGTAGATAAAAATATTGCATCTAAAGAATTAAAAAAGGAGTTAGAAAGATTAGTTTAAATAGGCAAAAGGGAGCTTAAATTGAAATTATCTCAATTTTTTATTCCAACTTTAAAAGAAGTACCTAGCGAAGCCGAAATACCAAGCCATTCCTTAGCTCTGAGAGCTGGACTTATCAGAAAAGTTGCATCAGGCATTTATTCTTTTTTGCCACTTGGATTCAGGGTCCTAAAAAAAATTGAAGAGATAATTAGACAGGAAATGAACAAGACAGGCGCCATTGAGCTATTTTTACCGGTTATACAACCTTCAGATTTATGGAAAAAATCAGGAAGGTGGGAAGAATATGGTCCTGAAATGTTCAGGTTAAAAGATAGGAACAAAAGGGATTTCTGTCTTGGACCTACTCATGAGGAACTAATAACCTATCTGGTGTATTTAGATTTGAAGTCATATAAAAATCTGCCTGTAAATTTATATCAAATCCAGGTCAAGTTCAGGGATGAAATAAGACCACGATACGGATTACTCAGAGCCAGAGAGTTTATTATGAAAGATGCCTATAGTTTCTGCAGGAACGATGATGATTCAGAGGTTATTTATAAGAAGATGTATGATGCTTATTGCAGGATACTGGAAAAAATTGGTCTCCAGTATAAGGTGGTTGAGGCTGATACAGGACTGATTGGCGGAAAGTATTCCCATGAATTTATGGTACTTGCTGAAAATGGTGAAGAAAAATTGGTTTTTTGTCCGGGATGCGGTTATTCGGCAAATTATGAAATGTCAAAATCAATTTCTGAGAGTGGTAAGGAAAATAAAGATAAGAATAAATCCAATAGCTTGCAAGCTACCGGTGAGGTTTATACCCCTGGTATTACTGATGTAGGAAGATTGGCAAAATTTTTAAAATTGGAAACTTCCAGAATTATTAAGACTATTTTACTAGAAGATAAAAGGGGGAAAATATATGCCTTTCTGGTTAGAGGAGATAAAGAGTTAAATATAAATAAAGTGGAGAAGCATATAGGCAAAAATTTATTTTTTCTTAAAGATTCTGAAAGAAGAAGTGATCTAAATATTGGTTATCTGGGACCGGTGAATCTTAAAGATGATATAGAAATATATTCAGATAATTCCATAAAAAGCGGAATAAATTTTATAACTGGAGCAAATAAGAAGGATTATCATTTGATAAATGTTAATCATCCCAGGGACTTTAAAATAAAGCAGTGGAGTGATTTTACTTATCCCCAGCAAGGAGACAGGTGTATTAATTGTGGGAAAGAACTGAAGATTGAAAAAGGAATCGAGATCGGACATATTTTCAAATTAGGCGATAAATACAGTGAAAAGCTTGATGCCAGATTCCTGGATGTAGATGGAAAGTTGAAGCCTTTAGTTATGGGCTGTTATGGAATAGGGGTCAGTAGAATACTGGCAGCAGTGATAGAACAACTGCACGACGATAAAGGAATAATATGGCCGTCTTCTATAGCTCCATTTACAGTTAATATTATTGTTACCACTGGAAAAAATAAGGAATTATCAAAAGCAAGCGACATGATATATAAGACTTTAAAAGAATTAAATGTCGAAGTTCTTTATGATGATAGAGATGTAAGCGCAGGAATAAAATTTAAAGATTCAGATTTAATAGGAATCCCTGTTAGATTTATTTTAGGCAGGAAATTTCTGGATAGTAGATTAATTGATGTTGAGTATAGAAAAGACGGTAAGAGAGTGGAGCTACCCGTAGATTCTATTCCAAAGTTTATAAAAGAATTTGAGACTGCAAATAGCCTCAAGCTACCTCAAAATGAACAATCAAAAAAGTAAAATCAGAGGAATTTTAGAGAAGATTATTTTTAAAAATTCTGAAACCGGGTTTATGGTTGGAAAAGTAAGGTTAGAGGATAATAATCTGGTAACCATTGTAGGAAATGCTTTTGAGCTTCAATGTGGTGAAAAAATAGAAGTGACTGGAAAATGGATTTTAAACAGGAATTATGGACAACAGTTTGAAATTGAAAGCGTTAAGACAGCTGAACCGGCTACTGCTGTTGGTATCAAGAATTATTTAGGCTCAGGTTTAATAAAAGGTATTGGACCGGTAATGGCAAACAGAATAGTTTCTCATTTTAAGCTTGATACTTTAAAAATACTGGATGAAGAGCCAAAAAGATTAAATGAGATAGATGGTATTGGTAAAAAAAGAATAAATTTAATTTCAAAATCCTGGAAAAAACACAAAAATATAAGAGAGGTTATGATCTTTTTGCAGTCCTATGGAATAAGCAATACTTATGCTACAAAAATTTATAATAATTACGGCGATAACTCCATAAATGTTATAAAGGTAAACCCTTATAGGCTGTCAGAGGATATATTTGGAATAGGTTTCAAAACCGCAGATAAAATTGCATTAAAAACAGGTATTGAAAAAGATTCGCTGTTCAGGATAAAGGCAGGAATAATTCATTTACTAAAGTCCGCAGAGGATGATGGGCATTGCTACTTACCATATGAAGAATTTATAGAGACAGCAGAAGATTTTCTTTGGGTGGAATTAGGAAAGATTACTGATGCTTTAAGTAAACTTGAAGGGGAGGGAAAAATAATTATTGTTAAAGATGATGTAAGCAAAGTGTATCTGTCCAGTATCTATAATGCTGAAAAATACGTAAGTGAAAAAATTCTAGAACTTTTAAGCCATGAAATGGAACATAAGATAAAGGAAAGCAAAAAGGATGGTATATACGATTTAATAAATAATCTGGCAGCAAAAGAAAGAATAATTCTGGATGATATTCAGATGAAAGCCATTGAAAAGGCAGTAACTGAAAAAATACTGGTTATAACCGGAAGTCCCGGTACAGGAAAAAGTACCATACTGAATTTTGTTATAAAAATTTTTGAAAAGGAAAATAAAAGCGTTCTTTTATGCGCTCCAACAGGAAGAGCTTCTAAAAGGCTGTGTGAGGCTACTGGCAAGGAAGCAAAAACTATACACAGACTTCTAAATTACAACCCAAAATTAAATAGATTTTTAAAAAATGAAAAAAATCCTGTTGATGCAGATATGGTAATAATTGATGAAGCTTCAATGCTGGATATAAGGTTGATGAGAAGCTTGCTTTTAGCAATAAAACCTCAAACCGGTGTCATTTTTGTAGGTGATGTAGACCAATTACCGGCAGTAGGTCCTGGAAACGTTTTAAGTGAGATAATCGGTTCAGGTATAGTTCCTGTAATTGAACTTCAAAAGATATACAGGCAGGAGGGTGAAAGTCTTATTATATATAATGCCCATAAAGTCCGGGATGGTCAGTTTCCATATATCGGTAAACCAAAAAATAATGACTTCTTCTTTATTGAAAAAAACAAGCCCGAAGAAGTTGTTGATTTGATATTAAATCTACTGACTCAAAGGATTCCAAAGAGCTTTAATTATAATCCCCTTTATGATGTCCAGGTTCTTGTTCCTACAAATAAAGGAATTGTAGGAGTTAATAATTTAAACTCCAGAATTCAGGATATTTTAAATTTTAATAGTCAAAAAGTGTTAAGGGGTTCTGTGCAGTACCGATTAAATGACAAGGTAATGCAGTTAAAAAATAATTACGGGAAAGATGTTTATAATGGGGATATAGGATTTATAAATGGTATAGATATGGAAATGGAAGAAATCACAGTAAATTTTGATGGCAGAAATGTTGACTATAGTTTTTTTGAGCTGGACGAATTAAGTTTATCTTATGCTATATCTATTCATAAATCTCAAGGGTCTGAGTTCAAATGTGTCATAATACCCCTCTTAACTTCTCATTATATGCTGCTGCAAAGAAATTTGCTTTATACAGCAATTACAAGAGCAAAGGAACTTGCGGTAATAGTTGGGAGCAAAAAGGCAATAGGAATGGCAGTAAATAGAAATATTGTTGAAAAGAGATATACTAGTTTAAAGGGATTGCTTAGAAATTTTTAATAAATCCCTCTGCCAGTTCTCTGACAGTTATATGTCAGGTAGATGATACTGTTATAAATTCCATTAAATTTTTTTATAGCTCCAGCACAACTAACTGTAACCTCTACATAACAGCTCTGACCAATGAAATTTCTTCTCACCTCAAGAAGTACTGATTTCCACATAAGAAGCTCTAATTGAATTTTTTTTGTTTTGTGATATACTCTCCTAAAGAAATTTTAATGTGAATAGTTAAAAAATAGTGGGCGAGCCCCACTTTTTTTTAGTTTAAATTTTTTTATAAACAGGTGATTGGGTTGAATAAAAAATTAATGATAGCATTAGTAGAATTAGAAAAGGAAAAAGGCATAAAGATGGATATTATAATAGAAGCTCTTAAAATTGCCTTTGTTTCAGCCTATAAAAAAAATTATAAGATAGAATATGATTGCCGGGCAGATATAAACATGAAAACGGGTGAGATAAAATTATTTAAGGTTTTAGATGAAGTTGAAAGTGAAGATGAAACAGCAAAGGATAGCATTAAGAAAAATGAGGTAGAAGTTACCCCGGATAATTTTGGAAGAGTTGCTGCCCAAACTGCTAAACAGGTAATAAGACAGAGGTTTAAAGAAGCAGAGCGGGAGATTATGTATGAAGAATTTAAAGACAGGGTAGGAGATATGGTAACCGGGATAATCCAGCAAAGTGATACTAGATTTACTCTGGTAGATTTAGGTAAAGTGGAGGCATTGCTTCCACCGTATGAGCAGGTTCCAAGGGAGAGATATAAACATGGCGAAAGGATAAAGTGCTATATTTCAGATGTAAGGAAAACAACAAAAGGACCTCAGGTAATAGTATCCAGGACGCATACTGGTTTAATTAGAAAGTTATTTGAATTAGAAGTACCTGAAATTTATGAAGGAATCGTAGAAATAAAAAGTGTTGCCAGGGAAGCAGGTTATAGAACCAAAGTCGCTGTTAGCTCAAATGAGAAAAATGTGGATCCTGTAGGAGCGTGTGTAGGCCCTAAAGGTTCACGGGTTAAAATGGTTGTTGATGAATTAGGAGGAGAAAAAATAGATATTATAGAATATAGTGATGATATTGTAACTTTTATAAAAAATGCTCTGAGCCCGGCAAGAGTTTTAAAAGTGCTAACTGACGAAGATAAGAAGTTCGCATTAATTATAGTTTCAAGTGATCAGCTTTCTTTAGCAATAGGAAGAGAAGGTCAGAATGCAAGGCTGGCTGCTAAATTAACTGGTTGGAAAGTTGACATAAAAAGTGAAAAACAATTTGAGGAAGAATTAGATGAAGCCAGGGAAGAAAGATTGAAGAGCAAAGGAGAAGATATCGGAGTTAACCAGTAACTATCAGCTAAAAAATATAAATAATAACCGGTAAATTTTCAATTATTGTAAATATCAATAGTAAATTACGGTTAGTTTTAAAGGGTTATGGACGCTAAAAAAGAAGGTAGTAAAAACAAAATTAAGAAAAAAAATATGGCTGAGTCAAAAAACTTAAAGAAGAATAAGTTAAAAGAAAAGATCAAAATCAAGCCTGAAGGTAAGCCTCAATCTAAAGACGGGAGTCCAATCAAAGAGGCTAAAAAGCTGGAAGTCAAAGATAAAAAAAAGAAAAAAGTTGAACTTAAAGTTAATAAAAAAGATGTATCAGTGGTTAAAATTGAAAAGAAAACTGAAATTAAAGCAAAAGAAAAGATTGAGAGAAAAACTAAAGCGAAACTAAAAGATGAGGATTTGACTAAAGTTAAAAAAGAGACCAGGAGGAAAGCTGGAGCTAAAACCGGAAGGAAGAGCGCTGCTAAAAAAGTAGTGAAGAAAATAACCGAAGTTGAAACTAAAGAAAAGCCTAAAACTGCCCGGCCAGTAGAAGCTGTAGAGAAACCAAAGGCAAAAATAGGTTGGGAAGAAGAAAAAAAATCAAGTATTAAGAGTGTAATTGATAGAGAGCTTGATAAAGAGGAGAAGGAAGGAAGACTAAAGACTAAATTAATTCTGAAGAAGAAAATTGTCTCTGGCGAGAAGGTAAAAAGAGAGAAAGCTTTAAAAGAAAAACACAAAGTTTTAGAAAAGAAATTAAAGAAAAGGCCGGAAATAAAAAAAGTAATCGAAATCTCAGAAGGAATAACTATAAAAAAGTTATCAGAAAAAATAAATGTTCCTTCAACTGAGGTGATCACTCTGTTATTTAATATGGGTGAGATTATTAATATAAACCAGTCCCTGAGCAAGGACTTAATAGAGTACCTGTCTCAGGAATATGGCTTCAAATATCATATTGTAGGTTTTGAAGAGAAGTTAGACGAAGTTTATAAGGATTCTGAAAAAGATTTAGAGCCAAGACCTCCGATTGTAACAGTAATGGGACATGTAGATCATGGAAAAACAACACTACTTGACGTCATTAGAGAAACCAGTGTTGCAATTGGTGAGGTGGGTGGAATAACCCAGCGTATAGGTGCTTACCAGGTTGACTATAAGGGGAGGAAAATTACATTCATAGATACGCCGGGACATGAAGCATTTACATCTATAAGGGCCAGAGGGGCAAGGGTTACTGATATTGCTGTGATTGTAGTTGCTGCTGATGACGGTATTATGCCCCAAACAGTGGAAGCAATAAATCACGCAAAGGATGCCGGTGTCCCTATTATTATTGCTATTAATAAAATTGACCTTCCAAATTCAAATCCAGATAAGATAAAGAAAGACCTTACTGAGTACAATTTGGTTCCGGAAGAGTGGGGCGGAGATACTATTTGTTTAGAGATTTCTGCTAAGAAAAAGACTAATCTGGATGAATTTCTGGAAATGATTTCACTGGTAGCAGATTTAAATGAAATAAGAGGTAACCCAAATTCTGAAGGTACTGGAATTATAATTGAATCGAGACTGGATAAAGGTTTAGGTCCTGTGGGTACAGTTATAATAAAGAGAGGAAAAATAAAAGTAGGGGACTCTTTTGTTACAGGTGATTCGTTTGGAAGAGTAAGGTTGATCAGAGATGAAAATGGTAAAAAACTGAAGGAAGCAGTCCTGTCACAACCGGTTGAAATTATAGGTTTTCCTTCAGTGCCAAAAGCTGGAGATAAATTATTTATAGTTGAAAATGAAAAAGTGTCTAAAGAGCTTTTAAATAGAAAAGAATATGAGAGAAAAATGATGAAAGTTGCGGATTCAAGGAAAAGTTTAACTTTAGAAAAGTTGTCTGAATTGGCAAAAGAAAATGAGATAAAGAAATTAAAAATAATTATTAAAGCAGATTCCGGTGGTTCACTTGATGCAGTAGAAAAATCATTAAATAATATAAAAGAAGAGAAAATAAAGATTGATATAATACATAAAGCAATTGGGGCTATAACTGATAGCGATATTCTGTTAGCGGCAGCTTCAAGTGCAATTGTAGTTGGTTTTGGCGTAGTTCCCACTCAAAAAGCAGATGTATTGTATAAAAAGGAAAATGTTGAAGTCAGGACTTATGATATTATCTATAAATTAATTGATGACATTACCCTTGCCTTTAAAGGCTTGCTGGAACCTGAAGTAAAAAGAATTTATAAAGGTAAAGCTGAGGTCAGGGAAATATTTAAACTACCGAAAGCAGGGATAATTGCTGGTTCTTATATTCTGGAAGGTGAAGTTGAGAGAGGTAATTTAATAAATGTCATAAGAGACGGAGAATTAATCCATGAAGGAAAAGTCGCAACTCTTCATAGGTTCAAAGAAGATGTAAAAAAAGTTTCATCAGGATATGAATGCGGTATTAGGCTGGAAGATTTTCAGGATATCGTAAAGGAGGATATACTGGAATTTTATGAAGAGAGATAATCTTTGATATGGTTGTGATTGAGATGGATAGAACAAGGAAAGCTGAGATAGATCTAAAAAGAGAAATAAGTTTTATTATCAATACCAAAGCAAAAGACCCCAGAATAGGGTTTATAACTATCACAGATACAAAATTATCTTCTGATTTTAAATGGCTTGATGTTTTTGTTAGTATTATGGGCGAAGAGGATGAGATAAACAGGAGTTTAGAGGGGCTAAGAAATTGTTGCGGCTTTATAAAAAAAAATTTGCAGCAGAGATTAAAGTTAAAAAGTATACCCGATATAAGATTTTTATATGATAAGTCTATTGATAAAGGTATAAAAATATCAAAAATACTGGAAACCCTGGATAAAGATAAGTGATATTGAGAAGGTAAATTAATTGGATATAAACAAGTTGTATAATAAGACATCAGAAATAATAAACGGCAGTGATAATTTTTTAATTATCACTCATACCTATCCGGATGGAGATTCATTAGGTTCGCAAGTAGCCTTATACCAATTAATATCTCAGTTAAAAAAGAATGTAGTAGCGGTTTGCAATAGTGAATTGCCTTATCAATATAAATTTTTGCCTTATTTTAATAAGATTAAAAAAGATTTAGAAGAAATAAATATCTACGGTAAAGAATATATTTGTTTTTGTCTGGATTGTTCAGATGAAAATAGAATGAATATAAATTTTAAAACATTAAAAGATAATGTAAAGTATATAATAAATATAGATCATCATACTAAGAACACTAATTTTGGTCATATAAATATTGTAGATACCAAAAAATCTGCAACTTCTGAGATTTTATACGAGCTAATAGACAGGCATTACAGGAAACTTTTAGATCATAAAATAGCCCTGGGTATTTATGTGGGGATGCTAACAGATACCGGTAAATTTCAATACAGCAACACTAATTACGCTGTTCATAATGTAGTAAGTGAGCTGTTGAAATTTAATCTGTCTCCTTCCGAAATCCATAGAAATATATATGAGAATGAATCTCTGTCCAGGTTTAAATTAATTCAGCTGATTTTTAAAAGAATCAAATATGTGGAGTCTTGCGGCTTGATATACTCATATGTTCTAGAAAAAGATTTTAAAAAACTAAATTTACCCTATTCTGCTCAAGATGGGGTTATTAACCTGCTGAGGAGTGTAGAGATGGTAAAGGTTGCTGCCCTGATAAAGCAAACCGGCAGAAATTGTTTTAAAATAAGTCTTCGCACTTCTGATAGTGATATTGACTTATTTAAGATTGCCAGTAATTTTAAAGGTGGTGGCCACAGGATGGCATCTGCTTACTCTGATAATGGAAGTTTGAGGACTATAATTAATAATTTAAAAAAATATATAAAAGATAATATTTAAATTATGAGCAGTATTAATAATAAATCTGATCTGCTGGAAGATTTTAATGGAATAATATTGATAAATAAATTACCATATACAACTTCTTATGACATCATAAGACGAATAAAAAGAGTTTTTTTTTAAAAAAAATTGGACATGCTGGCACACTAGATCCTATAGCAGAAGGCCTGCTCATTATTTTAATAAATAAAGCTACCAAACTATTCAATTATTTTTTATCTTTTAAAAAAGAATATATTGCAGATGTAAAACTTGGGGTAATTACTGATACCTGGGATCTTGATGGTGAGGTTTTAACCAGAAGTAAGATTACGAACATAGATATTAAGAAAATATCCAGTATTCTAAATAAATTTACCGGAAAAATTAAACAGATGCCACCAATATACTCATCGGTAAAGTATAAAGGCAGACCATCATATGATTTTGCAAGAAAAGGGCGGAGTATAGATTTGAAACATAGAATGGTAAATATTTATAATTTAGAACTCATTTCTCTGAGTAGCGATTTGCTTACTGTAAAAGTAAATTGCAGTTCAGGCACATATATCAGATCTTTGGCTTATGAAATTGGAAATTTATTGGGGTGTGGCGCTTCCATAAAAGGATTAAAAAGAACGAAAATTAATGATTTTAAACTGGACAGCAGTATTAGCGTTGAAGATTTTCTGAAAAGAAAATTTAAAAAAAATGATTTAGAATCCAGCTCATATATGATATCTATTGAAAGATTACTGGACAAAAATCCAAGCCTTTATATAAAAGACAAATATAGATGCCATATAGTGAATGGCCACCAGGTTGATGGTGGAATGGTGGAGTTTGTCAGGACCGAAGATAATAATTTATTTAAAAAGGGAATCTTTATAAAGATTAAAGATAGTGGTGAAAATATAATAGCCATACATGAGATTTTAAGTGAAAATGTAATTTCTGATGTTAAGAGTAAGAAACCGAGTTTAACTAAAAGTATTGTAATTTTTCGCCAATTGAATAAAATCTAATAGTTTAAAATTTTTCTAAACAGCAGGGTATCAAGTTGTCAGAATTATTAGAATTAAAAAAAATAAATAATAGGTACTTTAGGGATAAAAATTCAGTAATTGTGATTGGTTTTTTTGATGGGGTGCATCTTGGACACAAAAAGATAATTGAAGCTTGTGTCAAAAGGGCAAAAAAAATAAGCGGCGCCAGTATAGTTCTGACATTTAATAAACCTCCGCTGAATGTAATAAAAAGTGAGATGCATAAAAAACTCATAATTTCTTATGAGGAAAAAATAAAAATTATTGATAGTTTAGGAGTTGATTTTATTGTAACCGCTAATTTTGATTCCGATTTTTTTATGTTAAAACCGGGGCAGTTTTGCAAGGATATACTTATCGGAAAATTTCATGTAAAGGAAATTTTTGTAGGAAGTGGATTTCGTTTTGGCTTTAAAGCAGAGGGAAATGTATCTTTCTTGAAGAGATTTTTTAAGCCTTACAATATAGAGGTGAATGTAGTACCTCTACTGAGAATAAAGGGAGAGACAATTTCAAGTACCAATGCAAGAAAATATTACTCTGAAGGCAAAATAAAAAAAATAAAGAATTTATTAGGGAGGAATCCGCAAGTAGAAGGAGTTGTAGTTAGAGGAGCCGGTAGGGGGAGGAGATTAGGATTTCCTACAGCCAATGTAGATGTTTGCGAGGATTTTATCACTCCAAAAGATGGTGTTTACCTGGGTACTGTTGAAATTAACGGTAATGAAAATAAAGTATTTCCAGCCATTATAAATATAGGGGACAAGCCAACTTTCAAAGGATCGAAAAAATGGATTGAAGCTTTTATAATCAATTTCAGAGATAATATGTATAAAAGAAAAATAAGAATTATTTTTTTAGAAAGATTAAGAAACGAAATCGCATTTGAAAGTAAAGATGAATTAATCAGCCAGATGAAAATGGATTTAGAATATGCTAAAAAATATTTTAAAATAAAAAGTTAATGAACCTGGACCGAGTTTAAAGGATTTTAAAAAGTTTTTAGGATATTTTCAGTTATGAAGGCGGTCAATACTGGAATGTGATTAAATTGTAATTAGTATGTGGTTATGATAAATTATAGTACGGGTAATTTTGAGGAGGTGGAAAAAGTTGACTTTAGTCAAAGAAGATAAAAAAAAGGTTATTGAAAAATTTAAAACTCATGAGAATGATACCGGTTCTTCCGAAGTTCAGATAGCTATTCTTACCCAAAAGATTAACAGGCTTAATGAACATTTGAAGGCGAATAAAAAGGATCATCATTCCAGAAGGGGTCTGGTTATTATGGTGGGTAAAAGAAAAAGACTTCTGGGATATTTAAAAAATAATGATATGGGCAGATATAAAAAAATAATTAAAGAATTAGGTTTAAGGAAATAGATCTATATTTAAATAGTTTTGTTAATTTTGGTAGCTTAAAGGAGAATATAAGATATAAATGGAAAGAAGATGTGAAATTGATATTGACGGAAAGAAAATGTCGTTTTTTACTGGTAAAATAGCGAGACAGGCTAATTCGGTCCTGGTTAAATTCGGTGGAAATGGAGTTATAATCACTGCAGTTATGAATCAGAAACCAGCTGATAATGTAGACTTTTTACCTCTTGTAGTTGATGTTGAAGAGAGAATGTACGCTGCAGGTAAAATACCCGGAGGATTTTTTAGAAGAGAAGGAAGAGCCAGTGATAAAGCAATCCTTAACTCAAGATTGACCGATAGGCCTCTAAGACCATTATTTGATAAAAATATAAGAAATGAAATTCAAATAATTGCCACGGTTATTTCGTTCGATCAGATTAATCCTTATGATATTTCGGTAATAAATGGAACTTCGATGGCTTTATGTATATCAGATATACCATTTGAAGAACCAGTAGGTGCTGTCAGGATTGCTAAGGTAGGTGAAAACTGGATAGTGAATCCAGTTTATAGTGAGATTGAAGAAAGTATTATAGATATAGTGGTAGCAGGGACAGAAGAAGCAATATTGATGGTTGAGGCAGGTGGCAAAGAAGTACCTGAAGAAGTAGTATTGGAAGCTATAGAAAAAGCGCATAGTGAAATAAAAAAAATTGTTAACATTCAAAAAGAATTTAGAAAAATAGCAGGTAAAGAGAAAAGGGAAACATCTAATTTTAAGTTAAATAAAGAAGTTGAAAAAAGAGTAGGAGAGTTAACAGAAGAAAAAATTCAGGAGATTTTAAATAGTATTATGAAATACTCGAAAGATGATAAAAAGAAAATTTTATTGGAAAATACTGATAAAGGTTATTTCCAGGATAGAGTTTCAATTATCAGAGAAGAGACTGAAAAAAATTTAGAATCAGAATTTCCGGAGGATAAAGAAAGTATTAATGAGAGCTTTAAAGAGATTGAAAGAGAATTAGTAAGAAAAATGATTTTGGAGAAAGGGGTAAGACCTGATGGCAGGGAACCTGATGAGATAAGAGAAATAAATTGTGAGGTAGGCTTATTTCCAGATACAACCCATGGTATAGGTCTTTTCACACGGGGGAAGACACAAGCTCTAACTATATTAGCCTTAGGTTCAATAAAAGAAGCGCAGAAAATAGATAGTTTAGGAAAAGAGGAATTTAAAAGATATATACATCATTATAATTTCCCGCCTTTCAGTATTGGAGAAACAAGGCCCCTTAGAGGACCAAGAAGAAGGGATATCGGGCATGGTGCTCTGGCTGAAAAAGCTCTAAGACCTATGATTCCTGATGAAGATAAATTTCCATATGTCTTAAGACTGGTATCTGAGGTTTTAGAATCCAATGGTTCAACTTCAATGGCCAGTGTATGTGGAAGTAGTCTGGCTTTAATGGATGCAGGCGTTCCCATATTAAATCCGGTTTCCGGCATAGCAATGGGTCTAATTAAAGGCGAAGATGATAAGTTTGTTATATTGAAAGATATACAGGGTATAGAAGATTTTTATGGTGACATGGACTTTAAAGTTGCAGGAACTAAAAATGGGATTACTGCGCTACAGATGGACATGAAAATAAATGGTATTAACTTAGATATTATAAAACAGGTGCTGGAAAAGGCACGTGAGGGAAGGTTATTCATATTAGATAAAATGTTAGAAGTCATTCCGGAGCCTAGAAAAAGTCTGTCTAAGTCTGCGCCAAAAATAACTACTTTTAAAATTCCCAGGGAAAAGATCGGCGAAGTTATTGGACCTGGTGGAAAGAATATCAAAAGAATAAAAGAGGAATTTGAGTTAGATGAAATTGATATAAGTGACTATAATGGAGAAGGTATGGTTTCCATTATTTCTTCAAATGATGTTAATATTAAGATGGCCAGGAAAAGGATAGAAGGAATGTTAAAGGGTGTTGAAGATATAAAAGTGGGTGAAGAGTTTATGGGAACTGTGGTAGGAATAACCAGCTACGGAGCTTTTGTAAATTTAATTCCCGGAGTAGATGGACTTCTTCACATATCCAAAGTTACAAATAAAAGAATTAAAGATGTTAAAGATTATTTAAAAATAGGTGATAAGATACTGGTTAGAGTTGGTAATATTGATTCCAGGACTAAAAAAATAGGTCTGGAAAGAACTGATATCTGAATAAACTGATATCTGAATATTTTATTAGTGAGGTAAATGAAAAAATAGTTTCATCAAGTAGCATAAAATTTGACCAATATGAAATAACTGAGTTAGATAATGGAATAAGGGTTATTAGTGAGTATATCTCCCATTTTAGGTCAATATCGTTAGGTTTCTGGGTACCGGCTGGATCCAGAAATGAAAATAGAAATATCAATGGAATTTCCCACCTTATAGAGCATCTTATTTTCAAAGGCACTAAAAAAAGAGGTTATAGGGATATAGCCATTGAATTTGATTCAATGGGTGCCGAATTTAATGCTTTCACGGATAAAGAAAACTGCTGTGCCTATGCTGATTTCATTGACACTCATCTGGACAGTTGTACAGAATTATTATTTGATATTCTAACCAACCCCTCTTTTTTAACAGAGCATATAAAAACCGAAAAGAAAGTAATAATTGAGGAAATAAAGATGGTAGAAGATAATCCCTCGGACAATATTATGAATTATTTCTATGAAGCGGTTCTGGACGGACATCCTCTAAGCCTGCCAATTTTAGGCACTAATAATTCACTAAAAAATATTAAAAAATCTGCTATACTGGACTATTTTAAGGAAAAGTTTGGTATCGGCGGTATTGTTATCTCAGCTGCGGGTAATATAAAGCATAAAGATTTGATAGATAAGATTAAGAAAAATATTAGTGGAATGAAAAATAGAAAATTTATAAATGATTTTACCGGGCAGGAACCTCCGGAAAATGGAAGGGTGAAGAAAATACATGATAGTAAGACCAGCTCAGTTCATATGTGCTTTGGTGGTCTGGGCTGCAGGCGGGATAGTGAGGATAAATATCCAATTTCATTATTCACAAATTTATTTGGTGGAAGTATGAGCAGCAGATTAGTCCAGAAAATAAGGGAGGAAGAAGGTCTGGCTTATTCAATTTTTAGCAGCAATGCCCAATATCTGGATACAGGGATAACAATTATATATTCGGCTTCTTCACCTAAAAATGCTGGTAGAATTTTAAAATTGATTAAAGATGAAATAGTTGATATCAAAAAGCGCGGAATAGAGGAGGTTGAGCTGGAAAGGGCAAAAGAAAATTTAAAAGGAAATATTGTTCTAAGTGTTGAAGATATGAGTTCAAGAATGTTTAGGTTGGGAAAGGGACTTCTATTTGATAAAAAAGTTTTGACTATTAGCCAGATATTAAAGAAAATAGATAAGGTAAAGCAAAATGATTTAAATAACATAGTTGATAAGTATTTTAAATTAGATAAGATGAGCCTGGTAGCACTGGGAAAACTAAATAAAGGCAGGTTATTATGAAAAAGATAGTAATGTTCGGTATTTGTGGAAAAATGGGGACATCTATTTCCAGAGAGTTGATAAAGGAAGAAGAAATAGAGTTAGTTGGAGGTTTTGATATCCAGAATGTGGGTGTTGATATAGGCGAATTTTTAGTTGGTAAAAAAACAGGGTATAAAATTTATAATTCTTATGAGGACATTAAAGAACTGAGTCCGGATATTATTATTGATTTTACCAACGCCAATGCAGCTAGTAAAACTATTAATTGGGCTATTGACAATAATATAAATATAATTGTAGGTACTACTGGCTTGAGCAGAGAGGATTTAGACAGTATTGAAAATAAAGCGTTAAAATCCAATAGTAAAACACTTATCGCGCCAAATTTTTCGATTGGGGCTGTAATTATGATTAAAATCTCAAAAATGATATCAAAATATTTTGATAATTGTGAAATAATTGAACTGCATCATGACAAAAAGAAAGATGCTCCATCCGGTACTTCCATATTGACAGCAGAACAGATAAGTCTAAGTAATAATTTTAACAAGTCCAGGTTAAAAGAAGGTGAAACCGAAACCATAGAAGGTTGCAGGGGCGGATTTACCAGCGGTGTACATATACATAGCGTAAGACTGCCGGGACTGCTGGCGCATCAAAATGTTATTTTCGGAGCGAAAGGTCAGACTCTATCTATAAAACATGATAGTCTGGATAGATCGTCGTTTTATCCTGGAGTTATTCTTGCTATAAGAAGTATGGATAAGCTTTCTAATTATACTTTTGGATTGGATAAGTTAATAAACCTTTAGTTGCATTATTATTTGAGGGAGGTGTCTATGATAAACATGGGTGAAGTAATTACAGCAATGGTAACTCCATTTGATAAAAACTATAGTTTGGATCTCAACTCTTGCAGTAGATTATTGAATTATTTGATTGATGGAGAAGAAAGTGATGGAATTTTACTATCCGGCTCTACAGGAGAATCGTCAACCCTGGATGATGACGAGAAGATAAAATTATTTAAATTTGCAAAGGATAATTTTGGGGACAGGGTTAAAATTATTGCCGGTACAGGTTCTAATGATACCAGGCATTCTATAGAATTATCAAAAGAAGCGGAGAGTATAGGAGTTGACTGCCTGCTCCTTGTTGCGCCTTATTACAATAAGCCTTCACAGTGGGGTCTTTTTAAACATTTCGAAGTAATTGCCAGTGAGGTTAAGACTCCCATAATACTATATAATGTTCCTTCAAGAACATCATCTAACATAAGCTCGAAGACCTGTGTGGAATTATCAAAAATTGATAATATTTGTGGAATTAAAGAAGCCAGCGGTGACATGAGGCAAATTTCAGAAATAATCAGGGATACCGATGATGATTTCCTGGTATACAGTGGCAATGATGGTGATACATTACCCATATTATCCCTGGGAGGGTACGGAGTTATCAGTGTTGCTTCTCATATTATTGGCAAAGAGATAAAAGAGATGATAGCTAGTTTTAAAAGAGGAGATTTTAGAGAAGCAGCAAAACTGCACCGGGATTTGATGGATATATTTTATGGGATTTTTATAGCAACAAATCCGGTTCCTATTAAAGAGGCATTAAATCTAAAAGGTATTAATGTCGGCCCATGCAGGCTTCCATTGTGCTCTATGGAAGATAAGGAGCTGATGGCTTTTAAGGAGATTTTAAAAAAACATAAGATAATTAATTAGTTAGAAGGTGAAATTTTGCAAATAAAGAATTATGTCAAAAAGAACTAGTTTAAAATTAATACCTCTGGGAGGCCTGGGTGGTATTGGCAAGAATATGATGGTCTTTGAAAAAGATAATCAGATTATAATTGTTGATTGTGGGATAATGTTTCCGGATGATGATATGCCGGGAATTGATTTTATAATACCAGACTTTTCGTATGTTAAGAAAAATAAAAATAAAGTAAAAGCAATAATACTTACCCACGGACATGAAGACCATATAGGTGGTCTACCATTCCTGTTTAAAGAAATTAACGCTCCTGTTTTTGCCACTAAACTTACCATAGGTTTGACTAAAATAAAGTTTGATATCTCACAAAAAGCAATTCCTATTAAATATAATGAGATTAATCCCGATAAACCACTGGATATTGGACCATTTCATATAGATTTTTTCAGGGTTAATCACAGTATACCGGATGGTTTAGGATTAATTATAAAAACAGATATTGGAACCGTAGTCCATACCGGGGATTTTAAATTTGATCATGTTCCTATTGATAATAAAGTTACTCAATTTTCAAAAATTGCCAGAGCTGGCCAGGAAGGTGTACTGGCTCTTTTATGTGATAGTACAAATGCTGAAGAAATAGGATTTACTCTTCCGGAAAGGGATGTGGGTAAAACGCTGCTTGAAAAATTTGAAAAAGCTTCAAAAAGAATCATTGTAGCCACTTTCTCATCACATATACATAGAATACAACAGGTACTGGATGTGGCCAATAAACTGGAGAAAAAAGTTGCTATTTCCGGTATGTCCATCCTGAAAACTGTTAAAATTTCTGCCAAACTTGGATACCTGAAAATTCCTGAAGATACCATAGTTCCAATAACTAAAATTGACCAGTTTCCTATAAAAAAAATAGTAATACTTTCGACTGGCAGTCAAGGAGAGCCACTTTCAGCTCTTAACCGCATGGCTTTAGGAGAACATAAGAGAGTTAACATTATGAAAGGAGATATGGTAATAATCTCAGCTTCTCCGATTCCGGGAAACGAAAGAGCTATATCCAATACTATTAACAGGCTTATAAAACAGGGAGCAGATGTCTTTTATGAGTCTATAGCGGGTGTTCATGTGTCGGGGCACGCTGCCCAGGAAGAGATAAAGATTATGATAAATTTAACCAATCCTAAATACTTTATCCCTATTCATGGAGAAGATAAACATAAGGTTCAGAATGCACGAATAGCGGAATCAATGGGAATTGATGGGGAAAATATTATCATTGCTGAAGATGGTGATATTATTAAAATGAATTCAAATTTATGTAGAGTTTCAAACAACTTACATCCGCAGACTATTTATATTGATGGAGTTGGAATGGGGAATATAAAGGATATGGTTCTTAGAGATAGAAAGATATTATCAAGAAACGGAATTATATTTATAGTAGTTGGAATAGATTATGTCAGGAGAAGAATTTTATGCGAACCTGATTTTATTCTAAAGGGGATAATATATATTGAAAATTTGACAGAAATTCTAGATGATTCAAAGAAAATTATAAAAAATTCCATACAAACGTGCTTTAATAATAATATGGCGAATAAAACGATGATTGAAGATTTTATTAATGACAGGTTAGAAAAATTTATTTTTAAAAAAGCAAGAATAAGACCTATAATAATAACTAAAGTTATTAGTCCCGATAAGCATTAATTAAAATATAAGTCCTTAAAAAAATGGTTAGAAGAAATTATAGAAGAAAAAAAATAACCAAAGTTAAAAGCAGTTTAAGTTCAGGGAATTCTAGAAATAGAAAAAAATATGTTAAAAGAAGAACTGAAGTTTATGGTATTTTAATAATAATGGTTTCATTACTACTATTTATTAGTGTATATGGCTTTTCGGATTATGGTTTTATAAATATATATGTGAATGATTTTTTATCTCTTGCTTTTGGAGCAGGTAAGTTTCTGGTACCTTTCATGCTTTTAATCTGGGGTTTTAGCTTCTTCCTGAGGAGGGTTCGCCTGCTACCTTCCAGTTTTGGGTGGGGATTTTTTATGTTATTTTTATCTATACTGGGAATTCTAAGCAACAACTTTAATTATCCGAATATTTTTGATATTTTTGATAAAGTTCTGGTAAAAGCCAGAGGGGGGATGGTAGGAGCCGGGATTTTTTATGGATTATCTAAGCTCTTTAGCAGCGCTGGAGCTGTGGTAGTGCTGAGTTTTTTACTGGTTATATCAATATTGATTATTACAAAGATATCCCTTGTAGATATTGGTAAAAAGATAATCTACTTACTTAAAAAAATAAATTTTAAGTCTGTGGCTAATTTACTTACTTAAAAAAATAAATTTTAAGTCTGTGGCTAATTTATTTAAAAGAAGAGGCACCGCAGACCAATATATAAAATTAAAAAAGCCGGTAATGGATGAAAATGAAATTTACGGCAGTGATGAAAAAATTGACTCAAAAAGAATTGAATCTATTAATAATGAATACAGGGCATTTAAGGAAAAAGCTGAAACGCAGGATGAATCTATAAAGGAAATTAGCGCAATTGAAGCTGCTAGTGATCAATTAAAAATACCAACAGTAAAAAGTAGTGATCTGGAAAACAATTATAGATTGCCTCCTATAAATTTACTGAGGAAATCCAAAGATTTGCCTTCAAAATTATATAAGCAAGGGGTAAAGGAAAGAGTTCATATCTTAAATAGACTGTTCAGTGACTTTAATTTAGATGCCAGGATAGACAGGGTAGTTAGTGGCCCTACTGTAACCCTTTATGAAATGAAACTTTCACCTGGAGTAAAAGTGCAAAGATTACTTAGTCTGGAAGATGACTTTTGTGTTGCTCTTGGTTCACCAGATTTAAGAATTCATACTCCTATACCCGGGAAATCTGCTATTGGTGTTGAAGTGCCCAATATTGTTAGAAGTATTGTTACTCTGGGAGATATTTATTCTGAGGATGATAAGAACTTAACTGATAATTTATTAAATATTCCTTTAGGCAAGAATCTCTCAGGGAACATTATTTATATGGACATAATTAAAATGCCGCATATTCTTATTGCCGGCGCTACTAATTCAGGAAAAAGCTCATGTCTTAACAGCATTATAATTTCTCTTCTTATGAAAGTAAGACCCAGTGAGGTTAAATTTATTATGATCGACCCAAAAATGGTAGAGCTCAGTATTTATAATGGAATACCTCACCTTTTATCACCAGTGGTAATAAATTCAAAGAGGGCTGCTTCAGCTCTAGCATGGGTAGCAGGGGAGATGGAGAAAAGGTTTAAAGTACTGGTTGAAAGAAATTTTAAATCCCTGGAAATGTACAATTTCGAGGCAAAAAGGAATGAGAATAAGTATGAGAATTTCAAACCTTTGCCATACATATTAGTATTTGTTGATGAATTGGCTGACCTGATGATATTATCAGCATCGGAGGTAGAAGACAGCATTTGCAGGATTGCGCAAATGGGAAGAGCAGTTGGTATTCATTTAATAATATCTACTCAGAGACCTTCTGTTAATATAATAACCGGGTTGATCAAAGCAAACATACCTTCAAGAATAGCATTTATGGTTACAGCAAATGTTGATTCCAGGGTTATCCTGGACTGTAGTGGGGCAGAAAAATTAGTTGGAAAAGGAGATATGCTATTTTTACCTTACTATTCCAATAGACCGGAAAGAATTCAAGGAGCTTTTGTAACTTCAAGGGAAATAGAGATGATTACCGGATATATAAGGAATATCAGTACACCTGAGTATAGCCTGGAAATTTCAAAAAGAATAAGCGATGAAAAAAAGAATATGCATGATGAAGATGATCTATTCTACGAGGCTTTAAGAGTAGCTGTAGATTTCGGGCACGCATCAGCTTCATTATTACAGAGAAGGCTAAAGATAGGTTATTCAAGAGCTGCAAGAATTATCGATCAAATGGAAGATAGAGAATTGGTTAGCGCCTATGATGGTAATAAGCCCAGAGAAGTATTAATCTCAAAGGTGGATTTAATCAAGTTATTAGATGAAAAAGAAAATTAGAAATTTTAATAAGTTTCAAATATGAATTGTTCAATAATAAACGTAGGAACTGAACTAAATCTGGGACTAATACCGAATAAAAATTCCCAATATATAGCGGAAAGAATTACTGAACTGGGTATAGAATGCAAATATATGTTTACTGTTAGCGATAGCCTGAGTGAAATATCTAACGTATTAAGACAAAGTTTAAAATATAGCGATTTAATAATAATAAGTGGAGGGTTGGGTCCTACTGATGACGATGTTACCAGAAGTGCAGTGGCTTCAACTTTAAATTTGAAACTAATAAGAGACAGAAGCCTTGATGATACCAGTCTGAAATTTATTAGAAAATCAAGAGATAAAAAAATTACTGAGAGATTGCTACGCCAATCTTATATTCCCGAAAATTCTTTTCCAATTAGACCAGGATTGGGAAGCGCTTCCGGATTCAGGATAGAATTAGAAAATCGGCAGATAATATTCTGCATTCCAGGGGTTCCGAAAGAGATGAAAAGTATGTTTGAATATGAGGTTATACCTTTCTTAGAAGATAGGAAAAGAAATAAAAGTTTAAGAGGTGATAAGTTTGAAATAAGAAAGTCTACTCTTCTAACTACTGATATCAGTGAAACAGAGATAGAAGAAAAGATTAAGGAGGTTGTCAGTGAAGCGAAGAAGGTTAATGTTGAGATAGGGATTACTGCTGATCCAGGTTTAACAAAAATAATACTGGTGGCAAAATCACCGGACAGCGCAAAAGCTAATAAGAATTTAAAAAGAATTGAAGAGAAAATTACCACTAAATTGGGAAACTATTTTTATGGGAAGGATGATACTTTAATTTCTGATAATTTAAAAGAAGCTATAGCAAAAATTGGCAGCAGGTTAACTATCAGTATAGCTGAATCAGTAACCGGCGGCCTTATAAGCAGTATTATTACCGATACACCTGGAAGTTCCAGGTTTTTCCTGGGAGGTATAGTATCTTATTCGAATTATTCAAAAATTAAGTTACTTGATATAGATGAGAATATCCTGGATAAATACGGAGCTGTGAGCAGAGAAGTATGTCTGAGTATGGCAAGAAAGGTGAGGAAAATTTTTAATTCTGATTACGCGTTAAGCGTGACTGGATTTGCAGGGCCGGAGGCAGAGTATAAAAGAGTAGGTCTGGTGTATTGTTGTATATTGGGACCTGATGGATATGAGAAGATATTTGAGAAAAATTTTCCAGGTAATAGATGTGAGGTCAAATTCAGAGCTGCACAATTTGTACTAAATGAGCTCAGAGCAGCGATAAGTGAAAAGTATTATAGGAAAGAAAGATTTAGTGGAAGAAGATAAAAATAATTTTGAAAAAAGATTATTTATAGCTATAGATATTCCGGAATTTATAAAGGATGATATATATAATTTTACAGCAGCTTTGTTGAAAGGAGAAAAACACATAAAAGTAGTATCAGCTCCAAATATTCATGTAACTTTAAAATTTTTAGGGAATATAAATACAGGTAAAATAAATAAAATAGAAAAAGCTATAAAGGAAACAGCTGATACATTTAGAAGATTTAGGTATGAAGTTAATGGAAAAATAAATGCATTTCCAGGCCTGAATAATGCCAGAGTTGTTTTTTTGGAGATAGGTAATGGAGGAAGGCAAATATCCGAAATTTATAATGAGTTAGAAAATAATCTTAGCAAGGTTAAAATAAGAAAAGAAAAAAGAAAGTTTTTTCCCCACATTACTATTGCCAGAATAAAGAATAAAAAGGATATAGGACAACTGGTAAATAACCATGAAATGGATTCAGTTGACTGGTTGAATTGTTCAGAAATTACATTATTTGAAAGTAGGCTGAAACCACAAGGAGCTGAGTATACTATTCTTGGTAAATTTAGTCTAAAATAAAAAAAACATTTTTTTTTAATGTGATTTTACTATTTAAAAATATTTTTAATATGTTAAAATAGGTTTATGAGCAATTGCACATAAGATAATATTTATTTATTATATAATTTTTATATGAGCATTGTTTATTGGAGGGTTTAATATGGATAGGGAGAAAATTATTGAGAATACAGTATCTCAAATTGAAAGGCAGTATGGGAGCGGCGCCATAATGAAATTAGGAGATAAAAGTTCAATAATGGATATAGGGTGTATATCCACCAATTCTTTAGAACTTGATATAGCATTGGGAATAGGAGGAATTCCCAGGGGAAGAGTTACTGAAATCTTTGGACCGGAAGCTTCAGGAAAAACAACCCTGGCGCTGCATATTATTGCGAATGCTCAAAAAGGGGGGGGCGTAGCAGCTTTTATAGATGCCGAGCACGCATTAGATCCTGGTTATGCCAGGAATGTGGGAGTTAATATTGAAGAGCTTTTACTATCTCAACCAGATAATGGTGAGCAGGCTCTGGAAATATGTGAAATTCTACTGAAAAGCGGTGCGCTGGATGTAATAGTGATAGATTCGGTTGCTGCCCTGGTACCAAAAGCAGAGTTAGAAGGTGAGATGGGGGACTCTCATATGGGACTTCAGGCAAGATTGATGTCGCAAGCTTTAAGGAAAATAAGCGGGGTGGTAAGTAAGACTAGAACTTCAGTAGTTTTTATTAACCAGCTTAGAGAGAAAATAGGAATTATATTTGGCAATCCGGAAGTAACGCCCGGGGGCAGAGCTTTAAAATTTTATGCATCGGTGAGAATAGATATTAGAAGAATTGACAGCATTAAGAGTGGAACAGATGCTGTTGGTAATAGGATACGGGCAAGAGTAGTAAAAAATAAAGTAGCGCCTCCTTTTAAAAGTGCTGAATTTGACATAATGTATGGAAGGGGGATATCCAGGGAAGGAAGTATATTAGATGTGGGTACTGAGATGGGAATTATAGATAAAAGTGGATCATGGTACTCATATAAAGATGAACGCATCGGACAGGGCAGAGAAAATGCAAAAATGTTTCTGATGCAAAATACTAAGGCAATGGAAGAAATTGAAGAAAAAGTTAAAAGTGTGCTCAATATAGATGCTGGTAAAAAAGAAAAGAAAGATAGTGTAAAAGAAAAAAAATAAATTTTTATAAATATAAATATAAATATAAATATACTGTATCTTCCGGTGGTTCCGGTGGATATACTATGTCAACATCACAGTGGATATGCTATTGACTTATACCACCTTAATGTTATAATCTAATACGCTAAATAAGTGTTGCATTAATTGTCTTATTCAATGAAAACTTCTTTTGTATTTTATTGACAATTAGAATTTATTGTGATACTTTGTTGCAGGTTATTTTTGTGTTCTTTGAGAACTAAATAGTGTAAGTGTCTTTGAGCAAAATTCGTGAGAATTAATAGTTTTATTTGAGAGTTTGATCCTGGCTCAGGACTAACGCTAACGGTGTGCTTAATACATGCAAGTCGAACGAGCAATGTGAGAGTGGCAACACTCCTGCAAAGCTAGTGGCGAACGGGTGAGTAACGCGTAGGTAATCTACCTTGAAGATTAGGATAACCTTCCGAAAGGAAGGCTAATACTAAATATTTTATGTTTTTCGTATGATTAATATAACAAAGGTAGCCGCAAGGCCTCCGCTTTAAGATGAACCTGCGTCCTATTAGCTTGTTGGTAAGGTAATGGCTTACCAAGGCTATGATGGGTAGCCGGCCTGAGAGGGTGATCGGCCACACTGGGACTGAGATACGGCCCAGACTCCTACGGGAGGCAGCAGTAGGGAATATTGCGCAATGGGCGAAAGCCTGACGCAGCGACACCGTGTGAAGGATGAAGGTCTTCGGATCGTAAACTTCTGTCAATCGGGGACGAAGGTAATAAGGTTAATAGCCTTTATTATTGACGGTACCCAATAAGGAAGTCTCGGCTAACTCCGTGCCAGCAGCCGCGGTAAGACGGAGGAGGCAAGCGTTGTCCGGAATCATTGGGCGTAAAGAGCGCGTAGGCGGTTTTTCAAGTCGTATGTGAAAACTTCAGGCTTAACCTGATGATTGCATATGAAACTGGATAACTTGAGTACAGCAGAGGAAAGTGGAATTCCTGGTGTAGCGGTGAAATGTGCAGATATCAGGAAGAACACCGGTAGCGAAGGCGGCTTTCTGGGCTGTTACTGACGCTGAGGCGCGAAAGCTAGGGGAGCAAACAGGATTAGATACCCTGGTAGTCCTAGCCGTAAACGATGGACACTAGGTGTGGGAAGTTATCGACGCTTTCTGTGCCGAAGCTAACGCATTAAGTGTCCCGCCTGGGGAGTACGGCCGCAAGGCTAAAACTCAAAGGAATTGACGGGGGCCCGCACAAGCGGCGGAGCATGTGGCTTAATTCGACGCAACGCGAAGAACCTTACCAAGGCTTGACATCATATTGACGGTTGTAAAAATACAACTTCTCTTCGGAGCAATATGACAGGTGGTGCATGGCTGTCGTCAGCTCGTGTCGTGAGATGTTGGGTTAAGTCCCGCAACGAGCGCAACCCCTTTTCCATGTTGCTAACAGTTCGGCTGAGCACTCTTGGAATACTGCCGGTGTAAAACCGGAGGAAGGTGGGGATGACGTCAAGTCCTCATGCCCTTTATGTCTTGGGCTGCACACGTGCTACAATGGCTTATACAAAGAGTTGCGATACTGCGAAGTGGAGCTAATCTCTAAAAATAAGTCTAAGTCCGGATTGAAGGCTGAAATTCGCCTTCATGAAGTAGGAGTCGCTAGTAATTGTGGATCAGCATGCCACAGTGAATACGTTCCCGGGCCTTGTACACACCGCCCGTCACACCACGAAAGTCGGAAACACCCGAAACCAGTGTACCAACCGGTAACGGAGGAAACTGTATAAGGTGGAGTCGGTGATTGGGGTGAAGTCGTAACAAGGTAGCCGTACCGGAAGGTGCGGCTGGATCACCTCCTTTCTAGGGAGTTAAATTTTGTTTTCTAGGAATAACATCCTGGAAAAATTAATGTCGGTCTTACACTATTTAGTTCTGAGAGAATACAGATAAATAGCAGTTATTGTTCTTTGAAAACTTCATAGCGATGTAATAGGTAAGTAAGTTAATAAGGGCATATGGTGGATGCCTTGGCGATAAAAGGCGAAGAAGGACGTGGTTGGCTGCGATAAGCTTCGGTGAGCCGTCAAACAGGCTTTGATCCGGAGATTTCCGAATGGGGAAACCCATTATCCTTAATCGGATAATATTGCTGTCTGAATACATAGGGCAGCAAGGATAACCAGGTGAACTGAAACATCTAAGTAACCTGAGGAAGAGAAATCAATTTAGAGATTACCTTAGTAGCGGCGAGCGAACGGGTAACAGCCCAAACCTATTGGATGTTAAAGCCCACAAGCGTTGTTCAATAGAGGTTGTAGGAATTATGGTGTGTATTTGTGGATGCACATGAGAGTTAAAAAACTATTTAATAGTAGAATAGCTTGGAAAAGCTGGCCATAGATGGTAAAAGCCCGGTATACGAAATTAAATAGCCTCTCACATAATTTCCTGAGTACAACGGAACACGTGAAATTCCGTTGGAATCTGCGAGGACCAACTCGTAAGGCTAAATACTTTTATCGACCGATAGTGAACTAGTACCGTGAGGGAAAGGTGAAAAGTACCCCGGGAGGGGAGTGAAATAGAACCTGAAACCATATGCTTACAAGTAGTAGGAGGCACATTAGGTGCTGACTGCGTGCTTTTTGTAGAACGAACCTGCGAGTTACAGTATGCAGCAAGGTTAAGTTTAGTTAAACGGAGCCGAAGCGAAAGCGAGTCTTAATTAGGGCGTTTAGTTGTATGCTGTAGACCCGAAGCTGAGTGATCTATCCATGGCCAGGGTGAAGCGAAGGTAAAACTTTGTGGAGGCCCGAACCCACTAAGGCTGAAAACTTAGGGGATGAGCTGTGGATAGGGGTGAAAGACCAATCAAACTCAGAGATAGCTGGTTCTCCTCGAAATAGCTTTAGGGCTAGCCTTAAGTGTTTGATTCTGGTGGTAGAGCACTGAATGGACTAGGGACCTTACAAGGTTACCAAATCCAATTAAACTCCGAATGCCAGGATTTTATAGCTTAGGAGTCAGACTGTGAAGGATAAGCTCCATAGTCAAAAGGGAAACAGCCCAGACCATCGGCTAAGGTCCCAAAATATATGCTAAGTGGGAAAGGATGTAAAGTTACCCAGACAACCAGGATGTTTGCTTAGAAGCAGCAATCATTTAAAGAGTGCGTAACAGCTCACTGGTCAAGTGATTATGCGCCGAAAATTCAACGGGGCTCAAGCATATTACCGAAGCCATGGATTCTGATTTATCAGAATGGTAGAGGAGCGTTCTGTAAAGGTTGAAGCTTAATCGTAAGATTAGGTGGACTTTACAGAAGTGAGAATGCAGGTATAAGTAACGAAAGACAGGCGAGAAACCTGTCCGCCGAATACCAAAGGTTTCCTGGGGAAGGTTAATCCTCCCAGGGTTAGTCGAGACCTAAGCCGAGGCCGAAAGGCGTAGGCGATGGATAACAGGTTAATATTCCTGTACGACCAAATTATGTTTGATCAATGGGGTGACGTAGAAAGGTAGACCATCGTGGTTTGGTTGACTACGTGTAAGCGTGTAGGGTGCTAATCAGGAAAATCCGGTTAGCATTAAGCCTGAGGCGTGATACCGATCCAATTATGGCGAAGTGGTTGACCCTATGCTACCAAGAAAAACCTCTAGGTAGTAATTTGGTTCTCGTACCAAAACCGACACAGGTAGGTAGGTAGAGAATACTAAGGCGATCGAGATAACCCTTGTTAAGGAACTCGGCAAAATAACCCCGTAACTTTGGGATAAGGGGTACCCCAGTAGCGTGAAGAAACTAGCTTTTGGAGCGCGAAAAGGTTGCAATAGAAAGGCTCAAGCGACTGTTTACTAAAAACACAGGTCTCTGCTAAGTCGTAAGACGATGTATAGGGGCTGACGCCTGCCCGGTGCTGGAAGGTTACGAGGAGGAGTTAGGACTTCGGTCCGAGGCTCTGAATCTAAGCCCCAGTAAACGGCGGCCGTAACTATAACGGTCCTAAGGTAGCGAAATTCCTTGTCGGGTAAGTTCCGACCTGCACGAATGGCGTAACGATTTGAGCACTGTCTCAACAAGGGACTCGGTGAAATTATATTATTGGTAAAGATGCCAATTACCCACAGAAGGACGGAAAGACCCCGTGAACCTTTACTGTAGCCTGATACTGGATTTTGGTCTATCATATGCAGGATAGGTAGGAGGCTTTGAAGCCAGGGCGCTAGCTCTGGTGGAGCCAACGGTGAGATACTACCTTTGGTATTCTAGAATTCTAACTACGTGCCGTTATCCGGACGTAGGACAGTGGCAGGTGGGCAGTTTGACTGGGGCGGTCGCCTCCTAAAAAGTAACGGAGGCGTCCAAAGGTTCCCTCAGAGTGTTTGGCAATCACTCGTAGAGTATAAGAGTATAAGGGAGCTTAACTGTGAGATCGACAGATCGAGCAGAAACGAAAGTTGGGTCTAGTGATCCGGCGGCTCATTGTGGAATGGCCGTCGCTCAACGGATAAAAGGTACTCCGGGGATAACAGGCTTATCTCCCCCAAGAGTCCATATCGACGGGGAGGTTTGGCACCTCGATGTCGGCTCATCGCATCCTGGGGCTGGAGAAGGTCCCAAGGGTTTGGCTGTTCGCCAATTAAAGCGGTACGCGAGCTGGGTTTAGAACGTCGTGAGACAGTTCGGTCCCTATCCTCTGTGGGCGTAGGAGAATTGAGGGAATTTATCCCTAGTACGAGAGGACCGGGATGAGTAAACCTCTGGTGTGTCAGTTGTCCTGCCAAGGGCATTGCTGATTAGCCAAGTTTATAAGGGATAAGTGCTGAAAGCATATAAGCACGAAGCCCATCCCAAGAATAGTTCTCCCATCCCTTGTGGATTAAGACCCCATGTAGATTACATGGTTGATAGGTTAGAGGTGTAAGCACAGCAATGTGTTTAGCTGACTAATACTAATTGGTCGAGGACTTAATTATCTATGAAACGCTATGAAGCTTTGAGAGAATAATATTTTTAGAATTTTAAAGTTTACGGTGGCTATAGCGAAGGGGTAACACTTGTTCCCATCCCGAACACAAAAGTTAAGCCCTTCAGCGCCGATGGTACTGTACTGGCAACGGTGTGGGAGAGTAGGTCGCCGCCGTTTTTTTTATTTATAGGTGAATTTGATGTGACTATTTCTCAGACAATCCTGCTTATTTTTTTTCAGCAAGTTTCTATTAAACAGAAAATATATCCTAAGCCATATATTCTACTATTTTTTCTTTTTATCCTTTTATTTTTATCTAAAACATACTTTACTTTCCTACCATATACCTTTGCACATCCTATTGTCTTTCCTTCTCTTAAATTTAAAATCCTGGATGCGTATGATCTGTTATATCCAGTAAGGTCAGTAAATTGGTCTAAAAGTATTCCCTTTTCTTTCTTAGATAATTTGGCATATCTACCTTTAAATTCAGCAGTTACTGCCTTTTTTGCTTAATAGTTAGCATCCTTATCTTGCATACTCTATATTTAAAGAATTGTTTTTCTTCAAATATAGAGAAAAGACCCTTATAATTAAAACAATTTCGTTTACATTTTTATATGAGGCAACGATACCATTTGGATTACATTTTTAGTGAGGCAATTCGAATATTTGATAAAGATGATAAAGTAAGTATACTTTATTGAGTGAGACAAGGATTATGTAAGCATTTAAAAATAAATATGAATTAAAAACTTTGATAGTTTTTCTCTAGATTGCGATAAAGGTCTATGTCAGACGTGAAGATCTCTTTGAGGACAAAATTAATTGTAAGTTTCCTTGCTGTGGTAATTGTTACTGGTTTTGTTGCTACATTGGTGGGGGTAAATCTAATAGTAGATGGAATGATAAGAGAGGAACAGGATAGGGTCAGAACCAATCTGAATTCGGCAAGAGAGATATACCAAGGAGAACTTAAGGAGATCAAAGACTTAGCGAGACTGACTGCTGTAAGATTTTTCATAAAAGAAGCACTTTTGAAAAGTGATCTGGAGGGTATAGAAGAAGAGCTTGTGCGAATAAGAGAAGAGGAGCACTTAGATATACTCACCCTCACAGATAAGAATGGAAAGGTTCTTTTCAGGGCGAGCAATCCTGACGTTTACGATGATAGTCAGGCAGAAGATGAGTTAGTAAATAGGGTACTGTTGGAGAAAGAGGTAGTTGCTTCAACTCAGATAATTTCAGGAAAAGAGCTGGAGAAAGAAGGAAAAGATTTAGCTGAGCAAGCTTATATAGAATTTATACCAACTCCTATGGAGAAACCAAGGCCAGAAAAGGAAGAGACATCGGGAATGGTGATGAAAGCGGTAGCCCCTGTCATGGGTTATGACAACGAACTATTAGGTATCATATATGCGGGGAGATTACTCAATAGAAATTATGAGATAGTTGACAAAGTGAAGGATACGGTCTTTAAGGGAGTAAAGTATAAAGGAAAGGATATCGGGACAGTAACTATCTTCCAGGGAGATCTGCGCATTTCAACTAATGTCCAGAATCTGGATGGAAGCAGGGCTATAGGGACTCGAGTCTCTGAGGAGGTATACGATCAAGTATTAGTGGAGGGAATGCCCTGGATTTATAGGGCGTTTGTGGTAAATAATTGGTATATCACTGCATACGAGCCGATAGAGAATATAAAAGGTGAGATCATCGGTATTCTATATGTTGGTCTTCTCGAAGAAAAATTTACTGATATGAGAAATAAGACCATGGGGATATTCCTGGGAATCACGTTTGCCGGAATGGCACTGGCATTAATTATTTCGTATTTCTTAGCTTCTGGTGTACTGAAACCTATTAAGCGGTTGGTCTGTGCCTCAGAGCGACTGGCAAAGGGAGACTTAACACAAAGAGTTAAGCTCACCTCAAAGGATGAGATTGGTGAGTTGGCAGAGGCATTTAATTTCATGGCCTCTTCTATAAAAGAAAGAGATGACCAATTAAAAGTGCGTGCTCAACAAAAGATACAGGAATCAGAAAGATTGGCCTCTCTTGGACGATTAGCTGCTGGTGTCGCTCACGAGATAAACAATCCCCTGGGGGCAATCTTGGTATACAGCGATCTCTTGCTGGAGGAGTCAGAACTACAGGATTCTAAAAGAGAGAACTTAAAAAAGATTGTTAGAGAGACTATAAGGTGTAAAGAGATTGTAAAGGGACTCCTGGACTTCGCCCGGAAAACTGAACCAAAGAAGGAGCCGGCAAATATAAATGAGATTTTGGAGAGTGTTTTA